>Ga0187802_10000272_pt1 | contig 12282 bp, 10 predicted proteins | sample NC_wetland_sal_i_FD_130584 | JGI IMG/M metagenome (GOLD analysis project Ga0187802, IMG submission 130584) | Wetland sediment microbial communities from Neuse River Estuary, North Carolina, USA - Control_2 | ecosystem: Environmental > Aquatic > Freshwater > Wetlands > Sediment | place: USA... | reverse complement strand
CAGAAGACTGCGCACGATTATGGCATCACATTGCCCGATCGGGAATTGGTGTGTGTGCCGTTCGATTCCCAAGAGGGGCAGGAGTATTTCCGCGCGATGGCCTGTGCGGCAAACTTCGCGTTCGCAAACCGGCAACTGCTCGCGCATTCGATCCGGCAGAGTTTCGAGCAAGTGCTGGCCGGCAGGATCAAGGATTTCGATTTGTGCCAAGTGTACGACGTTGCGCACAACATGGCAAAGATTGAAGAGCATGAAATTGATGGCCAGCGCTTGCAGCTCTGTGTTCACCGCAAGGGTGCTACTCGAGCGTTCGGCCCGAAATCGGCAGCGCTCCCCGCCGACCTGCAAGACATCGGACAGCCCGTGCTGATCCCGGGCTCGATGGGAACGGCTTCCTATGTCCTGATTGGTACGTCGAAAGCCATGCAGCAGACCTTCGGTTCCACCTGTCATGGTGCCGGTCGAGTGATGAGCCGAGCGAAGGCGAAGAGGATGGTGCGCGGAGCAGAACTACGGCAACAACTGAAGAGCCGAGGCATTCTGATCTGCGCTGGATCGATGAGCGGGTTGGCGGAAGAGGCTCCTGCGGCGTACAAAGATGTGTCCCAGGTGGTTGAAGTGGTCGTCAGAGCAGGAATTGCAAACAGAATTGCACGACTCGAGCCAGTTGCGGTCATCAAGGGCTAACGATTAAGTTCGCGCCTTCAGCGAAAATGAAGAACTTCTACCCACGACCTCCCTTGGTCGTAGTAGCTAAACAATGGTACTAAGGTCGAATCCAAGCTCCCCTGCAAGGTAGTCTACTCGTCTAGAGGACACGCCCGGCATCTTTCGGAGCGGAGTATTTGCTCTTCGGACAGATTGATTTGACGTACCACGAATTTGCTTGACTGTAGTATGTCCGTCCGGCCTGCATCGGCCAGGTAGTCTCCTACCAATTCCAGGGCCCGGTATTTTGTGGGTGCAAGCACGTAGATGCTGTCGGTGCCGTGCAGGGTGACTTCATAAGCCTTCATAAGCTTCCTCCCCGTTATCTGATGCCATGGTGTTGCCGCGGGCCATAGTCAGCATGTCTTAGTGGGAATGCCCGTTCATCTCGGTTAAGACAAAACTGTTCAAAGCCGCCCATGGACCAAGGGCCGCTAACGACGGTCTGCTTGCATCAAGGCTGCTGCCTGTGTCGGCCTGCCAGTAAGTGCGCCTCTACGGGAGGAGTGCAAGGCGCAGCCAAACAGCACAACTGTAGAAGCCATTACGATTCCAGGCGCGGCTGCACGTTGCCCTCATTGAGACTGCCCATACGCCGGGCTGCGGACATCCTGGTCATCGTTATCCTGAGCCTCTCGGTAACGCCCTCTCATCTCGTTGCCCTGGCCGACCGTCAGGACATGCTTAGGGCTGCCACACGAAGCCGTGATTCACGTTGCGGGCGTCAACGTACCAGCCGGCAACAGCTCCCCAAAGATTGTTCGTCGAAGGGCGAGTGCCTTGGCCCGCACCTCTGCCCGCGCGCGGAACATTGAAATTGGTGAACTTCCCGGAAGGGCCTCGTTCGAACCCGTGAGCGGCGAGATTCGCATCCCAGTAGGCCCCCGTGGTTGCCCCGAAGAGGTTGATACTGAAGGCGGCGGTGCCTGCGCCGGGGGCTTGGCTCGCCTTCGGATCATCGAACGTGGTAAACGAGCCGTCCAGGTTGCGCACGAAGCCGTGAGCGACGTTGTTCGAGTCCACGGAGTATCCCGTGATCACGCCTGCCAAGTTGATGCTCGCAGCCACAGTGCCCAGCCCGCTGCCGGTTCCGGCCCCAGGCGCGTCGATAATCGTCATCTTCCCATCGGGCGCGCGCACGAAACCGTGCACAACGCTGCTTGCATCCATGTAGAACCCGGTGACTGTGTCATCCAGGCCGAGGCAGGTTTCCTCGCATGGGTAGGTGAAAACCGAGCTGGGCGGATCGAACGATGTGAATCCGGTCTCGGGCGATCCGACAAACCCGTGGTTCTCACCGTTTCCATCGATGTAACTGCCGGCCGTCGTTCCTGACAGGTTGATGTTGGTTGCCAATGTGCCTTGCTGTTGGCCCGTGCCCTCGCCCGGAACATCAATGGTAGTGAAGGAACCGTTTGGGCTTAGCAGGAAGCCGTGATACACGTTGCTGGAGTCCTGGAAGGCTCCCGCGATCACGCCCAGGTCGTTAATGGCATAGGCCGCCGTGCCTTGGCCAGGCTGCAGGCCCGCTCTGGGAGCATCAAAGGAAGCGACGTTGCCGTCGGGAGTGCGCAGGAAACCGTGCAGCACGATCTTCTTGTCTGAGTAGGTCCCCACGACCGTTCCCAGGTCGTTATTGGCGAGCGGAGTGGTTCCACAACCTAAGAAGCCCAAAAAAGCGCTCGCGCACACCGGTGAGAACACCCTGCCTGCGCCGGGAACGTCGAACTCGATGACAGTATGCCTGCTCAGCTGTGCAATTGCTGGCACTGCCAGGCTGACCAATAACAACGCCAAGATGAGTCCTCTCGCTTGCCCTTTGTTGCTCATCGTCTTTTCCTCCTGGAATTCTTGCCGACCTCATATACTTAGTACTCACTCGCCGATTTTCGCCAGTCCTTCTTGAGTTGCTCGATAACCTCATCCGCCAGCCTGGTTGTATCAAAGGCCTCTGACTTTGTGGTTCTCCAAATGGGCTTCTGAGTGCGCCGGTCCAGAAGGGTAACCGTCGCGGTCGTGATCCGTACAATGGCTTTTGCGGGCACGATGGTGCTCTCAGTTTGACAAGTAAGAATCGCGTCGGCTTCCTCTAGCTTGGAAGTGATCATTACCGTATTCCACTTTTCGAGACGAGCTCTGACGAGAAGTAGAACCTCGTCCGAAGAGGGAGCCACATAGATCGTTCTTATTTGATGTAGCAGAGGGGGCCCAGCTGAAATTGTGGCCTGTGCGGCTAGGAACTCCGCGGAGAGCAGCAGCAGTGCAAAGATTCGCAGAATCGTCCAGCCGACTCGCAGAGGTTCGCAAAGGGAGCGTTGGAGGTTCATAAGGTTCCGCCTTCCTTTCTTAGCGTTTCTAAGGGCCCACGGGCTGGCCAACCAAGTACGTACTCTTCCTGAAAGGTCACATGACTGCAAGACGATTCAAACCACCTCGTGTCCTCCGAAGGGGTCGAAACGAAAAACCTTGTCCGCTCAAGCCCCCTCTTACACTGCAGGTGCGATCAGTTTGCCACTCAACCCGCCCACGATTGCTCCGATGGCGACGCTAGCTAAGAATGTGTAAGAGATCTCGATCCGCAGCACGTCTTCTGGGATCCCAGTCCACCCTCTAAAAATCAAACCGGCTGCCGCGACCGCTGCCCAGAGACAAATCGAGGTAATGATTCCTTTCCACGTCCCTCTCCGCCCACGACAAGTGAGTAGCCAGGCCACGCCGTAGGCAAACAGGAAACAAACCGCCACGCTAAGGAGATGTGGACTCCACCACCGCACCATCTGCCGCAGCTCGGGTTGACTCAGTCCGAACGCATCACTCCAGCGGGGCCGAAACAGGTACTGCGCGTGCCAAACCGCTCCGAACACCCAAGCTGCAAACGCCGCGATCACCACGGGAATGTGGTAGATCTTTTTTGTTTTTGGCAGCTCAACCTCGCCTTGGGTATACGATGCCGTTCGCTCGGCCTCCGGAATGCATTTCTGGTCACAATGAATGCGTGCTGGCCAGAGAGTACAGTCTCCGAGGCGCAAATCGCATTTTCCGCTTAATCCGGTGAGGGCCGCGTGGATGGCATCAAAACTCACCGCAACCTGCCTGTGAGTTTCGGGACACGTAACGGCTCGGCTTCCGCGATAGTGGGTGTAGATTTCTCGTCCCCAGAGCGCTGGCATCAGAAGAACGAAGCAGGCCCCAACGACGAAGAGCAAGAGCCAGAACACAATCCACATGGCACACCTCCGGGCCTCGTTGCTGCGAACGGGCGTCTTACCATCTTTAGTTGTAGCCTACGGCGGTATGAACAGGTTTGCAGTGAGTCTGATCACGATAGCCGGTGAGATGCTTCACGAACTCGCGCTCCCTTCTTACTTAAGAAGCCAAGCAGCGACGACGTACATGTGTAGCGAGATCGAAAGCAAGTCGCGAAGAGAGAAAGAGACTCTACCCCCGGGCGAACCGGGTCTGGCTATGATCCATTTTCGTAGGGTGCTGATCTGGCTATAGTCCGCGGCAGATCACAACTGCTTGTGACCTCGATCACGGGTGCCGTTCTCCACAGGTGCGAGAATCGAAGTTGCGATTGCTGACGGAATGCGGACCTCTTTCCGTGCGAGAAACTCGTCATGATGTGGCTCGTAAGACTCGCGCTGAACCGTCCCTATACGTTCGTAGTGGCGTCCATACTGATTCTCATCCTCAGTGTAGTAGCCACTATGCGTACTGCGACGGACATTTTCCCCGATATCAACATCCCCGTCGTCAGCGTGGTGTGGGGCTATACGGGGCTGGCGCCCGAGGAAATGGAGAGGCGCCTGGTTACGCTTTACGAGCGATCCGTGACCACCACGGTCAACGATGTGGAGCACATTGAATCGCAGTCGTATTACGGCATTGGAGTGGTCAAGGTCTTCTTCCAGCAGAATGCGAACATTAACGGAGCGGTTGCGCAGGCAACGGCCATTGCCCAGGCGAATCTTAGGTCGATGCCGCCCGGCACTACGCCGCCGTTGGTGATCGCCTACACAGCCTCGAGTGTGCCGATTCTGCAGTTGGGATTGAGCAGCCCGAGTCTTTCCGAGGGGCAACTGTTTGACCTGGGCGTGAATTTCATTCGTATCCAACTGGCCGACATCGAGGGGGCGGCCATCCCGTACCCATACGGGGGCAAGCAGCGGCAGGTCAGCGTCGATCTTGATCCCCATAAGATGCTGGCCCGAGGAGTTTCCGGGGCCGAGGTAGTCAATGCCGTGAGCGCCCAGAATCTTATCCTGCCGCAGGGCACGATCAAACTTGGGCCACGCGAGTATGACGTCGCGCTCAACAGCAGTCCCGCGCAAGTGCCGGAGCTCAATGATTTGCCTATCAAAGTAGTGAACGGGAGCATGGTCTACATCCGCGATGTCGCTCACGTGCATGATGGCTTTCAGTTCCAAACCAACATCGTGCACGTGGACGGTCGCCGTTCCGCCGTGCTGAGCGTCTTCAAGACGGGTAAGGCATCCACTCTGGATATCGTTTCAAGGGTGCGCGCGGAGTTGCCCCGAATTCAAGCGGGGCTTCCGCCGGCGCTGAAAATCGACGCCATCGCCGATCAGTCCCTGTTCGTGCGCGGCGCTATCAAGGGAGTGCTCCGGGAGGCCACCATTGCGGCCCTTCTAACCGCCGCGATGATTCTGGTTTTTTTAGGCAGCTGGCGGATGACCTTTGTGGTATCGATTTCGATTCCGCTCGCTATCTTGACCTCATTGCTGGCATTTACTTCGCTCGGCGAGACAATCAACATGATGACCCTGGGAGGGCTGGCGCTGGCGGTCGGAATCTTGGTGGACGATGCCACGGTGGAGGTGGAGAACACAAATCGCCTGCTGCCTGAAGGCAGATCGTTGCGGGAAACGATTCTCACCAGCGCCAGCCAAATCGCCACGCCAGCCTTTGTGGCTACGCTGGCCATCTGCATCGTGTTTGTGCCCATCATGTTCTTGACGGGGATTCCTGGCTTCCTTTTTCGGCCGCTGGCAGAAGCCGTATCCTTTGCCATGCTCGCCTCCTATCTGCTTTCGCGAACACTCGTTCCCACGATGATGTTCTATTTCTATCGATCCGAGCGGCTGCTGGAGGCAAAGAAGAGAAATGAGCGTCATCGGGGACCCGGTATCTTCCGCCGTTTCCATCAAGGTTTCGAGGAAGGTTTCAAACGGTTCCGCGAACGATACACCCTTTTGCTCGAATGGTGTCTGCATCACCGTTTGTTGTTTGGCGCAGTTTTTCTCGGCTTCTGCCTGGCCAGCTTGGCCCTGGTTCCGCTGCTCGGTTCAGACTTGTTTCCTTACGTTGATGCCGGCCAGATCCGTCTGCACTTCCGGGCTCCTACGGGATTGCGGATCGAAGAGACCGCGGCGCTTTGCCAACGCGTGGAGCAGGCGATTCGAGAGGAGATACCGCGCAGCGAACTGAATACGATACTGGACAATGTCGGAATGCCATATAGCGGTATCAACTTGACGTACAGCAACAGCGGCGTCATCGGTACCTCGGATGCGGAGATCCTGGTCTCGCTTAGTCCCAAGCATCGTCCGTCGCCAGAATATATCCGCAGTCTCCGGCGGAAGCTGCCGAAAGAGTTCCCTGGCACGCAGTTCTTCTTCCAACCCGCGGACATTGTCGGCCAGATTTTGAATTTTGGACTTCCTTCGCCCATCGACATTCAACTCGTAGGCGCGGACATGGCGGGAAATTACAAAATCGCCAATGACATGGTCTCCCGTATACGCCAGATTCCCGGAGCGGCTGACGTGCACATCCAGCAAGCATTAGACGAGCCGATGGTAAAGGTAGATGTCGACAGGACGAAGGCACAGCAGATGGGTTTCACCCAGGCGAACGTAGCCAGCGATGCGATCGTCGCTCTTACGACCAGTTTCCAGACCGCGCCGAGCTTCTGGCTGAGCTCGCAAGGCGTGAGCTATTCCGTGATGACCCAGACGCCGCAATATAGAATGGACACTCTAGGCGATCTCCGAAACATTCCAATCACCGGCGGTAGCGTCCCGCAACCAGAAATTCTGGGCAATCTGGCGAGCATCCGGCGGGGCCAGGCTCCGGCCGTAGTCAGCCATTACGACATTCAGCGGGTGATCGACATCTATGCGGCGAGCCAGGGAAGGGACCTGGGCGGCATTGCGTCAGACGTGGACAAAGTAATGGATGAGTTCCGCGAGAAATTGCCTCGCGGAAGTTATATGGTTGAGCGCGGCCAAGTGGAAACTATGCGCTCGTCGTTTTGGGGCCTTGGGCTCGGCATTCTGTTTGCAGTGATTCTGGTTTACCTGCTAATGGTAGTGAACTTCCAGTCCTGGATGGATCCCTTCATCATCATTACCGCGCTACCGGCGGCGTTGGCCGGAATTGTCTGGATGCTCTTCATCACGCGCACGACGCTCAACGTTCCTGCTTTGATGGGCGCGATCATGTGCATTGGTGTGGCCACGTCAAATAGCATTTTGCTGGCGACGTTTGCCACCGGGGAACTCAAGGAAGGTAAGAGTTCGCTGGACGCGGCGTTTCAGGCTGGCTTTGTGCGGTTACGTCCAGTGATTATGACTGCTCTGGCCATGATTATCGGAATGGTGCCCATGGCGATGGGCATCGGCGAGGGCGCGGAACAGAACGCTCCTCTGGGACGTGCAGTCATCGGCGGTCTCTTGATCGCCACTGTGGCCACCCTTTTCTTCGTCCCAGTGGTATTTAGCTTCCTGCACCGGAAGGGATATCACCGGCTTGCCACCGAGGAGGGAGAGCCGGAGATCGGGAGCTAGGCGAAAGCAGACGAACTGAAGTGGCCTCTTAATTACGAGGACAAAGGAAGGTAGCTGAGAGGATGGCAAAGGTCACCGCAGATGAGGAAGAGCGGTTGGAGGATCTGGCGATCAGTCCCACAGAACCTCGCACGCCATGGCATTGGTCGAAGGCGGGGAAAAGTGTGGCTACTGTGGCCGTTGTGGCAGTGGCCTTCTTTGCCGCAGCCTTGCTGTTCGGGCTCCTTCACCAGCGGGCCGTACGGGTAGAACTTGCCGCCGACGCGCGTGACCAGGCGCGGACTCCCGTGAGCGTCACTCATCCGCAGTCGAACTCCACCCAGCTTAGCGTCACATTTCCCGCCAATATCCAAGCCTATATCGAGACCCCTATCTACGCCCGCACGAACGGGTATATCAAGCGCTGGTTAGTGGATATCGGCGCCCGCGTGCAACGCGGCCAGCTTCTGGCGGAGATCGAGACTCCGGAATTGGATCGGCAGTTGCAGCAGGCGGAAGCGGCGCAGGCTCAAGCCCAAGCCAACCTGGATCTGGCTCGCATCACGGCGGTCCGCTATCAAGACCTGCTGAAGACTGACAGTGTCTCGAAGCAGGACACGGATCAGGCGGTCAGCACCCTCCATGCCGATGAGGCTAACCTGAAGGCTGCGATCGCGAGCGTGAATCAGCTGAAAGAGTTGCAGTCCTTCGAGAAAGTCACCGCTCCTTTCGCGGGGACGATCACGGCGCGCTACATCGATATCGGCGCTTTGATTGCATCCGGCACCAACACAATTCTTTTCCGGCTGGCTGACATTTCGACTTTGCGCGTTTACGCCAACGTCCCCGAGGCTGAGAGCAAGGGCATCGCAGTCGGGGCCTCTGTCGATCTTGAAATTCCCGAAGGGGAGGGAAAGAAATTTAGTGGCCAAGTTGTCCGCACCGCTGGTGCGATCGACCCCGTTTCTCGAACTCTGCTTACTGAGATCCACGTGCCCAACTCAAGTCTTGCGCTGGTGCCTGGAGAGTTCGGCGAGGTTACTTTCCATCTCCGGTCCAGCAAGTCCGTGCTGATCATTCCGTCCAGCGCGCTGCTGTTCCGAGCGCAGGGCACTCAGGTGGCGCTTGTGCAGGATAACGGCAGCGTTCGCATCCAGAACATCCAACTCGGCCGTGACTTCGGCAACAGCGTCGAGGTGCTCTCCGGCCTCACGCCGAACGACTCTGTTATCGAGAATCCCTCTGACTCGATCACCGGCGGCACTCTGGTTTCAGTTCAGCAGCCGGGAGTGAATAGGTAGAGGCCTTGCTAAGTCTAGTTCTGAGAAACGCCGCGACGCGCCGATTGTCGACACCGCGGTGACCAAATCCCTGAATTCCTTCACCAGTGACAAGTGAAGCGTACTTGCTACTCAAACGTCCAATCATGCTCCGTGGTGCAGCATGGCCATCGGATCGGCCGGCCCGTAGCCCTTCCCAACCGCGAGGCCCGCACGGATGGCCGCGGTGATGAACTCCTTAGCGGCAGTAACGCTTTCTCGTGTTGTTTTCTCTTGGGCCAAATTGGCCGCAATGGCCGAAGCGAAGATGCAACCGGTGCCGTGCGTGTTCTTGGTGTCGATACGCTCAGCGCGAAACTCAATGAATTCACGGCCGTCGTAGAGGAGGTCAGCGGCTATGTTTTCCAGATGACCACCCTTGACGACGACATTTTCTGGTCCCAGATCGCGAATCATCCGGGCGGCCTCTTTCATTTGCGCGAGAGTCTTGATTTCGCGTCCCGTAAGCGCCCCGGCTTCGTGCAGATTGGGTGTAACCACGGTGGCCTGCGGCAGCAATTTGGTCTTGAGAGCCGCAATGGCCTCGGGTTTCAGCAACGGTGCCCCACTCTTGGCGATCATCACCGGGTCCACGACCAGCGGTTTTAATTTGTGGGCGAGAATTGTGGCTGCAACCGCGTCGATAATTGCGGTGCTCGCGAGCATTCCCGTCTTTACCGCATCGCAGCCGATGTCGCTTACGCAGGCTTCGATCTGCTTCACCACAAAATTCGGCTCGATCTCCAATACCCCGTAGACCCCAGTCGTATTTTGTGCCGTGAGAGCGGTAATTGCGGTCATGCCAAAAGCGCCTAAGACCGAGACCGTTTTCAGGTCGGCCTGAATTCCGGCCCCACCGCTGGAATCGGACCCTGCGATGATTAGAACGCGAGGAATCTTCATCGGTCACCTGCCTTTCTGTTGCGAGGGCGCACCCTTCATATCGGCCACCGTTCCATCGTCCAGGCCATCTCCCAGAACAGCCACTCGTAGCGGCTGCTGGTAAGAAACGCGGTCTCCAGCTTGCATAGGTCGCGCTCAGGCAGTCCTACAGTAAGACTATCGAGCAGATCACGGCACCATTGGGCCAGTTCGGCAAATTCTCTGGAGCTGTACATCGCAATCCACTTGGCATAACGTTCGTCGCTGGGGGCGGGTTGCTCGGCCAGACGCTGGCCGATTTCGCTGAAAGCCCACATGCAAGGCAACAACGCTGCAGCCAACTCCGCGAAATCGCCCGTCGCTGCCACTCGCAACAAGAAATCGGTGTAGCCGCGAGTAGCAGGCGCAGGGAGTTCGCGCTCGAGTTCCTCCAGGCTGATTCTGAACTCGGTGGCGTAGGCTCGGTGCAGGTTCATCTCGGTTTCAACGGTTTCCTTGAGCAGCATGGCGAAGCGGGTCATGGTCTCCAGGTCCGGACTGCGCGCAGCCGCGAGAGCGAGAAGACGCGCGTACTCGATGAGGAACACATAATCCTGTCGCAACCAGAACTTGAATTTCTCCAGACTTAGCGTTCCATCACCAATGCCTCGCACGAATGCGTGTTGGTGTTGTGCCTCCCAAATTCCAGCCGCTTTTTGATGCAGCCGCTCGGTGAATCGCTGTGCCATAGGTTCTCGCACCTTTCATCTTACTCGCGTGCTTCAAGCGCAGCAGGACTTCCAAGGTGCCGGACTTCGGCTCGTCCCGACGAAAATCACAAGCCGTTGTGTGCATCGTCACAGTGTCAGGCACTCAATCGCGCGTATCGTTTAAGTAGGAGAAGTGATGTTCTCTGATCGGTACGAAATCGCTTGCGAACAGGTCTTAGACTGTTCCCACACGCGACCTGGTCCTCTAGACGCGCTCCGGCCCATGGTGGCATCCGACTACGTGCCCTTCTTTTGGAGCGAAGGATTCGGGCGGGGGGGCGAACTGGATCGAGCCATCATCGCCCGTTCTGCCGAGGTCAAAGGGGCTCTTTACGATGGGCGAGTCTTTGTGATCGTCCCGATTTATGTGACCAGCATCTGCGAGGAGCAATGTCTCTATTGCAATTTTCGCGGAGGAAATAAAGGGATCGGGGTCGAGCGCAGGCGATTGACGGACGACGAACTCGAACAGGAGGCGCTCTATCTCATCGAGCAGAAGGGGCTGAGAGTTCTGGAACTGGTCTACTCCACCGATCCGCGGATGCGAGTGGATGCGATGTGTCGTCATGTGGAACTGTTGCGGCGTTTGTTGCACCGGCATGGTGGCGGTCTCGTCGGAATCAGCGCCGAGGCATTGGAAGAAAGCGATTACCGTCGCCTGATCGACGCGGGGCTGTGCTGGTCGGTGCTCTGGCAGGAAACCTACGACAGAGATCGATACGCCCAACTGCATCCTGGCAAAACCAAGAAGGCGAACTTTGAATACCGCCTGAACGCTTATGAACGGATGCTCGCGGTCGGGGTTGAGCATGTTGGCGTCGGAGTGCTTTCGGGCCTGTCGGACTGGAGACGGGACTGGGCCATGCTGATGCTGCATGAGGAATACCTGCAACAGCACTATGGTGATGGTGCCACCATTCTCGGTACTCCTCGTTTGAAGCTGGCTCCGGGAGCTCTTCTTCAAGAGTCGCCTTTCACGCCCACTCGCGAAGAGTTTCTGGTGACCGTTGCCCTTCATAACATGTTTTCGCCGACGACAGCGCCGTTTGTGAGCACGCGAGAAGACTGGGACGTATGCATCGAGCTGGCGCGAGGAGGCGGCTGTCTATTCACCCTCAACTGTTCCACCACGCCGGGCGGTTATTCACTTCAGCATGGCGGATGCCAGTTCACGGCTCATTCCTACGATGCGCCCGTCTACTCCAACAAGCTAAAGTCCGAAGGGCTCGAACCTGTTTTCAATTGGAGAGCGGGAGATTTGTCCGGTGAGTACCGGCCTGATGCTGTGGTTTGTGGAGGCGCTTCCAAGCGATAGCACCTGGATTCCTGGCGGCGAACGTGAATTTCTCCACTCTCCGCCTGCCGCTAGCTGTGCAGCCTGTGTGGGGCGAACAACATGCCGACCATCGCGAGTTGGGACAAACTGACGTCCAAGGCGAAGGAGGCGGTGCAAGCCGCCAACTATCTGGCCTCCAAGCGCGGCAACCCAGAGTTAGTGCCCTTGCACATACTGGCCAGCCTTCTCGCGGACCGTGAAGGCACGGTGATACCGGTGCTGAGCAAGCTTGGCATCGACAGCCAGGCGCTGCTGGCGGACGCACGGAACGAGATCGACCGCCTGCCAACGCTTTGGCCAGGGGGCGTCCTGAAGGCCCAGCCCTCCTGGGCCGCCAGCGCGGTTCTCAAGCAAGCTTTTCAGGAGGCGGCCGATCTCGACGATGAGCACGTATCCACCGAACACCTGCTCCTGGCGATCACAAACCTGGAAAGCGATCTCGCGCAGGCCCTGCTGGTGCGACACAGCGTTCATCACGATGCCCTGTTAAGGAGCCT
>Ga0187802_10000270_pt1 | contig 12326 bp, 4 predicted proteins | sample NC_wetland_sal_i_FD_130584 | JGI IMG/M metagenome (GOLD analysis project Ga0187802, IMG submission 130584) | Wetland sediment microbial communities from Neuse River Estuary, North Carolina, USA - Control_2 | ecosystem: Environmental > Aquatic > Freshwater > Wetlands > Sediment | place: USA... | reverse complement strand
TGGAACATGGACACGGCGATCTGTTGAGCACGGCGAATCAGGTGGCCTGGCTCATCATAGACGTCGATGTACAATCCATCGTCGCGTTTGGCCGCACGGGTCGAGGAAGCTCTGACGCGACGATTCACGTTTTCTCCATGGGCCGCTATCGTGAGAGAAGCTCTCCTTCCCTTCCAAAAACAAGTTTAGCACAGCCCTTGCGGCGGCGACTTTCATCTATTAAGCTTCGGACATTGAGTACACTTAACGACCGGCGATCCGTACTTGGCGCGCCCTTGCGACCCGTACGTTTCTTCTCGCCCGACGTTGAGCTGACCAGGCAGCCGGATGGTTCTCTCATCATGCGTTCAGTCGAGCCGCTGGCGAGTTACGACCATCGGATCGGCGATTGGCTGGATCGCTGGGCGCGGGAAGCCCCGGACCGTGACTTCATCGTCGAGCAGGCAGCCGAAGGCGAGCGGACGATCCGGTACGGAGAAGCTCGCGAGGCAGCACTGGCTCTGGCCGAGAATCTGCTCACGTACGGACTTGGTCCAGATCGGCCGCTCGCGATCCTCGCCTCCAACGGGATCGACCATGCGCTGATCATGCTGGCAGCGCTGTACGTCGGCATCCCGGTCGCTCCGATTGCGCCTGCCTACGCTCTCCAGAGCGCCGACTTTGCCAAGCTTTCGCACAGTTTCCGTCTCCTCACTCCGGGAATGGTGGTGGTTGAGGACGGCGCGCAGTATCGGGAGGCGATCGAGCACGCCCTTGCGCCTGGCGTTCCCGTTGCGGCTCTGCGCAATGCCTCGGCGTCATCGAACATGATTCCTCTTGCATCCCTGCGCGGTGACGGAAGCCGCCGTGCTTCCGTTATGGCAGCGGCAGCCCGCGTCGGCCGAGACACAGTTGCCAAGTACTTATTCACCTCTGGCTCGACCGGTATGCCGAAGGCGGTCATTAACACACATGGCATGCTTTGTGCCAATGCCCAGATGAAGCGGCAGGTGGCTCCCGTTCTCGCCGAAGAGCCGCCGGTGATGGTGGATTGGGCTCCTTGGAATCACACCGCGGGAGGAAACAGCAACTTCAACATCATTCTATACAATGGGGGCACACTTTACATCGATCCCGGCAAACCCACACCCGGGCTTTTCGGCTCAAGTGTCCGGTTGCTGCGCCGAATATCGCCGACGATTTACTTCAACGTTCCACGGGGTTATGAGCTGCTGATCCCTCACCTCGATGCCGATCGAGAATTGCGTGAACATTTTTTCCGGAGGCTTAAATTCCTTTGGTATGCGGCGGCTTCGATGCTGCCGGCGACCTGGTATGCTCTGGAAAGACTGGCCGTCGAAGCCGTTGGGCAGAAGATTTTAACGGTCACTGGTCTCGGCATGACGGAAACGAGCCCAATCGCACTGTTCGGCAACGCGCACGCGAACGGTCCCGGCGTCGTCGGCATTCCGGTGGCCGGATTGGAACTCAAGCTCGTGCCCCACGATGATAGCTTTGAAGTCGGCTATCGTGGTCCGAATGTCACTCCCGGTTATTGGCGCGATTCAGCGGCCACCAAGCTGGCATTCGACCAGGACGGTTTCTTCCGCTCGGGCGACCTCCTCAGTTTTATTGACCCGCAGCGTCCCCGGGCTGGTCTGCGCTTCGATGGCCGGATCAAGGAAGATTTCAAGCTGACTTCCGGCACGAAAGTGAGCGCCGGCAAATTGCGGCTTGACGCGCTCGACGCAATGCGGCCCCTCGCCACAGACGTCGTAGTCGTAGGGGCAGACCGCAATGACGTGCGTATTCTTGTTTTTCCTGACTGGGAGTTGTGCGCCGCGACCGCTGGTCTGGATCGTGCAGCTCCACCGGAACAGATCGCCTCAAACAAGACGCTAAGAGTGGCGTTGCAAGACCGATTGGAACAACTCGCTGCGACGGGAACGGGGAGTTCCAATCGGATCGTCGCGGCGCTACTCGTGGAGTCCCCGCCATCTCATGCGGCGGGAGAGTTGACCGAGAAGGGCACGGTCAATAGTCGTGCGCTTCAACGGAATCGCCCCGAGCTTCTCGATATTCTCTTTGACGAACGGGACGAAAGGGTTCTGCGCATCCATCCTCGCGAGGTGCGACGTTAAAATGGGTCGAAACTCTGAATTCACATTTAGCCGTTCCGGGAACCGAACGAGCGCAAGCATCCGGGATGCATCTGGCGCACCGCAATCGAATTTGTTTTTAGAAATGCGCGGGTCCCGCGAATGTACACAGATGCATACAAAATTATGCTTGACAACCGGCGGGCGACCCGGTAAACGTGCCTTCATCAGGGTGGGTTCCTAAATCGATATCTAGCTATCGAGGCCTCGACTCGCACCGAATAAAAAAGAGGTGAAAACATGACTCGACGTTCTTGTGCGTTGGTGATCGTCGGAATTTTGGTTTTCACGGCCTGGTCGGCGCCATCCTTCGGTCAAGTGGGCACGACCGGGGCCCAGCTCACGGGTACTGTGAGAGACGCAACCGGCGGTGTCGTGACCAAGGCATCCGTCACGCTGCGTGATATGGATACCAATCGCACGTACACCTCTATGACGAATGATAGCGGGCTCTACATTCTCGCCAGCGTGCCCCCCGGCCGTTACGAGCTGACTGTGGATGCCACGGGGTTTGCGAAATTCACCCAGTCCGGCGTCGTTTTGACGGTGGGCGAATCCGCAACGGCGGATGTTTCACTGAAAGTTGCCTCCGGCGCCCAGCAAGTGACGGTGACCACGGAAACGCCAGTGATCGAACCGACCAAGACCGAAATCAGCCAGGTCGTCCAACCCGAGCAGATCCAAAACCTGCCCATCAGCGGACGTCTCTTCACCGATTTCGCCCTGCTCACCCCAGGGGTCGCCACGAGCCGCACAAGTTTGGGAACGACCTTTACGGACTTTGAGACCACACAAATCTCTTTCGGCGGCATGCGCTCGTTCAGCAACGAAGTCATGGTGGATGGCGCGGATTTCGTCAGCATGCACACCGGCGTGCAGCGCGCCACTCCTCCGCAGGAATCGGTGCAGGAATTCCGCGTAGTGAACAACAGCTTCGGCACCGAATACGGGCGCGCGGCGGGTGGGATCGTCAACATCGTGACCAAAGGCGGGACCAACACCCTGCATGGGTCCGTGTATGAATATCTTGAAAACAGCGCGACCGATGCGCGCGGGTTACTCCAGCCAGCGCCCTTGCCGCACGAATTGAGGCAGAACCAGTTCGGCGGCACCGTTGGCGGCCCGATCAAGAAAGACAAGGCCTTTTTCTTCGTGAACTACGAAGGAAAGCGGAGCGCGCAGTCGCCGACGTATCCCCCGGACTTGGTCACGGGCAATAACTTGCAATTGATCGATGATACCAAGGCGGTCATGGGATTGGCGCCGGAGGGCTGCTTCGCCGCCCTCAGCGCTTGCACCGGGACCGACAGCAGTTACATCAATGGGTTTTTGAAGACGGAAAATGATGATTGGGGGTTCGCCCGATTCGACGATCAAATCGGAAACAACCATCACTTGGGCATCCGCTATAGCGCTGAGGATACGCGCGCGCTGGGCGAACTCGTCGGGCAGACCCTCGACGGCGGCGGCATCGGCGTGCCGAGCGGCGGAAGGAACCTCTTCGTCCGCGATCAATCCGTGTTCGGCACTCTGGATTCCTCGCTGAGCCCCAGCCTGATCAACACCGCCCTGGTGCAGTGGGCCCGGCGGCACTACAACTTCCTCGGCGCCACAGGGCAGCCTGATTTTAGCGTCACGAATGACCTGGAACTCGGTCACAACTTCGGCACCGACGACCAGAAATACGAGAGCCGCGCCCAGTTCTCCGACTCTCTCTCGTGGGTCAAAGGCAATCACGTTTTCAAGTTTGGCTTTGATGGCAATTACATCCTGGATTCGGATACCTTCCCTGGCTTCACCCCGGTACGGGCGATCATCCCGACCGCTGGAGCGGGCCCGATCGATTGCCTGGCCAATTTCGCTGAATTCTACAACAGCCATCTCCCCACCCCTGGAGCCGTGCCAGCCGACGTCGCGGGAGCGGCCGGAGGATGCGGCCTTCCACCCAATTTTAACGGCGTAGCGTTCACCTATGCTGGCACGCCACTGCCGACGAGCCCCACGGCGTGTTCAGCGACACCGTGCGCGCCGCTGGTCACCGTCGCGGGCGGTAACCCGCTGAACACTTCGACTTGGGCGAACGCTTATCAGCCGTCTTTGTTTGGCAACTATACCCACCCGATCCATTACGGCTATTGGGCCGGATTTGCCCAGGACCGCTGGCGGATCACGCCAAAACTGACACTGAATTACGGGGTACGGTGGGAGGTTGCCACCGGCCTGTCACAATACGTGAAACCCGATTACGGAGGGTGGCAACCGCGCGTTGGCATCGCCTATTCCCCGGACAGCAAGACGGTCATTCGCGCCGGCTTCGGACTGTTTGACGACCGCTACGACATGACCTTCTTCTTTGTGCCCAACACGCAGAAAGTGGTGGCGGGCTATCTGTGCGGCAATAACGCGCCCGCGTCCATCGCCTCCGCCTGTAGCGCAGCGGGAATACTGCCCCAAAACCTCACCGGCATTGCAACGAACCAGCTCCAGGCCAGTCAGGGGTACCAGCTATTTGGATTCCCGGCCTCGCAGAACGCGGCGGGGATTGCGGCGCAAATCATCGCGACCGGTGGCTACGACGGCATCGACGGTGGGCACATCGAGATGGCCGGCACCTGCGCTCTAAACGGCGCTTGCGGCGTTGGCTCAGGAGGCATGGAGTACAACAGCAAGCTTCCCTATGCCGAGCAGGCCAGCCTGGAAATTGATCGTCAATTCGGCGGAGGGTTCGCGCTCAGTGCCAGTTACCTCATGGTTGAGGCGCACCACATGGTTCGCGGGAACAATATCAACATCCCTTGCCCCGTGGGCACGACAAAACCAGGCCCGCCCACGGACCCACTGACGCTGGGACCAGGGGGCCCTCCGGAGTGGGTGCCAGGCTTGGTGAACGCTGACGGCTCCATATCCCCGTGCACGGGCACGCCCACGCTTGGTACCGGAGCGCTGGCCGGTTTGGGTCCATGGTTTGCGGGAGCAGCGGTCAATTCCGGCCTGCAGACGGTCAGCGCCGGATTGATGGACTACAATAATGACATCGCCAATGCCATCTACCACGGCCTGAACATTACAGGAATCGAGAAGATCGGGCAGTACTTCAGTCTGACCGCCAACTACACCTATTCCCATACGATCGACAACGGGAATTTCACCACCTTCATCAACCTGCCGGTCAATCAATTTGACGATGCTGCGGAGCGGGCTAACTCCAACCAGGACCTGCGCCATCGCTTCGTGGGCAATTTCACTGCAAACACGCCGACCAAGGGCTGGTATCGAAACTTTGTGCTCAGCGGCATCATCACTGTCGAGACGGGGCGGCCCTTCACTATCTTTTACGGGAACGACACGTTCGGCGATATCGCCGGGGTGGCGACGGATCGCGTCGGTGGCGCGCCTTTAAACACCAGCTGCCCTGCCGTCCAAAACTGCTCCACCGTGATCTCGAGGAATACCTACTACGGCGATGGCCTGCGAACTGTGGATTTGCGGGTCTCTCGGGCTTTCCATGTTCGCGAACATCAGCAACTCGAATTGAGCGTGGACGCGTTCAACCTATTCAACCGTCCGAACGTCGATGAGGTCACCTCGGTGTACGGCTCGCCCGTCTTTTGCGGCGGAGTTGTTCCGACGCGCTACAAAGACGCTGCTACGCTGGCCATCGAGACCCAGTCCGCCTCAATGATATGTCCAACGACAGGGACGATCCCGAATGTGCCCGGTGTGCCTCAAGCCGGCGCTTTCGCCCCCTCGCCTATACCGGGTACAAGCCTGTTTATCCCGTACGAGCCGGATTCTAATTTCGGTCAGCCTAGGACGATGTTCAACCCCAGGCAGTTGCAGTTTGGGGCAAAATTCACCTTCTAAGGCAGGCGGTCTCACGAGGAATACCGGCGCGCCGCCGATATTCGCAAGGGCATTCGGACATCAAGACAACGTTCCACTGCTGCGTGCACTGCGACACGGATACACGGCATAGCGCGATTGAAACGATTTAATTGGTACGATGTGCCAATTCGTGTTGCGGACCAAACCTGAGTGCTTCTATACCGGATAGTTCTGGTAGTGGCCTTGGGGATCGAATTTGCTCTGTATTCCATAAGCCCTGCTGATTTTATTGCCCTTGCTTCCCTTCTACCTCTCCAAATGCAACTCAGAGGCCGGGTTTTGTGGCCTAGATGTGGCCATATTCCGAACATCCGGCGCGCGCGGGTGTGGGCAAATCCCAAGAGGTGCACATGACGATTATGGGGAATAAGAAAGCTTCGGTCCACGTTGTGGTTTTGACGTTGGATGAGAGGGAGGGACGGGTCACACCAGGACTCGATGGCTGGCCGCTATGATTTCAGAATGAATTCAAGCCCTGCGACTACGCGCGCAACGCTCTGGCGACGGGGTTCCCTGAATCCGGTTGCGATTGGCTCTTGATGCTCGACAACGGCATGATCCCTCCTCTGAAGCTCCTCGACACATTCGACGCGGCGGACGAACGCAAGGATGCCCAAGCAGCTCTCCTATGCCTTTGCTGTTGCTGATTTTATGGGTCTGCGCTGATTGGTTCGGACATCGCTCAGCCACTTTGTTGCTTGTTGGCGGAACAGGATGCTGAAATGTGCAACCTCGACTTTCTCGAGAAACGGTTTGGTACTCGACGGGAACCGGACCAAGCCAGTCAACGGAACTGTCCAACGAACGCGTTTGCCACCCAACGAGCCGCCTGCGCAAGGTTAGATTGACAGGAGAGGGGAACCTATCGTATGGTTCCATGCAAATCTTTCGGATTAAACGGCTTCAAGTGTTTGTCATAGGCATTGTAATTAATCTGGATACGAAGAGCTGCCGAAGTGCGTTAGCCGCGTCGCTGCCGTATTGGTCGCGATGATTCTCCATGCGTGGAATTCGGCAGAACTCGAAAGGCAAATTGATCGTATGGATATTTTCTAAATCTACGCAGTTCTTCCGCAAGGCCATTCGAATTGTGAAGACGCTTTGATGGTGCAGTTAAATCTTGTGGGATAGCCTCTGACTCCCTCAAGAACAGGAGAAAGGTAATGAAGCTGAAGCATACTGTTGTAGCGATTGTTCTAGCGGCTGGGTGCCTCGCCATTCTGAAGCCCGCGCGGGGACAGAGTCCATCTGCCTTGCCTCAATTGCAGGCTCCGCTAACCGTACCACTGCAGGCTCCACTAACCGTGCCACAGATTCAGACGATTCCAGCAGGACCATTTTACGTAAGCATCAAGGGCCAAGTGCAGGGCCAATTCAAAATGGAGATTCCCGCCACACCACAACACACGGGAACAATCGCAGGAATCAGATTTTCGTTCTCATTGACCTCGCCGCGGGACCCTGCGACAGGACTAGCCGTGGGGAAGAGGCAATTTTCTGTCACCTTCACGAAGATGTGGGGGCCCTCCTCACCGCAGATTCTCCAGGCTTGCTCAACAAATGAAAACCTTACTGCTGTGACATTTGAATTCAGTCACCAGAAGATGATTTTGACGAATGCGACGATCTCGTCCGTGCAGCGCTACATCGGAGTTCCAATCGGCAACGAGCCTCCTGATCCCCGCGAGCTCGAGGATGTTTCCCTCACGTTTCAGAAAATTCAGCTGGTAGATGCCACGAATACGACCTACAACGACAGTTGGCTAGCGGCGCCGTAAGGATCGTAACGCACGGTTGCGGCGGGGGGAACGGGCCCACGGTTAACCGGTCCAATTCCCTCCCGCGATTCGGAAGGAGAAGGACACATGCGGAGTGAGAAAGCAATCGTTGGCGGTTGAGCCAAGACTTTCGATTCTGGCCGTTGGGAGCTGACGATGAAAATGGGTTTCTACAAGCCCCTCAGTTTGAGCACTCCACTTTTGTTGCTCGCGTCTTGCTTTTCTCTCGCAGCGCAACAGCCATACCCGGATTCGGCGCAAATCAATTCGCAAGCAGCACAGAGCGATGCGCAGCAGCAGATTTCACCCGAATATCCTCCGCAGAATCCCCAGACGGTTTCCCAGACAGGACTCCTCCCCGTATACGGTGTGGATTTGCGTCTTGATCCGTCGTGGACGGACAGCAGCCACTTCCCCAGCCAATCCGCGGACTTCGCCAACTCCGGAACTAGTGCGGCCTTTCAGCAGGTTTGGGGCGCACTGCAGCCAGGCGGCTACAGCGTCTTGCGTGTGACGCTGGATGTACGCAACTTGCCGGGCGCGGCAAACCGCGCGGCGAATCTGTGCGCCTGGGCCAAAGCCAACAACGTGCGACTGATCCTGTCATTGACTGCAGAAGATGCCGGGCGGCCCATCAGTGGCAATTTCCCGAAGCAAACTTCGGATTTCGTGAAAGCTCTTGTCGGGCTCATGCGCTCAAACAGCGACCAGTACTTGTCGAACTACGCGCAAATCATGGCCTACCAACTGGGGAACGAACTCAATCATCCCGGAAAGCACGGCGGTATGTCCGAATCCGCTGCTGGGCAGTTGGCTCTTGCCGCGGCGAAGTCGCTGCGCAGCACCGAGCGCGCCGCTCTCGAAGGGTCAGGAATCATGGCTACTCCCCTAATGGCAAGTGCTTCATTCGATTTTGACCTGGTTTCTGTCGGCGCGATTGCCGGCGGCACGATGAGCGATGCGAACTACAACCAGGCCTACCAATCCCTCCAGAAATTTCTTTCTGGCCTCGCCGGATCCGCAGACCTCGACATACTCGTTGTGGACTGGTTTGCCGGCAGCATTGGCGGCGGCGGCATCGAAAAAGCTCCGGAGTTGCTCAAGAGCCTTCTTACAGATGTGACCGGCAAACAGCTTGTGCTTGGCACCGGCTTTTCCACGGCGTTTCGCTCCGCCGATGAACAAAAGCGTCTCTTCACCACCGCGTTTGCGAATTTGAGCGACTTCCGCGCCAGCAACGGCTCAGACTGCCCGTTCGTCGGGACTATCTTCCACGAAGCCCTGAGCGGCAGCAATCCCAACCCAACTCCTCCCCGCGCGACTCTGCCTGCCGAGATGGACAATTGGGACTGGACCGCCCGCGCCGCAGAGCTTACAGCGATGTGGACGAAAAAGAAGAACTCCGCCGACATGAGCTGGTGGCTGAGCCGCGTGGAAAACAACATGGCCCTGGTTACTCTACAGAGTGATGCTAGCGGAAAAGTGGTGGCGGCGAACCCGCTTCCGGCGCAACAAGGAATGAGCCAGATTGCGACTGCCGTGGGTGCGGTTAGCTCGCAGATGGCGTCCAACCTTGGCGCTGCCCCCTATGCGAACAATTCTTTTCAGGCAGGAATGGCCACCCCGAATTCCCCTGCCGGCGTGAACCAGAACACCTATTCGCCGGTTCAGCAGCAGCTTCAACAAGCGGGCCTGCCATCAGCGTCCGCGGCTTCTCCTTACAGCGCAGCCTCATCAAATTTTGGCAATCAGCCGCAACAAATCGCCGCGAATCCTTATGGCGCCGCCCCTGTAAACCCATCCGCGCAACCTGCTTGCACACCGAATTATCAAGGCGTTCAGCCCTCCCCGGTCCCATACGGGCAGCAGATGTACGGAAGTCAACCCGCAACAACGGCGTATCCACAGCAGCCGGCAACCCCGATGTATCCGCAGCAACCCGCAACAACGGCGTATCCACAGCAGCCAGCAACTGCAATGTATCCGCAGCAACCCGCAACAGCGGCGTATCCACAGCAGCCGGCAACTGCAATGTATCCGCAGCAACTTGCAACAACGGCGTATCCACAACAGCCAGCAACTGCAATGTATCCGCAGCAACCCGCAACGGCTTGCTCTCCTTCAGGCACCGTGCAAATCTTTCAGGCCTTCGCACAGCAAAGCATGATGGCGTTGTTGAATGGCGTTCTGCAACGTCTCGTGGTCACAGCCTCAGGAACGGGTGGGGCCGCCTTCAACAACGGCAACTACTCCAACACGAGCCCGAGTAATCTCGCCAACCCTGGAAGTCCGTACACCTACTACGGCGGCACGCCCGCATCCGCACAACCTTCACCCTCAACCACGCCTTCTCAACCGGCGGGAACCGGCCCGGTGACAGTTCAGATCGGACCTCAGGATGTTTCGATCCAACCCGTGAGCCCGCAAGTCGGGACTCCCGCGACCATCAACGTGAACCTGCACAATCCAGGTTCTGTGGACGCGTATGGACTAGTTGTACAAGCCGGAGGCAGCGATGGAGCCACGCTTGCCCAGCAGGCAAGTGTACATGTTGCACCGAATTCCAGCCTCCCATTGCAACTACAATGGTCGCCATCCGCTCCTTCATCATCGTACGGCATTTCGATTAGCGTAAGCGATGGTTCGGGTAACCAACTTACCTCGGCGCAGGTAGGCCCGATTACCGTGACCGCGCCGGTAATTAGCAATTCGGGGCCAAGCGTCACTTCATCCGGAAGCACGGTCACTGCGACGGCTGGCACGACCAGTCCCTCTGGCGGATCGTCCACGGCCGGGGGAACAACCACCAATTGCGGAACCGGTGCCACCAGTGGCACGGCTACTACAGGTGGGCCGGGTGCGGCTGCTTCGACAGCGCCAGCCTGCGGCACGACTTCTACTCTTGTTTCTGCCTCTACTTCTGCTTCCAATTCTAGTAACGGAACCTCGGCCAATTCAGGCAGTTCCCCTGGCGGCGCAGCCAACGGCACCGGAACCTCTCCAATCACAACCAGCCCACTCGGCTCCGTGAAGCTCTCGACCATTCAAGTAGGAATCCCGGGACAGCCAATCGTGGCTGGACAGGCATCTTCCGTAGTGGTTCCACTCCTGAATCCCTATCTGGTCCCCCTAAGTAACGTCACGGCCACTTTGTTCCTCGACGGACAAAATCTGCAGACGCAAACAATGTCCACTCTGCTGTCGCAACAGAGCCACACCGTTATCTTTCAGGGAGTGACCTTCGCTCCGTCAGGGCAACATCAGATCTCGGTGAACGTGACTAGCCAGAGGCCTGCCTCTGATCCTCTGACGAGCACGACGGCTCGGCAAGTCACCGTAGTTGACGCAAGTAGTGCGACGACTTCAACTGCTGGCAGCTCTTCCAGTTCGACCTCCTCCGGTCAGAGCGGCGCCACAACCTCAACCGCAAGCAACACAAGCACGCCGTCAACAACGGTGAGCACCGTGGGAAACGTCACCTCCGTGAATGCCTCAGCGTCCGTGCGATCCGTCTTGCCGCAGGTTTTTCAAATCGGGCGCGCGGTTTTGCCCAGCAGGCCCGGTCCTTCCCCCAGCGCCTTGCCCACGGCGACCGTTGGAAGCTCCGGGTCAACACCCGGCGCGGCTCCGCCTAGGCCGGCCCCCCCGGCAGGACAAACGGCGGCGCCCCCCGCGGCAACGGTTTCAGCGCCACATGCGCCACCGACTGGAGTGGCCGGCGTTAGGTCCATCACTTCTCTTCCCCCCCGGCCGGGCCCTGCTGGGACACCTCAGGCATCTTCCAGCGGTGCTCTGGTGAGGCCTGGCCCAAACGGAGCAGTGACACCATTGACCACACCCTCGAATGGCATCCCTGTTCGCCCCGGCCCCGGTGGAGGGCAGGGCGCACTTCCTGCGGGTCCCCCGAAGAGCGGTACTTCGCCGGCAAGTGCGGAAGCCGGCCTTGATCTGAGCGTTAGCGTGCCGGATATCAGTTTCAATCCGACCACGCTTTTGCCGGGCCAGCGTACGACTTTCACTGCTGCCGTGCGGAATCTCGGCACCACAGGAACTCAGAGCGCCTCTGTGACTTTCAAGCTCATTGCTGAAAGTGGCCAGACCGTGGCCTCTGCGCCTATGACATTTAGCATCCCTGGTCGCGGCGTTTTCCAAGCCGTATGGACTGCCGTGATTCCCCCAGGCCTGAAGCAGCTCGTGGTTTTCGTGACCGCAAATGGCGATCTGAATCCGGCGAATAACCAGGCCACCGTTTTCTTTACAGTACCGGCCCAGTACCAACTGCCGAGGAGATGAGAGTCACGCGACACAACACCAGGCGCGAAGGGGCGAGAGTTCAGATTCTCAACGGTCGCAAATCATTTTGGGAGGTAATCCGATGCGGAAAACTATATTAATCTTGATGCTGATTGTGGTTGCGCTTGTTGCAGGTTCAACTGTTCAAGCGCAGCAAAATAGCAAGCCGCTGACCAACCAGGATGTCATCTTGATGGTGAAGAATCTCTTGCCCGAGAGCGTGATCATCGAC
>Ga0187802_10000268_pt1 | contig 12362 bp, 11 predicted proteins | sample NC_wetland_sal_i_FD_130584 | JGI IMG/M metagenome (GOLD analysis project Ga0187802, IMG submission 130584) | Wetland sediment microbial communities from Neuse River Estuary, North Carolina, USA - Control_2 | ecosystem: Environmental > Aquatic > Freshwater > Wetlands > Sediment | place: USA... | reverse complement strand
TGTCTAGCGCCCTGACCATGACCGCCCGCAGCCTGCGCCTGGCCACCCGCAGCCCGGACGCCCTGCTGACCGCGCTGCTCCTGCCCGTGATGCTGATGGTCGTGTTCGTCTACCTGTTCGGCGGGGCGGTCCGCATCGGGACCAGCTACGTCAGCTACGTAGTGCCCGGCGTCCTGCTGCTCTGCGCGGTCATCGGCGCGGCGAGCACCGCGGTCACCGTGTGCCAGGACATGACCGGCGGGATCATCGACAGGTTCCGCTCGATGAACGTGCCGGGCACGGCCATCTTGGCCGGGCACGTGGCCGCCAGCCTGCTGCGCAACATCGCGTCCACCCTGCTGGTGATCGCGGTCGCGTTCGGCATCGGGTTCCGCCCGCACGCCACCCCGGCCCGCTTCGCGGCCGCGCTCGTCGTCCTGCTGCTGTTCGTCGTCGCCGTCTCGTGGCTGGCCGCGGCGTTCGGGCTGCTCGTCTCCTCCGCGGAGGCGGCCGGCGGTGCGATGTTCTTGTTCATGTTCTTCAGCTACGCCAGCAGCGCGTTCGTGCCGGTCAGGACCCTGCCGTGGTGGCTGCGCGGGTTCGCGGCCCACCAGCCGGCCACCCCGGTCACCGAGACCATCCGCGGGCTCCTGCTCAGGGAGCCGGTGGGCGCGCACCTGGGGATCGCCCTGGCCTGGTGCGCCGGTCTCCTGGCCGTCTCGGTCGCTGTCTCTGTCTTCGCGTTCCGCCGGCGCACGGCCTGACCGCCCAACAGCGCCCATATGACGACTTAAACTCCTAGGGGCGCGTCGTGGTTTCGCCGGGAGCGCCGGGGAGGGCTGATGTTTGCTCACGGGAGGGCCAGCATGCGCGTTCTGATTGCTGTCGCGCTGTGCGGCCTCGCGGCCGCGGCCTGCGGCGGGTCTGCGGCGAGTGGCACATCGCCGACATCTGGCCAGGACCCGACCGTCTCCGCCTGCCTGGCGTCGGGCCGGCTGACGCACGTGTCGCTGGGCAGCGCCCCGAAGTGCCCGGCCGGATCGGCCCGGATCCGCTGGGCCGTGCGGTCCGGCCCGGCGGCCGGATCCGTCCCGGGGTCCACCGTCTCCGCCTGCCTGGCGTCCGGGGTGCTGACCCGCGTATCGCCGGGCCGCGCCCCGGGGTGCCCCGCGGGTTCGGTCCGGGTCCGCTGGGCCGTGCGGTCCGGCTCGGTGGCCGGATCCGTCCCGGGGTCGACCGTCTCCGCCTGTCTGGCGTCCGGGGTGCTGACCCGCGTATCGCAGGGCGGCGGCCCGGGCTGCGCGGCCGGATCGGCCCGGATCCGCTGGGCCGTGCAGTCCGGCCCGCAGTCCAGGCCCCGTGGGCTGGGCGCGGCGTGCGTCACGTCCGCTCAGACCGGCGGCTGCGGCCCCTACCACTACGCGGAGATCAGCGGCAGCAACGGCTATAACACCCAGGTCATCCAGGACATGTGGAACGCCATCGCCGGGGCCTCCCAGAGGCTGACCGCGTACAACCCGGGCGACTGGAGCGTCTCGGCTGACATGCCGGCCAGAAATACCGCCGTGGTGTCTTACCCCGACGTCCAGGAGATCTACACCACGACCGGCAATAGGCCCGACCCGCTCTCGAGCTTCCGCTCCATCACCAGCTCCTTCGCCGAGAATGGTCCGGGCAGCGGCGGCGGCGACGACTACGAGGCGGCCTACGACATCTGGGCGGGGACCGGGACCAACAGCGGCGCCCAGGAGATCATGATCTGGGTCGACAACCACGGGCAGACCCCCGCAGGGTCCAAGGCGGGAACCGCCGACATCGGGGGCGCTAGCTATACCGTCTGGTCCGCGGGCCGCAACCCGGTGTCCCTGGTCCTGAACTCGGATGAGACCTCCGGGACGATTGACATCCTGGCGGCGCTCGAGTGGCTGGAGAGCCACGGCTACATGCCCGCGGGCAGCGGCGTCAACCAGATCGATTTCGGGTGGGAGATCTGCTCCACCGGAGGTTCGGCCAAGACGTTCAGCATGACCAGGTACGGAATCGAGTCATCGTGCGCGTCCGGCGCGTCCTGCTTATGACGAGGCCCTAGCCGCCGATCCGATCCGGGCGACGGTCGCGTTCGCCGCCCGGACCAGGTCGGCCGGGGCCAGCTCGATCTCCAGGCCGCGCCGCCCGCCGCTGCAGAACACGGTGGCGAAGCCCAGCGCCGAGGCGTCGACGAACACCGGCAGCCGCTTGCGCTGGCCGACCGGGGAGATGCCGCCGGCCACGTACCCGGTGGCCCGCTCGGCCGCGGCCACGGCGGCCATCGCGGCCTTCTTGCCGCCCGCCGCCGCGGCGAGCGCCTTGAGGTCAAGCTGGCCCTCCACCGGGACAACCCCCGCTACCAGCGCCCCGTCCACGTCGGCGATCAGCGTCTTGAACACGCGCTCGGCCGGGACACCCAGCGCCTGGCTTGCCTCCCGGCCGTAGGACTCCTGCCGCGGGTCGTGGGCGTACTCGTGGAGGGCGAACGAGATGCCCGCCCGCTCCAGTGCGATCGTCGCCGCGGTCCCGCGTCCAGCCACGATCCGCCACCCTACGTCATCGTGACCACGGGAAAACCATTAGGCTCACCGTTCCCGCCTCCGCATAGTGGGGTTATGCGCGTGACCTTTCCCCGGCTGCCCGACCGCGAGCGCTCCTATGCGCTCGTGGAGCGGGACGACGGGGCCGTCTACCGGCTGTACGGCGGGCCCGCCAGCCCCCGGCTCCCGCACGACATCATGCACTTCGTGGTCGAGCGCGAGCTGAGCATCCCCGACGGCATCTGGGCCGGCCTCGCGTCGGGCATCGTCTCCGGGAGCATGCAGCAACTGCTGCGGGCCGAGGTGCTGGCCGACCTGGTCGAGTGCGTCGCCGCGCTGGACCACCCGTCGGACACCCAGATCCGGAGCCTGACGGCGACCAGGCTGTCCGTGCTCCCCGACGCGGATGTCGACCCGGCCGCGGTCGCCGCGGCCGCCACGGCCCTGCAGGTCGAGGCGTCCCGCTGGGCCCGGCTCCGGGTCGGGCAGGAACTCATCTACGACTGGCCCCGCGGGCCGCTGGCGCCGCGCAGGTCGCGGGCAGGGGGACCACGCGCCGTTCGGATATATAAGAAGAGGGCGAGGGGAGGGAGAGATGGCCGACACGCGACCCGCCCGCCCCGATGAGAGCATCGACCACGGCCAGGTACGGCTGCGGCGCTACCGCGAGGATGACCTCGACGCCGTGTTCCAGGCGGTGACCGGCTCGCTTGACCACCTCCGCCCGTGGATGCCGTGGGCGGCGGACTACACCAGGCAGGCCGCGTGGGAGTTCCTCACCGCGTCGGCGCGGCGCTGGGAGGAGGGCTCGGAATACAACTACGCGATCGTCACCGACGGCACGCTGGCGGGCGGGTGCGGCCTGATGGCCAGGATCGGACCCGGCGGCCTGGAGATCGGCTACTGGGTCCGGGCGGGGTACACCCGCCGCGGCCTGGCCACCGCGGCGTCGGCGGCGCTGGTCGAGCAGGCGTTCCGGCTGCCTGGTGTGGAGCGGGTCGAGATCGTGACCGACGAGCTGAACCTGGCCAGCGCCGGGGTGCCGCGCAAGCTCGGCTTCGCCGAGGCCGGGCGGCGCCCGCTCGACCCGCCCCCGCTGGCGGGCACCGGCCTCGGCGTCGTGTGGCGGCTGGCCAGGTAGTGTAAGCCGGCATGGGATACGGGCAGGCAGATCAGGCCGACCGCGACATGATGGCGGTGGCCCTGGGCCAGGCGCGGGTCAGCCTGGAGGCTGGCGGCGTGCCGGTCGGGGCGGTGCTGGCCGCGGGAGACCAGGTGGTCGCGGCCGGGCACAACGAGCGGGTGCAGCGCGGCGACCCGGTGGCGCACGGCGAGATCGCCTGCCTGCGCAACGCGGGCCGGCAGGCATCCTACGCCGGGATGACCCTGTACACCACGCTGTCGCCGTGCCAGATGTGCAGCGGCGCGATCCTGCTGTTCCAGATTCCCCGGGTGGTCGTGGGGGAGGCGCAGACGTTCGAGGGCGACCTCGGCTTCCTCGCCGACCGGGGCGTGGAGATCGTGCTCCTGGACGACCCCGCGTGCATGGCCGCGATGCGGGAGTTTCAGGAGCGCTTCCCCGCGGTGTGGAGCGAGGACATCGGCGGCCGCTGACCCGGGTCCGGCGGCGAACCCCGCTGACCTGCATCTTGCGCCGACCTGCGGCCGGGTGCATTCTTGATCTTGGCCGCTCTGACTACAAATAGCTTTGAGTCAGTTACTTTATGTAGGTCATGCCCGCTGGATCGGATCGACGTTTGCGCGGGTAGGGCCGGTTCAAAGGGGGGCACCCGTGACACGCGCCGACCATGCCGCTGCGGACGAGCGGCCGACCGCAGCCGGCGCGACTGCCGGAGACTGGAGCGACGCACTGCGGGCCAGTGAGCAGCAGTTCTGGCGGGAGTTCGGCCCCGCGCCCGTCGGACTGGTCATCGTCAGCCTGACCGCCGACCGGGGCTGCGGCCAGATCGCGGTGAACGAAACGTACTGTGAGCTGACCGGCTACTCACGGCAGGACCTGTGCGGAAGCGAGTTCCTGAGTTGCTTCCACCCCGAAGACCAGCCCGCGCTCGAGATGCTGATCGGGGACGTCATGCCGGGTGGGACCGGTCAGATCGGGGCGGACGCGCGCCTGGTCCGCGCTGACGGCGAGATTGTCTGGACCCGCCTGGCCGGATCCGTCCGCTGGTCGCCCGCTGGTGCGCGATACCTCGCGATCTTCGTGCAGGACACCACCGCCACCCGGCAGGCGCAGGCCGAGATACAGCGACTTCAGCGCGAACTGCAGCAGACGCGCCGCCTGGCGAGCCTGGGCCAGCTCGTGGGCGGGATCTCACACGACTTCAGCAATACGCTCACGGTGATCGCCAACTACGCGAGCCTGGTCCGCGACAAGGTGATCGTCGCCGAGACGACAGAGAGCGCGGCTAAGTGGGGACGCGTCCGCTGGGACGTGGAGCAGATCGAACAGGCTGCCGACCAGGCCAAGAGGCTGATAAAGCACCTGCTGGCGTTCGCCAGGCGCGAAGAGGCCGAGCCGGTCCTGGTGGACATCGGCCAGACGATCAGCGATGCCGCCGGGTTCCTGAGCGAGGTGCTGGGCGAGCATGTCCCCGTGATCACCAGGCAGGCCGAGGGCTTGTGGCCGGTGCACGCCGATCCCGGGCTGCTCAAGCTGGCCATCGTCAACATCGCGGTGAACGCGCGCGACGCCATGCCGGGAGGCGGTCAGGTTGCCATTGACGCGGGGAATATCGATATGGAGGATCTCCCCGCGGACTGGCAGGACGCCGAACTCGCTGGACTGCTCCCCGGGCGCTATGTCGCATTTCGCGTTACGGACACAGGAACCGGCATGGACGCGACTACCGCGGAACGCGCCTTCGAACCGTTCTTTACCATGAAAAGCGGAGACCGGGCGGCGGGGCTCGGGCTGCCCGCCGTTCGCAGGTTCGCCACGCAGGCCGGCGGCCAGGCCTGGCTCCGCTCGGAACCGGGCCAGGGCACCACCGTCACGGTGGTGCTGCCCGCCGCGGACTCCTCCGGTTGGCAGGTGCCGCCGCAGCGGGGGCGGGCGATCGAGCACGCCGGTACGGTGCTGGTGGTAGACGATGAGGCCGCGATCCGAGATGTCGCCCACCGGGTGCTGACCAGCGCCGGTTACCGGGTCGTGACGGCGGCGAACGGGCACGAGGCTCTCGCCCTGCTCGGGGACCGGCAGACGGCCGCCGACCTGCTGCTGACCGATATCGTGATGCCGGGCATGACGGCTGCGGCGTTCGCCGCCCAGGCTCGCGCCGTGTGCCCGGGCCTGCCGGTGCTGTTCATGTCGGGCTATGAGCAGTACTATCCCGCCGGGGAAGGCTGGCCCGATCCGGGGGCCCAGGTCATCAGCAAGCCGTTCTCCCGGGCCGCGCTGCTGGCCACGGTTACTCAGATGCTTGCGGTCAATATGGGCGCGGGCGCCGGCGAGCAGCCAGGGCAGCGGAGGTCGGCCGAGGATCGGTAAGGGAAGCCGGCGCTCTGCGGGACCGTGGGTAAATGACAGGCCTGTCAGTCAGTGCTTCGTGGCCGCTTTCTGCGGCGACGACGTGATAGCCGTTGCGGTCAAGGATAGCCACAGGGAAGCGACGCCGGTCCGCGGCTGCGACCAGGCCGAGCCGACCGGTATTAGCGATGCCTTAACCGCGGTTGCGCGGGGGCCGGGCAGGCCGAATGATGCATACATGCAGGTTCCCTCGCACGTCGAGTACGAGCGGGCGAAGAGCATCGACCACGCGCTGTCGCTGCTGACCAGGCCCGAGACCAGGGTCCTGGCGGGCGGGCACAGCCTGATCCCGATGATGAAGCTGCGGCTGGCCCAGCCCGAGCTGCTCGTCGACATCAACGGGCTGACCGAGCTGGCCTTCATCCGGCGTGACGGCGACGAGCTGCGCATCGGCGCGCTGGCCAGGCACGCCGACCTGCTCGATTCGGCGGTGGCGGGGGAGTGCTACCCGATCTTCCACGACGCCGAGCGCGTCGTCGCGGACCCGATCGTGCGGCTGTGGGGCACGATCGGCGGGTCGCTGTGCCAGGCCGACCCCTCGGAGGACCTGTCCGCGGTGTTCGCCGCGGTGCGCGCGACCGCGGTCATCCGCGGCCAGGCTGGCGACCGGACGATCCCGGTCAGGGATTTCCACCTGGGCCCGTACGAGACGGTCGTCGGGCCTGGGGAGCTGCTCGCCGAGATCCGGGTCCCGGTCCGGTCGGGCACCGGCAGCGCGTACGAGAAGGTGTCGCGCCGGGTCGGTGACTGGTCGATCGCGGCCGCGGGCGCGGTGCTGCAGCTGGATGGCACCCCGGAGCGGCCGGTGATCGTGTCCGCGGGCCTCGGCCTGACCGCGGTCGGGGCCGAGCACTTCGTCGCGGCGCAGGCCGAGGAGTTCCTGCGCGGCCGCGCCGCGGACGAGGAGAGCTTCGCGGCCGCGGCCGCGATCGCCGCCGAGCACTGCCACCCGTCCGCCGACCAGCGCGGGCCGCAGGACTACAAGCGGCACCTGGTCGCCGAGCTCACCACCCGCGCGCTGCGCCGGGCGGCCGCCCGTGTGACCCTGGAGGCATGACGATCCGGGTCGCGGTGACCGTGAACGGCACCGAGTACACGCGCGACGTGGAGCCGCGGCTGCTGCTCATCCACTTCATCCGCGACGAACTCGGCCTGACCGGCAGCCACTGGGGCTGCGACACGTCGAACTGCGGCAGCTGCGTGATGTGGCTGGACGCCAGGCCGGTCAAGTCGTGCACGGTGCTGGCGGCCATGGCCGACGGCCGCGCGGTCCGGACGGTCGAGGGCCTCGAGCAGGACGGCCGCCTCGACCCGGTCCAGCAGGGCTTCATCGAGTGCCACGGGCTGCAGTGCGGCTTTTGCACTTCCGGGATGCTGATGACCGCCCGCTGGCTGCTCGACCACCACCCCGATCCCGACGAGGCGGAGATCCGCGAGGTGATCTCCGGCCAGGTCTGCCGGTGCACCGGGTACGAGAACATCGTCAGGTCGGTCCGGTGGGCCGCGGACTTCGAGCGCTCCGGGCGGCCAGACCGAGGCGGCGGTGAGCCGGCATGACGGACGTGAACGGAGGGCCGCCGCCCGGGTTCGGCCGGCGGCTGCGCAAGGAGGACCAGCGGTTCATCCGCGGCCAGGGCCTGTACGTGGACGACGTCCGCCTGCCCGGCATGCTCCACGGGGCGGTGCTGCGCAGCCCGCACCCGCACGCGCGGATCCTGTCCGTCGACACCCTGGCGGCCGAGGCCCACCCGAAGGTCAGGGCCGTCATCACCGGGGAGACGCTGGCCTCGCTCAACCTGGCCTGGATGCCCACGCTGTCCGGCGACACGCAGGCCGTGCTCGCCACCGACAAGGTTCGGTTCCAGGGCCAGGAGGTGGCGTTCGTCGTCGCCGAGGACCGCTACTCCGCGCGGGACGCGCTCGAGCTGATCGTGGTCGACTACGAGCCGCTGCCCCCGGTGGTCGACGCGCGCCGCGCGCTGGACGCCGGCGCCCCGCTCATCCGCGACGACCAGCCGGGGCGCACCACGAACCACATCTTCGACTGGGAGGCCGGTGATGCCCGGGCGACCGAGGCGGTGTTCCGCGACGCCGAGGTCACGGTCGCGCAGGACATGCTCTACCCGCGGGTGCACCCCGCGCCGCTCGAAACGTGCGGCGCGGTCGCGGACTTCGATCGGGTGACCGGCAAGCTGACCATCTGGGAGACCACCCAGGCCCCGCACGCCCACCGGACCCTGTACGCCATGGTGTCCGGCGTGCCCGAGCACAAGATCCGGGTGATCTCGCCGGATATCGGCGGCGGGTTCGGCAACAAGGTCCCCATCTACCCCGGCTACCTCTGCGCGATCGCCGGCTCGATGATCACCTCCAAGCCGGTCAAGTGGATGGAGGACCGGTCGGAGAACCTGATGTCGGGGTCGTTCGCCCGGGACTTCCACATGCGCGGAGAACTAGCAGGGTCGCGGGACGGCCGGATCCGCGCGGTGCGGGTGACCGTGCTCGCCGACCACGGCGCGTTCAACGGCACGGCGCAGCCGAGCAAGTTCCCGGCCGGGTTCTTCAGCGTGTTCACCGGGTCCTACGACCTGGAGGCCGCGTACTGCCAGGTGACCGGGGTCTACACCAACAAGGCGCCGGGCGGGGTGGCCTACTCGTGCTCGTTCCGCGTCACCGAGGCCGTCTACCTCGTGGAGCGGATGGTGGACCTGCTGGCCCTCGAGCTGGGCCTGGACCCGGCCGAACTGCGGCTGCGCAACCTGCTCCGCCCCGAGCAGTTCCCCTATACCTGCCAGACCGGGTGGGTGTACGACTCCGGCGACTACCCGCGCACGCTGCGCCTGGCCATGGAGCTGGCCGGATACGCGGAACTGCGGAGGGAACAGGAAGCCGAACGAGCGAACGGGAGCCTCATGGGCATCGGGGTCAGCTTCTTCACCGAGGCGGTCGGCGCGGGGCCGCGCAAGCACATGGACATCCTCGGCCTCGGCATGGCCGACGGGGTGGAGCTGCGGATGCACCCGACGGGCACCGCGGTGCTGCGGATCTCGGTGCAGACCCAGGGCCAGGGCCACGAGACGACGTTCGCCCAGATCGTCGCCGAAGAGCTCGGCATCTCCCCCGACGACGTGGAGGTTGTCCACGGGGACACCGACCAGACGCCGTTCGGGCTGGGGACCTACGGATCGCGGTCCACCCCGGTGTCCGGCGCGGCCACCGCGATCGCGGCGCGGAAGCTGCGTGAGCACGCCCGCCTGATCGCCGCGGCCATGATGGAGGTGGACGTCGCGGACCTGGACTGGGAGCGGGGCCGGTGGTTCGTCCGCGGCGACCCGGACCAGGGCCGCACGATCACCGAGATCGCGCTGGCCGCGCACTCCAGCCTGGAGCTGCCCGAGGGCGTCGAGGGGCACCTGGACGCGAGCTGCGTCTACAACCCGCCGAACCTGACCTACCCGTGCGGGGCGTACATCTGCGTGGTCGACGTGGACCCCGGCACGGGGAAGGTCTCCGTCCGGCGGTTCGTCGCGGTGGACGACTGCGGGGTCAGGATCAACCCGATGATCGTCGAGGGCCAGGTCCACGGCGGGCTCGCCGACGGGATCGGGATGGCGCTGATGGAGGTCATCGCGTTCGACGACGACGGCAACTGCCTGGGCGGCTCGTTCATGGACTACCTGCTGCCCACCTCGCTGGAGTGCCCGTCCTGGGAGCTCGGCGAGACCGTCACCCCGTCCCCGCACCACCCGATCGGCGCCAAGGGGGTCGGCGAGTCCGCGACGGTCGGCTCGCCGCCCGCCGTGGTCAACGCGGTCATCGACGCGCTGCGGCCGTACGGCGTGCGCCACGCGGACATGCCGCTCACCCCGGCCCAGGTGTGGCGGGCCATCCAGGGCCGCCCGTTCCGGACCGACCTGGCCATCGGCTGACCGGCTCGCCGCGAATGGAAAGATAAACTGCCACCCGGAGCGTTATTCAGGACCGAGGGTTCTGGATAACGCGAACTTTTGGATAGACGAAACACATGGTGAGCAGCGCCTTGACACACGACCTTGATCAGCAGTTCCCCGATGTCGGCGCGTTGTCCGCCGCCCTGGAGACGGTCGGCTACCTGGCCGGCGACCAGCTTTCCGCCGCGCTGTTCCTGGCCGTGCGGATGGGGCAGCCGATCCTGCTCGAGGGCGAGCCGGGCGTGGGGAAGACCGAGGCCGCCAAGGCCCTGGCCGGCGCGCTGGACACGCTACTAGTGCGGCTGCAGTGCTACGAGGGGATCGCGGCCGCCGAGGCGCTGTACGAGTGGAACTACCCGCGTCAGCTGCTCGCCATCCGGCTGGCCGAGGCCGCCGGGGAGCGTATCCAGGACAAGGACCTGTTCACCGAGGAGTACCTGCTGTCCAGGCCGCTGCTGACGGCATTGCTCCACCCGGGGCCGCGCCCCGCCGTCCTGCTCATCGACGAGGTCGACCGGGCCGACGACGAGTTCGAGGCGTTCCTGTTCGAGCTGCTGGCCGAGTCGGCGGTCACGATCCCCGAGCTCGGCACGCAGCGGGCCAAGGTGCCGCCGGTCACCGTGCTGACCTCCAACCGGACCAGGGACCTGCACGACGCGCTCAAGCGGCGGTGCCTGTACCACTGGATCGCCTACCCGGACGCCGCGCGCGTCGCGGAGATCATCAGGCGCCGGGTGCCCGCGGCCGGTGAGCACCTGGCCGTGCAGATCGCGACGGCGGTGAACCGGCTGCGCTCGCTCGACCTGACCAAGCCGCCGGGCATCTCCGAGGCGATCAGCTGGGCCTCCGCGCTGAGCGTGTTCGGCGTCGGCGAGCTGTCCGCGCCGCTGGCCAGCCAGACCATGAGCACAGTGCTGAAGTACCCGGAGGACGAGGAAACAGTGCGCCGTACCGGGCTTGCGGCCGTGGTTGACTGAGGACTCCGTTGTCTGATGACTCCCTTGGTTGAGGACACTGCCTTGGTTGAGGACACTGCCTCGCCCGACGTGGCGTCGCTGGCCGCCGGGCTCGGGACCGCGCTGCACTCCGCGGGGCTCCCGGTCGGCCCGGACCGCTGCGAGCGGCTGGCCCGCGCCGTCACGGTCATGGGCGCGCGGACGTTGACCGAACTGCGGGCCTGCGCCCTGGCCACCCTGGTCTCGGACCCGAGCCAGATGAGCACCTTCGAGCGCGTGTGGTCCGCGTTGTTCGGCACCCCGGCGGCCCTGCAGGAACTCCTCGCCTCCGCCGAAGTGTCGGCCAGGCCCGCCGACCAGGACGGCGGCCCGCCCGCCCGTCATCAGGGCGATCCCGGTCACTGGTCGTCGGGGCTGCACGTCTCGGCGACCGGCTCGGCCGAGTCGAACGGCGATGACCCGGCCTCCGAGCTGCCGGCCGTAAACCTGGTGGCCTCGGCGAACGAGCGGCTGCGCGAGCGTGACTTCACCGAGCTGTCCGCCGCCGAGCTCCGGCAGCTTGTAGCGCTCATGCGCGAGATGACGCTATCCGTCCCGCTCCGCCGGACCCGCAGGTACCGGGGCGCCCGCGAAGGGAAGCGTCCGGACCTGCGCGCGACCCTGCGCCAGGCGCGGCGCAGCGGCGGCGAGCCGATCAGGCTGTCGCGGCGGGCGCCGCGGTCCCGCCCCCGCCGGCTCGTCGTGCTGTGCGACATCTCGGGGTCGATGGAGTCCTACGCCCGCGCGCTGCTGATGCTCATGTACTGCCTGAACGGCGGGCAGCTGCGCGCCGGGCAGAGCCGTCCCGAGGTGTTCAGCTTCGCCACCCGGCTGACCAGGCTCACCCCCGCGCTGGCCGCCGCCAGCCCGGACACCATGCTGGCCAAGGCGGGCGAGGCGGCCCCCGACTGGTCGGGCGGGACCAGGATCGGCGCCGCGCTCAAAGAGTTCAACGACCGGTACGGCTGCCGCGGCATGGCCCGGGGCGCCGTGGTCCTGGTCATCTCCGACGGCTGGGAGACCGGCGAGCCCGCGCTGCTCGGCGAGCAGATGGCCAGGCTGTCCCGGGTCGCGCACCGGATCGTGTGGGCCAACCCCCGCACGCAGTCCCCCCGGTACAGCCCGGAGGTCGGCGGGATGGCCGCGGCCTGGCCATACTGCGACGCCGTGGTCAGCGCGCACAACATCGACGCGCTCGACGACCCGCTCGGGGCGCTCCGCGCGCACTGAGGGCGCTGAGGGCACCGAGGGGGCGCTGAGGGCAAGAACAAGCCGCTGGTGCGCAAAGCGGGTGCGCGCCAGCGGCTGGCTCAGGTGACCGCGA
>Ga0187802_10000266_pt1 | contig 12382 bp, 10 predicted proteins | sample NC_wetland_sal_i_FD_130584 | JGI IMG/M metagenome (GOLD analysis project Ga0187802, IMG submission 130584) | Wetland sediment microbial communities from Neuse River Estuary, North Carolina, USA - Control_2 | ecosystem: Environmental > Aquatic > Freshwater > Wetlands > Sediment | place: USA... | reverse complement strand
GAACCTGGAACCCGCTGATTAAGAGTCAGCTGCTCTACCAATTGAGCTAGCGGCCCAGCAAACCTTAATCATAACACGAGAGAAAAATCCCCCCAAAGAGCGCAAGGCGCGCCTCAATGACGCAGCTTGGCGGTGATTTCTTTCGCCACCTGGCGCGCGTGAACCAGGTCTCCGGGCCCGAGCGAGATCGCGGCGACGCGGGCGTGGCCGCCTCCGCCATACTTCTCAGCGAGCGAGGCGAGATTGACTTCGGCGGACGCTTCTTTCCAGGGATTCGTGCCCACGGAAATTTTCGCGCGCGTGGGTGAAGCGCTGACGCCGACGGAATAGAGCGCGTCTGGGAACAAGAAATAGGGGATGAATTTGTTGTAGCCTTCGAGATCGAGATCGCTCACATCAAAATAGATGACGCCGCCACGGGAATCGGCGCGGTCGCGCAGGATATCGAGAGAGCGGCGGTGGCGTTCGAGCAGCGGGCCCAGGTGCTTTTTCACGATGGGCAATCGAACCATTTCGCTGAGGGAGAGGCGCCCCAAATCCGGGATGATCTTTGGGACGAGATCCGGTTCGGGCGCGGCCTCGATTACCAGGGCGAGCTGGGTTGCCGGCTCAGCCAGGCCCACGGCGACTTCGGGGGAAGCGAATTGCGCGCCGTCGATGATATCGCCCCATTTGATCAACTCGGCGAGCGGGGCGGCATCGAAGCCGAATTTTTCGGAGGCGATGTCGGCGAGAAGCTTGGTGCAGGATTTGTAATTCGGGTCGTAGAACTTTTTTCCGGAGTGGTCGCGGCGGAAATGCTCGGAGTCTTCCGGCTTGAGGAAGGCGCTCTGATGATGGTCGAACCACCAGGTGAGCTGCGGCGAGCTGGAATATTTGAAATCTACGATGGCGTTTTCATCGCCGTCGAAGATGCCGTCCTCGAAGGGCTGCGAGGCTTTGTGGGTCATGCCGGTGTAGAGGAATTCGGCCGCCGGGTTGATGCGCTCGCGATAGAAGCGCGAAAAGATGGCCGCGGAGGAGGCGCCGTCGAAGCATTTATCGTGGAAGCAAACCCGGACTCTCAACACCCTCTCCTGCCCTGCCGCCCGAATGCGGGATTGAATCCGGCGTTAGGGAAAGCCAATAAAGATGGACGCTCGGTCTCCTGATGTCAAGAGGGAAGGCACGGCGAAGCACGGAGAGGGAACGGAGAAGACGGCCGCGCCCGAGTGGCGGAAGAACAGACGCTTGAGAATGCGCCCTAGGACTTGCCGAACAGCTTTTCAGCGAGATCGGCGGCGATGGGAATGCGGAAGCGTTCGCCCTGGTAGGCTTTGACCATCAGAAGAATCCACAGGATTAACATCAGGAGATGAACGAGCCGCCAGAGCGCATAGCCGACCGAGAAGCCCGTCAAGCCTCCGGCGAGGAAGCTGAAGCCGAAGGCGTTACTGAGAATCTCTTCGATAATCGTGAGAGCGCCGAAAACGACGATGGATTGCGTGGCGTGGAAGCGGACGTAAGGGCGCTTATCGGTGAAGAAAAAGATAAGGCCGGTAATCCAACCGAGAACGTAGGTGAGCGCTCCGGCGGCATTTTCCTGGAGACCCGATTGTGCGCCGGCAGAGGCAGGGCCGGGATTTTGTGCGGCTTGTCCCGCACCGCAAGCGGGGCAAAACGCAGCGTTTTCCGCGAGAGCCGCCCCGCATTTCGTACAGTGTGGCATTGATGAGCCTCCTCGGAATTCGGGTAAGGGTTTGCTGTCGGCGGAGACTAGCAAAACTAAAGCGGGACAGCAAGGGCAATTGGAACGGTTCCAATGCGCGATGGAATGGCGCGAGCGGAGCCATCAAATGGGCGGCGATGCTATACTGTGCGGACGACGCGGAAGTGGCGGAATTGGCAGACGCGCCAGCCTTAGGAGCTGGTGGCCGAAAGGCCGTAGGGGTTCGAGTCCCTTCTTCCGCAGATCCTTCCCAGGGACCCATCAGAAATTCCCAGAAGCCCAAGTTTTCGCAGCAATTTCATCGAGCCGAAGCTGACGGGAAGCGCAAAGGACTCTGGCCACCTGGGCCAATGGTTGCCGCTCGCATCGGGCAGGATCGCTTGTAGCTTTAGTGCCGATGGCGCGGGGCATTCGGCTCCAGCCAGACCGATTCAAAGTTGACACGAAAGTGCGGCGGACGTATCGTTTTGCGGAGAAAAGGAGATGAGGTCAGAACTTCCGGCTAATGTTGAATGGAAAAAAAATCGTCGTCGTAATGCCGGCTTACAACGCCGAGAAGACGCTCGAACAGACCTATCGCGAACTTCCCCTTGAATTCGTGGATGAGACCATCCTCGTGGATGACGGCAGCAAGGACTCCACGGCGCAGATTGCTTCCCAACTCGGCCTCGTGACTTTCGTCCACAAGAAAAATTTCGGCTACGGACGCAATCAGAAGACCTGCTACCGCGAGGCGCTTCTTCGCGGCGCGGATATCATCATCATGGTGCATCCGGACTATCAGTATTCGCCTCATCTGATCGTGTCGCTGGCGGGGATGATCGCCTACTCGGAGTACGATATCGCCCTGGGCTCGCGCATTCTGGGCGTTTCCACGCTGCGGGGCGGCATGCCTGTATACAAATACATCGCCAACCGCTTCCTGACGTTATTTGAAAATATTCTCCTGCGCTACAAACTCTCGGAATATCACACGGGATACCGGGCGTTTTCGCGCGAGGTTCTCGAATCCTTGCCGCTCGAAGCGAATAGCGATGATTTTGTGTTCGACAACGAGATGCTGGCACAGGCCATTTTCTTCGGGTTCCGCATCGGCGAAATTTCGTGCCCCACGCGATATTTCGCGGAAGCTTCCTCCATCAATTTCTGGCGCAGCGTCCAATATGGAATTGGCGTGATGGCGACTTCCGTGAAGTATCGGCTGCAAAAGACGCATCTCGCCAGCTTTCGCATCTTCAACGATGGAAGAAACCGGCTGCTTCAGGATTATTACGAGATGGTGAAGAAGTGAACCAATGGGCCGGTGTGCAAGACCCGTCAGCCGGCTCGCAGGCAGCGGCGCCCTCTCAACCTGAACTTTCATCCCGCCTGTTAGATTGCAAGGTTTGCGGGGACGAACTGCGTCCCCATCTTCCCGCAGTGCGTGATTCGCAGACAGGGGACGTATTCTCGATTCTGAAGTGCCGTCGCTGTGGGCTCGGCCATACCGTCCCATTGCCATCCGACATGTCAAAGTACTATCGCGACTATCATGGCGGACGCCGCGCATTTGCCGATTGGTACTGCACAGGGCGCCGAATCCGGCTTTTGCATAAGCTCGTGGGTGTCTCTCGTGGCAGGCGACTCTTGGACATCGGGTGCGGTGAGGGCACTTTCCTGCTCGCGGCAAAGGCTGAGGGCTGGTCTGTCATGGGTACCGAGACGAACCCCGCCGCAGCGCGCAGGGCCGGACTGGAAGTCCACGAAGAGCTTGCGGACGCGCGCGCTCTCGCCCCGTTTGATTGCATAACTTTTTGGCACTCACTCGAACATATCCCGGACCCTCGCGCGATTCTGCGCGAGGCTCGCGGCATGCTCTCGCCATCCGGCGTCCTGATCGTCGCCGTGCCCGATGCGGGCGGCCTGCAGGCGAGCTTGTTCAAAGAGAATTGGCTGCACCTCGAAGTTCCGCGCCATGCCTGCCATTACACGATCGATTCGCTGCTGAGCCTGATGCGATCGGAGAAATTCATTCCCATTCGTGAATGGCATCAGGAATTCGAATACGATCTTCTCGGCTGGTCGCAAAGCGCCCTCAATTGGGTCCAAAATCCGCCAAACCTGTTTTTCAATTTGCTGAGGGGGCGCAAACCCGCCGCCGGTCGCTTGCGGTTGGGCGCAACATGGCTGGCCGGCTGCCTCTTGACAGCGCTGGCTGTTTTTCTCGTGCCGCTTGGCACGCTGGCTCGGCGCGGCGGAACCCTCATTATTGCCGGGCGACCAGGCTAGCGTTTTCCCGTTCTTATCTCCGCCATCGCGAGTCTCTGCTATTGCCCATGCAGCGGCGGTCCCACATCCGCCGAACCGCGGCGCCACGCCACGAGAGCGTAAACAGCGAGGATTACAATTTCCGGGTCTATCGGGTGGCGATGATCTGCGTGCGGTAGCGTCACGTAGTAAACTGAAGGAAAACATGCCAGCGCGAATACGTAAAGCCAGCGCGTATCCACGTGTTCGCGGAACGCGCGCCAAACCCCGATAAACGCCGAAACGGATAACAGCGTATAGAAGATGACGTTCGCAGGGTCGAATGGCTGGTCCGGATCGAAATCCCCCCTCGGCGGCCAATGAGGCAAGCTCCAGGCTCCGGTCCAAGTGAATGCCACCCGGCGCAAAGTTACCAGGACCACCCAACCGGGGTGCGCCGCCATGAAAGCCTTGGCTTCCCGCCGTTTCTCCGCCATGTACCCAATTTCTCCCAGGCGGTTAAATTGCCCTGCCTCCGCCTCGGATGTGGAAGGGTTCCCGGGGACAACCGGATACAGGGCCGTGTCGCCGTGGTTGCATTCCCAAACCAACTGCCAGAAATTGTCCCGGACGGGTATGACCTTGTGGAACGTGAGATAGTTCCTCATGCCCCAGGGCAGAAGCGTGAGAACAAGAGCAAGCCCGGCGGCAGTCGCGGCCCTGCTCCATTTCTGCCCGCGCTGGTGCAGGCGGTAGCAGGCCCACCCAACCAAGAAAGGCAACAAACTCAGCACTGAGGGGCTGGTTAAAGCCGCCACTCCCCACAAAAAACCAAAACCAATCCATGCCGCCAGTCGTGCCGTGCGCCCCAGATAAAGTGCGGCTACAAACAGCAAGCTGACAAACAATGTCGTCAGACATGTATCCCAGATCTTCTCGGCGGCGAAAAATATGGCGTAGGGAAAAAACGCCCAGGCCCATGGAGCCCAGCTGCCCACGCGCTCCCCGAAGCTTTCCCTTGCCAGCAGGAAAATCGGCACGCACGTGAGTGCTGAGAAGAGACTGCCCAATGACAGGATCGCGAGGGCGGAAGCTTTCGTGTAAACGCCGAATACCTTGAACACTCCCGCGAGCAAATAAGGATAGACGGGACCCATGATGGCGCTTGGCCCTGTCTCCGCGAAGAATGGATCGCTGAAGCCGCGGCCCGTGGTGACGGCGCGTGCAATCCTTCCAGCCTCATAACCGAATGGCCAGTGATCGCGGCGAGGGTTTAGATGGTCGGTGTAAGTGAAGCTCACAACCACGAGACGCAGAGCCAGAGCAACGAGCACGGGCAACGCCATGCGCCGCCAGTAGGTCTGGTAGCCGCCGGAGACCTGACCGCCGGAGTCACCGAGGGTTGGAGATTTGAGGGAGGCGGATTTCTCCACTATTTTCGATTCTCCACGTCGCGGCTCCCGGCAGGCCAATCGAATGCCGTCACTATATCAAACCCTGCAAAATTGGCTTCCGATGGGGCGAGGTGCGCCCGCAGCTCACGCCACGGAGACGCTCCGGCCAGAGGTTGGTACGCTCTCTTCCAATTCCAGAGGCGCTGGCTCCCGGGACAAACGCGGCAACGGAACCACCGCGTAGCAGGCCAGCGCGACAATCACTGGATCGATGGTGTGGCGAAAACGCATGCCTGTATGCGTCAAGTAGAAGACCAGAGGGAAAGCGACAATAATCAGCAGATAGAGCATCGCCGTGTCCTTCCCTTCCCGGAACGCCCGGCCCAAACCCAGAAGCATGAGAATCGTCACAGGTATGCATAGCGCCATGTTCCACGGATCCATCGGTTCCTCCGCCAGGTAATCCCGAGCGAAGCTCCAATAGCCTGTCCATGTGAACACAAATCGGCGAACCACGAGCTGTGCATATGTGCCCGGATGGCTCGAGATGAACGCCAGCGCCTGACCTTGCTTCTTCGCCATGTACGCCAGTTCTCCCATGCGTTCGTATTCGTCCAATTCCAAGGGGTTTTCGGAGGGATGCGCGGCGTCAGTATCCCAATTGGATGTATTGCCGTTGTTGCCCGCCCAAAATTCAAGGCCAAAGTTGTCGCGGAAGAGAATCACCCGATGGAACGTCGTGTGATTTCTGATTGCCCAGGGGGCGAGGGTCACCCAAAAGATGACCGCCGCGGCGGAAGCCTGGAGAAACCATTTCTCGCGCTGCCGATGCAGTCGTACGCATGCCCAGATGCCGAAAATGGGCAGGAGTGTGAGTACGGTGGCGTTCGTTAGCGCGGCTAGGCCCCAGACCAGGCCGTAGAGCATCCACATGCCAAAACCGGCAGGGCGCTCGAGCCGAAACGTCATCGCCAGCAGGATCGCCATGAGAAGTGCCGTAAGCGACGTGTACCAAACGAAAACCGCCGATAGATACACCGCATAGGGGAAAACCGCCCAAACCCATGTAGCCCAGATGGCCGCCTTCTCCCCAAAGCTTCTCCGGGCCAGGTAGAAGATCGGAATGCAGGTGAGAGCGGAGAAAAGCGAATTCAACGTCAGGGCCGCCCACGCCGCCGCCTTGGTATAAAGCCCGAAGACTTTGAAGATTCCGGCAACAATGTACGGGTAGATGGGCGTCATCCAGGCGGTTGGCCCGGTCGGATGATAGATCGGGCTGCTGAAGCCATGTCCCTCGAAAATCGAGCGGGCAATGCGGCCGACTTCACACCCAAAAGCCCAGTGATCGCGGCGCAGGGTCAGTAGATCCTGGTAGACGAACGCAACCACCACGAGACGCAGCGCGAGAGCCAACAGAACCGCCCAAAACACGGGACGTCGGATTCCTAGAATGTATCCGGGCTTCTGGTCCATGAAGTCTCGAATCCTGCGTAATCAGACTGGGGCTTGAATTTTGAATGAGCCGTGACCCAGGAGCTATTCGATCCTGTCACCATTGTGGGAGTCGATTCGAGGCTGAGCAAACGGGAATTCCCAATTTGGACTTCTTGCTCGCACGCCTTGTTCACAATTTGCGGCTCGTCGTGGCGTCCAGTGACCCAGCAGCGGCGGCGAATTTCTGATCGTGCGCGGTGGCACCAGGAGAGTCTGTCGATTCGAAAGCTTCCAGCCGCTGTTGATAAACTTGCGCGCGGAGCGCTTCCCTTCTGCGGGATAGCTTCCGGTAAAGGGCAAGAATCGCGAGAGACGTAAGCACTGCAATGCCGGCCGGGATGAGCGACATTTCTTCCGCGTGATTGGCGCTGCCAGGCAGCCAGTCCCGCAGCAACGCATGCGCGAGCCACGCTACGGGCGGCAGAATTGCCAGCAGCAGGAGAGCGCAAGCGGCAACTGGTCGGCATACGGCGAATGCCCGTGCCAGCGTGGCCACTTGGCGTGCGACGTAGGTGCGGACGTTGAGAATCAGGCGCGAAGGCCGGGTCGGCGGATTCGTTCGGATCGGTATGTGTTCGATCTGTATCTCGAAGGCTCCCGCCTGCACCAGCGTTTCCAGTGTGTGCGTGTGGCGGTTCATGAGCGCCGTCGCCGCCGCCGCCCAGCGTCCCAGAGCCCGGAATCCGCTCACGGGGTCGGGGACACGCTCTCCAACTGCAAGCCGCACCATCCAGCACCCGAAGCGATGCACGCGCCGCTTCATCGGCGAGAACCACTCAATCGTGGCCACCTGTCTATCGCCGATCACCATATCGGCGCGGCCATTCAGAATCGGTTCGATGAGCCGGGGGATATCCTCGGCGCGGTATTGCCCATCGGCATCGAAATTCACGATGATGTCGGCCCCACGCCTCAGGCCGGCACGCATCCCCGCGGAATAAGCGGCAGCGAGTCCTTGATGCGGCTCCAACCGGACCACCGCATCCACTCCGGCATTCTCGGCCACTTGCTGCGTGCCGTCGCTGCTCCCATCATCAATTACGAGCCATTCCACCTGATCGATTCCGGGGATGAGACGGGGAAGGTCCGAGAGCGTTGCGCCTAAAATAGCGGCTTCGTTGAAGCAGGGGATTTGGATGACCAGTTTCAACCGGCTCCTCTGATCCACATTAGAATACCACGAGGCCCGAACGTCCGTTGAGACGCGGCGGCTGGGGTTTGCGTTTCGGCGGGGATACTAATCTGTACGCGCTCAAAAATCCACTGCTAAAGCAGACTTAGACCTGGGCTTTTGTTCAAACGGTATCCGGCCTCGTCACTGCCAACACACGCGTACATGAATTGACGCGCGCGTGGGGATTGCCTATACTGATGCTTCGGTTGCGGTGATGCTTGGCCGCTCCTCCCTGCCCTCTTCCTTCTCGGATTCCGAACAGGCGAAAGGCAGATTGGAAACAGGACAGGCGAGAGTCTGCTTCCCCGAAAAAATCACATGACAGAAGCGAATTGCAAGCGCGAGCTCGAGCTGGAAATACCAGCCGAGAACGTACAGAAGGCGGCGGAAAAAGTGGCGCGCGACCTGGCGCGCGTGGCGCGGATTCCCGGTTTCCGGCCGGGAAAGGCGCCCGTGACGTTGATCCGGCGGCGCTTTGCGGACGATATTCAGGGCGAGGTGGTGCAGTCGCTGGTGCCCGAATATCTCGAGAAGGCGCTGGACGAGAAAAAGTTGATTCCCGTGACGCGGCCGGAAGTGGACAAGGTGGAATTCAAGGAAGGCGAGCCGCTGCGTTTTCGCGCCGTCTTCGAGGTGCTTCCGGAATTCGAACTGGGCGAGTACAAGAATCCGGAAGTACAGTTGGAAGCAATCGAAATTGGCGATGCGCAGGTGGAAAAGGCGGTCGAGGAAATGCGCGAGCGCGCGGCGACGTTCGTTCCGGTGGAGGGGCGGGCGGCCAAAGACGGCGATTTCGTGCTGATGAAGCTCACGGGGACGCCAGTGGGCGGAGGCGATCCGGTGCAGGCGGACAACATCCTGTGCCACTTGGGAGCGGAAGAGACGCTCGAAAGCTTCACGCAAAATCTGCGCGGGGCCTCCGCGGGCGAGACAAAGAAATTTCAGGCCAAGTATCCGGACGATTATCCCGACCCAAAACTGGCGGGCAAGACCTACGACTATTCCGTGGACGTGCAGGGCATCAAGGAAAAGAAACTGCCCGAGCTGAACGACGACTTTGCGAAGGACGCGGCCGGCGAAACAGGCGGATTTGCAACCCTGGCGGAGATGCGCAAGAAAATATTGGAGAATCTGGAAGCAGCTAAGACACAGCAGCAGGAAGCCCAAGGCCGGGCGAAGATTCTGGAGCAGCTCGTGAAGCGGCATGAGTTTCCCGTGCCCGAAGCGCTGGTGGAAAACCAAATGGATATCCGCCTGGAGCGCGTGGTGCGGTCGCTCGCGGAGCAAGGAGTGGATCCGCGCGCGGTCAACGTGGACTGGGTGGCATTGAGAAAGCGGCAGCGCGAGCACGCCGTGGACGACGTGAAGGCCGAGCTGCTGCTGGACCGCATTGCCACTGAAGAAAAGATCGAAGCAACCGATGAAGACCTTGAAAAGGAGATTGAAAAGCTGGCGGAACGGAGTGGTGAATCGGCAACGGCTTTGCGGGCTCGCTTGACAAAGCAAGGGGCGCTCGATAGGATGAAATCGAAGTTGCGTAGCGACAAAACGATGGAGTGGCTCTACCGCAACGCACGGATCGAGACGACAGCCAAAAGTGAAAAGTAAGTTCCGGTCCGCATTCCCCAGCGCGCTAACGAACTCCCAATGAGACAAACTGACGATTCGCATCCGCGTGCCACAACGCTGGTACCTATGGTGGTCGAGCAGACCAACCGCGGGGAACGCGCCTACGATATTTACTCCCGGTTGCTGAAGGACCACATCATCTTTATTGGTACGCCGATTGACGATCACGTGGCCAACCTGGTGACAGCGCAGCTGCTGTTTCTCGAATCCGAGGACCCGGAAAAGGACATTTCGATTTACATCAATTCGCCGGGAGGTTCGATTTCGGCCGGAATGGCCATCTATGACACGATGCAGTTCGTTCGCCCCGACGTGGTCACCTATTGCATCGGGCAATCCGCCTCGATTGCGGCTGTATTGCTCGCCGCCGGCACGCCCAAAAAGCGCTATGCCCTGCCGAATTCCCGCGTGCTGATCCACCAGCCGTGGATGTCGGGCCTATCCGGCCAGGCGACCGACATTGACATTCATGCCAAGGAAATTATCCGGACCCGCGAAGCGCTCAATAAGCTGCTGGCCATGCATTCGGGACAGCCGCTAGACAAGATCGAAAAAGACGTGGAGCGCGATTTCATCATGACCGCGGAGCAGGCCAAGGCTTACGGCATCGTGGATGAAATCATCACCAAGCATCGCTAGCGCCGTTCCAAATGGTTAGTAGTGAAAGCGATGATTCGCTGACGGCGAGCGGGTTTCTGTCCTAGAATAAGACGCAGCGTCAAACGGGTGTGGTGGTTTCTCACGGGAAGGGGCAAATTTGGTGAAACGGTTCACCCCAGAAGAGCCGTTGCGCTGTTCCTTCTGCCATAAGACGCAGGAGCAGGTGGAGAAGCTCATCAGCTCTCCATCCGAGTATCCCCGCTCGTATATTTGCAACGAATGCGTGGGCGTTTGCCAGCAGATTCTGGAAGATGAGAAGCGCGAGCAAGCCAGCCCGGCAAACCGGCGGCTGCCGCGGCCTCCAGAGATCAAGGCGTTTCTGGACGGGTACGTGATCGGGCAGGACAAGACAAAGAAGAAGCTCGCGGTGGCGGTCTATAACCACTACAAGCGGATTTTCCTCAACCGGCAGCCGGGAGATGTGGAGCTGACGAAGTCGAATATCCTGCTGATCGGGCCAACGGGGACGGGCAAGACGCTGCTGGCGCAGACACTTTCCCGTATGCTGGAAGTGCCCTTTGCGATTGTGGATGCGACGACGCTCACCGAGGCCGGCTACGTCGGCGAGGACGTCGAGAACATCATATTAAAGCTGCTGCAAGCCGCAGATGGAGACGTCCAAAAGGCCCAGCAAGGCATCATATATATCGACGAAATTGACAAGATTTCCAAAAAAGATGAGAACCCTTCGATCACCCGCGACGTCTCGGGCGAGGGTGTGCAGCAGGCCCTGCTGAAGATTCTGGAAGGCACGGTGGCCAATGTGCCCCCGCAGGGCGGACGCAAGCACCCGCACCAGGAATTTACGCCGGTGGACACGACTAACATCCTGTTCATTTGCGGCGGGGCGTTCGTGGGGCTTGAGAAAATGATCGAGCGGCGCGTGGGGCAAAAGTCGTTGGGGTTCCAGGCGGATACGCAGCCCTCGACGGCGACGCGGCGGAATATCGAAGTGCTCGAACAAGTGCAGCCGACAGACCTGATCCATTACGGCCTGATACCGGAATTCGTAGGGCGGCTGCCGGTGGTGGGCGTGCTGAGCGATTTGGACAAGTCAGCGCTGGTGCGCATCCTGACCGAGCCGAAGAACGCGCTGGTGAAGCAGTACCAGCGGCTATTCGAATTCGAGAACGTGCGGCTGCGGTTCACGGACGACGCGCTCGAGACCGTGGCGGACCTGGCGCTGCAACGCAAGGTGGGCGCGCGCGGACTGCGGATGATCCTGGAAGATTTGATGCTCGAGATGATGTACAACCTGCCGGCGCAGAGGAAACTGCGCGACTTTGTGGTGACGGCCGATATGGTGAAGGGACGCGAAATCAATTGGAGCTTGCTCGAGAAAGCGGGCTGAGGGTTGGGGACAAAGGACTTCATGTTTAGCCGGGAAAAACTCGATGTGAAACGCGTGCCGATGATGCCGGTGCGGGACATGGTCATCTTTCCGGAGATGATGCACCCGTTCATCGTGGGGCGCGAGGCCTCGGTGCGGGCGCTGGAAGAAGCGCTGGCGGGCGACAAGAAGATTTTTCTCGTCACCCAGCATGACGCATCTGTGGACGACCCCAAGCCCGAGGAAATTTTTCAGGTCGGCACGCTCGCGAACATCGTGCAGAGCGTGAAGCTCCCCGACGGAAATATCAAGGTGCTGGTCGAGGGGACGGAGCGCGCCAAGATCGTTTCCGTGGCAAGCGAGGAAGGATTCTTCCGCGCCACGGTCCGCCTGGTGCCCGTGAAGGCCGAACCTTCGCCGGCGCTCGAACAGTCCTCGACGCGGGTGACGACCCTATTCGAGCAGTACGTAAAACTTTCGCAGAGCCTTAACTACGACACGATGATTGCGGCGGTGCGCGTCGAGGACGCCGGAAAATTGTCGGACGCAATTGCTGCAAACCTCCAAATCCCTGTCGAAGAAAAGCAGGAATTGCTGGAGCTTTTCGAGCCGCTCGAGCGGCTGAATCGCATCGCGGACATCCTGGAAGTCGAAATCGAGAAGCTGAACGTCGACCGCTCGATCAATACCCGCGTGAAGCGCCAGATGGAGCGCGCGCAGAAAGAGTATTACCTCAACGAAAAGTTGAAAGCCATTCAGAAGGAACT
>Ga0187802_10000265_pt1 | contig 12399 bp, 9 predicted proteins | sample NC_wetland_sal_i_FD_130584 | JGI IMG/M metagenome (GOLD analysis project Ga0187802, IMG submission 130584) | Wetland sediment microbial communities from Neuse River Estuary, North Carolina, USA - Control_2 | ecosystem: Environmental > Aquatic > Freshwater > Wetlands > Sediment | place: USA... | reverse complement strand
TGGATATTTCCCTGCGACGGATTCCAGCATGATGCAGATGTCCGCCACGCAGCGTGCAATCGGCCCCGCATGATCGAGAGTTTTTGCAAGCGGCACAACGCCCTCGACGCTCACGAGTCCGTATGTGGGTTTCAATCCGACGACGCCGCAGAGCACGGCCGGGATTCGAATGGAGCCGCCGGTATCGGAGCCCATCGAAGCGAACCCGATCCCCGCTGCGATTGCCGCGGCTGACCCGCCGCTCGATCCCCCGGCAATGCGGTCGCGCGACCAGGGATTGCGGACGGCGCCGTAATGCGCATTCTCGCTGGTGGCGCCGTAGGCAAACTCGTGCATATTCGTTTTGCCGAGCAGGATTGCGCCTGCCTGCGCGAGCCGGGCTGCCACTTTGCTATCCCTGTGCGGGACAAAATTGGCCAGAATTTTGGAGCCGGCCGTGGTGCGCACCCCGCGGGTCCAGAAATTATCCTTGAGAGAAACCGGGATCCCGTGGAGAAGGCTTTTCGGGCGTCCCCGGCGGATGGCGCGTTCGGCAAGGCGCGCTTCGCGGCGGGCGCGCTCGGTGAGAACCGTAAGGAACGCGTTGATCGCAGGGTTCCACCGCTCAATTTGTCCGAGGGCGGCTTCTACAAGTTCGACTGGCGAAACTTTTTTGCGCTGCACAAGCCTGGCAGCCTCGGCAAGGGAAAGGTAGGACAGCTCGGATTCGGAGTTAGAGGGCATGCGGAGGATGTTAGAAGATTTTTTCCTGCCTGCGGAGGTTTCCGGCTGAGCCGATATTCGCGATCAGGAAGACGACACGAAACTGGTTCTCGTTGCGGATTGTGCCGAACGACAGGCGCCGATATTCAAAACCCATGCCGCAGCAATCGCCGTTGTACCCCACCTGTACGATTTGATTCTGGAAGACACTTTCGGTGAGGTCGTAACTCGCGCCGAATGTGGCGTTCCATCCGTGGCGAGTCAAGTCGCCGTAGCCGATGAGCGCACGCACCTGATTCGAACGCGGAAAGAAGACGAACCCGGGCGGGTTCTCCGAGACGGGTGTCGGAAGGTTGATCGTGGAAAAATGCGCAAACGTGAGAAACGATTCCTTGTAGGGTTTCAATTTCAGCAGCGTGCCGATCGAAGTCATCCTGCCGCGCTTGGGATCGAAATCCACGCGGAACTGGACGTCGTAGTGCTTCCCGGGCATCACGCGCAGGTCGCTCACGATCGGAGATAAATTGCGCGGCCCATCGGCAAAAGCAAATGGCGTGATCGAGTCAAGCGCCTGCAGAACGTTGCGCTGTCCGGGAACAAGCGCGCCGCCGAACGTGGGATCCAAATAGTATTTTTCCACGATCCGCCAGCTCACGAGCTCCTCAGCGTCGTCATCGCCGCTGCGGCGATAAAGGCGTTGGGTGAATCCATATTCGATCTCGTTCGTATCGCTGAGCGTCTCGTCGTCATCGAACCGAATGAAACGGCCGAAATCGTTCACGCCGTTGACGAAGCGGTAGACGATGTCGGGCTCGATCACGTGTTTCCACTTCGTGCCATCGCGCTCCCAGACGCGCTCGATGGTGGGCGGGCGAATATCGACGGAGACTTCTTCGGTGGTGCGGAAGAAGCCCTGGTCTGCGAATTTGCCGTCCAGCAGTTGTCCGCCGTAGCGCGTGGAACGCAGCGTGAAGCTCGGCGTGATGCTGAACCAGGGCCCCCAGTGGAGGGGCAAGGTCACGCTGGGAGCAAACTCGCTGCGCTCGACGAATGCAGGTGTGTCGAAGGGAGTCACGGACTCGCCTTTGTGCACCGCGCCGGTAAAAACATCGAATGAAAAGTAGAGAGGAAGCTGGCGGAAGGGCGCCTGATCCACCGAGCTGAACCTCGCCTCCGGTGCTGTGCGCAGAGTGATGGTGGCCTGGGGCACCGCGTTGAGAAAATTCTCGTAACTCAACGCCGCGATGTTCAAGCTGAAGCCGCGGAAATTGTTCGTCAGGAAGGCAGCGTTATGCACTTCGGAATTCACCGCCTGAGTGAATGTCTCCGAGAAAGCCAATCGGAACGTCAGCGAGGTGAGCTGGTTCAGATCCGCCACCGCGCGCCAGCCGTCGGGCAGGAGCGCCGTAAATGCGAGGTGGTCTTCATGGCCGCCCTGCTTTTCGAAGACCGGCGGCCCCGTGGTCTGGGGCGCCTCGAATCCTCGGTCGATGACGCCGAAATAAGTCACCTCGAGCCGGGCATTCTCCCAGGGCCGCATGCGCAGGTCTCCGCGCTGGCTCCAACCGCGCTGGCTGAAATAGGCTCCCCCGAGCGTGACGTCCATCCAATCGAGCGGGGCCCAGTAGAACGCTTCACCGAGAACAAATCCCTTTTGCGAGCTGTGCCCCGGGTCGGGAATCATGAATCCCGAATCGCGCCCTTTATCCGCGGGAAACGACGAGTACGGCAGGTACACAACAGGAACCGAGAACAAACGGAAGTTTCCGTTTTCCAGATGGACCGATTTTTTTAGCTCCACATTGGCCACCGGGGCGTAGAACTTCCACGTGGGCCGCTGCGGCTCGCACACCGTGAGCCAGGCTTTGTGGACGCGGTAGGCGTGATCGTTGAGACGATCGGCTTCCTCGGCTTCAAAGTAGAGCGGGTTCGGGCTCAGTAGCAGCGTGAGCGTCGGGTGCCGCTGAAGTGCGAAGGTTGCGCGCACGTGGTGAAACACTCCGCGCCCGGTGCGCAATTCGTAGCGCGCGTCTTCCGCCTCGACGTGCTGCGTCATGTAGTCGAGTTGGACATTCCCGCGCGCCGTGACCACCTGGGTTTCGCTGTCATACTCCACATGATCGGCTCGAAGCCGCGTGTTCTGGTAGTGGACGTCGACATGGCCGTCCGCGTAGAAAATTTTGCCGACCTGGCGCTGATGGTCCGCTTCGAGCGTGGACTCCGATTCCGTAGCGCCCGCTTGAGGCGCCTGTCCGCCGCCAGTTTGCGGCGAAGATATCTGCGGCCCATTCGGCGCGACTTTTGCATCCGCCTGTGTAAATGCAGCGGACGATGTCACAGGGAGTATCAGGAGCAGCGTCGCAAATCGAGCGAATCTGTAGAGAGGTTGCAAGACCGTCGCGTCTGGCATCGCCTGAGAGATGCTAAAAAAGGAATGTCGAGCCTAACACGCGCCTTCCACGCCCGCAATCGGCGGCGAGCAAATGAATGCGAGGAACGCGAGGCGCCTCCCACAACCCCGGATGATTCGAACCCATTTTTCCCCCCAGGCGAGATGCGCACGACGTAAGAATGATGCGCCGGAATGTGGGTTGCCTGGTAAGCGTCACGCTACTCTCGAGGCTGGATGCAAGCAGCCCGCCGTGCTAGCATCCGCTCGTTCCGGCCACTGGAACCTCCGCAGCGCAAAACGGACCAGTGATCCACATCTGCCCGAAGTGTGGCGCCCTCCTGCTCGAGGACGCTCAGAATTGCGCCTTTTGCGACGTTCCGCTCCTTGAAAACTGCGAAGTCCCGCAGCCCGTCTCCGCCGGCGCTGCCGGAGAACAGCCCGATTGGCGTCGCGAAGTTGCCCGGCGGCTGGATGAATACCGCGCGCGCCGCCGTCGGTTGCACCTCGACGATCCTGAGACTGAACTCCCTCTCTTCACAGAGCCGAACCTCGAGGAGGAGTTTCACGAGCGTCCCCGCCCGCGTCTCCCCCATCGCCAGCGCAAGGCCGAGCGCGTGGAGATTCGCATACAACCGGAGCTTGATTTTTCGAGCGCACACGACGACCGTGCCAGGCCACAGACGGCCCTCGTCCCGGTTGCCGGCCTCCCCGAGCGCCGCATCGCAGGCACGCTCGATGCTCTCTTTCTCATACTGGCTTATGCCGGATTTCTGGGGCTTTTCCGCTCGCTCGGCGGACGAATCATTTTCGAGAGAGTGGACGCCATTGTTTATCTCACGGCGTTCTACCTGCTCTACGCTCAATATTTTTTTATTTTCACCACGTTTGCTGGGGCCACGCCGGGCATGCAGCTCCGGGGCCTGACGGTCGTCCGCCTCGATGGCACTTTGCCGGACACGCGCCAGCTCCTCTGGCGCAGTTTTGGCTACATTCTCTCCGGCGCCACGCTCTTTCTGGGGTTTCTCTGGGCCCGTTGGGACGAGGATCACTTCACCTGGCAAGACCGCATTTCGCAAACATATGTCACCGCGGCGGTGCCAATCGAAGAAGAGGATTCTCTCGAGATTCACCCAGGCCGCCACACGTTCGCGCACAAGTAGATTGCGGGCTACTCCAGAGGATAGAATGCTGGCTGGGGCTGGAACATGAAGCAGCGGTTTCTCAACCAGAAACTCGGGAAGCGTACGTCGCGGCGGGCGGAGCAGCAGAAGGCAAAGAATCTATTGAGCAAGTACCGCAGCCGGGAAACCTCTCGCCCCGGAAATTCCTAGGCGCCGCCATACTCGGTGAGGCGTCCGTTCGTCAGTTTGTGGCCCCGAGGTACGCACGACGGACGTGATCGCTCGCGCGCAACTCCTCGCTCGTTCCCTCCAGCGTCATGCGGCCCCATTCCATCACGTAGGCATAGTGTGAAATTTCCAGAGCGTAGTTCGTATTCTGCGCCGCGAGCAGGATTGTCACTCCCTGCTCGGCAATCCGGCGGATCATCTGAAACACCTGGTCCACCAAAATAGGCGCTAGACCCAGGGAAGGCTCATCGAGTAGGAGCAGCAGCGGCTCAGACATCAATCCGCGCCCGATGGCGCACATCTGCTGCTCTCCACCGGAAAGTGTCCCGCAGATTTGCCTGGCGCGCTCTTTCAGACGCGGAAACATCTCGTACACGCGCTCGAGATTGTGATGGGCTTTCGGCCGCAGCGGCGGCGAGAACGCACCCATCATAAGGTTCTCTTCCACGGTCATGCGGGGCCATAACTGGCGGCCCTCGGGAATCAACGACAGATGCTGACGCACGCGTTCATGGGCGGGCTTGGAGGTCACGTCCACCCCGTTAAAAAAAATCTTGCCCTTACGAGAGGGAATCAGACCTGCGAGCGCCCGCAGCGTGGTCGTTTTGCCCGCGCCGTTGGGTCCGATGATACTCACCACTTTGCCGCGCGGAACGCTTAGATTGACGCCCCACACCACCTGGATCGCGCCATAGGCGACCTCGAGGCTCTCTGCCGCCAGCAAGCGGCCGCCGTTTGAAATTCCTGCCATCTTAATGCCCCGTCGGCTTTCCGATGTAGGCTTCGATAACCGCAGGGTCCTTCTGCACTTGCTCCGGCAGACCCTCCGCGAGCTTTTGCCCATCGTTCATCACGATCACTCGGTCGCACACCATCATGATGGCCTTCAAATTGTGCTCCACGTAGAGGATCGTTGTGCCGGAGCGCCGGATATCGCACAGCAGGCCGAGCACTTGCGCGCTTTCGGTCTCGGTGAGTCCGCTGCAGACTTCGTCGCAAAGAAGTATGCTCGGACGCGCGGCGAGGCACCGCGCCAGCTCCAGCCGCTTCAGGTCGCCGACCGAGAGTTTGGCCGAATTGGCTCGGCACACGTGGGCGAGCCCCACGCGTTCGAGAAGTTGCATCGCTTCCCGCAATTGGTTCCTGGCGCCCTTCCCGCGGCCGAAGCGAAGCCCCACTTCCACGTTCTCGAGCACCGTGAGCGACCGGAACGGCCGTGGAATTTGATGCGTTCGCACCACGCCCGCTCGAGCCACTCCGAATGATCGCTCCGTGGCCAGATTGCGCCCCTCGAAGATCACCGCTCCGGAAGTCGGGCGAAGAGAACCCGCGATGATGCTGAGCAGGGTCGTCTTGCCCGCACCGTTCGGCCCGATCAGGCCATAGATTCCGCCGGGCTCGACCTCGAAGGTCACATCTTTCAACGCCGCGAGTCCGGCGAAATACTTCGTGATCCGATCCACAGTCAGGATAGATGGGGGCACTAACTTTTCCTTCCGCCCACAAACAGCCGCATCAATCTGTTGAAGAGTCCGACCACGCCGCCCGGCTCAAACAGAATAATCAAGATCAGAAGCGACCCAAAAATCAGCAGGTGGGCCTGGGGAAAATAGGCCACCACTTCCTCGTGGATCAGGCCGTACACAAACGCGCCGATCACAGGCCCCCAGATCGTGCCGACCCCGCCGATGATCGGCATCAAGAGTATCGCAACCCCGTTGCGAAATGCGAACACACCCTCGGGATCGATGAATGCAGCATATCGCGCGTAAACGCCTCCGGCCGCCCCTGCTAGCGCGGCGGCGAGCGCATGGACTAGCAATTTTGTGGTGAACGGGTTCACTCCCAGGTCCGACGCGGCATCCTGATCCTCGCGGATCGCGATCAATGCGAGTCCGAGCTTGGACCGCCGCACCAGGATCGAGATGCCCACAGCCAGAACCGCGAGGGCCAGCGCGGTGTAATAGTGGTGCATTTGAAAAAAGCGGCCCTTTTCGAGGATGCGGTAGCCGCTGGCCCCCCCCGTCCAGGGGAGATTGGTCATCACCACCCGCACGGCTTCGCTCACCCCGATCGTCGCAATTGCGAAATATGGACCCTTCAGGCGAAAAGTGGGCAGGCCAATCAGGAGCGATGCCAGCGCGGCCACGGCAGCGCCAATCGCGAACGCGACAGCAGGAGGAATTCCTCCATTGATGGAAAGAGCCGCTGTGTAAGCGCCCAGCCCGTAAAACACGGCGAAGCCGAATGAGACCTGGCCGCCAAACCCCCCGAGCAGATTCCATGCCACGCTCGTCGTGACCAGGGTAAGTGTCACAAACAGCAGCCGGACGGTGTTCGGGCCGGGGTTCCATAGAGGCAGCGCGATGAGAGCTACCACCGCCAAGAGGGGCGCTGCCGCTGGAGCAAATCGCGAGAGAAATGACTTGCCGGCGTCCCCGCCCTCGTTCACACCCACCGGCGCCTCTTGTTCCACAGCCCCGCCACTCCGTCCGGAAGCACGATTAAGGCGACGACTAGGAGTGAGAACGCAATGGCGGGTTGGTAGCTTGCCGGAAGCGCCAGAATACTGAAGGTCTCCGCGAGCGCCAGGATCACAGCCCCTATCGCCACGCCGGCAAACGACTCGAGTCCCCCGAGCACGATAATCACGAACGCGCGCAGCAGAAAGGGCGCGCCAAAATCCGGGCTGAATGAGTAGAGCATGGCCAGCAGCCCCCCGGCAGCTCCAGTGAAAGCGATTCCCACACCGAATGCCACCTGGGCCGTCCTCTGCACATTCACCCCCACTATTTGCCCACCCTCTTTGTTTTGCATCAACGCGCGTACAGATCGACCGAACCACGTCCTGTGCAAAACGAATTCCAGCACCGCAAGGGAAACCACCGCCGCTCCAAACACTGCCAGCCGGACCGTGGGAAAGCTGATCGGGCCAATCTCGATTGAGGAAAGTGTCCGAGGCGTAAGGATGGCGCGATCGGCGTTGCCCCACACGAGGTAGCCAACATTCTGGAGCACGAGCCAAAGCCCGAATAGAAGAAGCAACGAGGTCAGCGTGGGCACATCCGACGTGGGAATCCGCCGGACGAGCAACCAATGAACGCCCATCCCGATAAAGAAAAACACTGGAAATGCCAGCAGCACGCCCAGGAGTGGATCGATTTGGAACCGATCGTAAGCCTCATAGACGAAATAAGCGCCGAGCATGAGAAATCCGGCGTGGGCCAGGTTCACGATCTTCATTACGCCGTAAATTATGGTCATGCCTACGGACATCGCCGCGTACACCCCGGCCAGCAAAAACGCAGCGATGAACAGATTCAGCAGGTCGGCGGCGCTCATTTTTCAGACGGGCTCAGTGGGCCTTTGGCTTGGGCGCAATCGTCTCTCCCGTGGCGCCGTCGAGCGGAAAGACGATGTCCACTTTGTCGTCAGGCTTGTTTTGAACGATCACGAAGCTGCCCTGGATCTGGCCGTTTTTCCCGAAGCTCAGCACCTGCCCGGGCAGGAGCGAGTCCTTCAGTTGCACTTTGCGCAGTTGGTCGCGGATGGCCGTCTTATCCAGGCTGCCAGCGTGCTCGATGGAGACCGCCAGTGCGCGCATGGCGTCATACGCCGTTGCCGGGTACCAGGAATCCGGCGGATGCCCGGTGAACGCCTGATAGTCCGCGTTGAACTTCTTCACTTGCGGATACGGAAGCTTCGACGACCACCAGACACCGGCAAAAATGTAGTCGGTGGCAGATCCCAGCGCCTTGCGAGCGTCTGCTTCCGGCCCCCGCGCCCCGTAACTGATCATCTGGTGATACATCCCGCCCTGGACGTACTGCCGGTGCATGGTGATGTAATCCGGAAGGTGCGCATCCGCAAGAAAAATGTCCGCATGGGCGTTCTTTATTTTTTGCAGGAGCCCCGAATAATCGGACCCGTGAAGTTCAAATTTCTCGCTGAAAACGACGGTAAAATATCCCGGGTGTTCGCGGACCCAATTTTCGATTCCATGGCCGTAATCGACGCCGTGGTCCGTGTTTTCTAACGCCATTGCAATTTTCAGGCCCTTACTGAGTTTCCCGCTGTCCACCAGGTTTCCGAGATACTGCGCAGTCGTGTAGCCCAGGAGATCGATCGGACTCAGTGTCCCGAAGATGTATTCATAGCCGTGGCTGAAAATGGTGGTAGCGGCCGCGCCGGCTGTGATCCAAGGCGTCTGGTACCGATCCGGCATCACCGATTCTGCCTCTCCCAATGCCGTCGAATATCCGCCCAGGACAGCCACCACGCCGTCAGAACTCATCGCCCGTTCCACCATGCCGGCGGATCTTGGCTGGTCCGTGCCGTCGTCGTAGAAAATTTCCTTGATGGGCAGCTTCTTTCCCCGGGACTTCACGAAGATGCCCCCACCGTCATTTATTTGTTTGATCGCAAGTTCGATTCCCTCCCGCTGATATTGCCCGGGCTTCGCTTCACCCCCCGTGATCGGCAATACCACTCCGATTCGAATCTCGTCGGCACCTTTCTCTTGAAACGCCCATGCGGGTAGGAAAATGACCACGGCGATAAGAAATAGGAACCACGCGGAAACCGGGTGCTGCTTCTTTTGGCTGTTCTCAACTGGGACGTTCACGGGAGGCCTCCTGGCGATCCAAGTGGCGTCGGAGCGGGCCTGAATCAGGGCGTTGGGCGTGCTCGACGGTGTCGGCATGCTGTATCAATCTCCGTTCTCTGTCAACAGGATGCGCGGATATGCGCGGGGGCGGCGCCTGCCCAGGGGCTACCTCTTGAATAGTAGGCCAATTGGCCGCAAAACCCCCGCGCGGGGCGGGAGCAATGTTATAATTTTGGTTTGCGGCGCCCGCCGGAATCAAACCGGCCGGGTCGAAGGCGCATCTGAATCCACTGGGGCAGAGGAAGAGGCTATCAGCATGAATTCATTGCCGAAAAAAATCGTAATTGCATTGTCGGTCATGGTCATCGGCTTTGTCACCACCGGCTATCTTCTCGCCCGCGCTTCCGAAGACAAGGCCTTTCGCGCGCTCGGCGTGTACAGCGAGGTTCTCGGACACGTCCAGCGCGATTACGTTGACGATCCCAACATGCCCAAGGTGACCAGCGGCGCTCTCCACGGCCTGCTCGATTCGCTCGATCCTCAGTCCGCATACCTTAGCCCGCTCGAATACAAGGATTACAAAGAGAAGATTGCCAGCAAGGCCAAGGGAGAAGCGGGGCTCGCCCTCACGAAGCGCTTCGGATATATCGGCGTCGTCTCCGTTCTCCCTGATAGCCCGGCCCAGAAGGCCGGCCTGCACATCGGCGATATTCTGGAACAGATCGCCGGCTTCACCACCAGCCAGATGGCCATTGACCAGGCCCAACTGCTCCTTTCCGGCGACCCAGGCGCGGTTGTGAAACTCTCCGTCATTCGCCGCGGCAAAGCTGAGCCGCAGGCGGTGGAACTCACGGTCGCCAAGCTTGCCCCGCCGAAAATTCTCGAGGAAAAGATTTCCGGCGATGTCGCATATCTCCGCATCGAGGAATTTGTCCCTGGAACAACAAAAGAGCTCCGCGACAAGCTCGCGCAGTTTGACCATCAGGGCGCGCACAAGCTTGTGCTCGACCTCCGCGATTGCGCGCTCGGTGACGACCAGGAAGGCATCTCCACCGCTCAGCTCTTCCTCCAGTCCGGCACGATCACCACGTTGAAAGGGCAGACGGTCACACCGATCGTCTCTTCCGCCGATCCCGCAAAGGTCGCATGGACTCAGCCGATTGCCGTATTGATCGGTAATGGCACCGCCGGCCCTGCTGAAATCGTCGCTGGCGCGATCGCCGGCAATAAACGCGGCGAGACAGTGGGGGATCGCACCTACGGCACTGCATCGATGCAGAAGCTTGTCCAGCTTGACGACGGCTCAGCCCTGATCCTCACCGTCGCGAATTACTACACGCCAGCGGGAAAGCAAATTCCGGCCGACGGTGTTGCTCCCACCGTCGAAGTGCGGCCCACTGCCGAAGACCTCGCCGCGGCCAACGATCAAAACCTGCCTTCCGGGGCCGGCCAGGTCGTTTCGCCGGATGACCCGGCGGTGCGCAAGGCCATCGAGATTCTCCAAGGCACGGGCGCGGCAGCGCGAAAGGCCGCGTAACGCGTGGTGCGCCGATCGCGCGGGCTCTTTGCCCCGCCGCCGGTTCGTCAACAGCTTCATCTTCGCAGCTCGCTTGCAGTTCGGCTTTCACGGTGCGTTTTCGCAGCCGTCCTCGCCACGTTCTCCATCTTCCTGATTGGCTGTGGCAGAAAATCCCTCTCGAAGGCGGAACTGCGGGGAATTACCAGCGAAGTGGTGTCCGCCGCGCAGAAAGCCACCCAGCGGAAAACCGAGATCACGATCCGTCCCGAAATGACACCTAGCCGCAACGGCTCATCGGCCCGCCTCGCCGCGGACAACATTTACATCACCTTGACCGGCTCGAATCAGGCGAACGCGCTCACGCTGTCCCTCAATGAAATCGCGCGGCACCACGGCCTCACTCTCGCTGAGACCACTTCCGGCGGTGTCGTGCGCTTCGAGTACGCATACCGCGGCGTTCGCACGCACACGATTCACGTGGTCACGCCCGTTGCGGCAGGGCCGCGATCCTCTGCAAAACGGGGCGCTGCAAGCCCGCAGCTCGCTATCATCCTCGACGATCTGGGCTACGATCGTGCTGCTGCCGATGCCTTGCTCGCGCTGCCTTTTCCGCTCACCGTTTCCGTTTTGCCGCACTTGCCGCTTTCAAGCGAAGTCGCCGAAGAGGCCTTCCGCCGGGGCGATCAGGTTCTTCTGCATCTGCCGATGGAGTCGGAAGCCGATGGCGCGACGCCGGAAGATATCGAGTTGCGTGTTGGAATGGATGCAGGGCAGGTGCAGCAGGCTCTCGAAGGCATGCTCCAAACGGTGCCGCACGCCATCGGCGTCAATAATCACCAGGGCTCACGCGCTACAGCGGACCCCGCACTGATGGCCGCCCTGATGCCCGCGTTGTACCAGCACGGGCTTTTCTTTATAGACAGCCGCACGACTGCGGCCACCGTGGCCTACGTCGCCGCCGAGCGCTCGGGAGTGCGCGCGGCATCGCGCAAAGTGTTTCTGGACGACACTCCCACGCGCGAAGCTGTTCTCCAGCAACTTGATCTCGCCGCACGCGACGCCCAGCGTGATGGTTCAGCAATTGCTATCGGCCATCCCCATCCCGCCACAATCGCCGCACTTTCTGAAGGCGTCCCGCGCCTGGCATCACGCGGCGTGCGCCTGGTCTTCGCCTCCGAAGTCGTCCAGTAGCCCAAGCTTGCGCGAGTAGAGCCTTTGGCCGGTCACTCGAATAGCGGCGTGCACGGCAGCAGTTGCGCCTTCGTCCCGTCGTGCACCGCGTATTGGACTGTCTTACCGCTGGCCGACTTTGCCCAAAGGCTCGCCGAGCCATAGTCCCCGTTCTTGTTCAGCGCATAATAGAGCAGATGAAAAGTCTTGAGCCGCTCCGGGTAGGGCTTGTAGTTGCGCGCCACGCGATGCAGCGCTTCCAGGCACGCGTCCGTTGGCGACATTCCCTTGCGCATCATCTCCACAATCGTGTGCCCGCCGCAGATTTTGATGTTCTCCTCCCCGCGGCCTGTCGAACCAGCGGCACCGATATCGTTGTCCACGTAAAGGCCCGCGCCGATGATGGGAGAATCGCCCACGCGCCCGGCGATTTTCCATGCCAGCCCTGAGGTCGTAGTGGTCCCCGAAATATCTCCCTTCGCGTCCACCGCGAGGCAATTGATCGTCCCCGTCGGCGGATGCTCCACCACTTCTTCCACCCACTCTTTCCATTCCCGTTTTTCCGGCGTGTCGAGCAGCGCCGCAAGCTTTTCCTTCCATTCCGGACTATCGAGGCCGGGCCGCCAGTTTTCCGTAGTCGCCGCCTTCCACGCGAGCCAGG
>Ga0187802_10000263_pt1 | contig 12421 bp, 10 predicted proteins | sample NC_wetland_sal_i_FD_130584 | JGI IMG/M metagenome (GOLD analysis project Ga0187802, IMG submission 130584) | Wetland sediment microbial communities from Neuse River Estuary, North Carolina, USA - Control_2 | ecosystem: Environmental > Aquatic > Freshwater > Wetlands > Sediment | place: USA... | reverse complement strand
TCGCCGTTGATCACCCACTCATCGCCGTCTTTTTCGGCATGGGTCTTGAACAGGTCCGGGTCGCTGCCCCCCTGCGGCTCGGTCATCGAATAGGCAGAGAACATGTCCTGGTTGAGCAGCGGCTCGAGCCACCGCTTCTTCTGTTCCTCGGTGCCGCTGCTCAACCAGGACATGTTCTCGGCCTATTCGATGACCGAGCCGCAGGGGGGCAGCGACCCGGACCTGTTCAAGACCCATGCCGAAAAAGACGGCGATGAGTGGGTGATCAACGGCGAGAAGTGGTTCACCTCGGCGGGACGGATCGCCGACCTGCTGTTCGTGATGTGTACCAACGGCATGTTCGTGGTGCCCCGCACCACCCCCGGCGTCGAGATTCTGCCGGAGCCACGGAACCACAATCACATCATCTACCGGGACGTCCGGGTGCCCTTGGACCACCTGCTCGGCCCGGAGAACGGCGCCAAGGTACTCGCCCAGCGTCGGCTCGGCGGCGGCCGCATTCACCACGCCATGAGGACCATCGCCCAGTGCCAGCTCGCCTTCGACATGATGTGCGAGCGGGCGCTGAGCCGAGAGTCGCACGGCCGGATCATCGCCGAACACCAGATGGTGCAGGAAAAGATCGCCGAGTCCTACGCCGCGATCAAGATGCTCCGGCTTTTCGTACTCGAGACCGCCTGGAAGATTGACCAGACCTCCACGCTCGAGGCCCGCACGGACATCGCGGCGGTGAAGTTCACCATGGCCAAGGTGCTGCGGGAGGTGTCCTACAACGCCCTGCACATCCTTGGCTCTCTCGGCACCACCGATCTCACGCCCATTCAGGCCATGTATGCGTCGGCGCCCACCATGGGCATCGCCGACGGCGTCGACGAGGTGCACCAGGCCACCGTGGCCCGCCGGGTGCTGAGGGGCTACCGCCCGCATGAGGGATACTGGCCCACCGAGTACATCCCGGCCAAACGAGAAGAGGCGTGGCGCCGGATGCGTCCCGTCCTCGACGCCCGTCCCGATCTCGCCCGCGCGGCCGGGAGCTACGCCAGCCGCCGGGTACCACCAGGGAGCGTCTCGTGAACAAGCCGGCTTCGGTTCCCGGGCAATTCGACGCCGTGGTGGTAGGCGCCGGTTTCTCCGGCCTGTACATGCTCTACCGGCTACGCCAGCTCGGCCTGTCGGTAAAGGTCTTCGACTCGGCGGGCGATGTCGGCGGGACGTGGTACTGGAACCGCTATCCCGGGGCCCGCTGTGACATCCCCACCACGGACTACGCCTACAGCTTCGACCCGGACCTCGAACAGGAGTGGACCTGGTCGGAGAAGTACGCCACGCAGCCCGAGATCCTTGATTACCTCCGGTTCGTGACCGACCGCCACGGGCTGCGTTCCGACATCGAGTTCTCGACCACCGTCACCTCGGCCCGCTGGGACGAGCAAGAGGAACGGTGGAGGATCACGACCGACGCCCGGAAAGAGCTAAGGTGCCGGTACTACATCATGGCCACCGGCTGCCTCTCCGTGCCCAAGTCGCCCGACATCGACGGCGCCAGCCGGTTCGCCGGCCGGGTCTACTTCACCAGCCGCTGGCCGCATGAGGGCGCCGATTTCACGGGCCAGCGGGTCGCGGTCATCGGCACCGGCTCGTCGGGCATCCAGTCCATCCCGCTCATCGCCCGCCAGGCCAGCCAGCTCACGGTCTTCCAGCGCACCGCCAACTTCTCCATCCCGGCGCACAACGGTCCGGCCTCGGCCGAACGGCTGAAGCAGCTCGATGAGGACCGCGAGGGGTACCGGCATGACGCCCGCTGGTCACGGGGAGGGATTCCCCTCGAGCCGACCGACATCCTCGGCGTCACCGCCAGTGAGAGCGTCCGCCGGGAGCGCTTCGAGGCGGCCTGGGCGCAGGGCGAGTTGTTCGGCATTCTCAACGTCTTCGCCGACCAGGGCCTGAATCCGGCTTCCAACGACATCGTGGCCGAGATGATCCGCGAGAAGATCCGCTCGATCGTGACAGATCCCGGGGCCGCCGAGGCGCTCAGCCCGAAGGACCACTACTTCGGCACCAAACGGCCGTGCCTCGACACCGGCTACTTCGAGACCTTCAACCTGCCGCACGTCCGGCTCGTCGACCTGCGTAAGCAGCCGATCGTCAGCGTCACCGAGGAAGGCATCGACACGGCGGACGAGTCGTTCGCCTTTGACGCCCTCGTGTACGCCACCGGCTTTGACGCCATGACCGGCCCCCTGGTTGCCGTGGACGTCGCTGGGCGGGATGGTGTGTCCCTCCGGGAGAAGTGGGCGTCCGGGCCGTCTACGTACCTGGGACTCATGACCGCCGGGTTCCCGAACTTCTTCATGCTCACCGGGCCCGGTAGCCCTTCGGTCCTGTCGAACATGACCGTATCGATCGAGCAGCACGTCGAATGGGTAACCGGGTGCCTCAAGGACCTGCGCGAAGCAGGCTTCGAGACGATCGAGCCGACCGCGCTGGCCGAATCCGGATGGAACCAGCACGTCCAGGACTGCGCCGCCATCACCTTGCATCCCACCGCCAACTCCTGGTACATGGGCGCCAACGTCCCCGGCAAGCCGCGCTTCTTCCTGCCCTACATCGGCGGGGTGAACGCGTACCGGCAGGCGTGCGACGACGTGGTCTCGCAGGGCTACCTCGGATTCCGGATGACAGGTCCCGGCGGGACCCGGTGCCGGGACGGGGTAATCCGCCGCATGCAGCCCGACGTCGCCATGGTCATGGAACTAGTGGCCGCGATGGGCCTGCCGCCCATGGACACCCTGTCGGCCGCCGACGCGAGGGCCCTCATGGCGGCCATGGCACAAACCCGCCCGCCGGGTCCCGAGGTGGGCGAGGTCACCGACGGAGTGATTCCCGGTCCGGGCGGGGACCTGCCGTACCGGCTGTACCGGCCGGCGGGACCACCCGAGGGCCCGCGCCCCCTCGTGGTGTACTTCCACGGCGGCGGGTGGGTGCTGGGCGACCTGGATTCGGACGACCCGCTCTGCCGGGACCTGTGCGCGCGCTCGGGCGCGCTGGTCGTATCGGTGAATTACCGCCACGCCCCCGAGGCTCGCTTTCCCGCCGCCGCCCTGGACGCCTTCGCGGCCGTGCAGTGGGTGGACGCCCACGCCGCCGAACTAGGCGGCATCCCCGGCCAGCTGGCCGTCGCCGGCTGGAGCGCGGGAGGCAACGTCGCCACGGTCGCCTGCCAGCTGGCCCGCGACGCCGGAGGCCCGTACCTTGCCGGGCAGGTGCTGATCTGCCCCGTCGTGGACTCGGATATGACCCGGCTGTCCTACCAGGAGAACGGCGAGGGGTACATCCTCACCACGGCGCTGATGCGGTGGTTCTGGGATCACTACGCCGATCCGGCCGACCGCGGCGACCGCCGCGCCGCCCCACTGCGCGGCAACCTGCCAGGCCTGCCCCCGACCTGCATCGTCGCCGCGGACTTCGACCCGCTGCGCGACGAGGGCGTGGCCTACGCACGCGCCCTCGAAGCCGCCGGAGTACCGGTCCGCCTCGCCCGGGCCCGCGGCCACACCCACACCTCGGTCACCATGGTCGGCGTGGTCATCTCCGGCGCCCCCGTACGCGCCGAGATCGCTGAGGCGCTGAGGAATTTTTTCCCGAACGCCGCGCCCCAGGAGCCCCCGAGCTAGTCGCTGGCCCCACATCCACCGGGGATGCGGGGCCAAGATGACCACATGGACTCAAACGACGGACTGGGTCACCCCGACAGTGCGGTGATCCTCGACGGCATCCGGGCACTGCATGACCGGCTGAACGAACTCGAGCGCCGGGTCACGCCCGCCGAACCGCCCGTCCTCGCCCCTGTTCCGGCCTGGAAACGGCCCACGGAAGGCGAGGCCCGCTGGCAGGTCGCGCTGGCGGTCGCAGTCGCCGTGGGCTTGCAGTACCCGCTGCCTGGCCGGCTTGTCCTGCTGCACCCGGTCTGGCTCCTGCCGACGCTGCAGGGCCTGCTGCTCATCGCACTGGTGACGGCGAACCCGCGTCGTATCGACACCAGCTCACGGGCCATCCGCATGCTGGGCCTGACCCTCGCCGCCCTGCTCAGCCTGGCCAACGCCTGGTCGGTGGTCCGGCTCGTGATCGGGCTCGTGAATGGCACCGAGGGCAACAGCGCCGGGCCGCTGCTGGTCACCGGCGGCACCATCTGGCTCATCAACGTCATCGTCTTCGGCCTGTGGTACTGGGAATTCGACCGCGGCGGTCCCGCAGCCCGGGCGTTCGGCGTCCGCAACTACCCGGACTTCCAGTTCGTGCAGATGGCCAGCCCGCGGCTGGCCCCGCCGGACTGGGAGCCGACCTTCGCCGACTACCTGTACCTGTCGTTCACCAACGCCACCGCGTTCAGCCCGACCGACACGATGCCACTGTCCCGGTGGGCGAAGATGGGCATGGCGGCCCAGGCTGCCGTCTCGATCGTGGCCGTGGCCCTGGTCGTGGCCCGCGCCGTCAACATCCTCAGGTAGCGCTCGGCCCATGGCGTTAAAAATCTCTCTCCAGGCTAATCTGCCGTAACGATCCCGTATCGTGCGCTCTCTAGGCTGGCAGTGCGCCCACCCGAAGGGGCGGCACGCAGAGGAGGGAAACATCATGGCGGCCCAGATTCTCAGCGACCCGACCGCGCAGCAGTCGGTGATGAACTCCCTCTTCACCGCGTTCGCGGGGTTCACCGCGTTCGGGGCCGGCATCGTCGCGGTGCTGGCCAGCGGCGGGGCGGTACAGAAGATGGCCGACCGCCTGGCCAGCCGTGCCCAACAGGAGTACCCGCGCGCCGCCTGGTGCCGACGGCTTGACCCCATCATGATCGTGTCGCTGACGGCGCTGGTCTGCCTGGTGGTCCTGGGCAGCGGCGCCGGACTCTTGCTGAGCTTCCTCTGGCTCCACGCCGCGGGCTCGGGCGGCTGGGGCTGGGCCTACGGCGTCAGCGTGGACCTGTTCGAGTGCGAAATCGCGAGCATGACCCTAGTCACCTTCGTGGCCGTGATAGCTGCCGCGGTGACGTCGGTGACGAAGGCCAGGCGGGCCACCCCGAATCAGCCCGTGACAGCGCGCGCACAGCACCTCGGCCAGCTACCCGGTGCGTCACTCCCGGCGCGGCTGGCCGGGGAGCGGATATCGCATGCCGCGCCGAGCGGCAAGAGCCCCGTCCAGGGGGCACGAACCCGGATCCGCAACACTGCGGAACCCGGCTGCGCAATCGGGCAAACCGGGCCGCTGGCTGAATGTTCGGCACCGGCCAGAGATGCCCGCAGGCCGCGGCACTCCGCGGCTTGACAGTGTCCGCCCATCAGGTGGCGGCCAGGCGTGACCGGGCGTCCCAGGTTGGCCGGCGTCCCGCCCCACACCGCGTCGGGCGGCGGCACCCACCCGGCCGACGCCTCGTGCAGCGCACGGATCAGCCGGGCCAGGGCGACGAGCACGTCGTCGCCCGCCGTCTCGGCCGGCAGCGGGTGGCGCGGCACGTCACCGGGGACGAAGGACAGCACCTCGCGCCCCTGTTCGTCGACGCCGAACGGAAGCGGCGCGCCGGTGAACCCGGCGTCGCGCAGGTGGGCCAGGTACGCCTGGATGGTCAGGCTGAACGGCCGCAACGGCCGGCGCACCGTGTCCCCGATCCGCACGATCCCCTGGGTGACGCCGTCCCCGACCAGCAGTTCGCCTTCGCTCACACCGCAGCAGCCTAGCCTCCGCTCCGCACTGGCGGGCCCGCCGTCCATCAGGCCGGGAGGCGGATCAGCAGGTCGGCGGCGGGTGCCGTGGCCGCCACGATGCGCGCGTTCACCTCGTCGAGGCGCTCCACCCAGGCCCTGGCCTCCTCCGGTGTCTTGCCGAACTCGACGTGCCGGCCGATCAGGCGCGCGCGGCGCACCTCATCCTCGAGCTCGCAGAACCACACCTCATCGAACCAGGACGCCACGGTCCGCCACTCTTGTGTCGGCAGGAGCAGGTAATTCCCCTCGCTGATGATGATCCGCGCGCTCGCGGGCACGAGGATCGCCTGGGCGATGGGCTGTTCGAGATCGCGCTCGAAGGCCGGTGCCCAGACCCTCTCGCCCGCCGCGATCCGCGCGAGCAGGGCCGCGTAACCTGCCGCGTCGAAGGTGTCCGGCGCTCCCTTGCAGTCGCGGAGCCCGAGCAGGTCCAGGGCGGCGTCCGCGAGGTGGAAGCCGTCCATCGGCACGTGTGCGACCACGGCCTCCCTGGCCGTCAGCGCGGCGGCCAGCCTCCCGGCCAGCGTGGTCTTGCCAGCGCCGGGCGCCCCGGCGATGCCGATCAGCACCCGCCGCCCGGCGGGCGCGCGATGGAGCAGCCGCATGGCTCGGTCGGTAAGCTCGCTGAGCTGAGCGTCCGTAGCCATGAGCGCGAAGCGGCGTTCGCTAGCCGCCCAGCGCCGCGCGGCAGATCACCAGTGCGCGCTGCACGTCCGCCGGGCCGATGCCGTAGTGGGTCACGAAACGCACCTGGTCCCCGCGCCCCCCGCCGCGCAGTCCCTGGCCGGAGCACGCGGCCAGAAAGCTTACGGAGTCCGCGTTCTTCAGCCGGAAATACACGATGTTCGTCTGGACCCGGCTGAGGTCGCAGTCGATCCCGGGCAGCCCGGCCAGGCCCTCGGCCAGCGCACGCGCGTTCTCATGGTCATCGGCCAGCCGGTCCACCATGGTGTCCAGGGCCACCAGGCCCGCAGCGGCCAGCACCCCCGCCTGCCGCATGCCCCCGCCCAGCATCTTGCGCCAGCGCCGGGCCTGCCTGATCTTCTCGGCCGGCCCGCACAGCACGCTGCCGACCGGGCAGCACAGGCCCTTGGATAGGCAGAACGAGATGGTGTCGGCGTTCTCGGCCATGGTCCGGACGTCCGCGCCCGTGGCGACGGCGGCATTAAAGATCCGGGCGCCGTCCAGGTGCACGGCCAGGCCATGACCGCGGGCGGTTTCGCTGAGGCGCTGCAGATCCGGCAGGGACCAGGCCACGCCGCCGTGCCGGTTGTGCGTGTTCTCGATCACGACGGCCGCGGACAGCGGCTGGTGATCATCGTCGCTGGGGCGGAGCGCGGCCAGGACCTGCGCCGGGCTCAGGACGCCGCGGTCCGTCGGTACCTGCCGGATCTGGATGCCGCCGACCACCGCGGCCCCGGCCGCCTCGTTCAGGAACAGGTGCGAGTCGGCATCCGCGATAACCTCCTGGCCGGAACGGGCGCTGACCAGCAGGCCGAGCAGATTCCCCATGGTCCCGCTGGCGACGAACAGCGCGGCTTCCTTGCCCATCCGCTCGGCCGCCGTCTCCTGGAGCCGGTTCACGGTCGGGTCGTCGCCGAAGACATCATCGCCGAGCGGCGCGCTCGCCATAGCCCGCAGCATCTCCGCCGTGGGAAGCGTCACCGTGTCGGACCGAAGGTCAATTTCGCTCACGTCAACTCCGGCTAGGGTGGGCAAACCTTTCCCTTCGTACCCGTTAGCGCAGGGTCCGCGCAAGCGTCCCAGCCGCTGGCGAAGGGTGCGGGCACTCTTGCGCATCCCTTAGTACGGGGAGACCATCAGGAACATGGCAACGGGCTTCGACCGCAGGCATCCGCGTGGTGTGGTGATCATCCGTGCGCTGGTCGTGGCCTGGCTGCTCGCTGCGACCGGCATCCTGCTGGCGTACGGCTACTGGATCTGGGCGGTGGTGACCGCTGCGGGCGCGGTGGCCAACGCCGTGCTGGGCTACCGCGCCTATCGAACGATAACGCGCTAGACCAAGACGCCCCGGTCCTGTCGGCTGCGCCGGTCCGGTCGGTCCGCCTCACCCGCCCCACCCGCCCCAGGCGTGGTGTCTCCCGGTGTTGCACGGGTGGTGGTCATGGCGACTTGCGGACCGGTAATGGGGCTTGTGCCTCACAAGCACCGATAGACGGGGTTTGTGGCCCACAAGCCCCAAACGAGGGCATTTCCGGCAGGGCTGATGGTGCCTGTGGGGTGTATGGGGCTCCGGCGAGCTGATACGCCCGTCATCCGGCGTCAGGGGCGGTTCCCTGACCCCGAGGAACGTATCCCGGATCGCTTCGGCGAAGGCGTCAACCTCCGCCGTGACGTAGCCCGGCCGGATCCGGGTGGTCGAGAAGGTCGTCGCCTCGACCCACGCGGCGAGCGTGGCGCCGTCAGCGTGAGCCTCCGGGTCGGGCGTGGCGGGCGAGCTGCGATGACCACGGTCGCGGGGGGTCAGAGCCCCGCACCGCAGACAGATGGGCGCGGCTCCGGCCTCCGTCCCGCACGACGGGCATCTCATGTGCACCGCCTGCCCCGCTCATGCGGCTCCACCCCTGGGGTCATGGCTCATTATGGCACGCACGTTCGGAGCAAACCCGATGTATCAAGCCGCCCTGACCTGCCTCTGTCGGGTCAAAGTAGGCCACTGCGGCCGAACTAAGACGGCTTGGAGGAAGCACGATCAAGGCTCTACAGGGATCGCGGTGGCTGGCCCACCTGGGCGACGGCGCCACCGGCGGCACGTCCGGGCCGGTCCAGGTCGCCGGCCTGACCGGTGCCTCGCAGGTGTCCGCCGGGGCGCAGTTCAGCCTGGCGGTGGTGCTGGCCGGGCCGTCGTTCATCTAGCTAACCGCCATGCTGGCTCTCGAGCGTGACCGGGGCTCTCGGCAACGTCGTTCGGATTAATAAAAACAGTGATATAGGTCGGAGTCAGGCCACGGGCGCCCAGACGCCTGTGGCCTGGTTCAAAGCGTCCCGGGTCAGCCGGGACACCCGTCCCGTGACAGCGGGACCGAAAGGGCCGATCGTGGGAATGTGGACCTTCGAGATCGGGCAGTGCAGGCCCGGCGGCTGACGCCGGCCGGGCTGGCCTGGGCGGCGGCCGCGCTGGCGATGATCCTCGCCGTCGCCGCCGCGGTGCTGGCGGCTCTCGGCCGCGACCTGTCCGGGTTCTTCGTGCCGACCGCTCTCGGCTACGCCTTGATGGGGGCCGTACTGCTGGCCCGGCGGCCGGGACATCCGATGGGTCCGCTGCTGTGCCTGATCGGCCTCGCGAACGCGATTCCCGCCGCCAGCTTCGCGTACGCCAGGTACGCCGTGGTGCACTCGCCCGGTTCGCTGCCGTTCGCGACCGCGGCGCTGTGGGCGCAGACCTGGGCTTACGCGCCGGCCGCCAGCCTGACGGGCCTGGTCCTGCCGCTGGTCTTCCCGGACGGGAGGCTGCTGTCGCCCCGGTGGCGGCCGGCCCTGTGGGCGGCGCTGGCCTTCATCCCGCTCTGGTTCGCAGGCATGGCCTTCATCCCCCAGAGCATGGGCGGCCTCTTCCACTACCTGCCGAACCCTTATACGCACGCCTCGCTCGACCGGCTGTTCGAGGTGATGCAGATCCTGGCCGTGGGGTGCGGGCTGGCCGCAGCCGTCGCGGCCGCGGCCACCGTGACGCTGCGGTGGCGCCGGGCGGACCGGGCGGGCCGGCAGCAGCTCAAGTGGTTCCTCGCCGTGCTGCCGATTTCCGGTGCCAGCCTGATCGCCGGATTCTTCGACCCGGGCGGCCTGGTGAACTTGCTATTCGGGGCCCTGTCCGGCACCCTGTGGCCGGTGGCGATCGGCATCGCGGTCATGCGGTACCGGCTGTACGAGATCGATGTCCTGCTCAACCGGGCGGTGCTGTACGGCCTGCTGACCGCCGGGGTGGCCCTGATCTACGTCCTCGTAGTGACGGTGGCGCGCACGGTGTTCGGAACGGACCAGCGCAACCTCACCGTGCAGGTCATCGCCACCGCGGTGGCCGCCGCCGCGCTGTTCCCGCTGCGGGACCGGGTCCAGCGCCAGGTGAACCGCCTGTTCTACGGCGACCGGGGCGCACCCTACGATGCCCTGGCCCGGCTCGGCCGCCGCGTCGAGGAAGCGGCGGGCACGGAATCGGCGCTGGATTCTGTGGTCAAGACGATCGCGGACAGCCTGCGGCTGCCCTACGCAGCCCTCGAACTGCGCGTGGGCGACGGGTGGCGGCCCGCGGCCGCGTACGGCCAGGCTCCGGCCGAGGTGGTCGCGTTCCCGCTGACCTCTCAGCGCGAAACCGTCGGGCGGCTGCTGGTGGGCACGCGCTCACGCGGCGAGCGACTCGGCCCCGACGATGAGCGGCTGCTGGCCGACCTCGCCCGCCAGGCGGGCCCGGCCGCCCACGCGGTGGCGCTGCGCAGTGCCCTGGATGCCTCCCGCGCGGGCCTGGTCACCGCGCGGGAAGAGGAACGCAGGAGGCTGCGGCGCGACCTGCACGACGGGCTGGGACCGACGCTGGCCGGGCTGACGCTGGGCCTCGACACGGCGCGGACGCGGGCCGCCGCGCAGCCGGAACTGCAGGAATTGCTGGGCAGGCTCAAGGCGGAGACGCAGCGGGCCGTGACCGACGTGCGCCGCATCGTCTACGGCCTCCGGCCGCCCGCCCTCGATGAACTGGGCCTGGTCGGGTCGCTGCGCGAGGAGGTCAGGCGCCTGCAACTCGAGGCTCCCGACCTGAGCATCACCCTGGATGCATCGGGCGACCGCCTGGACGACCTGCCCGCCGCGATCGAGGTGGCCTGCTACCGGATCGTGACCGAAGCGCTGACCAACGTCACCAGGCACGCGCACGCCACGCGGTGTTCCGTGCGGATCAACCTCAATCACGGCCTGGACGTAGACGTCAGCGACGACGGCGTGGGCCTGCCCGAAGGCTGGCGGACCGGGGTTGGCATCGCGTCGATGCGCGAGCGCGTGACCGAACTCGGCGGGAACCTGGCGATCGAACCCTGCCTGCCGCACGGAACCAGGATCACCGCCCGCCTGCCCGCCGAACAGACCGCTCGCGTGCCCGCCGCCCAGGAGCAGCCATGACCGAACCGATCCGGGTCCTGATCGCCGACGACCACCCGCTGTTCCGCGACGGCCTGAGCGCCCTGGTGGACGAGGGGCCCGACACCGAGCTAGCGGGATCGGCCACCACCGGCACCGAAGCCGTCGACCTGGCCATCGCGACCCAGCCGGACGTGGTCGTCATGGACCTGCACATGCCGGGACTGAACGGCATCGAGGCCACCCGGCGCATCGTGGCGGACAGCCCGCACGTCGCGGTCCTCGTGCTGACGATGTTCGACGATGACGACTCGATCTTCTCCGCGCTGCGCGCCGGCGCCAGGGGATACCTGCTCAAGGGCGCCGACCAGGAGCAGATCCGCGCCGCCATCCGGGCCGCCGCCAACGGCGAGATCATCTTCGGGACGCAACTGGCCGCCCGCATGCTCGCCTACTTCACCGCCGGTGCCACCGCCCCTCCGCAGGTCTTTCCGCAGCTCACCGACCGGGAACGCGAGGTGCTGGACCTGGTCGCCCAGGGCCGGGCCAACGCCGCGATCGCGGCCAAGCTGGGGCTGAGCCAGAAGACGGTGCGCAACCACGTATCGAACATCCTGACCAAGCTGCAGGTCGCCGACCGGGCCCAGGCCATCGTGCAGGCCAGGGACGCGGGCCTGGGACGGCAGTCCCGGGCCTGAGGGACACCTGCCGGGACTTCGGTTCCCGCCGGCCATGCCGTTAATTCCCGGCGCATCGTGACCGGTACCTCATGACATCGGGACACCCCCCCGCCGAGCCTGTCACCACGACATAAAGAGCCGGCGGTGAGGAGAACCCGATCATGTCTATCGCAACTGCGGACCCTGAGGTCATTGACCTGGTGGCCAGCGCCAGCAGCGGCGACAGCCGCGCGTGGGACGCGCTCGTCGACAGGTACGCCCCGCTGGTCCGCTCGATCTGCCGCAAGTACCAGCTCGGCCGCACCGACGCCGACGACGTCGCCCAGAGCGTCTGGCTGCACCTGGTGGACCACCTGGACCACATCCGTAACGCGGCCGCGCTGCCCGGCTGGCTCGCGACCACCACCCGGCGGGAGTGCTGGCGCGTCATGCGTACCTCGGGTACACCGCAAAAGATCATTTTTGAGCCGAACGCCGATCGCCGGCGCGACGAGCAGTGCGGCGCCCCGGATCAGCGCCTGCTCGAGGCCGAGCGCCACGCGGCGGTCCGCGAGGCCGTCACTCACCTGCCCCGGGAAGGCCAGGCCCTGATCGCGATGCTGATCGCGGACCCGCCCCTGCCGTACGCCGAGATCAGCGCCAAGCTGGGCCTGCCCATCGGCAGCATCGGCCCGACCCGCAGCCGCTACCTGGACAAGATCCGCCGCTACCCGGCCATCGCGGCGCTGATCGACGCCGCGTAAGGCTTTTGGCTCGCGATGAGTTTTCCCGCCGCGTACCGTCATAGCCGTCATGACGTACGCACCGGTGAACGGCCTTCAGCTCTACTACGAGACCTACGGTTCGGGCCGGCCGCTCGTCCTGCTCCACGGCGGCGTGCAGACCATCGACCTGTCTTTCGGG
>Ga0187802_10000262_pt1 | contig 12424 bp, 8 predicted proteins | sample NC_wetland_sal_i_FD_130584 | JGI IMG/M metagenome (GOLD analysis project Ga0187802, IMG submission 130584) | Wetland sediment microbial communities from Neuse River Estuary, North Carolina, USA - Control_2 | ecosystem: Environmental > Aquatic > Freshwater > Wetlands > Sediment | place: USA... | reverse complement strand
CGCGGCGGACGACGACAGGACAGCGAGTCTTGGCCATCCTTGTGGCCGCGCTCGTGCTGTCTTTTGCTTTGCAGGCTGCGGGACATTGGCACGCCAATTCTTTTGAAGACCAGCAGTGCCGCGTGTGCCATGTGGCTCATTCGGTGGCTGTTGACCTCTCGCTCGTCGGTACGCTTGTGGCCCCGGATGTGGTCGTCCGGCTGATTGCGCCGGCGGCGATTGACACGCAGCTCGACCCGGTCTTCTATCAGCTTTCCTCTCGCGGGCCTCCCGCTTAGTCCTTCTCGCACCGTCGCGATTACAACTGCGCCGTGGTCCATGCGGACCGCCGGGCGCATTCCTTCAACCTTTTCATTCATCGCGCGAGGAGGATTCATGCGAGGTTCGAATTCTTTTTTGGCAGCATTTCTAGTTGTTGCGTGCTTGTGTGCGTCGCCGGGGATTGTCAACGCCCAATCCAGTTCCGGAACCATTTCGGGGACGGTAGTGGATCCGTCAGGCGCCGTCGTGGCCCAGGCAACCGTTGAGATTCACAATCCCGTCAGCGAATATGACCGCTCGACGACAACGGATAGCTCCGGCAATTTCGCTTTCTCGAACGTGCCGTTTAATCCCTACCACCTGAGCGTTGCGGCGAAGGGATTCGCCCCTTACGCCCAGGACGTTGATGTGCGGTCAACTGTGCCGCTCAGTGTGAAAATCAGTCTGGCCGTCGCCGGCACAGTTAGCACGGTAACGGTCGAGGGCGGCGGTGACTTGCTCGAGAATGAATCGACTTTTCACACCGATGTGGACCGCGCGCTATTCGACAAACTGCCGCTGGAGAGCGCTTCGTCATCGGTCAGCTCGCTCGTCACGCTCACGACCCCCGGAATCGCCGCGGATTCGAATGGACTCTTCCACGGACTGGGCGATCACGCCGAGAATTCGTTTTACGTGGACGATCAGCCCATCACCGATCAGCAAAGCAAGGTTTTCTCGAACCAGATCCCCCTCGACTCGGTTCAATCTCTCGAAGTGATTTCCGGCGCGCCGCCCGCTGAATACGGAGACAAGACCAGCGTCGTGATCGTTGCAACCACACGCTCCGGGCAGGGCGTTACCACTCCCCACGGCAGCGTCACTGCCTCCTACGGCACCTTCGGCACTTCCCAGGCCGGTTTCGACCTATCCTACGGCGGCCAGAAGTGGGGAAATTTCATCGCGGTGGGCGGGCTAGACACCGGCCGATTTCTCGATCCGCCTGAGTTCGTCGTGATGCACGACAAAGGCAACGAAGAGAATGTGTTTGACCGCGTGGATTACCAGTTCTCCTCCAAAGATTCCGTCCACTTGAATTTTGGATTTACGCGCTCCTGGTTTCAGACACCCAACTCATTCGATTCCCAGTTCGCTTCGCCCTGGTTTGGGGTTGTCGTCCCCGACGCCGGCCTTGGACCAAATGGTGAGCTGGTCGGCCCGGCGGATCAACGCTCCAAGATCGACACATTCAATATCGCTCCCTCCTGGACGCGCTTGATTAGCTCCAACACCGTCTTGACCCTCGGCGTTTTCGTCCGGCGCGATGACTACAACTATTACCCGAGCGGGAATCCCTTCGCCGATCTCGGCCCGCAGAGTCTTCAACGGGAAACGGTCAGTCAGAATCGCACGCTCACGAATGCCGGCGGACGATCTTCCGTGTCCTACGTGCATGGCATTCACAATGTGAAGGCGGGCATCACCTACGAGCAGACTTTTCTCAATGAAAATGATTCGCTCGGCATCGTCGATCCCACCTTCAACGCACCCTGCCTGACTTTGTCAACTGCCGCCAATCCAAACATTCCTGTTCAAGGCTTTACGGATCCGTCGCAGTGTGTGGGAGCGGGGTTACAGCCCAACATTGCAGCCAACGCGAATGCCCCCAACACGGCGCAATATCCGCTCTTCAGCTCGGTTCTGTTGCCCTTTGACCTGACGCGCAGCTGCAGCTTTCTCACCACTCCTGGTACTCCGTGTTTTACAGGGGGAGGATTGTTTCCGTTCAACGGGCATACGGACGTCAAAGAGCTGTCGCTGTACGTCCAGGACACCATCACTTGGAAAAACTGGTCCTTCAACCTCGGAATCCGCGGCGACTTATACAACGGCCTCACCAAGGCGAATCAGGCGGAACCTCGCGCGGGCATCGCCTACAACATCAAACAAAGCAATACGGTACTGCGCGTCTCCTATGCGCGAACTCTGGAAACTCCCTTTAACGAAAACCTGGTGCTCTCCAGCATCGGTTGCAATAACCCTGTTCTAGGGCCGCAAAACGGGATCGCCGGAACTGGGCTTCTCGCCTGCAATGCCCTTGGTCTCACGCCGCTGGCACCCGGCTTTCGAAACGAATTCCATGCCGGCCTGCAACAAGCCTTTGGCAAGTATTTTGTCCTCGACGGCGAATACCTCTGGAAATACACACACAATGCCTATGACTTCAGCGTGCTCGGCAACACGCCGATCACCTTTCCGATTGAATGGCACAACTCGAAGATTCCAGGATTCGCGATCCGCGGGTCCGTGCCGAATTACCGTGGATTTACAGCCTTCGTGGTGTTGTCCGGCGTGGCTGCCCGATTCTTCACACCGCAAGTCTCAGGGGCCGGAGCAAATCCCACGTCGGGCATTGGGGTTTTTCGCATTGACCACGACGAGAATTTCAACCAGACCACCCACTTACAGTATCAGCCGTGGAAGAAATGGCCCTGGCTGGGCTTCAGCTGGCGATATGACAGCGGGCTTGTCGCCGGTGCTACACCGTGCTTCGGGGTCGAGGCGTTTAACACTTGCCCGGGCAGCATCGGCACAACGCCCGCCAATGGCAGCGTGTCACTGGTCGCCAGCAACGTGGGCAGCATACCACTGAGCGCTGACCAGGAGTTTGAGGCCGGATTCACTTGCAACGGCATGCACGCGACGCCGCCAAGCGCCGCAAACCCAGCGGGCATCCCGATCAGCACGGGCGGCGTAGTCGGTGTCTGCCCGGCTCTGCAATTCGGCTCGACTCTCATTAAGGTACCGGCACCAAATGCGGAGAATGATGATAAAAACCCACCCCGCATCCAATCGCGAAGTCTCTTCGATCTCGCGATGGGCGATGACAACATCTTCCATGGCGACCGTTTCAAGTGGAGCGCTCGTGTGGAAGTGATCAACCTCGCGAACAACTATGCGCTCTACAACTTCCTCTCCACCTTCAGTGGCACGCACTACGTCACGCCGCGAACTGTCACGGGTCAAATCGGCTTCCACTTCTAGCCGCATCCTTCGACCAAAGATGCCCCGCGGAATCCTGCAATGGATTCCGCCGGGCACGCCATTCAACCCCGCCTTTTCCCATTTCGAGGGTGATTCAAGGTCACCGAACGGAGGAGCAGGGCTATTCAGCGATTTCTAGTTGACACTAGTTTGCAACTAGGGTACCCTCTCTCACTTGAAAATTAGTTGCAACTAGAAAGCGGTGCCGAATTGATCCTCCGGTCGCATGTTTCTAATGTTTCCCTCGCCGCCCAGCTTCCCGTTTCCCCTCCTTGCTTTCCTTTCGTCCTTCTCTTCCTCATCATCGGAGCACTTTTCGCCGCGCCGCCCGCCGCCGCGCAGGACACGCCTTACTTCGTCGCCTATTCTCATCATCTCGAAGAGCCCGGGAGCCTCGAGGTCGAGTTCTACAGCAATTACGCGACCCAGAAGGCCGGAGACGATTTCATCGCACCCTGGATGGAGTTTGAGTACGGCGCCACCGCCTGGTGGACAACGGAGTTCTATCTGGACTCGCAAGCCACTTTCGGCCAGAGCGCGCTTTACACCGGCTGCCGCTGGGAAAATCGTTTCCGCCCGCTCATGAAAGAGCACTGGATCAACCCAGTCCTCTACGTCGAATTTGAAAACACCAGCGGCGCGGACAAGACCCTCAAGGAGGTGGTCGGATTCGACAACCAGTTCGGCGACGCCGAACCCAACTCCCAATCCCGCCTCGAGCACGACCACGAGCTCGAGACCAAGCTGATCCTTTCCAGCGATTACAAAGGCTGGAACATTTCCGAAAATTTCATCAGCGAGAAAAATCTCGGCCACAGGCCCTGGGAATTCGGATACGCAGTGGGACTGAGCCGCCCGCTCGCGCTCGCAGCTAGTCCGCGCCCATGCAATTTCTGCGCCGAAAATTTCGTGGCCGGTGTCGAGTTCTATGGCGGCCTGGGCACGTCCAAGAGTCTTACCACCTCCGGCACATCGCACTACGCGGCGCCGATTCTTCAATGGCAGCTTCCCCAAGGCGTCTCGTTCAGCGTTTCGCCCGGCTTCGGCCTCAATAGCGATAGCCATCGCCTGCTTCTCCGCTGGGGCGTCACCTACGAATTTGAAGGCATCGGCGACAAAGTAAGGAAGATATTCCGATGAAGCGAATTTCGATTCCGGTCGCTCTCCTCCTCGCTGCGGCGATTTTCGCCGCGGCCGGCGCCGCCCGCGAAAAAGACTCGAAAGATCCGGGCGATGATCGCGGCGTCCTCCGCCCCATCGCGCAAGCTCCGCTCGCCGCGCGCGACTGGTACAATCCCTACGAAGGCCAGCCGGACGCCATCGCCGCCGGGAAAAAACTCTTCCTCCAGCACTGTGCCGAATGCCATGGCAAGGACGCGCGCGGACTTCATGGCGCGGCCAACCTCCGCTCTCCCGGCGTGCAAAACGCCACGCCCGGCGAGCTGGTCTGGTTTCTGCGCAACGGCAATCTCTGGCGCGGCATGCCCTCGTGGTCCGGGCTGCCCATCGAGCGCCGCTGGCAGATCGTCACTTACCTCAAATCGTTGCGCCGATAATTCCTGCTACAATACTTTGCGGAGTGGGCCTGCGACGTAGGTGTCGTTGCGAAAGCCTATTTGAACCAACACTGGATCCCCGGGAGCCCGTGTCGTCCTGCCCTTGTGCACGTCCTTGGCCGGCTTGCCGGCTGCGGAAAGCCTGAAAGCAGGCGCAGGGCACCCACTTATTCGTGGGGTTCAGGGCCTAGCACGCACGGCGAAGTGGACCTCTCCCTTTTTTAATCTCAAATTCAGCGCGGAGATTGGAAACCACGAGTGAAGATCCTTTTTATCGGCGACATCGTCGGCTCGCCGGGCCGCAAAATCGTTCATGACCGCCTCCACGATATCCTCGAGCTGCGCCAAATCGATCTCTGCATCGCCAACGGCGAAAATTCCGCTTCGGGCTTCGGCATCACGCCGCGCCTCGCCGAGGAACTTTTCGCGAGCGGCATCGAAGTTCTCACCGGCGGCAATCACATCTGGGACCGCAAGGAGATTCTCGATTTTTTTCCGCATGAGCCGCGCCTGCTGCGGCCCGCCAATTTTCCGAATGGCTCGCCCGGCAAAGGCCTCTATGTGGGCCGCACGAAAGGCGGCGCCGCCTATGCCGTCCTGAATCTCCAGGGCCGCACATTCATGGCCCCGCTCGACGACCCTTTTCGCGCCGCCATCGCCGAGCTGGCGAAAATCCCTCCCGATATCAAGGCGATCGTCGTGGATATGCACGCCGAAGCCACCTCCGAAAAACAGGCCATGGGCTGGTACCTCGACGGGAAAGTTTCCGCCGTCCTCGGTACCCACACGCACGTGGCGACCGCCGATAATCACGTGCTGCCCGGCGGGACCGCCTATATCACCGACGTCGGCATGACCGGCCCGCACGATTCCGTAATCGGCATGGAGAAGGCCGGCATCATGCAGCGCTTCCTCGACGCCATGCCCGCCAAATTCGCGGTGGCCGAAGGCGATGTGCAGATGAACACCGTGCTTCTCGATGTGGACGAAGCCACCGGCCACGCCCGCTCGATTGAGCGCCTAAATTTCCGCCTGGATTGAAGTCTCGCTCTCCTGCCACGATTTCAGGGGAAGCAACACGGGCGCACGGCGGCGCATCATTGGGCCGTGGCGACGATATAATTTTGTGGTCATGGTGCGCCCCTTCCACATTGCGCTATACCTGGCGATCGTTGTAGCCGCTGCGGCTGGGGCGGACTTCTCTGGGGCTGCGTTGGAGCCCGTCTTCTCACGAGCTAGGGCGCAGGGGTTGTTGGGCGCGGGGCAGGAGGGTGCCGTTGAGATCCATGCACTCGCGCGAGTGTTTCCGGAGATTGGGCCGGGGGTTGAGGCGGTGAAGCGTGACGCGGAGGGGAAATACTACGTTGTGGCGGCGCCGGCGCGGAGCGTGGCCATCTTTGACACCGATGGCAAGCGGCTTGGGCAGGTGCCGAACGAGGCCTCGGGGGGCGCGACCATTGTTTTTGCTGAGGATATTGACATTGACGCCGGCGGGCGGCTGCTCGTGGCGGATCGCGGGGCGAATGCGGTGAAAATTTTTGGCTCGGACGGCGCGCTTTACGGTACCGTGCCGGTCGCGTCGCCCACATTTGTTGTGTCGCTGCTTGAAGGCGAGTTCGCGGTATCCTCGCTCGGGTCCACACCGGCCATCAACATTTACAACGCAGGGGGAAAGCGCCTGCAAAGTTTCGGGACGCTGCCGGCATCGCCGCGGCAGTTTTCGCTGGACCGCTACGAGAGCCTGGGCCTGATGTGCGGGGATTTGGCCGGGCACATTTATTTCGCGTACGCGCTGCTGCCCGATCCTGTGATTCGAAAATACGACCGCAACGGCTACGCGCTCTACGAGATTTCGCTGGTCGCGGAGGAATTCGCCGGCGGCGTGCCGGGGAAACGGCCGAGCGCACTATCGCTTGAGCGGCGGCCGGCGGCGGCCGAAAAGCCGGAGGTGAATGCGATCGGCGTCGATCCCGCGACGCAGGAGCTCTGGGCCGCGGTGGGCAACGCGCTTTTGCACTTCGCGAAGGATGGGGCGCGGCGCACGGTCTATCGGACGTTTACGCCGGAGGGCGCGCGGCTGGAGCCGCGGACGATTTTGGTCGAGCCGGACCGCATTTTGCTGGGCGCTGACCCGCTCGGGATTTATGAATTCGCGCGGCCGGACAAGGGGCGTGCGAACTCGGCGGCGGCGCACTGAGCAGCAGCTTGAGTCGCACCGGCAGCGCTGCGAACGAAAGTCAAAACCAGCCGGCAGGATGCCAGCGCTACATTCGGAAAAAGCAACGGCGCGGCCGGCGGCTCCTGGCCATGTTTGTGGCGGAGCGCGCCGACTTTTCAACTGGATTTCCACAGGGTGCGGCGGGGCGATTTCTGTTGAAATTTATTTTTGCGCGCGATTCGGCAGAGAGCGGAGGCGCGCGCTCATGCGTGCTAGCGAATTCGTGCGGCGCGCGCTGATGCGCGAAACTGCCGTGCCATTCGGCGTTTTTCGATAGGCGACCGACACGCGGGAGAATGGCGTGCGGTTTGCGTTTCTCGAGCGCGGGACATTCGTGCTCGCGCGCGTTGAATTAGGGCTGTGGAAAAACTGTGAATCGCGTGAGGAAAGCGCGCGTTGTGTTCGCATAATTTTCTCTTGCTGTTCACGCCGCATTTAGGCAGAATCCCGCGTCGCAATTGAGTTGCAGTTTTAGTGCGAGCACTCTTGAGGCGTCGCGGGGGCGGGGCGCGTTCCTGTGGCAGTGGACCTAAAAGGCCAGACCTAAAGTCTTCCCAAAAGAGGAATGGTTTTCCACAGCATTTCCACATCGGTGGAAATTGCGTTAGGGGCTGATTTTCTCAATGAACCTCTGGGACAAGATTTTGCAGCACACCGAGCGGCGCGTCAATCCACACAGTTTTGCCACCTGGTTCCGGCCCACGCGGCAGGAACGCGCGGACGAGGACCGTTTGGTGATTCGCGTGCCTACGCGGCTGTTCAGCAAGCGGCTGACGGAGACTTACGGGCAGCTCTTGCAGGCGGTGCTGACGGAAGTGGGCAAGCCGCAGCTCCAGCTTGAATATATTTGCGCCGAACCGGAGCCGGCGCCATCGAATGGCGCCGCGGTGGCGCAGGCAAAACTCGATTTCGACTCGTCGAATAATCAGCTCAACCCGCGCTACACGTTTGATTCGTTCATCGTGGGCGCTTCGAACCAGTTTGCGCATGCGGCGGCGGTGGCGGTAGCCGAGCAGCCGTCGAAATCGTATAACCCGCTCTTCCTCTACGGTGGAGTGGGGCTGGGCAAAACGCATTTGATGCAGGCGATTGGACACACGCTGAAGCGGCGCAATCCGGCTTTGCGGCTGACCTACATCAGCGCCGAGAAATTCACCAACGAAGTAATCGCGGCGATCCGGTTCGAGCGGCAGGCGGCGTTTCGCGACCGCTTCCGAAATATGGATGTGCTGATGGTGGACGATATCCAGTTCATCGCGCGGGCGGAGCGGACGCAGGAAGAGTTCTTCCACACGTTTAATGCGCTCTACGACCAGCAAAAGCAAATCGTGATTTCTTCCGATTGCCCGCCGAAGGAAATTTCATCGATCGAGGAGCGGCTGCGGTCGCGTTTTGAATGGGGCCTGATCGCCGACATCCAGATGCCCGATCTCGAAACCAAAATCGCCATTCTGCAAAAGAAGGCGGATAGCGAGCGGGTGCAGATTCCGGACGACGTGGCCGAGTACATCGCGCGGGCCATCAAGTCGAATATCCGCGAGCTCGAAGGCGCGCTGATCCGGTTGATTGCGTTTGCTTCGCTCACCGGCGCGCAGATCAATTTGCCCACCGCGCAGCAGGTGCTGAAGAACATCATCGAGACGCAGGAAAAAAAGGTGAGCATCGAGCAGATTCAGAAGCGAGTGGGGGAACATTTCGGGTTGCGCGCGCAGGATCTGAAGATGCGCAGCAATTCGAAGGTGATCGCGTTTCCCCGCCAGGTGGCCATGTTCCTTGTGAAGCAACTTACGTCCGCATCGCTGCCGGAAATCGGGCGGCAATTTGGCGGGAAGCACCACACGACCGTGCTGCACTCGATCCACAAAATCGAGAACCTGCGCCAGGTGGACAAAGATTTGAACAAGACGATCAACAGGCTACTCGATTCATTCGGCTAGAGTTGGGGTCAGGGACTCGGCCGGGCCTCCCTTCCAGCTGTGGACGCGCTGTGGAAGCGCCCCGGCTCCACGGCCCGGCTGGGGTTTTTTCCACCTCGGTGCGCGCGCTTCCACAAGGCATCGGCAGCAGCAAGCGCAGCACGCAATTCGACTTATAGCGTTATCCGCAGTTTCCACACTTGCGGCGACGACGACGGTTTCTTTATAGTATTCATAAGAATAGAAAAAGCTGTACAGTAGCCGCAGCAAAACAAGGGGAGCCGCATGACGGAAGCAACCGCCTCTGCCCGAGCCACGCAGGAAGAAAAAGGAACTGGTCCGATGGAATTCAGCGTAAAAAAGTTTGACCTGCTCGAGGAGCTCAACCTGACGCAAGGCGTCGTTGAGCGCAAGACTACAATCCCAATCCTCTCGAATATTTTGTTCGAGGTCAAGGGCAACCGGTTGACAATCACGGCGACAGATCTCGAGCTGAGCGTGCGCACGTCGTGCGAAGCCAAGGTGAAAAAAGAGGGCGCCGGGACGATTCCGGCGAAAAAGCTGCTCGAACTGGTCCGGCTGCTGCCTGACGAAGAGATCAAATTCAAGCTGCTCGATAATCACTGGGTGCACATTACGTGCGACCGGCGGAATTACAAGCTCGTTGGGATGTCGAAGGACAATTTTCCGGCGCTGCCGGTCTTCCCCCACGCGCTGGTGAAAATTCCCGCGAAGCTGCTCGCGGACGTCATCGCCAAGACGACCTTTGCGATTTCGCTCGAAGAGTCGCGCTACACGCTGAACGGCGCGCTGATGGTGCTCAAGCCTGGATCGTTGACGATGGTTGCGACCGACGGGCACCGGCTGGCCATGGTCGAGACGGATCACAAATTCGAGGGATTTGCGAACGAGACGCGCGTGCTCATCCCCAAGAAGGCCATGACCGAAGTGCAGCGCCTGGCCGCGGAATCCGGCGACAATGCGGAGCTTGAATTCGCGCAAGACGAGAGCCATCTCTTCTTCCAATTCGGCCGCCGGCTGCTCACCTCGCGGAAGCTCACCGGCCAATTCCCGAATTACGAGGCAGTGCTGCCGCGCGATGCCAATAAGACTCTCGTGCTCGAGCGCAACGAGCTTCAGGATGCGCTCCGGCGCGTCTCGCAGCTTTCCGATGCGCGCTCGCACGCCGTGAAATTTATGTTCGCGAAGGAAGGCCTGGAAATTTCCGCTTCCAGCCCGGAATACGGCGAGGCCAAGGAAGTGATCGAGAAGGAATTCAAGGGCGAACCGGTGGCCATTGGCTTCAACGCACAGTACCTGCTCGACTTCCTCGCCGCCGCCGCCGATGGGCCGATCAGCTTCGAGTTGAAGGACGAGCAGTCCGCCGGCCAGCTCCGCCCGCTCGCCGACGAGTCCACGCGCTACCGCTACGTCGTGATGCCCATGCGCATCTGACCCGCGGGTTCTCCCGTTGGCTGATTCTGACGCATCTCACGGGCGCATACGGGCCATCTTTTACCAAGCTCCAGGTCGACTCTGAATCGATTAGCAAAGATTGTCGCGAAAGCGGGGATCGGCTCGCGGAATCAATTCTTTCGACAGACCGCAAGGCCTCTGCCACAATTGAAAATTATGCACGAGAGTTGTGATGGCCCAGCGGGTGTTCGTGGCTTCGGGGTCCATGGACAAGGCGGCGATGAGCCGGGTGACGCGAATCGTGATTGGCTGATCTGCCGAGTGCTCAATTTAGGGCCGTACTGCGATTGTGATGGGCGGCCACTTCTGGAAGGCGAGGTTCCGCGAAAACAGTGGCGTTCAGGCGTGCCCTTCGAGCTGCGGCCCTGCCCGTACCCCGGCGCGCGCGCGGTGGCAAAGCCGGCGCGGCCCATGAATGTAGCCGCGATGCGGCGGGTACTCACGACATTACCTGAATCGTTCGGTCTATTCCTTTACATCCGCAGGCAATACCTGGAACGCCTCTGCCGGAAAGATCTGCGATTCATTGACCTGTGGCGGGCGGGAACGCTTACCACATCCCTGCCGAAATTCCTGGCATGCCGCAAGGTCGACGCTGTACCGGACGGCGAGCTTCCACCTTATGTCGCCGATGCCTATAAGTTTTCGGCCGGGGTAACCGCCCTGATGATGGTGCTGGCATTCCGGGAAGCGGCCCCTGGGCAGCGAGGAAGCATGCCGGCGATGACCGTTGAATCCCTCCTAAAAAAGGCCGACAGAATGCTGGTGAGCGAAAAAGAGGTTTGCGCGCCACCTCCAACGCTTATCGCGGAAGCGCTGCGAGCCTACGTGACGGGGAAAGTGGGCATGAAGACGGTTGAGCCTGTTATTGAACCGCTCATCAAGGATTTCGGCGAGTTTCTCGCCTTTGCGTCAGTGAACATGGATCTCAAACTGACTCTCTGGCTTCTGACGACCATGCGGGAGTGCGTGGTGAAAAACCTGCTTGCAAGAGTCAAATCGAATGAGAGGCGAGGCAAGAAGGGCCGCGCTGCTCGGGCGCCTGTGTTGAAGTCATTGACAGCAGCGTTGACTGGCACTGTTGCGCCATGGCGACTCGACGGGTTGGCCGATGCGATGCGCTCGAGGATCTTGAAGAGCGGCCGGGATAAACAGTTCCATCTTTTGCATCGGATGGCTGAGAAGCTCGTTTCGCAGCCGGGAGAGGAACGGACCCGACTTCTCGAGAAGCTGGATCGAGCAGCGGGCACCGTACGAGAAAGCGGCGCCGTCAATTTGAGACAGTCGCCCGCGGCACCCACTTGCCTGGATGAAAGATTTCGTTCACCATCCCCTTCACCGCGCTGACGAGTTTAATTCGAATTCAAGCTTCCCAGCGATGCAGGGTCTTTGTCGGCTGGATCTTCGTGGATTTCTTCATGCGCTTGGTTTTTTTCTTGGCAGCCATGCGTTTTCTCCTTGGGAGGTTGAGAATCTCAACGCAAGCGGGTCGCTGCCCGGAATGGATCCGGCCGCGCGCGCTCGCCGATGGGTCCACGCGTTACCGCCACGCCGTCATGCCCATGCGGATTTGAATCTTTCGCGTTCTCACGAAAGAGATTTCCGCCGGGACGGAGACATCCGCGGTACGGGTGTGTTCAATCGGAAGGCGGGCTTGACAAGTGCAGCGAATCGATCACTTGAAGGACTTCTTCGGGGCGGGCGCGGATGAGAAAGTCGTCGGTGAGTTTCACCCAGCGGACTTTTCCTGTCGAGTCGAGAATAAATTCCGCCGGGCGAGCGATGTCTTTTCCGCCCTCGCCGCCATGAGCATGCACCAGATCCCAGCGGCGGATGAGCTCATCCTGATCGTCGCACAGAATCAGGAAGGAATAGCCAGCGAGTTTGCGAAGGCGCTCGGATTCCTCCGGCGAATCCACGCTGACAGCGGCCACGCGAATCCGGCGCGCGTTGAATTCCGGCAATTGATCCTG
>Ga0187802_10000261_pt1 | contig 12429 bp, 8 predicted proteins | sample NC_wetland_sal_i_FD_130584 | JGI IMG/M metagenome (GOLD analysis project Ga0187802, IMG submission 130584) | Wetland sediment microbial communities from Neuse River Estuary, North Carolina, USA - Control_2 | ecosystem: Environmental > Aquatic > Freshwater > Wetlands > Sediment | place: USA... | reverse complement strand
GCGATCGCATTGTTCGCAGGTGCCCTGGGAGTGCTCACCATCTTCTGGCACGACTGGATCGAGGCGCTGACGGGATGGGATCCAGACCACCACAACGGCGGTTTGGAGTGGATGATCGTGGCGGTCCTGCTGGTCATCGCCGCTGCCGTGGGCGCTACCGCGCGGCGGGACTGGCGGCTGCGCGCCGCGGCCAGTCAGAGCCCTTCCTGAGACAGCAGATAGCGGCCGCGGTCAACCCGTAGTAGCGGTGATCCGCCCCTGGCGCTTCTGGCGCCGGCGGGCGAATTATGCCCAGCGACTACGGCGCCGGGCGGTCCAGGATCGACACTCCGGCCTCGCGCAGCCTCCGGTCGAAATCGGCGACGGGCCCGTCCACGGCCTCGGCGAAGCGGTCAAGCTCGGCGCCGACCTGGTCGATCAGGTCCTTGGCCACCTCACGCGTGGACCGGGGCACCGCGCCAACGCCCTCGGCGAGCATCAGGATGATCCGGGCCAGCCGCAGGTCGAGCCGGATCGGGCGCATCGAGATCAATTGCTCCAGGTTCCAGGCCTTCACGTCGGTCGTGGTCAGCTTGTCCTCGATGCCGGTGAGCAGTTCTCGGAGCTCGGTGGCGGCCGCGGCCAGGTCTCCGGTCGGCGCGCCGGCCGCCTGGCTTCCTTCCTCCGGGTGGCCGCCGGCGTCGTGGCCACCGGTCTTGCCGCCGTCATCGCCCGGTGCCGCGGCCGCTGGTACGGTCTTCGCTGCTGCTTCCTGCTCGGGGATCCAGCGGCCCAGGGCCTGCTTGATCCTGCGCAGCCGGTTGACGGCCTCGTTCAGGGCGGACCACTGCCCGTACGCCCCGGTGAGCAGCCGGTGCCGGTCCTCGACGGCTTCCCGGGGCGGCTCGTTCCGCGGGTCCAGCCGGATCTCGAGGCTTGCCGAGGACTCGCTGTCGCCGAGCCGCACCCGGACCTGGTACCTCCCGGGTAGGGCCGGCGGGGCGAACTCGTCGATCATGTCCTCGGCCGCGGCGTCGACCACGATCTTCGTGGCGAGCGCGTGCGCGCCATCCCAGGTAAACCGGTTGAGGCCGGCCCGCCGGGGCGGGTGCGGCGGCTCGGGCTGACGCTCTTTGTCGCCTCCCTCTCGCTCCGGCTTCGGCTCCTCGTCCCGCGGCTTGGTCGTGAACCGCCGGATCTCGGCGCCCGCGTCGTCCAGGATCGTGATGGTGAGTTCCCGGTCTCCTGGCTCGGGCAGTTCGTAGAGGATGACCGCCCCGGCGGGCGGGTTGCTGCCCGCATCGAGCAGCCGTGCCATGGACTCGTCGCGGCCCGGCACCGGCTGGTGCAGCACGGCCACGTTGCCCACCCCGAAGGCCCAGGCAATGGATCGGCGGGGCCCGCCCTCGGCCTTGCCTGGCTTGGCTTCGCCGCCCGGATCCCGCTGGCCTGCCCACCGAACGAACGGATGGGAGGGGTAGACGCGGACACCGCCGGCCCTGCCCTCGGTTGGGTGATTGCTTTCGCCGCCGGCCTGGCTCTCCCGCGGAGCCGGGCCGACCCGCAGCGCGGGCAACTCGTCGAGTATCCAGATCGACCGGCCGTGGGTGGCCGCGACCAGCTCATCGCCCTTGATGTGCAAGTCGTGCACGGGCACCACCGGCAGGTTGCCGCGGCAGGAGTGCCAGCTCGCGCCGTCGTCGTAGGAGACGTACACGCCTGCCTCCGTGCCCGCGTACAGCAGCCCGGCCCGGGCCGGGTCGGCCCTGATCACCCGGCAGAACTCGCCGTCGGGGATTCCCGCGTCGATCCGTTGCCAGGTGGCGCCGAGATCGGCCGTTCGCAGCAGGCACGGGGCGAAGTCGTCCTGCCTGTGGTTCTCGGCGGCCAGGTAGCAGGCCGCCGGGTCGTGCGGCGACGGCTCGAGGATGCTGACCACCGTCCACTCCGGCAGTTCGCGCGGCGTCACCTCCCGCCATGAGCCGCCCGCATCCTCGCTGACGTGTACGAGCCCGTCGTCGGTGCCTGCCCAGAGCAGCCCCTGCCGCAGCGGCGACTCGGCCAGCGTGAACACCGTGCACCAGTACTCCGCGCCGATGTTCTCCGTGGTGATCAGCCCGGAGCTGCGCAGTTTGTCGGGGTCGTTGCGGGTCAGGTCCGGGCTGACCGGCTCCCAGGTGCCCCCCTGGTCCCTCGAGGCGAAGATGCAGTTACCTGCGATGTAGAGCAGATCCGGATCGTGTGGGGAGATGAGCAGCGGGGTCGTCCAGTTGAACCGGTACCGCACATCGCCGGCGCCTCCGCCGATCCGCCAGTCCGGCCACACCCAGATCGACTCCGCGGTCCTCGTCCGGTGGTCGTAGCGGGTGACCTCCCCGTTAAAGTCGGTGGCGAACACGATGGCCGGGTCGCGCGGGTCAACCGCGATGTAGCCTGACTCGCCGCCGCCTACCGGGTAGAAATCGCGGCTGGTAATCACGCCGACCTCGGACTGGGTGGCCAGCGAGAGGCTGCTGTTGTCCTGCTGCGAGGCGTAGACCCGGTACGGCTGGCGGGTGTCGGTGGTGACGTGGTACAGCTCCGCCGTCGCCTGGTTCAGCACCGACGACCAGCTCTGGCCGCCGTCCAGGCTCACCGAGGCGCCGCCGTCATGGCCAAGGATGAGTCGGCCGGGCTCGTTCGGGTCGATCCACAGGTCGTGGTTGTCCCCGTGCTGCTGGGGGATCTTGGCGAACGTCTTGCCCGCATCGACCGACTTCAGCGGGCTGTTCGCCAGCACCCAGACCGTGTCCGGGTCCACTGGGTCGGCGAAGATGTGGCTGTAATAGAAAGGCCGCCAGCGCAGGTCCCACTGCTCGGACAGCCGCAGCCAGTGCTCACCAAAATCGTCGGAGCGGTACACGCCTCCGTCGTCGGCCTCGACGATCGCCCACACCCGCCCCTCTCGCGCTGGCGCGGCGGCTACCCCGATCCGGCCGAGCGGCCCCTTGGGCAGACCGGGCCGGCCGGACAGCTCGGACCACGAGTCTCCGCCGTCGTCGGTCCGCCACAGCCCGCTGCCCGGCCCGCCGGAGTCCATCCGCCATGGGAGCCTGCGCACCTGCCAGGTCGCCGCGTACAGCCGCCGCGGGTTGGCCCGGTCCAGGCACAGGTCAACTGCACCCGCGTCGGGGCCGCGGTCGAGCACGTGCTCCCAGCTCGCGCCGCCGTCCGCCGACCGGTACACGCCGCGCTCCCGGTTCGGCCCGTGCGCGTGGCCGAGCGCCGCCACATATGCCCGGTCCGGATCCTGAGGGTCGACGCGGATGCGCCCGATGTGCCTGGTCTCGGCGAGCCCGCGGTGGACCCAGGTCCGGCCGCCGTCGGCCGACCGGTAGACGCCGTCGCCGTGCGAGACGGTATTGCGCAGGCACGCCTCGCCCATCCCCGCGTAGATCACGTTCGGATCCGCCTCGCTGACCGCCAGTGCGCCCACCGACGCCCGCCTAAAGAAGCCGTCGCTGACGTTGCGCCAGCTCTGTCCGGCGTCGGTGGTCTTCCAGACCCCGCCGCCGGTCGACCCGAAGTAGAACGTCAGCCGGTCTGCCGGATGGCCGGCCACCGCTACCGAGCGGCCGCCGCGGAACGGCCCGACCAGCCGCCAGCGCAGGCCGTCGAGCAAACCGGTCATGATCCATCCTCCGATCTGCCGACGCCGCTGGTGACTGCGGGACTCCGGCACCGGCGGGGGCTGCGAGACTGCGGGGGTTGCGGCGCTCGGCGGCGACGGCACGGACACCCGCACCGGAGCGACTGCAGGGAGGCTATCGCGCGGCTCCCGGGCGGCTCAGCCCCGGGTCCTGGCCCCGTGAAGCCATGAAGCTGGCCGGGCCAGTCGCGGTGGGTCAGAAGGCCTTGACGAGGGTGCCTACGGTGACGTGGGGGAAGCTCAGGCCGCGGAAGTTGAGCAGGGCGGTCTGCGAGTAGCCCAGCTGGAGGTACTCGGTTCCGGCCGGGCTGCGGACGGTCTCGATCGAGAACACCGACGCCAGGTTGAGCGGGTTGGCGTTGCTGACGATGAACGGGATGTTGCCGATCCCGCCGGCCCGTTCGGTCGAGGTGATGAGCCACGTGGCCTGGGTCAGGACGTGGCCCTGCGCGGCTTGCTCCCGGAGCGCCGCACGGAGCACGGCGTGGGGGTCGTCGATGGCCTCCTGAGTGATCCCGGCCGGGGTCGGGACGGTGCGGAAGGGCGTGTCGACGCTCAGGTCGTACTCGGGGAAGGGGTTCTTGGTTCCCGGCGGCGGGGGCTGCGACCCGACGGGGAACGGGACGGTATTGGCCGGGGGGATGTCCGGGAGCTTGTCGAACACCACGTCCTGCGCGAACCCGACCGCGCAGAAGGAGGTGCCGTGCGGGACGGTCGCCAGGCGGGCGACGCTGGCGTCCGCCTGGGGTTCGGTCGTCGCCGGGATGTTGAGCAGCAGGCCGGGCTCGATGTGCAGCGCCTCGCCGGTGGTGGCGTCCGTGACCCGGTGCAGGTACGTCACGCCGTACATGGCGATGTCGCCCTGGACGCTGCCGCGGTTCATCACCGGCGAGCCGATCGTGGTGAACTCGATGGTCTCCCGGAGCAGGTTCAGCTCCAGGAAGAACCCGTCCGGGTTGCCGCCGGAGAAGTCGGGCCTGGCGGTCAGGCTGAACCCGGTGCCCTCCCAGAAGCCGGGCAGGTCCTGCAGCGGCCCCAGGTTCACGGCCGTCGACCGCTGCGACGGCACCGCGCGGTACGAGCGCCGGCTCCCGGCGGCTCCGGTGCCGTTGCCGGTGATGGTCTTCATCTCGGTCATAGGAACTTCTCCAGCGCCTCGATCGCCTCGCCCGCCACCGTGTAGGCGTCCGGCCAGCCCGCCACCGGCTCGTCCTCGCCGGGGATCCAGAACTTCCGCCTGGTCAGGTGCAGGGCCTGCAGGAAGGCCGGGATCGCGTTGAAGACCTCGATCAGCAGCGGCCCGGAGTAAACAGGCAGGATGGTCCCGAGGAACAACTCCCACGGGATCCAGCTGTCGCGGACGGCCCCGCGGTCGGGGGCAGAGACCTGCACGTAGTTGAGGCGATCCGATTCCGCGAGCGCCATGACCTCCTGCTTGAAGGCCTCGGGCCCGCTGCTGCCCAGCACGACGTGGGCGCTGTCGACGACGGCGCCCACCTGCCGGCTGGGGACGCCCGCCAGGAAGGCCAGGACGTCGCCGACCATGTTCGGTGCCGGAGTCTCCCAGTGGTCGACCGGCTCGATCGCCAGCCGGACGTCGCGGCTCGCCGCGTACTCGCCGACCTCGTCCAGCACGGGCCGGGCGCGACGGTAGCGGGGCTCGGCCCAGGCCTGCAGGGCGTCGCTCCAGACCGGCGCGCCTTCGTCCGTGGCCGGGAACACGTGGTAGGGAAACACGATGGGCCCGGCCATGATCGTCCCGCCCAGGGCCGCGGTGATGTCCACCCGCGACTTGAGGTAGGCCAGGGCGGCCTCGCGCTGTTCGGCGTACGGCGACGTGGGGTCGAAGCTCCGGGTGGCGGCCACGTTGGTCGTGAAGCCCAGGTCATCGAGGCCGGCCTGGTCAAGAGCGCGCTTCAGCCCCAGGTAACTCTCGACATCGCTGTGGGTAGCACCACCGTCGTTCGGGAAAATGGGCAGGTCAAAGCCGGAGTAGCCGAGTTTCCTCAGTTCCGACATGTGCTGGATGATGACCTTGGTGTAGTCCGGGTTACCGGGCTGCAGGTTGGTCGTGAACATGAAGAGGCTCAGGTACACGTCCCTGGTGCTCATCGTTACCAGCCGAGCACTTCGCGCAGGTACGCCCGCGCCTTGAGCGCGTACTCCAGCGGGTTGGCCTTCGCCGGGTGCTGCTCGGCCTCCACGACCAGCCAGCCCTGGTAACCGGCGTCGGCCAGGGCCTGCAGGACCGGCACGAAGTCGATCGCGCCGTCGCCTGGGACCGTGAACACGCCGGCCTCGATCGCGTCCTGGAACGACAGGTTCTCGCGGAGCACCTGGCTCAGCACCTCCGGCCGGACGTCCTTGAGGTGGACGTGCTTGATGCGGTCGGCGTGGGCCCTGGCCGCGGCGAGCGGGTCGTCTCCGGCGAAGGCAAGATGCCCCGTGTCCAGCAGCAGGTGGACGAGTTCAGGGTCGGTCGAATCCATCAGGCGGTCGACGTCCGCCCTGGTCATCACCCCCGTCCCCATGTGGTGGTGGTAGCAGAGCCGCATCCCGGCCTCGGCGGCGAGCTTCCCCAGGCGGTTGAGGCCGCCGGCGAGTGAGTCCCACTGCTGGTCGGTGAAGACCGGGCGGTTCGCGAACAGGGCGATCGGCTGCAGGTGCGAGGACCCGCCGAACTCGGCCACCACGATATCCGTGCCGCCTACGGCCTTGAGGAAGGCGAGCCGGTCCTCGAAGTTGTCGACGGTCTGCTGCTCCATGTCGCTGATGGTGAAATAGGTGCTCACCCAGGGCTCCGAGACCTGCAGGCCCCGCAGGTCGAGGGCGGGCTTGAGCACGGCGGGGTCGGTGGGGTACTTGTGGCCGATGCTGCAGCCCTGGAAGCCCGCCAGGGCCATCTCGCTCACGCACTGCCCGAACGGGATGCCGATGTCGATGGAGGGGAAGTCGTCGTTCCACCACAGCGTGGGCGTCACGCCGAGCCGGACCTTTTCTGGGTCGAGGTTCTTGATCACTGGCTGCCTACCCCCTTAGTCAAGTGCCGCCGCCGTGAGCGGGGCTCCGGCGTCTTCGATGCGGGGCGGCGCCGCCCACGAGCCGTACCCGGGCGCCTTCGCGCCGGGAGGGTTGGCGCCGATCGCCGGCCACAGCAGACCTTCGGTATACGAGGCCGGGGAGACGACGAACGTGACGTCGCCCTCCCGCGCGCCGAAGCTCTCGGTCCACTCCGGCGGCAGCTTGTACCAGACCCCGGCGTACCAGAGCTTGATGACGTTCCTGGCGATGGGCCCGAGCTTCTCGCTGCTGAAGACGTCCTGGTAGAGCCCTTCGGCTCGGGCCTGCGGGTCCGTCTGCGGGACGTGCTCGTAGGCGTCGAGGAGCTCGGTGAGGGCCTGCTCCCCCGCCACGTTCACGACCGTGGACAGGTACGACTCCGCCTGGCCGGTGCCGTACAGGTCCAGGGTGCTGAACGCGGTCACCTCGGCGGAGAAGTCCAGGAACCGCTGCAGCAAGGCGTAGTCGGTCATGGCGCCGCCGCCACGTCGAACGTGGGGCCGGCGGTCACCCCGGTCCGGCCGGGCACCGGGTTGCGGATCAGCACGAGCATGGCGTCCCGGATGCGGAACATCCGCCACACCGCCTCGATGAGCAGCTCAGGCTGTCCGTTATAGGCGCTGGTGAGGAAGTCGAGGAAGTCGGCATAGATCTCGTTGAACCGAACGGCGGCGGCCCGGAGCTCCGACCCCTGCGGGTAGTTGTCCAGGCGGGCGTCCGTCAGCACCGGGTAGACGGCATCCCAGTCGGTGTCCAGCGCCGGGCCGGTGGGGTGACCCGGCTGGTCGCCCTTCTGGTAGTAGCGGCCGATCTCGAGCTGCTGGAAGCGGTAGTAGTGAGCCAGCTCGCCCTCGGCGTCGTAGATGCCGCCGCCCAGGCCCTCGCCCTGGCCGGCGATGAGGCTGAGCGCGTCAAGGGCGGACTGGAGGCCGGTCACCGGGATGACCTGCCCGCCGCCTGAGTAGTAGTAATCGGGCGTGACCTGGCGGCGGGGATCGCCGGTGAACAGCTCCTTGCCGTGCGCGGCGTACTGCGCGTGCAGGTAGTGCACGCCGCGGATGATCTCCTCGTAGAACTCGCCGATGCTGTAGAACTGCATCTCGGGGTCCCGGGGATTGACGGCGAGCAGGTGGGCGTGGGGGCTGGCGCTCGCGTGGAGCCGGGGGCTCCGCCGGACCAGCCTGGTCTGTTCGCTAGGGGCCTTCGCGGGGCGCTCGATCTTCAGGAACGTGCTGACCGCGGCCTTGGAGAAGGGCTGCAGGCTCACCTGGAAGTCCTGCTCCCCGTCCGGCAGGCGGGCGGGGTACCTCGGGACGAAACCGTCCTGCGTGAGGTCGGGCTTGATGCCGACGGCGTTCATCACGTTCGCCACCAGGGTGAGGTGCAGCATCTCCTCGACGGCGACGACGCGGATCAGGTGCAGCGCGTCCGGATTGCTCCCGGGGTGCAGCGAGTACAGCGCCGTCAGGTAGGGCGGGATCGTGGCGTGCTCGAGCTGCAGCGCCGCGTAGAGGTAGTCGTTGAGCTCCTCGATGGTGGTGATGGTGGGCTGATCCGTCATGTTCCTCACCTGCCGTGCTTAGCGGGCCGAGACGGCGAGCGGCGCCGACTCGGTGCGGAGTTGGTCGATCATGTGCGTCGCGCTCTTGAGGCAGAGCGCGGCCAGCGTCAGCGTGACGTTCGCCGTACCGATCGACGGCATGCTGCCGCCGCCGGCCAGGTAAAGGTTCTCGTGGTCCCAGCAGCGGAGCGTGGCGTCTACCACCGAGTTGGCCTTGGTCGTCCCCATGACGTGCGTGCCGGCCAGGTGATTGCCACCCCGGATGCTGTAGCCCTGGCCCTCGTAGGTGACGTAGCCGTAGTCCGACGGATCGTAGACCGTGCAGTCTTCGGCGCCCAGCCGCTGGAAGATCCGCCGGGCCAGGCGCCGTCCGTAGGCGACGCCCCGCATCGTGTAGTCGGGGATGCGGAAGGTGATGACGGGCCTCATGTTGCCGAGCTGGTCCTTGTACGCCGGGTCGACGGTGACGCGGTTGCTCGGGCTGGGCGGCACCTCGGTCATGAACGCCATCAGGAGCTGACGCGAGACCTGGCTGACCAGGGCCTGGCGCAGGGCAGGCCCGAACTTGTTCTGGTTGTCCACGATGGCTTGGAGGTCCGTGAAGGGTGCGCCCGTCGCCCAGCCCCAGCCGTCGTTGTGGATGTCGATGCTGAAGCTGGCCTGCTGGCGGCGGAACGACCCGCCGCGCAGGTCCACGATCCCCCCGGTGCAGTTGGTTCCGCGCATCGTGCCCGCCACCTGCGGCAGCAGGGCCCAGTTGAGCAGGTAGGCGTGGTCCATCAGGTTGCGGCCCATCAGCCCGCTGGTGCTCTTCAGGCCCGACGCCAGCATCAGCCGGGGGGTCTCGATCGCGTTCGCGCAGAGCACGAAGATGCGCCCGCGCGCCGTCCCCGTCGTGTACTCCGCCGAGTGGGGATCGCGGTACGCCCGGTACTCCAGGTGGGTCACCCGGCCCGTCTCGGGGTCGGTGTGCACCTTGTAGGCGACGGACTGGGCCAGGAGATCCACCTTCCCGCTGCTCAGCGCCTGGGCCAGGGTCTTCCCCGCGTGGTACTTGGCCTGGACCGGGCAGATCGGGACGCAGTTGTTGTTTCCCTGGCAGCGGCCCCCCTGGTCCACCTGGCTCGTGCTGACCGCCCCGACGGGGACGTAGCCTTTTTTGCCGTCGTAATCGGGGTTCGGGATCCCGTTGCGGCCCTGCGGGAAGGGCCGCACCTTGAGGCTCAGATGCTCCCCGTCGAGGTCGACCGGCATGCCGTCCACTCCCCCGGCGACCATCTGGTCGAGGTAGGACAGCGGCAGGCCCCGCATGGGGTACTCGTATCCCTGCGGGAACGTGATGCCGAGGTAGGCCTGGTCCTCGACGTCGGCCGACACCCCGATCTCCCGCTCGGCCTGCCGGTAGAAGGGCTCGAGGTCCCGGTAGCCGATCGGCCAGTCCAGGCCGTGGCCGAACCGGCTGGCCATCTCGAAGTCCTCGGGCAGCATGCGCGGCGTCTTGGCTTCCCAGTGCATCGTGGTGCCGCCGAGGACCCGGGTGTAGACCGTGTCCGTGGCGTACGGGCCGGCCTGCACCAGGTAGGTCGAGGCATCGGTCTCCCCGGGCGTGATCCGGTTGGCGTCGGTGCTCCTGGGCATCGGGGCGTTGGGATTGTGCCGGTACGGGGCCTGGTTGTCCTTGGAGGCGGCCTGGTAGAACCGCGTGACGTAGTTCTCGTAGCCCGCGATCGTCAGGTCCTCCGCGGGGCCGGCCTCGAGGATCAGGACCCGCTGGCCGGAGCGGCTGAGCTGGTGGGCGATGAGCGATCCCGCGATCCCGCCGCCGACGATGACGGCGTCGTACATGACGCGTTCGGCAGCTTCGGGGTCGGTGCGGGTCGTCGCTCCGTGCGGGAATATCACTTCGCCTCCCTGTTCCGGTCGCTCACTTGGTCAGCTCCACGAGCATGTGCTCCGCCGTGCGCAGGCTGAGCGCGGCCATGGTCAGGGTGGGGTTCGAGGTTCCCATCGTCGGGAAGCTGCCCGAGCCGACCAGGTAGAGGTTGCGGTGTTCCCAACTCCGCTGGTCGGTGTCGACGACCGAGTCCTCCTTCGAGCTGCCCATGACGTGCGTGCCGCCGAAATGGCCCATCCCGTGGTAGTGGAACGACGTGCCGTCGTAGGCGGCTTCGGGGAACCAGGTGCTCTCGTTCGGGCCCGTGCAGTCTTTGATGCCGGCCCTCTGGAACACCTGGCGGTACACGCCGGTCGCCGCGGCCATGCCCGCGAGCGTGTAGTCGTCGATGTGGTAGCTGATCACCGGGCGCGGGTTGCCCAGCGGGTCGAGGTACCGCGGATCGATGGTTACGGTGTTGGCGTTTGACCGCAGTTGCTCGACCGCTACCGAGAACCGGACCTGGCGGGACAGGGTGGCCGCCAGGTGGTCGCGCAGGCTGGTGCCGAACAAGCCGTGCTTTCTTACCGCGTCGGCGACGGTGGTGTCCGGCGCGCCGGTGGCCGGCCGCCAGCCGTCGTTGCCCAGGTCGAACCGGAACGCGGCGTGCGCGGCGCGGAACGCGCCGCCCCGCAGGTCCTCGATGCCCGACGTGGACAGCGGGCCCCGGTAGGCGCCGACGGGGACCGGGGCGAGGCCCCAGGCGTAGAGGGCCGGGTGGTCCATCAGGCCCTTGCCGATCAGGCCGTTCGAGCCGTTAGAACCGTTCGAGCCGTTCGAGCCGCCGAGCCCGGAGGCGAGCATCAGCTTGGCGTTCTCGACGGCGTGCGCGGCCAGCACGTAGGCGCGGCCGCTGGCCACGTGGACCGTGTGCCGGGGCGAATCGGGGTCTTCGTAACGCTGGTACTCGATGCCCTGGACCACGCCGCTGACCGGATCGACGAGGATCTTGCTCGCCACGGCCTGCGCGATCACCGTTAGGTAGCGGCGTTCGGCCTGGGCGAGGGTCTTTCCCGCGTGGTACCTGGCCTGGATGGGGCAGATCGGGGTGCAGGCCGTGTTGCCGGCGCACCGCTGGCCGAGGACCTGCGCTTCGAGGCGCTCGTCGACGGCGCCGGCTGGTGAGTAGCCGTCGCGCGGGATCGAGTTGCGCGCCGCTGGGTAGCTGCGGATTTTTATGGTGGCCGTCTGGTCTGCGAGGGTGACCTGCATCCCGTCGACGGCCTGGGCGAGGACCTGGTCCGAGTAGCTGGGCGGGACGCGGCGCATCGGGTAGTCGTAGCCATCCGGGAACTCGATGCCGAGGTGTTTTTGGTCGGCAGCGTCGGCTGACACGCCGATCTCCCACTCCGCGCTGCGGTAGTACGGCTCGAGGTCGGCGTAGCCGAGGGGCCAGTCGCGGCCGACGCCGTAGCGCGAGCGCAGCTCGAAATCCTCCGGGAGCATCCGGAGGCTGACCCCCAGCCAGTGCAGGGTCGACCCGCCCAGCAGGCGCGAGTAGCTGCTGGCGTACTTGTGCGGGCCGGCCTGCACGAAGTAGCCGTCGCCGGTTCGGACGTCGGCCGTATCCGGCTGGGGAGCGTTGGGGGCTTGGGGCCAGGCTGACTCGGGGCCCTTGCCCGAGGCGGAATAGAAGTGATCCAGGTGCCGCGTGTAACCGTCAAACGCCGACGCCGTGTCCGGTCCGGCCTCCAGCAGGAGTACGCGGAGCCTGGCGCGGGTGAGCTGTTTGGCGATCAGGGCCCCGTTGACCCCGGCGCCCACGACCACCACGTCGTAGGTCTCGTGGCCGGTCATGTGCGGGCCCCTTTCGGCGCTTCCGGCTCCGCTGACCATGCCCCGTAACCCTGCTGGAGCGCGCCGGCCGGATGCGCCCCGGCCGCGACCCACTGCAGGCCGGCCTGGTAGGCCTCGGCCGACAGGACGCGGTCCGTGTCCAGCGGCGAGGTGCCGTAGGCCTCGCGCCACCCGTCCGGCAGTGCCGTCCAGGTCCCGCAGTACCAGACCACGATGAGGTTCCGGGCTACGGGGCCCAGCTTCGGATCGTCGAGGACCGCCGAGGAGACGGCGGCCTCGCGGGCCTCGCGGGCCTCGGCGTCGGCTGCGGCTCCGGGTCCGGCTCCGGGCCCGGCTCCGGGTCCGGGTCCGGGTCCGGGTCCGGCTCCGGGTCCCGGCGGCAGGTGCCCGAAGGCGTCGAGGAGTTCGTCG
>Ga0187802_10000260_pt1 | contig 12453 bp, 11 predicted proteins | sample NC_wetland_sal_i_FD_130584 | JGI IMG/M metagenome (GOLD analysis project Ga0187802, IMG submission 130584) | Wetland sediment microbial communities from Neuse River Estuary, North Carolina, USA - Control_2 | ecosystem: Environmental > Aquatic > Freshwater > Wetlands > Sediment | place: USA... | reverse complement strand
CGCGTGCCGAGATAGGCCATCGCGTCGCGCGGTTGCTGCAAATCGGGAAAGCGAAAGAATGGCGCGGTCGGTCCGCCGACCGCCATGTGCACGGCGCTCACGCCCATTTCGATTTCTTGCTTGGCTTGCTCGATGTCCTTGGCATAGGGGTTCTTCGCCAAGTCCTTGTGTGACCAGGTATGGCTGCCGATCGTCATTCCGGCAGCAGCGAGTTGTTTAGCTAAATCGGGGCGCCAAGTTGCGTGTTCGCCGATCTCAAAGAATGTCGCCTTGGTGCAGTTGTCCTGCAGCGCCTTGAGCACCATCGGCGTGTTGCCAGGCCAGGGGCCGTCGTCGAAGGTCAGAGCAACTTCCTTATCGCGCAGGAAATCATATTGCTTGAAATGCTCGGTTCCAAACGCAGGGCCACCTGTCGTATCGATCTCAATGACTCGCGAGAGCCCGAGCGCGTCGGGATTGTTGCACACAGCAAATGGCCTCGGCGCCAGCGCGGAAGCTGGAAAAGCCGGCGCCACTGTCATCGTGTTGTTCCGCGCGACTGCAGTCGGTGCAAAGGGTGCCGCGGCCTTCACAGCCTCGCCCATGTGAAGCGGAGCTTTGTCGCTCTTGGCTGATTCCGTATTTTGTGAGGACGACACACGTGCTGCAGCCGCCGTCAGCGGGACGGGATCGGTAGCCTTTTGCGCTACGACGACGCCAAACGTGACAAGCCCCAACGTCAGCAATGCCGCAAAAACAACAACGACGATGCGCATCGCTACCTCCGCCACGGATTCTTGCTGAACTTTAATCGGAGTGAAAATTAATCGGACACAGATTAAATAAAGCTCAATTTTTGTCGTCACGGAGGAGCAGCAATTCGCACCGGATATTTTTCTTCTCACTTAACGCTGAACGACCCGTCTTGTTAACCTTACATTAATTCCCCGATTCGGCGACCAAGTTGCTCAGCAAGGATGAGGCGCGCAAAATCGAGACTGCCGAGATTTTCGGCAAGCCGCTCGCGCTTGGACGTCCGCGGAATCGGAATAATGTTTTGCTGTTCGAGGAAGCGGAGCGCCACTTGCGCGGCGTTTTGGCGTGGGCGCGGCCACAAACAGGCCAGTTTAGGACAATTGAAACTCTGGTGCTGATATTCCTGTTGAGCCTGGGCCCCTAGCGCATTGAGGCTTAAAAATGTCCGATAATCATGCGGCAGTTCACGATTCACTCCGTAGACGGCTGGCCACCGGCAACTGCGTTGCGCCGATTGTGGACTGTATTCAGAAGATGCGGGTGCAGGGTCTCGCGGATAACGAAATTGCTGGCTTATTCCGCCACGCGTCCGACGAGTTAGACGAAGTCACGATGACTAAGGACGCGGCAGCTTAAACCCCGCGGCTTAAACCAGGTTGTCGCACGCGACTTCTGGAATAGCTCAGGCAGCTTCGCGACCTTGGCCGCGATCCGCAGCGCTGCGTCTGACAAGTCCTGCAACAATAATTGATCAGGGCTGGAGATATTGCCGAAAGCCGAGCTGCGGCATTCAGTTCATCGATCTACGTCGTAGCAACCGAAAGAAGGTAAATAGCACAACCGACGAGTGCCCCGACGATCGTACCGTTGATGCGGATATACTGAAGGTCGCTGCCGAGGACCAATTCGAGACGGTCGGATACGGTCCGCGCATCCCAGTTGCGCACAACCTCTGCGATTAGCAATCCGATCTCGCCGCGCCATTGAAATAATTGCGTTACGAGGCGTTCGATGACGGTCTCGATCCGCGTATGTATGAATGCATCTTCCCGCATCGACTGAGCTAGAGCCAAGACTGCAGAATGGATTGTCGCGCGTGCGTTCGATCGCGGGTCGGACAATTCTTGCATTAGTCGATGCGAAAGTCTGTCCCAAGCGGATGTGATCCAGGACCCTACTTCTGGATCATCTAACAGCAGGTTTTTTAAGCGCTGGATTTTGTCCCGCTGATCGGTTGACCTCATCAAATCATCGACCAGGCTTGCAACTGCCGTCCGCAACTGCACGCGAACTTCGCTGTCGCGTTGCCGCAAACGGTGCAAAACATCGATCGTGCCATCCACGATGGCAGCCGCGATGCGACGATCGATGGTTTTAGGAATCCACCAACGGCTACGTTCTTCCACCATCTCATCTATCTGAGTTCTGTTTGCCTTGATCCAGCTTTCGGCCGTCTCGACGATTTTTTCAAATAAAATGTCGCTCTCTTCGCTGGTTGTAAGAACCTCGATCACGCGGCCCAAGGGTGGCGCTAAATCAAGCGTTCGCAACTGTTGGCCAACAGTGTGCTGGATAAACTCATTGATTTGCGTGTTATGGCTGGCCGCGAGCAAACGTGTCAGTAGCGTAATTATCCAGTCCGAAACCATCGGCGCCGTCTCTGGTAATGCTAGCCAGCCGGCTATCTTTCCCGTGATATCGGCTTGGTGCATTTTCGGAAGAACGACCTCCGGAACGAGAAAATTGCGCTCGACGAAGGAACCAAGTGAGCGTCCAATTCTATCTTTGTTGCTTGGTAAGATGGCCGTGTGTGGAAGCGGAATCCCGAATGGGTGGCGGAACAGAACAGTGATCGCGAACCAGTCAGCTAGCCCTCCAATAATTCCAGCCTCCGCCCCCGCGCGTACCAGGTGAACCAGCCATCCTGGCGAAGATACGAAGCGCGTAGCAATAGCGATCGCGATCATGAGAGCTAAAAGCCCCGTTGCAAGCAGACGATTGCGGCGGAGCGCCTGTCGCACCTGTATCTCGTCTGCCGGTGATAACTGCGGAACGGGGGGAAATTCCACGTCTATAGAGGTCATGGGATCGCTCGGAAGCTGTATAATTGCGATGTACGGAGCGTCTCCGCTCGAGAACGAGTTGCCGGGGCATCAACTAACTTAAGTTGCGTTAGCAGTGTGACCATCGCGCGTCGGACCTCGATCCGGATCATTGGCGACTGCATCGGCGGCCTCGCGGCGGCGGCTTTGCCGTCGGGCTGGATTTGACATGCGAGTCTTAGGGCAGGCGCAAATGCTCGGCGAAGTCAGTTGCCAAAATGGTTTTTAGCCGGGGAGCGACGCCAAAGCCGACGCCCGCTTCGGTGACTCCACAGGGAAGAAAAGTAAATTCAAAAATTGCGCGCGGTTTGAGCGCGGCATCACAAATTTTTCTAACCGATGTTGCTTCGGCGGACCCCCGAGAAGGTGGTTACGGCTGGGATTGCGGTTGCGAAGCGTCGTCACGGGGGCGATTGCGTTGCTCGGCCATGAACTGGTCGAACTCGGCCCTGTCCTTGGCAAAGCGCAAACGCTGCAGAAACTCCTTGAACTCGCGCTGTTCCTCCTCGAGCCTGCGCACCGTGTCGGCGCGATATTCGTCGAAAGCGCGATTGCCACTTGAGGCAGGAGTCGTTCCCCACCAGTTGATACCATTTCGCATGCCGTCCCCCTTGTTCTGTCGGCTCATGCCGTGCTGGTTCCAGCAACCCATTCGTCTACTCCCGATGGTGAAAGCCAAGATGGCGAGGCCCAACGGCCACCACGCGTAAAAGCCGAGAATCATCAACACGATCCAGGCTGGCTTTCCAAACTCATCGATCCTTGCTGCGATCGGCATGGCGGGACCTCACGGATGAATGTAAATAACATTTACATCGCGTCCTCCTACTGTCAAGAGGGCAGCGCCATAGCGCGACGATTGGCATCCTCGAAGCGTCATCTCCGAATCGGTGTCCGCCGAACAGACGACGGCTAGATGGTGCCAGCACTTTTCGCTGCAGGAAGTCCAAGGCCGCGCAGATAGACCAGCACTGCAGCCTCCAGCAGCTCTTCGGGTGACATCGGCAACGTGCGCCGTGCTGTGTCGCCGCGGCCGAACAGTGAGGCAACGCCGTGTGACATTGCCCAGATATGCAGAGCGACCATCAAAACCGGGGGCCGAGACTGCGGTGGCATTTGTGCACACAGTATCTCGGAAGCGCCACGCAGGACGGCAAATGCCCGCTCCCCGGCTTCACGCAATTCGGAGCTGCTCGCAAGCGGAATACCGGTCTCAAACATCGCGGAATAATAGGCGGGCTCGTCTCGTGCGAATTCAAGATAGGCCTTGCCCAGCCGATCGAGCGCAAAAAATGGCTGCGGTCGGCCATCGTCCCATGCCTGCTCGAGCACGATTGCGAACCGCTCGAATCCACGTAGCGCGAGGTTGGCGAGAAGTTCATCGCGGTCGCGGAAATGGCGATAGGGTGCAGCCGGACTGACACCTGCCCAGCGGGCAGCCTGGGCAAAGGTGAAGCCCGCCGATCCTTTCTTTGCGATCAATTCCAAGGCGGCGCGCAGCAGCGCTTCTTTCAGGTTGCCATGGTGATAGCCGCGCGGGCCACCGCTCCTGTTGTCTTTCGACCAGCTCATGTAAATAGCTTTAACATGAGCTGCCGCGTTTCGTCGCGCGAATTTTATGCGGGGACTTCACTACTCAGAACTGGCAAAATTAGCTGAGACCCATTGTTTCTTACGTTGCCGACCATTTTGTCGACCGGCCAAATTTGCAATGCCTCATTTGGGCATGGTTTCAGTAACGCAAGTAAGTCCTGCTCGCTCGCCGGTTCTTCACCCAACCACTTCGGCCAATCAATCTCCGCGAGGATAACCGGCATGCGGTCGTGCAGTTGAGCCATCAACTCGTTGGGGTCGCAAGTTAGGATCGTGCAGCTCAGAACTTCGTTGCCTGACTTTGGATCTCTCCATCGTGCCCAAAGCCCTGCCATCACCATCATGCCTTCGGCCATTGCAGTGGCGTAGGGCTGTTTCACCTTGCCCTTGGGGTCGAGTTTCTTCCACTCGTAAAAGCCGTCGGTGACGACGAGACACCGCTGACCCCATCTCCACACGTCGCGGAAAGCCGTCTTCGTCCTAAAATCTTCCGATCGCGCGTTGAAGGTGGAGAAGCCGATTTTCTCATCCTTCGCCCAATGCGGCAGCAATCCCCACCGCATCATTCTGGGAATGCGCATACCGCTCTTCGAGCGGATTGCGACCAACATCGGCTCAGTCGGCGGCTTATTCCAACTGGCCTCGAAATTCGGCGGCACGGAATCCGGCGCGAACTGCAAGCGGATTTTGATTTCGGAATAATCAGAGGAGAGACGCACGCGACCACACATGATGCCTACCTAGTTACGGACGATGAAGGTTCAACTTTCCCATGCTCGCGCAGCACCATCGAGCCTTTGCGCAATGTCAGGCGCTCACCGCCGTACGCCGCATGGGCAATGTCACTGCTTGAGGTTGCGGCGATGACCATGCGCAGGTGATCTCTCCCGTAACGGTCCCAGAGTTCGATCTTGAATGCAGTTACAAGATTGACGTCGTGCAGGTTCGGATTGGCGAGTTCGCGAAGAGCCCTGTCTATACGGTAGTAAAGCTCATCCTTCGCGCCGTCGAAGGCGCACAGGTCGTCTCGCAATTTCTCGATGAGCCCAAGTGCGTAGAGTTGACCATATTTCTCAGGCTCATTGGTCATGAGAACAAAATGAGAACATTAGGCGGCAGAGTCAAGAGAAAACGTGAGCCCTGGCGGAAGCGATGAGAAGCTAGTCGCAATGTCCGCTTGATCCGCGATGAGGCACTGCGCATCTGGCGTATAGCCGCTATGCCGCCGGCGTTTCACTCTTCGCGTTCGGGCGCGCCAGCTTGATTGCGTGACAGGCGCAAGCTCCTCAGACGGTATAAGTTTTTGACCATAGCCGCACGCCTCGCTTCTTCCAGCCTGATCGCATCCCTTATTTCCTCGCGGCTCTGCTTTGGCGCAAACAAGGCTTCTGCTATATCACGCCGTTCTGCATCAGACATAAGCGTCCTTTCGTCCTGACCAGGATGTCCGACATACAGTTATTGTGGGAATGCACGACAACGCCTTCGCCGCCACAAGACTCACGCAAAAACACGGCTCAACAGGGCGTAAGACAAACATTGCATCAACTTTCAGATTCTTGGAAGCAAAAAAACTCGCCGCAATGCAGCAAAAAAGAGCTGTGAAAGCGATCAAATAACTTGAGGTCACTGAATGAGCGTGAAAATCGGAGCCTCGGTTGTATCCCACCTGCTTGTCCGTTTTCCTTGGCACTCTCGATGGTAATGCAGCAAGTGGTATTTGCGGTCTTCGGCACCTGGAAATTTCCCAGCCCGACGAAGAAAAAATTAGCGGCGCCGCTCAAGTAGCTTTTTGCCGCGGGCGCAACAGCAAAGCTGCCCACCAGCGATGGGGGATCGCGTCAACATAGAGCGGACGCCGTTAACCCTATTTTAAGCATATCGTAGGCAGAGCGAGACTTTGTCTGCCACACCTGGGGCAAATTGGAGATCGATCCAATGGTGTCCGCGAGGTCGCTCATCCTATTGTTTCGCGCGATCAGCTCCGTTATCGCCGCCATAGTCGTACTGTTCGTAGCTAGTTTGACGTCGGTGGCATTCGCTGAGGAACGACGAGGTTTAGGGGTAGCAGTTGACGACAGAGGCTATGTCGGCGGGCCACTTGCCTATGCCAATCTAGAGGACGAGCAACTAGGCTGGCGCTATTACGCTCGCCGGCGCCAGGCGCGGACGCCGCCTAGCAGACCACCACTCGATGCGGCGGCAGTGAGCGCCGTCCTCACGCCGAAGGTTGTCGTGGTCAATGGCCAGCAGATTGAGATTGTCTCGGCGGACGAACTTAACACCATCGATCTAACCGCCGACACACCAAGCCTCGAGCAGGCCGGTGTGCGGCCCCGCCAATAGGTACAAGGGCAACGACGACCTTGCTGGCACAGGCCCTGCCGCTGATCGCCGGCGCGCTCGCTGGGCTATCGGTCGGTTTGTTCTTGATCAGATGGAGCTCTAGACTCGAGCTTCACAAGTCGCTGGCGAGCCTATGATGCGTCCGCCGGCTGACGTGACAAGTAGATCGTATCCTCAAATTCATAGCCGCAGGCCTCGCACCACCATAGGTGGCGGACGCACTCGTCCGACAATGACAAAAACCGACCAACTAGCGACGCTCATGACCTTTCTACTGCTCGGTTACCTCGCGCTTACGGTGGCGGGAGCGTTCGCTTTCACGTTTATCTGGTAAGCGTAAGCGCCAACGCTCGAAGTTTGCGAAGGCCCTGAGCTGTTTCTTTAGTCCGAAGCCAAAAGCCTTCAAAAGAGGACATCATTGAGCGCAGCTGGCCTATCCGCGCGGCGCACTGAGCAGATGCCGTGCCGCGCCAGTGACAGCGCGCATCCCTTTGAGAGCGCCAGCGGCAAACCCCACCGCGCGGCTTAATGCCCTGCCTATCAAATCGCTCGTGAGTGTTGCCCATAGAGCACACAACGCGTCAACGATTCGGTTTATTTTATTGCAACACGGAGACGACGAGTCGGGGTTCTATGTCTCGCGCCCATCGGACAGGTGACGTGCATGACGGCAATTTGTTCAACAGCCCGCCCAATCCACCAAGCAGTCCACCAGCACTCTCGTCTGATGTTGGTTGCGAGCTCGCACCAGCGGTCCGCCCCGCGTCGCCACCTCGGAACAGAGCGTGTGATGTGCTTGGCAGTGCCGGTTAACGTTAACCATGTATTAGTTCTTTCCAATCCTGTACCCAGCTATCATTGCGCCCCTTCCGTTGGCTAAGCTGTTTGTTGCAAATTGGGATGGCTCGTCATGGGCAAGAGTTTGGGCGATAAAATAGTGATCGTGATCGCACCTGCTGCTCCTAGCTGTCGTCGCGGTTGCGAGCGCCGAGTTTCCGGGGATTATCCGCGCTGCGCGACTGGTCGCGGCCCCGTAGGGTTTTGCAGTCGTCATCGACTGAACTCTGAAAACCGCCATTGCGTCGCGGAGAAACCATAGCTTCGCGGAGAAACTTGAGGGGGACGGGGAGTGAAGAGGCTGCGGCGACTTGCCGTATTAGCGGCCTTGTACGGAACGGTCGCTTTCGCCGGTTGGGTCGGGGCCGGGCTCGCTGGCCTCCGTTCGCCCGGCATCGAGAACACCGGAGCGCCGAGCGAGGTCAGTCGGGCAACATCTGCGACCGCCCGCGCCGAACACGTCGACGCACCCCGAGCAACAGCACCGGGCGAGCATGGTGTCTCCGTTGCCGATATCGCGAGCGGCAGCGCCGCTTTGTCCGACCCTCCTCCGATGCCGCAGCCCGCGGCGGTACCAGTAGCAATCGCGTCGTTGAGCACGCCTGATCCGGAGCGAAACGAAGCCAAGGAGGCAGCTGGCTCGGTCGAAGTCGCCGATACGGGCAGCGGCAGCGCCGACTTGTCCGACCCTCCTCCGATGCCGCAGCCAGCCACGCCACCCGCGCAGTTCGCGGCGGTGAATCCGACTGATCCTGTGCAGAACGCCGCCAGGCCGGCCGTAAGCTCCGAAGCTCTCGATGCGTGCCCCGAGCCGGACATCTGCATCGATCAATACCTATGGTCGTTGTACGAGCGGACGCCAAAGGTCGACACCGTCAAGGTGGAGGATCGGATCAAGGTGAAGGTCAAGAAGAAGGGCAAGACGCGGACCGTCGTCAAAACTCTGACCAAGTACATTACCGAGGACTTCGGGTGGAAGGATCCGAAAGCCGCGCAAAAAGCCGGCATGTCGTTGAAGGACTATGTGATTGGAGGCATGGATCAGGAGTTCAGACGGAAGCTGTATAATGCGCTTCGCGCGATGGACGATGCCGGGCTTTCGCCTGGCATAACCAGCGCATTCCGCGATGATTACCGGCAAGAGCTCGCAAACGGCAACAAGGCTGCGCCGGACAGCTCATACCATGGCGGGAGCCGCCGCGGTGGCTATGGCCATGGGCTTGCGGCCGATCTTGTGAGCGTGAAGGGCGAGACGCGTGCGGACAGATGCACGTGGAGTGAAATCTTGTGGAAGTGGATCGACGCGCACGAAAAAGAGCTTGGGATCGGGCGACCGTATCTCGACAAGGATCCACCGCATGTAGCGCCGATTGATGGCAAAGAATATGCCGATAAACGCAGCGCGGCGAAGGTGCGACTCGCCGGATTGAAAAAGCCATCGCCGTCGAGTAATAGCAAAGAATATGCCGATAAACGCAGCGCGGCGAAGGCGCGACTCGCCGGATCGAAAAAGCCATCGCCGTCGATTCATGCCAAAGAATTTGCCGATAAACGCGGCGCGGCGAAGGCGCAACTCGCCGGATTGAAAAAGCCATCGCCGTCGATTGATGCCAAAGAATTTGCCGATAAACGCGGCGCGGCGAAGGCGCAACTCGCCGGATTGAAAAAGCCATCGCCGTCGATTGATAGCAAAGAATATGCCGATAAACGCGGCGCGGCGAAGGCGCAACTCGCCGGATTGAAAAAGTCATCGCCGTCGATTGATGGCGAAACCGATAAACGCAGCGCGGCGAAGGCGCAACTCGCTGGATTGAAAAAGCCATCACCGTCATCAAACCCAAAGTGAACCCCAGTTGTGAGCGTTGGATGTCTGCAGTAATTCTCCGACGCATCATGAGATTTATTCGCTCGCTCCTACTGGAAGCACTTGCGGTTTGGGAATTCAAACTGGAAGCGGTCAACGTCGGCGACCGACACGGCTACATAACGTCACAATCTCCTTGCTTTTCTTGTTAACCATTTGCCCCATTTCACCGCGACATACACTCCCGATCCACTAGGATTTGCGGCAGGGCTCAAGACCAATTCACGTTGGGCGGGGCGCATTGATGACTGTAAGCCCGCGGCGCGACAAGCAACTGTTTCGGTGGGATCGCCGCTGCCGGCGCAGCGGCGGGTACGCGATCGCACTTATCACAAGCTTGGCCGTAACCACGGCCGCATCGCCGGCAGCGGCCGCTTACTGGTATGGTGGCGGGCACAAACATCACACTGCACATAAATCCCACGAGGCAAAGGCCGCCGATCACATCGACAGGGAACCGTTCGGCCAAATTCAAAAAGGGCCGCTGCAGATTTTCATTTCAATCAATCAGCAGAAGCTGCACCTTTATAGCGACGGCGTGCATGTCGCGGATACGTCAATCGCGACCGGAGTGCCGGGCCTGCCGACGCCGCTGGGCGTCTTCAGCGTCATTCAAAAACAAGTTTTCCACCGCTCGAACATCTACAGCGGTGCGCCGATGCCTTACATGCAGCGTATCACCTGGTCCGGCGTCGCCATGCACGAAGGCGAAAGTATCGGCCATAGAGCGTCGCATGGCTGCATCCGCATGCCGCATGATTTCGCCGTGCGGCTGTACCGCCTCACCAAGCTCAATACGCGCGTCATCATTGCGAACTCTGAACTCAAGCCCACCGAGTTCGCCGACCCGCACTTGTTCGTGCACAAGGAAATACCACCCGAAGTCGCGTCGCCGGTCGATCCGGTCGATAATGGCGTCGAACCCGTCGTCGCCAAGTCGGCCGAGCTCGCCGCGCATGCAAACACGCTCACGCTGCTGGTGCAGTCGGATGTCGTCACGTCGCAAGCCGCCCCGCCTGCCATAAAACCCGATCAGAGGACGGAAAGCGCCGCGCCCGGCGTGGACGCAGGGGCGTCCGGGGTTGCTGCGCCGCCGACGTCACCCACACCGACCGAGCTGGCGAAAGCCGCAGCGGCGAAGCAGACGCCGATCTCGATCTTCATCAGCCGCAAGCGGCAGCGGCTTTACATCCGGCAGGATTTTGCGCCGCTGTTCGATAGTGCGGTTACAATCGCGCAGCCGGACGCGCCGCTCGGCACCCATGTCTTCACGGCGTTGGAATTCACCGGACCCGAGCACATCATCTTGCGCTGGAATGTCGTGTCCTTGCCCGGCGAACCGCCGAGGCATGTCCGCTATGTCGAAGAGCGCCGCGGCCGCCACGGCCGCGTGCGGCGGCGCGAGATCGAGGAGGAGCGGGCGAGCGATACGCCACCGCCGCAAGGTCCGGCGCAGGTGTTCGCCCGCATCGAGATTTCGCCCGAGGTGCGCGATGCGATTGCGCAAATGATCATTCCCGGCTCCTCGCTCATCATTTCGGATCAAGGTCTGGGCGATGAAACCGGCGAGGGCACCGACTTCATCGTCGTGACCCGATGAGCCGCCGTAGCGCCGAAAGGTCAGGTCTATTGGCCGTGGCTTTAGCCGCGGCGATTGCGATGTCGCTGGCGCCGCGTTTGGCGTGGGCTCAAGACCAATCGCTAGTACCGGTCGATCTGGGAAAATACACTTCCCAGCGTCAAGCGCGTTTGGAAGTCCGTCGAGAATTTAACGTCCAGTGTCTTCCTCAACATGTGGCAAAATCTGATCGATCATTTTCATGCTCACTATTCCTCAGGCAATTATAAGGATTAGCAGTAAAGATTGATTACGACTCGTCACCATGACGCTGTCCCGTGATGGCAAGCTGATAAATATACGGCAACGCTAAGCCGCAACCAATCAATAAGAAGAATCTGGTTTTGCTTCTTATTCGTAAGGGAGCAAAAACCTAACGGTAAAGTCTCGGACGTATGGAGGCCGTGAGAATCTTCACTGCGGCCGAACGCTCCTTGGCTGAGCTCGTGTGGTGAGTTTTATCGCCTGCACTGCCAGACCGTTCGGCTGCTGCGTAGCGGCTCGGCGACACCCACCCAACAAACTGCATGCTAGTCCCGCATGACGTGCTGGCCCGGATGAACGGCCGGTCCCGTTTTTTGGTGCTGCGCAAAACTCGCCAATGCGCGCGTCAGGCCGCCCGCCGTTTTGCAAATCGTTTTGCAGATCGTTTCTTTGCGAATATTGGACGCTCGAACCTAACTTTTTGAATAGTTTCGACGGTGCCGCTCTGTTTGGCTCGCAATAAATCCTCCCACCGGCGCGCCAGGCGCAGCCAAAAGTCCCGATCGCTTTTCCCAACAGCATTTGCCGCTAGACCGCTGCACTGTTGAATTTGCTGTTGAAAGAAATCGTTCGGTTCGAGCATTGCGACCACGTTCAGACGCGGCCCCTCGGCGTGGAAACGCCGTTCGCTTTCATTTGTTCCCACGCCTGTGCTTGCCCGCAGTCCGGGCCTAAAAGAGACACGATCTTACCGTTTGATTTTCTTGTGCAGCGGTGGCGTGTCGTGCCCAAGCACAACTTCAAGATTGGTCAGCGTTTGTTTCTTGCACGCCCTGGTGGCTTGAATGTCCCGGACGGCGCGTATGTCGTCGTAAAAAGATTGCCGATGCGCGACGGCGAATTTGAATATCAAATAAAGAGCGTCACTGAGCCCGACGAGCGCGTCGTGCGCGAGAGTCAATTGCGACCAAATCCATGGCGAAACACGTCTGGCCGGCGAACCGGGTAAACGCGGCTATTCGAGCGGTGTACGTAGCTTATAAACGCAGCCGGCAGTTGTTTGCCGCGCGCTAGTGGATCGAATCTAACACTTGGTGCCCTCGTTTGACGGCGGCGATGATTTTGTTGGGGTCCTTTGTCCAGGTAAAGGGCTT
>Ga0187802_10000257_pt1 | contig 12484 bp, 13 predicted proteins | sample NC_wetland_sal_i_FD_130584 | JGI IMG/M metagenome (GOLD analysis project Ga0187802, IMG submission 130584) | Wetland sediment microbial communities from Neuse River Estuary, North Carolina, USA - Control_2 | ecosystem: Environmental > Aquatic > Freshwater > Wetlands > Sediment | place: USA... | reverse complement strand
CGAGCCGCCGCAGGGTCTCGGCGGTCGCGTCCTGCGGATGAGCGGGCACGATCCACACCCCGGGGGCCACCATCCCGAACCCCAGCCTGGCCAGCTCCGATCGCAGCACGTGCCGCCGCTGGCGCTCCGATTCCGGCACCGAGAACACCGCGAGCAGCCAGCCGTCGGCGAGCGTGGCCCGGTGCCGGCGGAAGATCCGCGCGTCACCCTCGCGCAAAATGGCCAGCGCCCCGGCCGAAAGCTGGTACCCCGCCGATCCGTCCTGCCGGCGCGCCAGCAAGATCCCGCGCCGCTTCAGCCGGGAGATCGCCGACCGCACCGCGGGCTCGTCGACCCCCAGGTCGGCCAGCAGCCGGATCAAAGAAGCGATCGACAGCCAGCCGCCGTCGGACCGGGCGTAGAGCCCGTAGATCGTGACGATCAGATGCCGCAGCTGCGCCGACCAGGCGGTGACCTCCTCGCCAGGTTCGTTCGTTTCCGCTACGACCGTCACCGGCCCACGATACCAACCAGCGCGTAAACCGCTAGACCGCCGCATCCAACCGGTCCAGCAGCTCCTTGTGCAGCTGCCACAGCCGCACCGGCAGATGCGTGCCGAACATCCGGAAGAACTCCGGGATCTGCTCCGCCTCCCGCTTCCAGGCCTCGGCGTCGACCGTCAGCAGAAGGTCCAGGTCTTTGGCCGGGATGTCGAGCCCATCAAGATCGAGCGACTCCGAAGTGGGCAAAAACCCGATCGGAGTCCGGGCCGCCGAGGCCTCCCCGCTCAGCCGCTGGACGATCCACTTCAAGACGCGGGAGTTCTCGCCGAAGCCGGGCCATACGAATCGGCCAGAAGCGTCCTTGCGGAACCAGTTGACGTAGAACAGCCGCGGCAGCAACGCGGGGTCGGCCGCCCGTGCCTCCATCGACAGCCAGTGCCCGAAGTAGTCGCCCATGTTGTACCCGCAGAACGGCAGCATCGCGAACGGGTCACGGCGTAGCTCGCCCACCGTGCCCTCGGCGGCGGCGGTCTTCTCCGAGGCCACGTTGGCGCCGAGGAACACCCCGTGGTCCCAGTCAAATGACTCGATCACCAACGGCACCGTCGAAGCCCGCCGCCCGCCGAACAAGATCGCCGAGATCGGCACGCCCGCGGGATCATCCCACTCCGGGGCGATGCTCGGGCACTGATCGGCCGGCGTGGTGAACCGGGCGTTGGGGTGAGCCGCCGGCTCACCCGAGGCAGACCCGGGCGTCCAGTCCCGGCCCTTCCAGTCGATCAGGTGGCCAGGCGGTGAGTCGGTCAGGCCCTCCCACCACACATCGCCGTCGTCGGTCCGGGCGACGTTGGTGAAGATGCTGTTGCCCCACATGGCGGCGACCGCGTTGGCGTTGGTCTTCACGCCCGTACCAGGCGCCACGCCGAAGAACCCGGCCTCCGGGTTGATGGCGTACAGGCGCCCGTCCGGCCCGAACCGCATCCAGCAGATGTCATCGCCGATGGTCTCGGCCTTCCAGCCCGCGACGGTCGGCTGGATCATGGCCAGGTTGGTCTTGCCGCACGCGGACGGGAAGGCCCCCGCCACGTATACCGGCGACCCGGACGGGGGAGTGAGCTTGAGGATGAGCATGTGCTCCGCCAGCCAGCCCGAGTCCCGCGCCATGACCGAGGCGATCCGCAGCGCGTAGCACTTCTTGCCGAGCAGCGCGTTCCCGCCGTATCCGGACCCGTACGACCAGATCTCCCTGGTCTCGGGGAAGTGGGAGATGTACTTGACCGGGTTGCACGGCCACGCCACATCGGCCTGACCCGGCGAAAGCGGGGCGCCGACCGAGTGGACGGCCCGGACAAACGACCCGGTCTCCTCGATGGCGCGCAACGCCAACGTGCCCATCCTGGTCATGATCCGCATGGAGGCGACGACGTACGGCGAGTCGGTGATCTCCACGCCGAGCTGGGCGATGCTGCTGCCGATCGGGCCCATCGAGAACGGGATCACGTACATCACACGGCCCCGCATGCACCCGTCGAAGATCTCCGCGAACGTCTGGCGCATCTCGTCGGGCGCGATCCAGTTGTTGGTCGGGCCCGCGTCCTCTTCCTTCTCCGAGCAGATGAACGTGCGGTCCTCGACGCGCGCCACGTCCCCGGGGTCAGACACGCACCAGAAGCTATTCGGGCGCAGCTGCGGATTCAGCCGCGTGAAGGTCCCCTTCTCGACCAGCAGGCCGGTCATGCGCTCCCACTCCGCGGCCGACCCGTCACACCAGACGACGTCGTCGGGCTTGGTCAGCTCCGCGACCTCGCGGACCCACTTCGCCAGTTCCGGGAGGCTCGTCTCGGCCGGGTCACCAACCATGTCTGCGCTGAACATCGCCATCTCTCCTGGGTATGACCGTGCGGGCGCGCCCAGACCCGCGGGTCCTGGCCGTCGGTTACCGAACAACCCGATTCAGCCAAATTACAGCCTGCCCGGTAGCCGGCAGGACCCGAGGGCCGCAGGTCATCCCGTGATCCCGGTTACACAGCCGGCGCCGGGCGGGGCGCGCTGGTGGCCCAGCGGATGGCCTGGACCATGGCCTGTCCGGCCGGGCGGACGAGCAGGGTCTCGGTCACCGGCAGGCGGGGCAGGCGCAGCAGCCCGCGGGCCCAGGCGGGCAGCAGCGAGACCGCGCCCGCGGCCAGCACCCCGTAAGGCGCCCGTGCGAGCGCGGGGAGCGGAGGCTGCAGCAGCAGGAACCGGGCCGCCTCCCGGGATTGCGGCGTGGCGGCCAGCTCACCCCGATACGCCGAGATCCGCTCACCCAGCGAGGCCTGCGTGAAAGGCGGATCCGGCACGCCAAGAGCGGCCCCGATCCTGGCCATGTCGGCGACGTAGCCATCGCGCCCGGCCTGGTCCAGCCGGCTGCTGCCGTAGCGGGCGTGCGCGGCCAGGAAGCTGTCCACCTCGGCGAGATGCACCCAGGTCAGCAGGTGCGGGTCGGAGGCCGCGTACGGCCTCCCGTCGGGCGCGATCCCGGTGACCCGCTCGTGGATCGCCCGGATCCGCGCGATCGCCTCGCGCGCATCGCTCTCCCGGCCGTACGTGGTGACGGCCAGGAAGAAGCCGGTCCGCTGCAGCCGCCCCCACGGGTCGCCGCGGTAGTCCGAGTGCTCGGCCATCGCCGCCATGGCCAGCGGGTGCAGCGATTGCAGCAGCAGCGCCCGGATCCCGCCGATGAACATCGCCGCATCCCCGTGCACCTGGCGGATCGGCCGGTCCTCGGCGAACCACCGCTCGCCCGGGGCCCGGATCAGCCGCCCGTGCGACGCGCTCCGCGGCCCGGCGACGAGCCCGAAGATGGCCGTGCCGATCCGCCTGCGCACAACGTCGGCCGCACCCTGGGCTACCACACATTCATTATCGGGCCCGTTTCAGCGCGGCGGTGAGCGCCGTCCACGCTGACGCCCGCGAAGGCGAGCACGGGTCCGCCCTGGTCCCTTCCAGACCCTTTTTTCCCGAACGAACATTGGTCCCCGCCCCGCGTCGCCTCAGGGGCCCGAGCGCACTACCCCGTGACCGAGGTGTGGCCGGGAACGAACCGGTGCCCGGTCCACTTCCAGACCGTGTGGGCGCGCCCGGTGGGACAGCAGTCCGCGTTCATGGGGGCGTACCAGTACTCGGTCGTGGCGATGTGCCCGCCGGTGTCGATGTGGCTGACCGCGATATAGGGGATGTGCCCTCCCGTCTTCGGGAAGTACGTGGGCGTGAGGGTCCCGAGCAGGTGCGCCGCGCCGCCGGGGCTGTCGAACACGAAGATGCCCTCGGCTAGCTGGCTCGCCGCCGTGCCGTTGGGGATGGAACAGAAGACCTGCAGGGTGGTCACCGCCAGGCCGGGCTCGAGGTTGCCGTGCGTGACCAGCGTCGTGTACGCCTGAACCGGGAAGCCGAAGCCGCTGTGGCTCACCGACCCGGAAATGCCGTTGTGCAACCGCATCGGCGCGCTGACCTTGCACAGCTGGCCGGGGATCGTCACGTCGCCCCAGTTCACCCGCGCAGCGTCCGGTGTGCGCGGGGCCGCAGCCCGGTGCGAGAGCGCGAACCCGCTGGTCGCGGCGATAGTCGCCAGCACCGCCGACACCACCATGATCATCCTGATGTGCTTCACCCGATGCTCCCCTCGCACCACGCGGTCACCATCATTGTGCTGAGCCGGCGACCCCGGCGGAAGACGCGAGTCAGCGCGACCAGCGACGCGGCGAGGCCCGCCGCGAGCGCGTGGCCGGAACGTTACCGTGCGCATGAAACCGGGTCGCGCCGCGCTCCGTCCCATGCGCATGAGGACAAATTGGATCGCCAGCAAGAACGAACTGCGCGCCGCCGGCCTGGCCGTCGCGGCGCTGGCCATGGCGGGTTGCGGGTCGGCCGCTCCGACGCCGCCGTCCCCGCCGCCACCGGTGACCGTCCATGGCGTGGCCATCAGAGAACCCCTGATGGACCCGCGTCCCTACGGTGCGTCCGATACGGCGTTCGGGCTTGACGTGCTGGGCGCCTGGTGCCGGTCGGATCCGCGGTCCAACCTGGTGCTGTCGCCCGCCAGCCTGGCCAGCGGGCTCGGCATGGCCTACCTCGGGGCGCGCGGCGGCACCGCTCAGGCCATGGCCGCGGTGCTGCACCTGCCCGCCTCGACCAGGCAGGCGCTGGAGGCCGGGTTGCAGGCGCGGTCGGCGGCGCTGCGCGGCCTGGACGGCCCGGGGGTCACGGTGAACGCCAGCGATCAGGTGTGGGCCGACCCGACGCTGAAGACCCTGCCCGGTTACCTGAACGCCGTGGCGACCGGCTACGACGCCGGCGTGGCGCAGGCGCCGCTGCTGAGCAGCCCCGACCGGGCCGTCGCCGAGATCGACCGGGCCGTCGCGGCTGCCACCCACGGGCAGATCCCGCAGTTGCTGACCCCGGGCTCGCTGAACAACGTCGGCTGGGTGCTGACCGACGCGCTGTACCTGAACGCCTCCTGGGCGACGCCGTTCGAAGCCGCCGAGACCAACCCGGGGCCGTTCACCACGGCCGCCGGCCAGCAGGTCAGCGCCCAGTTCATGAACGGCGGCCCGTACCGCGCGCTCACCGCGGGCGGCTGGACGGCGGTCGGGCTCCCGTACCGCGGCGGCAAGCTGGCCATGGTCGCGCTGCTCCCGCCCGCGGGCGCCGCCGCGTGCACGATGCCCGGCGCGGCGGCCCTCGGTCGCGTCACCGCCGCCCTGGCGGCCGGTTCGCCGGGTGTGCTGGGCCGGAGCGTCGCGCTGCCGAAGGTCAACCTCAAGGTCAACGTCAGCATGAAGTCCTTGCTGACGGGGCTGGGCATGGGCGTCGCGTTCACCCACGCCGCCGATTTCACCGGGTTGTCCCGGCAGGCGTGCTGCATCGGCCTGGTCCAGCAGGCGGACACCCTGCGGGTCGCCGAGCAGGGCACGACGGCCAGCGCCGCGACCGCGGTCGGGGTGGAGCCCGGCGCGGTGTTCCTCGGCCCGCACCAGATCACCTTCGACCGGCCCTACCTGATGCTGGTGACCGACAGCGCGACCGGGGAACCGCTCTTCCTGGCCCGGGTGGCCGACCCCACGGCCCAGTGACGCACCTGGCCTGCCGTCACGCGTTCCAGCTGCTCAGGAAGGCCGCATCCTTGGCCGACACGTCGGCCCGGAACATGGGGTGCAGGTCCATCGACGGTGAGTACCGGCTGGCCGGGACCTCGCGGCCCAGCGCCTCGGCCATCGCCCGCACGTGGTGGGGACCCGCGCCGCAGCAGATGCCCACGTAGTTCACCCCGAGCTCGCGGGCCTGCAGCGCGAACTGCGCCATCTCGAAGCGGGTGCAGACGAACGGATCGAGCGCAATGGGGAAGGCCCGCTCCCCTCCGGGGGACCGCAGAGTCTCCATGGTCGGGGCGGCCGGCTCCGTGCGGTAAGGCACCGGCTGGACGGCGACGGCGCAGTCCACCGCCTGCCTGATCCCCGCGATCAGCGGCACCATGGTCTGCGGTCCGCGGTCGCAGTTGAGCCCGACGACCTGTGCCCCCTCGGCGGCCAGGATGCGGCACGCCTCGGCGTACTCGTACCCGTCGCGGGTACGGTCGGGCTGCGTCGGGGCCAGCGTCACCATCGCGGGCAGCCCCAGGCCGCGGGTGACCTCCAGCGCGATGAGCGCTTCGCCGAGGTAGTCGTTGGTCTCGGAGATGACGAAGTCGATGCCCTCCTCCACCGCCCAGCCAAGCTGCTCGGTGTACATGGCCCGGACCGTCTGCCGGGTGGCCGGGTCATCGGGGTCGTAGGCCCAGGTGTTGCACACGTTCCCGGCCACCAGCGCGTCGCCTTCGCGCGCGACCTCGCGGGCGATCCGCACGGCCTGCCGGTTCATGGCCTCCAGGTCGGCCTCTCGCCCGACGTCCCGCAGCTTCTCCCGGTGCGCGTAGTAGGTGAGCGCGACCATCACCTCCGCGCCCGCGCGCAGGAACTCCCTGTGCAGCTCGCGCACGGCGTCGGGAAAGTCCAGCACGACCTCGGGCACGAACGGTCCCGCCTTGATGTAGCCCCGCCGTTCGAGCTCGAAGACGTAGCCCTCGGCGCCGAGCACCGTCCCGTTAGCGAGCCGTTCCGTAATCGAGAAGCTCATGACGTCACACCTTCGGTCAGTAGCCCGCTGGCCGCCCGCCCCACCCCGGCGTCAGCCGTCTTATCGGCAGGGTATCGGCAGCGTATCGGTATCGCCGGGCCGGCGATACCGACGGCCGGACCGTCAGGCGCTGGCGCCGGGGGAGGTGAGCAGGAAGGCGCCCTGGCCGAGGAAGATGCTGCTCTTGAACCCGCGCCCGCTGACGAGCGCGCGGCCGACGTGGATCGGGCTCCCGGCCACGCCGCCCCAGTCCCAGTAGACGTTGTTGTCGTCCGCGGCCAGGTTGAACGGGCCATCCGCGGTGTGGATGCTGAGCCAGTTGGCGGCGACATGCGTGCCCTCGACCGTCGCGCGCCCCACGTGGCCGCCGATCTCAGCCCAGTACAGCTCGCTACCGCCGACCGCCAGCCCCTGCGGGCAGGAACCCTTGGAGAGCTTGATGTACCTCACGCCGCCGCCGCCGAGGTTGGCCCGGCCGATCGCGCCGTCCTGGCACCGGCTGAAGAACAGGAAGTGACCGTTGGTGGCCAGCCCGTTGGCGATCCCGCCGCCGGTTTCCTGCGACAGCTTGATGAACTGCCGGCTCAGCTTCGTGCCGTTGGGGCGGACCCGGCCGATCGCGTTCTCGTCGGCCCAGTAGAGCCAGCCGCCCGCCGCGACGAGCCCGACCGGGAAGTCCAGGCGGCCGACCAGCATGTGCGCGTGCGGCGCGCCCTTCAGCCCGACGTAGCTGATCGCATCGTTCGCGCCGGTGAGCGTCACCCAGTAGAGCCGGTTGTCCGCGATCGCGATCCCGGAGACGCTGACGTCGCCGACGTGGACGACGCGCTTGGCCGCTCCGCCGCTGACCGGCACCCGTACGATGTACCCGCCCGTGACGTAGTAGAGGTCGCCGGGCGTCTTCTTGCCGCTGACCACGGCATGGACGGCCGCTGCCGGAGGCCGAAGCACCGCCGCTCCCGCGGCGGCGGGTGCGGCCAGCATGGTCGCGGCTGCGGTGAGCGCCGTCACCCCGGCCGCCAGGAACACCCGCACGCGCATGAACCTCATCGGTGGCTCCCTTCCGCATTTCCGCACCCAGGCGGCAAACGTTGATCATCCGGCTCCGCCCCGACTCTACGGGTCGTGACCTGGCCAAGCTCGCATCCCGCCGCCCCGGCGTGTCGGCCCGGTCTCGCACAGCGACCACCAGGCCAGCTAACGCTTCGCTTGATACAATGTCCGCACAAGGCAGCCCCATAACTAGCGGGGGACGATGCCAGAGCGCGAACGCCTCGGCCGCCGAGGCCAGGCTGCTGAACGAGTCGCGCGGCACGGCGCTGCTGACCGTGGAGCGCACCGTCGGCGACCAGTCCGGCCGCCCGGTCGAGTTCGCCAGGCACGTGTACCGGGCCTCCCGGTACTCGTTCACCACCACGCTTCCCAGGCCTTCCGCCATTCCACACTGACCAGGAGGTCGATTGTGGGCATCTTCTCTTGGCTCCGCCCCCGCAAACGGGCGGCCCGGCCAAAGCCGAAGCACAGCCTGGTCCGCTACCGGTACGAGGACCCCAAGCTCGAGACGATCGAGCAGGACGCCGCGGCGGACGTGGCCCAGGTGGAAGAGGACGCCCATTTCTTCCACCGGGACGACTCGAAGTGGGAGGGCTGACCGCGGGGCCGGCGCCCGGCTCGCTTCCAGCCAGGATTCGGCTCCTATAGAGCCTGATTTCAGGTTGCCGCCCGGCGACAATTCCTTGAACTTACGCGGACCTTCGGTCGTTGAACGGGCGAGGGAGTTCGTCGCCCGGACGCCGGCCGGGTTCGCGAGCCGTTGCCGTAGCCGTCCCCGGATCCGTCCCCGGGGCCGTCAGAGGGTGCAGCGGGGAAACGGACCCGGCCGGCCAATGCTGCCCGGTCACTGGCGCACCTCCGCCACGTTGACCGGCTGGCGGCGCTGCCGGGACAGCTCGCACGCCTCGGCCACGTAGACGGCCTGAAGGGCGTCCTCGAGCGTGCCTGACGTCAGAGCCGGCGTCGTTGTACCGGGAAAGGACACCACCGCCAGCGTGTCGTCGTCGAGGGTCAGCATCGCGCCAGCCGTATCGACGTCGCCCGCGGCCCGGAAGAACTCCTCGCCCCGGTTGGCGCCCACCGCGCACACCTGCGCCACCTCGCGCCCGCTCACCCAGCGGATCGCGTCGAAGTCGTGGACCGCGCAGTCGCGGAAGATCCCGCCCGACCCGGGGATATACCCGGGCGGCGGCGGGGTGGCATCCAGCGTCGTCGACCGGATCGTGTGCAGCCAGCCGAGCGAGCCCGACCGGACGGCTTGCCTCGCGGCCCGGAACCCGGCATCGAACCTGCGCTGGAACCCGATCTGGATTCCCGCCGCGTTACGTGGTGCTTGATCCGAGCGCGGCCTGACCTCGCGGTAGCCTGCTTGCGGCCCTGATTACACGACGTCCGGAGTCGTCTGCTCATGCTCAGTCACAGTGTCATCGATCCGCTGTTCCCGCCTGACCTGCCCGAGCCGGAGCACTGGGAGCGCCGCTACCCGCCGCGCGACCTGCCCGCTGGGGCGGAGGTCACCCGGCTCGCGCCGAGCCCGACCGGCTTCCTGACCCTCGGCGGCGTGTACACGGCGACCATCAACGCCGATATCGCCAGGCAGACCGGGGGTATCTACCTGGTCCGCCTCGAGGACACCGACCAGGCCCGCCTGGCCGAGGGCGCCGCCGAGCAGTTCGCGGAGGCGTTCGCGTACTTCTCCATCGTGCCGGACGAGGACGACGAGACCGGCCGATACGGGCCGTACACCCAGTCGGCGCGGGCGGAGATCTACCTGACCTACGTCCGCGACCTGCTCCGCCGCGGCCTGGCCTACCCGTGCTTCGCGACCAGGCAGGAACTGGAGGAGATCACCGCTCAGCAGCGCGCGGCAGGTGCCCTGCCCGGCTACTACGGCAAGTGGGCCATCTGGCGCGACGCCCCGCAGGAGCAGGTGACCGAGCGGCTGGCCGCGGGCGACCCGTACGTGGTCAGGTTCCGCTCGCCGGGGATCGGCGGAGTCCGGGTCAGCTTCACCGACGCGATCCGCGGCGAGCTGACGATGGACGACAACCGGAACGACGCGGTGATCCTGAAGAGCAGCGACGCCGAACTCCGGCTGCCGACCTACCACTTCGCGCACGCCGTCGACGACCACCTGATGCGGATCACCCTGGTCCTGCGCGGCGAGGAGTGGATCTCCTCGGTCCCGCTCCACCTCCAGCTGTTCGACGCCCTCGGCTTCGAGCGGGTCAGGTACGCGCACATCGCCGCGCTGATGAAGCGGGAAGGCGGGAGCCGGCGCAAGCTGTCCAAGCGCAAGGATCCCGAGGCCACCGTCACCTTCTACATCGAGCAGGGCTTTCCGGCGCCCGCCGTGCAGTACTACCTGCGCGGCCTGGCCAACGGCCGGCTCGCCGAGATGCCGTTGGCGCAGGCGCTGGCCTCGCCGATCAGGCTCTCCGAGTGCGGCACCGCCGGGCCGCTGGTCGACATGGTCAAGCTCGACGACATCTGCGCCGACTACATCGCCACCCTGCCCGGCGACCAGATCCTGTCCGAGGTCGCCGCGTGGGCTTACCGCTTCACGCCAGATCTCACGATGGTCTTGTCAGCCGAGCACGCGCTGGCCCTGCGGGCCCTGGCCATCGAGCGCGACGGGGCTCCCAACCCGCGCAAGGACCTGCGGAAGTGGGCCGACTTCCTGCCCGTCTACGGGTACTTCTTCCCCGAGCTGTTCGTGCCGGTGACCGATCCGGGGGATCCCCGGTTCGGCGGGCTCGACCCGGACCTGGTCCGGGCGATCGCCGACAGGTTCGCCAGCGCGTACGCGCCGCCGGGGGAGGACCTCAGCTTGTGGTTCGGCCAGATCCGCCAGCTCTCGGCGGACCTCGGGTTCGCGCCCAGCAACAAGGCCTACGAGCAGGACCCGGCCGCCTACCCCGGCTCGATCACCGACGCCTCCCAGGTCATCCGCGTCCTGCTGACCGGCACCCGCAATAGCCCCGACCTAGCCAAGGTGGCCGCCGCCCTCGGCACCGACGAGGTGCTCCGCCGGGTCCGCGCGCTTAGCTGACGCCTCATCAGCCGAACGCCCACGCCACCATCAGCGGCAGCTCTTCTCGCCAGAACGCACCACCGTGGGATCCGACGCGCTCGGTCATGACAACGTCGGTGCCGGCCTCGCGCAGCGCGGTCGCCCATGCGGTGGCGTTCTCGCGGAAGAACGGCTCCCGGGTACCCGCCACGAGGTACGCGCGCGGAAGCGGACTCGGCATCACGCCCGGCGGCTTGTAACCGCCGCCGGGGGAGGCGCAGAAGATCGCGCCGTAGACGTCCGGATGCCGAAGCCCGATGGCCAGGGCCAGTTCCCCACTCGCCGAGACCCCGAACACCGCGGTGCGCTCGGCGGGCAGCCCGACTCCGAAACGCGCCCGCACCCAGCTGCGCACGTCCTCGACGAAGAACTTCTCGTGGGCCGCGAACCGCTCCGGCTCAAAGCCCGGCGAGTACTCATGGAGCCGCTGCGTCTCATCGGACACCCGGTGGACACCGACGACCATGGTCGGCGGCACGTCAGCCGCCTCCAGGGATTCGGCCCAGGGCGAGATCACCTGACCGTCCCCGGCGAACACGACCGCCTCGGCCAGAGCCGGCGGGACGTACACCGTGACCGGCCGGCCACCGTCGTACCCGAGTCGCTCGGTGATGAGCTCTCCCGCGATCGATGCCATCGTCGTTCGCTCTCCTCACATGCCGGTGGAGCCGTCGACGGCCTCGCGGAGCAGATCGGCGTGCCCGTTGTGGCGCGCGTACTCCTCCACCAGGTGCTGCCACATCCACCGCACCGAGGCGGTTGGCATCTCCATGAACGTGAAGGTGTCGTCCAGGTCCGCGCCCTCCAGCGCCGCATCGACGGCCCGGCACTCCGCCCGGTAGCGCTCGAAGTCCTCCTCGGCGCCGGCCGGGTCCGCCTCTTCGAAGTCCGCGTCCGGGGCATCGGGGCGGTAGTACAGGTCGGGTATCTGCTCACCGCGGAAGGCCTGCCTGACCCAAACGCGCTCGGTGTCGCTCATGTGCCGGACCAGGCCGAGCAGGGACAGGTTCGACGGCGGTACGGAGCGCATGGCCAGCTGCGCGGCATCCAGCCCCGCGCATTTGCGCAGCAGGGTGGCCCGGTGCCAGTCCAGCCAGTCGCGGAGCATCTCCCGTTCAGGTTCGTTGCGGCGCGCCGGATAGTGCTCCGAACGCTCGACGTCGGGTGCGATCCAGGTCACGGCGGTAGCCTAACGGGCCTTGCCAACCGAGCCTGCCGCGGGAAGGCTGGCCTCTGTGATCGATCCCGACTCGGCGGTACCGCCGTATGAGCAAGTGGCAGGGGTCCTGCGAGACGAGATCGCGCAGGGAAACTTGCGCGGCCGCGTCCCCTCCGTCCATACGATCGCCCTGCACCACCGTGTCTCGCACCGGACGGCGGCCCGCGCGCTGTCGATCCTGAAGGGCGAGGGCATGATCATCAGCGTGCCCGGCCAGGGGCACTTCGTCCGCGACCGCGAGGGCTAGGCGGCCGGTTCGGACCGGGGCGGCGAGGCGAGGCACGCCGGAACTATGAAGCCTCCCGTATCGCCGCCCCGGGGCTCGGGGGGATGAGCCAGGCCGTCGTGTCGGCGGGCAGCAAGCCGTTCTCCAGGGGGCCGCTCGCGATTACCGCCGTTCCGTCCGGCAGCGGAACCGCGCTGGATCCGAAGTTGGTCACCGAACGCCAGCCACCGGGGCGGCGGAAGTGCAGCACCTGCCCGTTGGTGCCCGGCATCCACTCCAGG
>Ga0187802_10000256_pt1 | contig 12527 bp, 19 predicted proteins | sample NC_wetland_sal_i_FD_130584 | JGI IMG/M metagenome (GOLD analysis project Ga0187802, IMG submission 130584) | Wetland sediment microbial communities from Neuse River Estuary, North Carolina, USA - Control_2 | ecosystem: Environmental > Aquatic > Freshwater > Wetlands > Sediment | place: USA... | reverse complement strand
GTGATCCTCGTCATATCAGGCCGGGCAAATCGACGGCTATCATGAAAAAACAAAGGGGAGCGAGAAATCGCTCCCCTTTTTCGGCTTCCAACTGCCTCAGTGGCGGCAATCTTGCCGAAGGACGTACCGGTAGTCACCGATACGGACTCCAACCAGCCGTTGATTGTGGGATCGAATGCTCTGGCACACTATGAGGCGCGTTCCTTCTGTCGATCCTGAACAACTCCGAAAACTTTGTTGGTTCGGTCTCACCCGTCCGGGGTGTGCTCTCGACGCTCCATCCGTGGGCATCTCGATTGACACATGTGTCCGCTTTCACGAGCTGAACCGATTCGGGTCAACTAATGCGTGTCTCTTGCCGGGGTTTATTCAGAAGATCATCTTCCGAAAAGTGGCAACCATGCCGCTAGAAAGCTCGATCCCCGAATGGCTTGAAATGATACCTCGTTAGGCTGACCGCTTCGTAACTCTAAGCATGTTGCTTGAATGTGACCGTGATCTTCGGGTCACGGCTTTTTTCTTCAACACCGAACTCACTCTGTGGCTTTCCCCAAGACTTGGGAAGCGAGCACGGTCCTCGTGAAAAGCTTCTTGCTGTCCAGAGGTGCCCCCATTCCGGGAGCGATGTACCAATACACGGTGACCTTGTCTCCATCCAGCCGGTAGTACACCCGACCCATCACCCGATCACTCGGCCACTTCCTTACGAACACGTATTCGTGGCTGTCCGGCGTCATCATGTGGTAGAAACTATTTTTTCCAAGAGGCGCATCGCAGTTTTGCACGGCAACAATGCCGATGGGTTTGCTGGAAGAACAGTCGTACAATTCACCCATCTGAAGGTCTTGCGCGAAGCAACACGCGGACGCGACCATAAGCAAAATCAGGCTTTTCATCTGGAGTCCCCTCTGAGCGGACGCGGGAAGCATACAACCTTCAACCGCGCTGTCAACATTACGAAGGTAACATCACGCTGACCGCTTCGTGACTCGCCAGGTGTTGGAGGCGTGCATCTGTCCCGTACCCCCGACGCCTTCTTTTGTGGCATCGCTGGAATCCGCGCCGCGTGCGAGTCGAGTCTCCCAATACGCCCAACCTGACGATCTTACGCATCGAATGCCCACCCAGCCTTAAACTCTGCTAGAATCCACGACGATGTAAGAGGCACATGAACCTATCATTCCTTCCCGGCGATCTGCACCTGACCCAGAATGCAGAGGGGTTTTTCACTGTGACTATGGCGGGGCAGAAAATCCTGTCAACCAAGTCTGAGCCCTACGCCCTCTTTAAGTTCCACTCTCTCCGGACAGAACTGGAAAACAGGCTCGCCAAGCGGGAGCCGACCGCCGAAGAGAAAGCAGAACTCCTTCGGAACGAGGTCACGGATTCGATTCTCCGGGTTGGCGAACAGAAGAAGCCTGTCGCAAGCGCTCGAATTTCAACTGCTACGCTCTTTGAAGTTCAGGCTGCTCTAAGATCGTACTGTGCCACTGTAGAAACCAGCGACCTGAGCGAGAGTTCCCAAGCCATATACATAAATATGGCTGACAACTTCGTCCGGTGGTTGAAAGGCGACTTCGATCCCGGCAGCGGCCTAGCGCCGTACAAAGTACCCAAGAAGAAGTAGCGAAATGGAACTGTTAGGCTTGACCGGCGTCGTAATCCACACGGTGCGGTGAGTTGTTGAGTTGTTGTCATTTTTCGTGACTTGGAGAGTAAACTGTCGTGGATGTTATCCAAGACCGAATATGACGAAGCGTTGCTTAAAGCGCACAGGCTACACGCGGGAGTTTATCGTCGCGTGGCCGACAAGCTAGGGATTGATCCTTCTTATGTCAGCCGTGTTGCCAATGGCAAGCGAGAGGCGTCAGAGATTAGACGTGCCCTCTTGGACGAGCTTCAAGAGATACAGCGCCTCTTAAGGTGAGGGGTTGCACCACGGTCACCTTGCAGCCGTCTCCGAGGCGCGCCATGCACTTCGTATGAAGGACAATCGGATCACCGCGACTTATCTGACCAGGCAGCAACTGATCGAGTCACGTTGTGATATTCCCTGGGCCGAAGAAGTGCTGGGGATTCTATACGGGCTTCCGAATGGGCTGAAGGTGATCCATGTCTCTTACATGGAAGGCGGAACGATCAACGCGATTGCCGAGAACAGTTTTGTGGGTCTGCGGAAGACCGTAGCCAGCCTAAACGAGCGTCGCGGCCCTCGAAAACCACTGAAACCCGCATAAACATTGATCGAACGCGACTTTTATGGAAAACGCGATTAGAGCCTCACCACGCGACGAACTCGCCTCGGGTGACCATCAGCTCCTCAGGAAAACAGTGAGACTCACAAGCTTTCTACGTACTCAGGGTCGTTCCACGGCGCGTGAAACTGACACCAGCTCCAAATCCTTCCTCTGTGTTTCGCACGCTCGCGGCTGCAACCGGGAACGACACAGGGTCGCCGACGCTTCAGCGGGAAGACGACGTAAACTCGCCACAGAGCGAGGAGGAATCGTGGGAAGGTCGTCTCTGTGCTCATCAGTTCTCCCTCGACTCAGCCGGTTGGTGTGGTTGCTTACCGTCCGCTGCATTGTTCGAGTTCTGCATCGGGGACTTGTCGCTCGGGTTGGTCTTCACCGGGGATTGGCTCAGGGTTTTATTCTGTGGAAAGTTCGATCTGTTTTGCATGTGTCATCCTTTCTAAGGAGGGGGTCAGCCTGAAGTCCTGAGCTGACCCCGATGAAAAAGCACCGTTCCACGGCGGGGGTCGCGGCTTCAACTCTGGACTGGCGCGACACAGCATCAAACTTCAGACCAAGCTTGGCGGTGTGTCGTTCTCACCTGTGGCCCGTTGATCCTGTCTCTGATCGGCCTTGAGCTGACCGGCGAGTTGACGAAACTTCTTAACGCTGATGTCGCCGTGCTGGAAGAGATCAATAAGACCTTGCATTCGAGTGGCGCGTTCTCGGCTGCGACGCCTGAACGCTTCCTGTTCTGATCTAAGTTCGTAAATCTTCACAGTGGTGTACCTCGTTTCACCGGCATCTTCCCATTCGTGATGGCTTGCCGGTCGAGTGCTGCGTTGCGCTCGCGGTTGATGCGTACCCAAGGCCACGGAGCGAGCGAAGCCTTGACCTGTGCATATCGAGCGGCATCGGCCCGAAGGCGCGGGAGCTGACGCTCTATCTCGGTGAGCTTAACACGCGCTTGGTCGAGCGTGCCGGGAACGTGATGATGCGTGTCGAGGATGCCGGGAAGGCTCGGCATGTCTTTCTCTTCATAGCCTTCGAGTTTCCGGCGCTCGTACTCGCTCGGGTTGGATGCGAGGATCGCCTCCATACTGGCGATGAGTTCGCAGAGTTCAAACTGTGTCTCGTGCGCGTCGGCGAGGATTCTTTCCGCATCTGGTTGAAGCTCGAAGGCATGACGAGCGTCACGCGCTTCGTAGCAGTTCGCGTAGGTTATAAGTGGCAACTCCTGAGGCTTCGGCCTCGGAGCCGCGAGACTCGCTCGCTTGATGAACTTGACTCCAGCAACCTGCCGCCAGCAATCCAGATCGCGTTGTATCGCATTCTCCAGGAAGCCCTGACCAACGTAGCCAGACATTCGGGAGCCAAGGCAGTCAGCATTAGATTCGCCCGTTTGGCCACGTCGTTGGAGGTAGCAGTAATCGATGACGGATGTGGCTTTGACGCTAAGGCCGTGGCTGTCTCTTCGCACCGCCTAGGAATTCAGAGTATGCGAGAGAGGGCGGCTATGTTGGGCGGAACGGTCAGTTTCACGTCCGAGCGCAAGGGAACCAAGATTCTGGTGCAAGTCCCACTTGCCAACGAGGATTTCCAGCCCTTGGTGGGGCCGAGGAACACCTGAAATGCCGGCGCGAACGCACAAGATCACAGTCATGATCGTGGATGATCACGCAATCCTCCGCGCCGGGCTGAAAATGCTGGTCAATGCCCAGCCCGATATGGAAGTTGTCTCGGAAGCTCCCGATGGAGAGAAGGCGGTTCAAGCAGCACGAGAAACGAGACCGGACGTGGCCTTGCTGGACCTCACCATGCCTCGGGTTGGGGGTATGCAGGCGCTGCAGGAGATGGCGCGTAACTGCCGCCAAACCCGTGTGCTCGTCCTCACGATGCACGATGACCCAGCATACTTACGATCGGCACTGGCTGCCGGGGCCTCTGGCTACCTGCTGAAAAGGGCGGTGGATGCGGAACTGCTTGCCGCCATACGAGCGGTGCATCGGGGAGGGACCTACGTGGACCCGCGTTTGGCCGACGTTCTTGTCCAAGACCTGCTGGCGAAGAGAGATACAGGAGCGGGATCCAAACGGCCCGTAAGCATCCTGAGCGACCGTGAGATGCAGGTGCTCAGACTCGTGGCGCGGGGCTACACGAGTGCGCAGATAGCCAAAGAGATCTTTGTGGGTGTGAAGACTGTTGAGACCTATCGTTCCCGTTTCGCCGAGAAGCTCGGACTTCGGACGCGCAGCGATGTGATTCGTTTTGCCGTGCAAATGGGTCTATTGACCCCAGAAGCGCTGGAGAGTGAGTCGGGCGGCTCGTTTCGGTAGGAACTTTGTTTCAGGCCGCCTTTCTGCCCCGATATGTGGTGCACCTGCCCACTTTTGTCAGGGTTTTGCCGGACAAAGCCCCTCATTATTAGCAGCATCCCCGATACCCCGCTTATTCCATTTGCAGCACACTACGTGCAGGCTACAAAAGTGTAGTTTCCCCGCGAACCCAGGCCCCTAGCTGGTCAACGGCGATCGGAGAACAAATCGATGAGAACGACATTAAATGCCTCCCGCCCACCGCCGAGCTCGGGAATTTCCCCGGTTGGGACAAAACATTTGATCGCGGGTTTTGACCCTGAGACCTTTCTCGCGAAAGCCGGCGTCGGCAGGACAGTTGTTAATCTGAAAAAGAAAGACGCCGCATTTTCACAAGGCGCCCAAGCTGACGCTGTCTTCTATATTCAGAAAGGTAAGGTTCAACTCACTGTCGTGTCCAAGATTGGCAAGGAAGCAACCCTGGGCATATTGGGTCAGGGAGAGTTTTTCGGAGAAGGTAGCCTGGCTGGACAGGCTTTACGCATGGGGTCTGCAACCGCAATGACGGACTGCGAACTTCTGCAAATTGACAAGAAGGAAATGATGCTTGCGCTTCACCGGGAAAGTACGTTCTCCGATCTGTTCGTTGCGTATCTGCTGGCACGGAACATACGATATGAAGAGGATTTAGTTGACCAACTCTTCAACTCCAGCGAAAAGAGGCTCGCTCGGATTCTGCTCTTGCTTGCCCATTTCGGCAAGGAAGGCGTGCCCGAGACGGTGATCCCCAAGATCAGTCAGGAGACCCTCGCAGACATGATAGGCACAACCCGGTCGCGGGTCAGTTTTTTCATGAATAGGTTCAGAAAGTTGGGCTTTCTTGACTATGGCGGGAGCGGGCTGCAAGTTCACAGTTCACTTCTAAACGTCGTTCTCCACGACTAGCTTGCGCGCCGCAGTCCCAAAACACAGCTCAAGAAGACAGCGATAAGGAAATCAGGCATTTGCTGGATCTAATCCGGAGAGCGGCGCTATTTTCGTCGCGACCAGCACACCCAATAAAGTGGCCGCGTTACGAACGCTTCCCGAGATGGAGATGAGTGCTTCTGAGACGAGGGGATGTTGCCCCGCCAGCGCGTCAAGACGGTCACTGACGTTGTGGAGTTGCCGAACTTCGTTCAGGATTCTAAGGAGAGAAAACTTCAAATGGCTGACTTAGTTCAGGGAACCTGAAAGAGAGGTAGCTTGCTCAATCAAATGCTAGGCTTGTGCCTGCGATTGTCAAACATCTGGGGTGGCGCAGGTTCCACTGTAACAAGACGGTTCGCGAAGCGGAGGGAAACCTTGACGAGTGGCGATACACAGCGAAGCCGAGGAGGGAAAATCTTTGCGCCATAGCTGGCAATAAGTTTACTCCTTCAGTAATTCTTTTCAGGACGGCAGAGCGTCCCTTACTTGGTCGGCTCGCCAGCCGTCTCCTCTTGCTGTTCTTCAGCTTTTTGCCAAGTGGAATCGGGGTTGTATTCCTTCAGAGCTTGGGCACGAACATCGGTCTTTTTGCCGAGATCCCTCTCGTACACGACTCCATCCTGGCCAACGATGAATGTCATCACGCCCGACGACCTGTATTCCGCCGGATAGGCCACGAAAGCGAAACCCTCGCTCATTTTGCCGTTTACGATGTAACTCTTTGCCCCGCCGGGACCGTTTTTTCCCTGACGTGTCAAGATGAGGTAATAGTAACCGCGATAGGGATTCGGAGCGCTGTCCTGACTTTTGGCATAGCCCTTGGCAACGGCCGATGCCACCAACGGCCCGATGGGGCTCTGGGGTTCGCCAGCGGCAGCCTTCCAATACAAGCCATTGTGCTGCCCTTCATCACTGAAGATTTTCTGGGCGTACTCGTTGTGCTGGGTGGCGTAATATTCCTTTTGCGCCGCCACCAGTTCCTGGCAAACTCGAATGGTCGATATTTCATTCCGGCCAATTCGCCTGTATAGGATTTCTTTCTTGCCCGCCTCGGTGTCGAAATACCACGAATCACCCTTGTTCACGAGCGGTATGGGCCAGGGCCAATTATGAGCGCCGATGTACAAGACAGTGGTTCCGTCGGGTTCTTTCACCAGACGGCGCATTTCCTGATATCTCTTCACAAAATTGGCGCGGCTCTGGGCGTCCTCGATTTCATCTCCCGACGAGACGATTTGCTTTCCGTCGGGTCCAAGGATCTCGATCATCGTTTTTTCGTCGTTACTCTGCGTTGCCGTGAAGAGTGCGTTGCTGGCGTCTCCCGGCGATGAAAAAGTTTTCTGGCCCGGTTTCTGCGCCACGGAGGGGCTGGAAAAGCATGCCGTCAATAGAATAACGACCGCGGCTGACGCAGGAAGACTGGCCCAATGAAATTTGTCGAAGTTCAGCATCGTTCGCCGCATAATGACTTCTCTCCATTTCTAAATTTCACAATCTACCAGGAACATAACGAAACTTTCGATTACCGATGCCCGCCACCGCCATGCGCTGCTCCGCCACCGAAGCTAGCGCTTCCGCGTGACGAAAAGCTTCTGGCCTGTCCGCCATGATCGTAGCCGCTGAAGGCACCCGAGCGGACGCCGCTCTGGCCGTGGGGTTCGGCGTATCCCCGAGCCGCCTGCTTGTTTCCATTGAAAGGCCTCGGCGTTGCCCCCGGACGGTTATAGACTCCGCCGCGCGCCCCGACGTTCCCGTTGCCCGGCCTGTTTCCTGCGCCAGCACGGGCGCCAACTCCCCCGCGGTTGTCATTGACTCCGCCGCGCGCGTTTGCTCCCCGGTAGAAGTTGCTCCGGTTGTAAAACGTGTTGCTCCGGGAGTAGTACCTGTTGTTGTTGTAAATTGCGTATCCGCCATGCCAATTGAATCCCCAGTGACCCCAGCCCCATCCAAAACCGCCGAACCACCCGATTCCGAAGCCAGCGCCCCACGAAAGATACGGGCCGCCAAACCAGATTCCGGGATACGGATACCATCCTGGCCACGCCACGACCGGGCCTCCGTAAACTAGCCACGGATTGTATGCGGGGACGTAAACGACCTCGGGGCTGGCAGGCTGAATGCTGATATTCGAGTCTTGCGTCGCCACGGTTTGCTGCGGCGTGGTCTTAAGATTGCCTGATTCTTGCGCCCGCCGGCGCATCACCTGTACGGCATCCATCACATCCTGTTGCTGGTTGTAGTAGGCGTCGCCTAGAGATGACGTCCAGGAGAGGTTCTTGTCCATATTTCCCAGGACGGATGGAAATGCAGCCAGCGCCTTGACGCTCGGGTCCCAGGGTTGTTGATCCACAGCTTGACCCAAAGCGTCGCCCTTCAAATCAGGATGCGCTTGCACCCATCGGTCGGCCTCGACGACTTGCTCGGGAAACGTGGACGCCGCCAGGATCTGAGCCACTAGCGAATCTGGATACAGCGCAATCGGCGCCACCAGTTGCTGCATCTGTTCAGGGGTCTGTTGTATGTATGGCGGCGCCTGCGCGGCCTGCGCCGGGGCTTGCGCGTCTTGCGACGTCGCCGGCGCTTGCGCATCTTGAGAGGCCGACAGCTTCTGAGGCCAAGCCGCGAACAACAGAGCCAACGACAACAGGGAAACCAAACGCTGCTTACCCAATCGAGGCCTTGAGAACCTTGCGGCACGCGCGAAAATTTTCATGTTCTTGAACCTCCTCTGCAAAACCCTACAGAATCCGGTGCCATGACCAGCACATGATCAGCAAAAGACAGATTCCTTACGCTGCCGCCCGACTATAGGCGAGTTGAAACAGCCCTCTGCTGCAGTCGGCCCTGATCACAAAAATAAGCGGCCAAAGGATACCCGTCTGTTCAAAATCGATCACCTTCCGTGAGACACCCCACGGTGTTCCAAAGTGGAACGCAGAACGACCCGGCAAGAACAATCGAATGGACCTTGCCGGACTCGGTTGATCGTTTCTTCCAACAACTCGCTCACTTCCCCAATGCTCTATTTGCCGGTGATGACACCCAAACGCAAAGTGGAACATCGAAAGCGCAGCGGGTTTCATAAGTCCTGCGCTCGTCTGCGCTCGCAAGAGCCATTGGCATCCAGCCAGCCTAGTAAAGTGCGAACGCTAGCGCGAGCCAGGGCAATGGAGCAGTCGGCAGCTCCATAGTAAAAGATTGACGGTGTCGCCATCGGAGTCCATTGTATATCCGCAGGGGAACACAACATCATCGACATCGCCGTGACGCTCGTACTCCGCCTCTGGCCCAAAGATCCACGAATCCCCTCGCAGTAAACACTTTTCTGGATTCTCAAGCTCAAAGAGAGCTAAACCCAATCGATATAGACAGCCCGAAGGCGTATGCCGCACTCCGTGGTAGAACACGAGCCAGCCTCTGGACGTCTCGATCGGTGGCGGCGACAACCCAATTTTGTTCGCATCCCACCAGGCGCCGCGGCGTGCCTCCAACATGAGCCGGTGTCTGCCCCAGTAACGCAGGTCAGGAGAGTAGGAAACCCACATGTGCGACCCCAGTGGCGTCATCGGCCGATGAATCAACGCCCAGCATCCATCGATTCTGCGAGGCAGAAGAGCCGAGTCCTTATCGTCCGCTGGCATAATGACGCCATATCGTTCGAAACCTCGGAAGTCTTTAGTCAAAGCCAGAGACACTCCGGGCCCACCCCGCGAATAGGATGTGTAAGTGACTACGTATTGCTGTAGTTCGGGCACGAAAGTGATGCGAGGATCCTCAATGCCCCAGATTTCCTCGGGATACTCCTTCGGGCTCGGCATCAAAGTCGGTTCGCTGTCGATTTGCCAATTGTCCACTCCGTTGCGTGAGCGGGCGGCGCAAAGATGGGACAAGCCCCGCCGATCTTCGACGCGGCACAGCAGCAGAGTCGATCCGTCTGCCAGCAAGGTCGCGCCCGCATTGAAAACACTATTAATGGAATATGGCCAATCCTTGGCCGTCAAAATTGGGTTGGCGGGATGCCGAAGAAGCAGCGGCTCGTGACGAATTGTGGTGGCAACGCTCATAGGTGTTCACTCAGTGGCCCTGATCAAAGTCTAGTTAGTGGAAGCAACAAATAACTCCCCGCTTGTTCCGGCACTATCAGGTTCTGGCCGCGAGCTCATTTCCAGCAGCGCCATCAAGAACGATAGCGTGGATTCTGCTCCCTGGTTCTCGTTGGCGCGGTCAGGATGCAGACCGTCGCGGCAGCCCCCGGTCGCGGAATCATAAAGAGGAAGTTGCAGATCGTTGTCTCCAAGAAACCAGTTGAAGGCCGACCAAGCTTCAGCGCGCCAACGGCTATCCCCGGTTACACAGTAGGCTTGCAAACAGGCAGAAACCGAGCCGGCGGCCTCAAGCGGCTGTTGATCGAAGCGCGCCTTTTCGTCACCCTTGCGATAGAAGCCTTGCGATCCGATCGGTACAAAGTGGCCATTGGTTCGCAATGCTGAGTTTTTAACAGCCAATCCAGTGCTTCGAGACCCGCCGAAACCATGCGATCATCCGAGCAAGCCGAGCCCACGAGCAGCAGGGCTTGGGGCAATCTCGCATTTCCGTAGGCCAGAATGTTCTCGAACCACTTCCAATCCGAGCTTCGGATCGACTCATACATTTCCAGCAATCGCCGAGCCAGTGCGGATCTCACTTTTTGAGCGTCCCGGTCTCCCGGATACGAATCGAGGTATTCCTGAATTCCGAGGAGGGTGTAAGCCCAGGCACGAGGGCTACTGAATTCCAAAGCTGCGGGAAGGGAGAATTCAAACAAACGCCCGGAAGCGCACTTCAATCCTTGATCCCTGGACCGGCCTAAAACCGTTCCAAGTGCCCACAATGCGCGCCCATGACAATCTTCTGAACCTTCAGTTTCGCTCCACTGGCGATCGTAGCCAAGAAAGTTTCTGAATCAAGTAGGCTCGATACTGGTCGCCCTCGCGACGGAGGACGTGAGGGTGAGTCGCGCCCGCGACCATGTAGGCAACATTCTTGTGTTTGGACAAAATCTGCGGCAGCGCCTGAATCACGTTTTCGATTCCGACGGGCGCGGCTGCCAGGTTGTGACTTTCTCGACCGTCACACGCGCTCGTGACTTTCCCGCCTTGCGACTCTGATCATTGCTGCTACGCTGCGTTCTACATCCTCATCCGTGGTGGCCCAACTGGACACACTGATTCGCATCGCCGTGTGCCCTTGCCATTGCGTTCCCCCGCACCAGCAGGTCCCATCTTTCTGGATATCTGTGATGACCCTCCGCGTGTTCTCCGCTCCGCCGAACGAGACAAGCACCTGATTCAAGACCACGTCGTTCAGGATGGCGAATCCCGCCTGGTGCAGACATTCTGCAAACACTCTCGCCTGACGGCAGTTTCGCTCAATCATTTCCCGCAATCCGCTGCGTCCCAGTGAGCGCATCGCCGCCCACAACTCGACTCCGCGCGCCCGCCGCGATCCCTCCGGGGCGTAGTGACAGGGCTCGCGTCCTCCACCCGGTGTCAGATAAGCGGCACTCAGCGTCATGGCGGTATGGAGATACTCTGGCGTACGCACAACTGCGACGCCCGAATCGTAGGGAACGTTCAGCCACTTATGGCAATCAATCGCCCAGGAGTCGGCAGTGCCAGTGCCCGCCAGCAAATGTGCGTACAGCGGTGAGACGGCTGCCCAGAGGCCGAAGGCTCCATCCACATGCACCCAGGAACCTGCCTCATGCGCACGAGAGCAGATTTCCTCTGCGGGATCAAACGCACCGGTATTCACGTTTCCCGCTTGAATACAGACCAGCGTGTGATCGTCAAGCGGAGGTAGCGCGTCCAACCGAATGCGTCCCTGGTCGTCCACTGGAACCCGCGTCACTCGCGAGCGCCCGAGTCCAAGCATCGATAATGCCTTCAGCACCGAAACGTGAACTTCATCGCCCACCACCACGTGAATCGGCGGCGCTCCGAACAATCCGACCTCCTCGACGTCCCATCCAGCACGTGTCAGCAGCGTAGTCCGCGCCGCGGCTAAAGCTGAGAAGTTCGCCATTGTCGTGCCAGTGACGAATCCCGCCCCCGATCCGGATGGCAGACCCAGTAGGTCCACGATCCACTCCAGGACAATTTCTTCCAACTTTGCTGCCACTGGAGACATTACTTGCATTGCCGCGTTCTGGTCCCACGCTCCCGCTAGCCAGTTGGCTGCCAGTGCCGCAGGAAGCGACCCCCCGATGACGAATCCGAAATAGCGGCCTCCGGCCGTCGCTACCGTCGCGGCCGACCCAATGTCATCAAGCAGTGCTAAAAGCTCCGAGGGATCTGACGGCGACTGGGGCAGGGGCCCGCCTAGTGCCTCCAATCGGGCCACATCCGCAGGCAACGGTGCGACCTGCCGATTGGCAATCCCCGAGACATAGCGGGCCGCCCGGTGCGCAGTTTCTAGCAGCAATTTCTTCATGGATGCCTCCAGTTCAAACAGTCTGAACACCCACACCTATTCCACGCCAATGCCGAGCGGCGATTGCATTTCACACGGCTCGAAATTTGGCGCCCAGGAGAGACATGAGTGCGCGCCATTATAGTTCCGCCAACAGGGTTCAGGGCGATGCAGCGATTCTGGATGGATTGTCGGCCAACAGAAGCTATCCAGAAACGCTCTTCGAGGAAATCAATGGGATTATGTCCCCGAAGCCGACTTATGGCCCGCGTCGTTGAAAGTTTCTGACAGGTCATAACTTCCGGGTAGCCCGTCATTCAGCAACTGTCCCGCCAAAATACTCTCTCCTTGACCAACTAGGAGAGTTCTGTTAGCGTCTCTCCTAGACACACAAGGAGAGATCGTGGGCAAAGCGATTGATTTGCTGCAAGGCACACTGGACATGCTGATCCTCAAAGCTGTCTCGCTTGGCCCGCTGCACGGCTACGGGGTTTTGCTGCGCATTCAGCAGATCTCTGGCGAACAACTGGAGATCCAGCAAGGCTCGTTATATCCGGCG
>Ga0187802_10000253_pt1 | contig 12545 bp, 9 predicted proteins | sample NC_wetland_sal_i_FD_130584 | JGI IMG/M metagenome (GOLD analysis project Ga0187802, IMG submission 130584) | Wetland sediment microbial communities from Neuse River Estuary, North Carolina, USA - Control_2 | ecosystem: Environmental > Aquatic > Freshwater > Wetlands > Sediment | place: USA... | reverse complement strand
GTAGATGGCCTTCAGCAGCGGCCCGCTCATCGCGGTGGTGACTAGGGCCATGACCACCAAGAGGGCGTACAGCTCGTTGTTCAGGATGTGCAGCTGGAGCCCGACGCCCAGGATGACTATCTCGGTCAGGCCCCGGGTGTTCATCAGCGTGGCGATCGCGCCGGCGTTGCGCCCGCGGACCCCGTTGAGCTGGGCGCCGGCATAGGCGCCGATCAGCTTCCCGGCGATGGCGACCACCAGGATCGCGCCCAGCTCGACCAGCCCGGAGTTCCCGATCGTGGCCAGGTTGATGCTCAGCCCGGAGACCACGAAGTACAGCGGGAGCAGGACCAGGACGCTGATCTGCTCGAGGCGCTCCAGGATCTCCTCGCGCATGGCCAGGGCGTCCTCGCGGGGCATGATGATGCCGAACAGGAACGCGCCGAAGATGAAGTGCAGGCCCATCCAGTTGGTGGCGTAACAGGACAGCAGCAGCAGGGCCAGCACGGTGGCCAGGATGTTCGGGGTGAGCTGGCCCGCCTCCCGGTAGGCCCGGGTGAGCTGGCGGAGCAGGGGCCGGACGAGCAGGAACATCGCGGCGGCGTACGGGATGGCCAGCAGGACCTTCCACGGCGCGCCGCCCGAGGCCAGGGCGACCACCACGGCCAGCAGCGTCCAGGCGAGCACGTCGGCGATCGCGGCGCTGGCCAGCGCGATCCCGCCGATGCGGGTGCGTTGCAGGCCCCGGTCGGTGAGGATGCGCGCCAGGACGGGGAACGCGGTGGCCGACATGGCGGTGCCGATGAACAGCGCGAAGGTGGAGACGTGCGCCACGTGGTGACGGTGGGCCAGCCAGATCCCCAGCAGCGAGCCGAGCAGCAGGGGCAGGGCCAGCGAGCCGGTCGACACCCCGAAGGCGACGCGCTCGCGGCCCCGGATGAGGCGCAGGTCCACCTCGTAGCCGACCACGAACATGAACAGCAGCACGCCGAGGTCGGCCAGGGCGGTCAGCGGGGAGATCAGCGGGGTCGGGAACAGCGTCCTGGTGAGGTGGCCGTGGAAGAACGTGGGTCCCAGCAGGATCCCGGCCAGGATCTCGCCGAGCACCGGGGGCTGCCCGAGGCGCCTGGCGGCAATGCCCAGCAGCCTGGCCAGGATGATGACGATCGCCACATCCGCCAGGAGCAACTGGACCGCGCTCAGGCTCAAGATCCGCCCCTCATCCCCTCCGGGTCACTCAGCGGTGACGATGCGAGTCGTACCGCAGTGCGTAGGCGTCGCCCAGCCGGATCTGGGAGCCCGCGACCAGAGGGGTACGGACGCCCGGAGTCAGCTTGGTGCCGGTTGTCTCGCCGGGGAGGACGAGGAGGGTGCCGTTGGCGGAATTGAGGTCGGAGACGAAGACCTGCCAGCCGTCCAGATCCACGCGGGCGTGGATCCTGGACACCAGGTCGGGGGCGCCGCCGAGCCGCAGCGGCCGGGCGCGGCCCTCGGCCACCGACTTGTCGAGGGTCGGCTCCCGCCCCACCACGTAGTCGGTATCGAGCTGGCACACCGAACCGTCGTCCAGGACGAGCACGCCCAGCGGCGGCCGCCTGCCTTCCTGGGGCACCTTGGTCAGCTGGGCCATCCCGATGCCGCAGACGGCGCAATAGCGCGCCTCCGGGTCGTCGAAATGCCCGTTCTTGCAGTAGATGCCCATGACGATCGGGGCTAGGCCCTCGGCGGGGCTGAGGGCCTGGTCGCCCAGAGGTTCCGCGCCCAGCGGCAGCGGGTCACGCCGGGGCATCTCCACGGCGGGCTGACCGCCGAGCGGAAGCGAGACGAAGTCCCCGCCGAAGTCGGCCGGCTCACCGGGGGCCGCGCCGTACGGGTACGCCGACTGCCCGTAGGGGTCGCCCGCCGCCTGCGGCCCGGCCCCGAAGGGAGCGCCCGGCTCGCCGAAACCTGCGTCGACCGGGGCGGGCCCCGGCGGCGGGATCTGGTCCCGCCAGGAGACGTCCAGGCTGGTCGGGCTGTGCACCGGCTCCTGGCCGCCGAAGTCCGAGTCGACCGGGGCTTCGGGGGCCTGGGGGGCCTCGGGGGCGTCGGGGGCCGGAGGGGCGGCCTGAGCACTCCAGGCCGCGTCCAGGCTGGTCGGGCTGAGTACCGGGGGCTGGTCGAGGAGGCCCGGGTCGAGCGGAGCGGGCGCGGGGTGCTGGACCTCGTCGCGCCACGCGGGGTCCAGGCTGCTCGCGCTGGGGGTGTCGCGCGGCTCGGCCTCGCGGGCCACGTCGGCCTCGCGGGCCGCGTCGGCCTCGCGGGCCGCGTGGGCCGCGTCGGCCGCTTCCGCCAGGCCGGCGACCGCGGCGCCGCCGGCCGCGAGTGCCCCGCCGGCGGCCAGGTCGGCGGCTACCGACCCGCCGGAGGGTGCTGCGTCACCCGCTGGCTCGGTGCCCGCCGGGAACTGTTCCGCGGCCGGGGTTTCCACCGGTGCCGCGGAGGCTCGCGCCGCGGCAGAGGGCTGCATCGGGGCAGGGACCTCGGCTGCGGCGGGAGGTTCGGTCGTGGCGAGGAGGTCGGTCCCCGGCGGGACTTCGGCGGGAGCGTAGACGAAGGCCACGGCCCGGACCACGCCATCGGCCAGGCGCAGGTAGGGATCGGTATCCCCGACGCTGGTCGGCGGCCGCACGCCCGCCCGGACCTTGATCACCGTGGACGGCAGGACGTACGTGAGCCGGCCGTACGGCTCCCCCGTCCCCAGCCGTTGCACGCCGCGCGCGGTGGTGACTTCCGCCCAGGCCGGGCCGTACACGGTGAAGGCCGTTCCGCCGGCGGCCGGGCCGAACGCGACGGCGGCCGGGCCCTCATCGTCACCGGCGGCCGGCGCCGCCGCGTTGGCCTCGCACTCCGCGGAGACCAGGTCGGCGAAGCTGTGACCGCTCTGGCCGGCCCGGGCCGTCCTGGCCAGCAAGTCGAGGAGGCGGTCCGTAAAGGCCCCGCCCGCGGGATGGACCAGCAACACCAGATCTCCCTGCCTGGCCAGCACGCCTTCGCCATGAATGGGCCACAGGCCGGGCAGAACACCACCCTGATCGCTCACGCCAGTCTCCCGCCGTTGAACCGCCACCGGATAAACGGAACCCGCATGGGCCCGTTGGCTACGAGCCATACTGCCAGCCAGATCAGGCCGAACTGGATGATGAACGCGGCCCCGCCGACGTGGCCGACGATCCCCGGGATGGCGCCCGCACTCAGGAGCAGCCAGAGCAGCAGGCCCTCATTCACCCCGGTGGCCAGCCCGAAAAACGTGGGCCAGTCCTTCTCCCAGCGCCATTGCATCAGGAAATGGTAGAGCAGTTCCCAGAGCACGCCCAGCACGGCGACGCTGGCCAGGACCAGGAAGCCATCCCGGTACTTATCGCCGAGCGGTGCGCTGCCCGGCAGGACCGGGACGATGATCAGGGTGATGAGGCCGCCGACCACAGCCAGCAGGAAGATCCGGGTCTGTATTCGGCCTGCCAAGGTAGGGAGCATGCACGCACCTGTCTCTAGCGGAGCACGAGCACTACGGGTATGAGCGTCATGGCTGCCGGTTCCTGACCCAGCGCAGCCATTGCGAGGTGGAGCGGGCCGGTCCGATCTTCGGGCAGAAGCCCCGGCGCGCCAGGTCGTCGGTGATCTCCTGGGCGGCGATCTGCAGGCCGAGGAACGTGTCCACACCGGGGAAGTAACCGCCCAGCGTGGCGGCGCCCGAGGCGTATATCGCCCCGGGCGCGCTGCCCGTGCCCCGCAGTTCGAAGGTGCGCTCGACGTCAAGGCGGCCGACGGGGTTGCGGCCGGCGCCGGAGTGCTCGAGGAGGTCCGCCAGCACCCTGTGCTCGGAGATGTCGGCTTCGAGACCGGTGCAGTCGATGACGAAGTCCGCGGCGACCTCGAGGAGGCCATTCACGGTCTTAACGTGGCTGACGACCATCCCGTCCTCGCGGACCTTCATCCCCTCGACCGTTCCGGCCAGCACGCGGTACCAGCCTGCGCCCCGGCCCTCGTTCATCTGCCGCTGCCAGCTTCGCCGCCACGGCGTGTTAGTGCCGCCCATCAGCTTGTACTCAGTAGCGCGCTGCTCACCCTCGAGGCGGCGCATCTTCGCCTTCAGCTGTCCGCCCCACACCGACTTCGGGTAGTTGAACCCCTGGTAGGCGAATCCGTTGCCGCCCCGGCGCCGCATCCACGGGCCGGGACCGTGGGAGCCGGAGATGTACGTGCGGAACAGGTGCACGATCTCGGTGTCGAGCTTGTTCTTGGCCCGGTCGTCCATCAGGCGCTGCAGCACCCGGGACGACACGATCCCGCCGCCGCGGATCAGCACCACGCTGTGCTTCACCTTGAGCCGGTCGTAGATGTGCTCGTGGTCTTCGTAGGCGCTGACCACGTGGTAGAAGTCCTGGTTCTCGGTGCGGAAGGCCTGCAGTTCGGGCAGGTACTTCAGGCCCGGGTACCCGATGGCCAGGTGGACGAACTGCGAGCGGTAGGCGACGCGGCGGGCCGGTTTCGCGTCCGGAGGCGTCAGGATGGTGAAGTAGCCGCCGCCCTGGCGCTTGCGTACCATCCGGACCTGGCCCTTGACCAGCATGTCGAAGTAGCCGATGCGCTTCGCCTCGCGCTCGATCCCGGCGAAGACCTGGCCGGCCCGCGGGGTGTAGAAGTCCGCCCACATCGGCTCGAAGAGCACCTGGCGCAGCGGAGCCAGGGTCCGGTCGTGGATCGCCTCGGACAGCGCGTAAGACGGAAAGCCCCAGATGTTGTCCGGCCGCGAGGCGGAGTCGGAGCGGATCCGTTCCGGGCGCGGAATCTGGGAGACGCGGGTCAGGTACTCATAGGTCTGCCACGGGTGGTCGATGTCCGACAGCACGCGCATCTTGTCGGGGCCAACCCCGGCGATCCGCAGGTAGTCGACGGTGATGAAGCTGCCCATGCCGCCGCCCACGCTGACGAAGGGCACGTCCACCATGGGGATCCCCGCCGCGGCGACCATGGCGTCGGTCCACGTGTCAGACTTCAGGAGTTCCTCGGTCAGGTCGCCGGCGCCCGTCGGCCCAGGCTGAATCTGGGCCTGGATCGTCGGCGCCTCACGCGCCCCGTCCGCTGAAGCGTCCGTCCCCATCGTCCAATCACCCTGCGCTCTCGGCATCGGTGGAAATCGCCATCACCGGTGCCTGCGACCCCGCCGCAGGCTACTTGTGACAATCCAGATCGTAGTGCGAGCGAGGTTGGTCCGGAAAGGCGTGTCAGGGCCGGAGGCGGACACCTGCGTCATCCAGCCAGGGAAGTCCGGAACACGGTAACGGCAAGCCGGGTGAGCGATTCGCCCGGCAACTCACCGTCACCCGATCAGGGGTTGCTGCCCGTATCAGTCCACTGTGAGGGGATTTCCATGAGCATGGAGTCACCCCTGAACAGCGCCGTGCGGCGCACCTCGCGTTCGATCGAGGTTGCCGACATCGTATAGCCGAGGAAAAGCAGCAGGGAAATCGCCTGGACGGCGATCCCCGGCCAGTAAGAGTTGAAAGTGGAAAGGCTCCAGTCATTGAGGGCGTGGAGCAACGCCGCGATGGAAACTCCGAAGATGATCAGCTGCCACCGGCGCCTTGGGTAGTTTACGGCGATTCCGATAAAGAATGCGGAGACCGCGGCCCACACTGCGTGCTCGAACCCGTCAACGAAGACGCGGAAAGCGAAATCGAGGACTCCGGTGTCGGCCACCGAGACCTGGTTCGCGTTCGCCACCTGCGCGATGGCCATCTCGGTGTAGAACATCTCTTCGATGATGCCGAAGGTGAGGCCGGCGATGGTGCCGAGGAACATCCACATCCGGACGTTCAGCTTGGTATGACGGAACCTCAGCAGGATGAGCGCGGCCAGCAGGACCGGCAGCGCCTTCGATATCTCCTCGTTGTACCCGACGCCGAGGGCGGCCAGGAAGTTACCCTTGCGGACCCCGTTGACCAGCTGATTGTTGATGTTGATGGTCACCACGTTCAGCCATATGGCCACCCAGATGATGATCCCGACCGCGATCACGATCTCCTGCGTGTGAAGCCGGCCGGGGCGCATGAGGAGCCAGAACGCGATGGCCCACAGCGGCGCGATGTACAAGCTGTACGCGAAGCCCGGCGCGGCCAGGCTGCGTGAGTTCGACAGCAGGGCGAGGAAGATCAGCGGGAGCAGCGCGTACGCGATGACGAGCACGCGCAGGCCGTTGTGCCAGCCGGGGTTCTTCAGCCAGCTCCTGATCGGGACCAGGATCTCGACCGCCATGGCCAGTCCCCCGGTGGTCGACGCCGGATGACCGGGCGGGGGGTAACCACCGGGCGCGGCGTAGGCGCCGGGCTGTGCGTAGGCGCCGGGCTGTGCGTTGGCCCCGGGTGCGCCTGCGCCCGCGGGCACCCCGGCGCCTCCGGGAGCGCCGGGGTGCCCGGGCGGCGGATAACCGCCGGGCGGCGGGTAGCCCCCCGGCGGGGGGTAGCCCGCGGGCGCTCCGGGCATGGGTGCGGCGGCCGGGGCACCCGGCCAGGGCGCTTGCGGCTCGGCGGCCAGCGGCTGGAACCGCATGACCGGGCCCTGCGGGGAGGCCAGCGAAACCTCGGTCGGCTGCCGCACGATGACCTGGTTGACCTGCTGGCCCTGCTGGAAGGTGCGGGCCTGGCCCAGGTTCTCGTACACCCAGCCGACCGGTCCCCAGGTCAGCTGCGCGTGCCGGCGTGAGACCGTCGGATCGTCGACGATGACGCTGTTATCGGACAGGCGCCCAATCATGACGGTCTGCCCGGGCTGGAACACATAGCTCCGCCCGTCGAAGGTCACTTGCAGGTCGTTCATCCCGGCCCCCCAATCCTTCAGCGGCCACGCTGCCTAGTCGGTGTCAATTGTCCAGTCGTCTCCTGCGCCCCGGCAATCAGGATCGCCGCCAAGCCGATCGCCACCGGCCTGCGAGGCCAGGCCGCCGGCGGGCCGGCGGGCCGATGGCCACGGGGACGGTGGGCGCCTCTGACCCCTGGCCCGGCGCTGAGGGCGCGACCAGCAGCGCAATCGTGGTGTCGTCGGCGCTGCCGTCCGCCGACGCGCAGCCGCTCGCCCAGGCGGGCAACTGCGCGGCCAGCCACTCCGGCGGCTGTCCGTCGATGAGCCCGGCTAGGTCGGCGCTAACTGCGTCGGCCCACGGATCGGCTGCCTGGGCGTTACCGTATCCGTCCGTCGCCAGCAGGACCCCGAGCAGCGCCGTGCACGAGAGGTCCACCACGGCGACGCGGAAATCCTCCTCCGCCCGGGGCGCGCACAGGCTCGTCGTCTGCAGGCCGTCCAGCGACGGGTCGGAGGGCACAGGAAGCAGCGCCTGCCCGCGCGGCTGGATGCCGAGGATGTCCCCGTCCCCGATCTGGACCAGGACGAGCCACCGACACCCCGCGACGGCCAGCAGCAGCGTGGATCCGTAGGCGATCGGGGGATTGTCGCCCCGGGCCCGGATGGCCTGTTCCTCGTCGGTGAAGGGCCGGGCGGCCAGGTCGTCGGCCACGGCGGCGCGCCACCGCCCGGTGATGGCGGGCACGAGCGCGCCCAGAGCCTCGGATTCGAGCTGCTCGGCTGCCTCGAACGCGTCCAGCCGCGCGGCCAGCTCGGCGGCGGCCTCGCAGGCCACGGTGACCGCCAGCGCCGCGCCGGTGGCGCTGCGGAAGTGGCGTCGGTGACCGTGCCCGTCGGCGACGGCCGCGACCACCGCGTGCGGCCCGGCCGGTCTCGCCTGGACGGCATCCTGGTTCGGCAGGCCGGAAGCCTGGTGCGCCGCTCCGCGCTCAGATGCGACCAGGGCGACCCAGGCGCCACGGCTGCCCGCCGGCGGCCGCTGCGAGGTGTCGGCGGGCATCAACAATCACAGGATCCGGTCGTCCGGGGTCGCGGATCCGGGCCTGGCCTCCCGCGGTACGGTCACCTGATCCCCCCTCCCAGGCGCAAGCCCCCGGTGCGGAGCACGCCAGCGCGGTCACGTCCCTGCCGACCGACCGGACGCCTCCGACGGCGCCCGGATCATGATGGGAGCATTCAAACAGACCCGCTCGCCATTGTCACCCGGCGAGCGATGACGGCGACGGGCGCCCGGGGTACGGGAGCTCAGCTGGTGCGGCGCAGCCGACGCTTGGCCAGGTCGTCCTGGGCCACGGAAATGGGATTCCTGAGGTCCACGGCCCCATCCTCGGCCCGCACGGCGGGCAGGACCGCCAGGTCGCCCTCGACCTCGCGCCAGACCCGGCCGAGCGCGATGCCGAATACGCCCTGGCCACCTTGCAGCAGGTCCACCACCTCGTCCGCCGACGTGCATTCGTACACGCTGACCCCGTCGCTCATCAGCGTCACCTTGGCCAGGTCGTCGCTGCCGTGATCACGCAGGTGCTGGACCGCCGCCCTGATCTGCTGCAGCGAGATCCCCGTGTCCAGCAGCCGCTTGACGACCTTCAGCACGAGGATGTCGCGGAAGCTGTACAGACGCTGGGAACCGGAGCCGTGGGCCGGGCGCACGCTCGGCTCGACCAGGCCCGTGCGCGCCCAGTAATCAAGCTGGCGATAGGTAATTCCGGCCACGGTGCTGGCGGTCGGACCGCGGTAGCCCATTCCCGCCGCCTTGTTGGCGCCCGCGGGGACTTCCGGGGCGCCTATGGCCCCGTCAGCGGCCCCCAGGGTCTCGTCAGTCTCGAACAGGGCATCCTGAAAGCCATGTGGGTCGTCGGCGGCGGATCCACCGCCGCTGTCACTCCTGGTTACCGCCACGCCTACCTCCACGGGAGCTGACTACCCACGGCATTCGCACCGTAAGCCGGCCCGGGTGGCGGCGTCAACGACCGCGCGCGGCGCGTCGCGACATTACCGGCGGCATGCTGGCATACCGGGATGCATGAGTAAAACGGGGTCAGCGGCGTGCCGAACGACGCGATCATGTCGCCCGGCCGAAGTCCTCCGGTGAGATGGTGTCGAGGAACTCGCGGAACTTCTCTACCTCGTCCTCCTGCTCATCCGGGATCGCCACGCCCACCTCGTCGAGGATCTCCTCGCTGGCGAAGATCTGGGCGCCGGTGCGCAGCGCCAGCGCGATCGAGTCCGACGGGCGCGCGCTGACCTCGGCGCCGTTGGAGAAGACGAGGTCCGCGTAGAAGATCCCATCACGCAGGGCCGTGATGTTCACCGTCCGCAGCTGGACGCTCAGAGCCTCGAGCACATCGCGGAAAAGGTCATGCGTGAGCGGCCTGACGGAAACCATGCCCTGCTGCGCGAAGGCGATCGCCGTCGCCTCGACCGCCCCGATCCAGATGGGCAGGTACCGATCCCCCTGCGCCTCTTTCAGCAAGACGATGGGGCTATTCGACGGCATCTCGACCCGGACGCCGATGACCTCCATCTGCCGCACTGCAGCTCCGTCCTCACGTGCCTGGCGAACCTGTCTGGGCCACCTCTCCCCTTGCCACGGTACACCCGTAATCGCCCGGAAGCCGACCGCAGGCCCCTGCCCTGAGGGTCGCGGGCCTCGGCGACCTGGTCCGATAGCCCGGGCCCCGGCTCGTATCTCGCCGTGGGCGCTATGGTCAACCCGGCCTCGGCCAGCGCGGACTCGATCAGCGTCCCGTGCAGTCGCAGGATGAGGTCCGTGATCTGCCAGGCGGTCATGGCGGCCGCGTCGCGCGCACCGGCGCCGCGCTGGCGCAGCTGCGGCGCCACCACCTGCTCGACCAGGTTCGCGTCCCGGTCCGCCGCGGCCTTGACCGCGCGCAGGTGCCGGGCCTGGACGCCGAAGTGGCGCAGCGCCGCCACCGTGCGGGCCACCGCGAGCGCGTCGGCCCCGTACTGCCTACCCATCCGCCGGATCAGCCCGTGGTCTTCGAGCTCGGTCAGCTCCGCTTCGCTGATGCCCGCCGCCTCGAGGAGCTGGCGGCGGGACAGGTCCGCCGGGGGCTGCCTTCCGGACAATCCGGCTCCGTCCGGGCCGGCTCCCTCCGCGCCCGCGCGGCCCCCGTGTACGTCACCGGCTAGCCGTTCCCTGATCACCCGCAACGGAAGGTAGGAATCCCGCTGCATGGTGAGGATGTACCGCAGCCGCTCGATGTCCGCGGCGCTGAACCGGCGGTAGCCCGAGCTTGACCGGGCGGGCTCGATCAGCCCTTCGGCCTCGAAGAAGCGGATCTTGGACGCGCTGATGTCAGGAAATTCCGCACGCAGCCGGGAAAGCACTTCGCCGATGCCGAACTGACCGCGTGCGGGCTGCTCGCTCATGCGCTGTCCCCCGCTCGCCTCCGGGGCGCCTCAAGGCGCCGCCTTGCAGACTTGGCCGCCTGCGGCGGCGGGCCCTTGTCGCTTCGCTCCTCAGTCCAGGCGACGCCGCGCCCCTTCGGCTCGCTCACGCGTAATCCTGCGCACCCCTGCCGCGAGGGTCCGCCGAGGAGGTTCTCCGGTCAAGGTTCTGGCCGGTCAGGAACAGCAGCCGGAACTTCCCGATCTGGACCTCGTCGCCACCGGTCAGTTCTGCCTCCTCGATGCGCTCCCGGTTGACGTAGGTGCCATTGAGGCTGCCCACGTCGCGGACGGTGAACTGGGCGCCTCGGCGGTAGAACTCCGCGTGCCGCCTGGAGACCGTCACGTCGTCGAGGAAGATGTCACTGTCCGGGTGCCTGCCCGCGGTGGTCAGGTCGCCGTCGAGCCGGAACCTGCTCCCGGCGTTGGGCCCGCGCATGACCAGGAGCAGCGCGCTCCCCTCCGGCAGGGCGCCGAACGCCGCCGAGTCCGGGAACAAGTCGTCGCCGAAGTCACCGTCCTCCAGCCGTCCCACGGGAGTCAACGTCGAGGTGGTCTCGCCGGGACGCGGGCCGCCCATTCCGGCGCCGGACAGCTGAGCCCCGCAATTGGAGCAGAACCTGGCGTCGTCGGGATTGGGCCGACCGCACCGGGCACAGTAAACGCGTGGCATAACTCCGCTCGGCCTCCCCTCGGTGAATACCTCGGCATCCGGCGATGCAGCCCAAGGTACCCGCGCGGAGGCCCGGCGGTCGAGCAACCACGCGAACAGCCCGCGCCGGCCGGGCCGTCCGGCCTTCTCGTCGCGGCGCTTCCGCCCCATCGCCGTCTCACCTCCTCCATGCTCATGCTGCGCGCCTGCCGCCCGCGGATGGTGACCACCGAGCAAACCCTAGTGGGCGCGATTCTCTCATATTTGCGAATTTCGCGCGGTTCGCGCGGTTCGGATCGGCACGCGAAGCACACAGCTTACCCGGACACGGGCCGGTGAGCCTGGCGCGATGGTCTGCGGACCCTAAGCGCCCGGCCTGCTCCACCACGGCGGCCCATTCGTCGAGTAGCTGCTGCGCGGAGTCCGCGTCGCTGCCCTCCGCCCACAGACGGGTGAACGCATCGGCCGGATCCGGCAGCACCAGCACCCACCCGCGATCCGCTTCGATCACGCGCACGCCGTCGGTGGTATCGATCTGCCTGCTGCCCGCCGCCTCCAGCACCGTCCTCATCACGCTGCCCTTGGTCGCCCACGGCGTCGGGATCGACCGCCTGAGCAGGTGCGCGGCCGGGATCCTGGCGTCGATCTGGCTGAGCGTCAGCCTGGTCCTGGCGACCAGGCCGAGCAGCCGGACAAAAGCCGCGATGCCGTCGACGGTCCGCGCGCACTCGGGGACCACGAACCCGCCGCGGCCGTCGGCCGCGAAGATGACGTCCTCCTGCGCCGCCGCGACCGTGAGCGCGTCCATCGACGTGGGGGTCCAGCTCACCCGCACCCCGTGGAAGCGGCAGACCTGCTCGGCCACCCTGGTCGTGGTCACCGGCAGGGCTACCCGCCCGGATTTGCGCTCGGCCGCCACCAGGTCGAGCACGGCCAGCAGCGCCCGGTCCTCGCTGACCAGCTCGCCCTTCTCGTCCACGAGCTGGATCCGCTCGCCGAGCGGGTCAAACCTGACGCCGAACGCCGCGCGGTAGGAGGACACCAGCTCGGCCACTCGCTGCAGGCCCGCGCGCTGCTGGGCGACGGTCTCGGTCGGCGACACCTCGTCCAGCCGGTTGTTCAGGGTCAGCACGTCCACGCCGATCGTGCCGAGCAGGCTGGGCAGGACCAGCGACACGGTGCCGCCCGCGCAGTCCGCGACCACCCTCAGGTTGGCCTCGCGCACCCCGCTGGTGTCGACGCACGAAAGCAGTTCGTGGGCGTAGGACTCGACCACCCTGGGCGAGTAGCTGAGCTCGGCGATCTCGCCGGGGAACGCCCGCCGGAACTCCTGCCGGGAGAAGACGCGCTCCAGCTTGCGCTGGTCCGCCGGCGACAGCTCGGCGCCGTGCTCGTCGAGGAAGATGATGTCGACGGACTGCGGGTCGCCGGGCGTGGTGCGGATGGCGACGCCGCCGCTGTAGTGGTCGCGGGCCGTCTCGAACCTGACCACCGGAAGAGCCTGGGCCTCCAGGTCGACCACGTTGATCGCGCTGGCGTTCAGCGCTCCCTGCACGGCGCGCTTCAGCGTCCGGGCCGCCCGGGACGCGTCCCGCGACGTGGT
>Ga0187802_10000251_pt1 | contig 12603 bp, 8 predicted proteins | sample NC_wetland_sal_i_FD_130584 | JGI IMG/M metagenome (GOLD analysis project Ga0187802, IMG submission 130584) | Wetland sediment microbial communities from Neuse River Estuary, North Carolina, USA - Control_2 | ecosystem: Environmental > Aquatic > Freshwater > Wetlands > Sediment | place: USA... | reverse complement strand
GCCCGAGCGGTGATCAGGCCGGAGGCGTGGCGGATGTGAGCGGTGATGAGGCCGCGAGCCTGGCGCGCCCGGGCGGTTATGAAGCCTGGAGCCTGGCGGGCTGGCGGGCGCATGTGCCCGGGGTAGCCGACGTCCGGTCGTTCGTCGCGGGCCTGGGCGACGACACGATCCCGGGGCTGGCCGCCGCGGCGGCGTCAGCGGTGCCCGGGCGGGTCGCGGTCACCGTCGACGGTGAGCCGGTCACCCACGCCGAGCTGGACGACGGCGCGGCCCGGGTGGCGGGCTGGCTCGCGCGCCGGGTCCGGCCGGGCGACCGGGTCCTGCTCGCGGCGGCCGCCAGCGTCGGCTTCGTCCGCTGCTACCTGGGCGCGCTCCGGGCCGGCGCGGTCGTCGTCCTGGCCAACCCGGGGTACACGGCCGCCGAGCTCGGGCACCTGGTCGCGGACTCCGGAGCGGTGCTGGCCTTCGCCGACCCCGGTCCGGCCCGGCTGCTGGCCGCGCTGGGCCCGGGGGTCGATCCGCCGGAGACGGCCGACGTCCGGATGCTGCCCGACCAGGCGGGCCCGGTTCCCGCCCTCGCGGCGCGCCCGGGCGAGGTGGCACTGCTCGCGTACACCTCGGGCACGACGGGCCGGCCCAAGGGCGTCCCGCTGACCCACCGCCAGCTGGTGACCTCGATCCGCTCGGCGATGGCGGCCTGGGGGTGGAGCCGGGATGACGTGCTCGCGCACGCGCTCCCGCTGTACCACCAGCACGGGCTGGGTGGGGTGCACGCGGCGCTGATCGCGGGCGGCACGGTGCACGTCAGGTCCCGGTTCTCCCCCGCCGACCTGGCGGGTACGATCCGGGACACCCGGGCCAGCGTCCTGATCGCGGTGCCCACCATCTACCAGGCCCTGGCGGACTCAAATGCAGCAGCGCCACCGGATTTCGCCGGACTGCGGCTGGCGGTGTGCGGCTCGGCCCCGCTGAGCCCCGCCCTGGCCGGCCGGCTGGCCGCCCTGCTCGGGCGCGTGCCGCTGATCAGGTACGGCACCACCGAGACCGGGCTCAACGTCTCCAACCCCCTCGGTGACCCGCGAGGTGACACGGTCGGGATACCGCTGCCCGGGGTGCTCGCCCGGATCCAGGACGTGGACGGCGAGGCGGATCTAGGTGCGGACGGCGAGATCCAGCTCCGCGGGCCGCAGGTGTTCGCGGGGTACTGGCACGACCCGGCCGGCACGCAAGGCCCGTTCACCCCGGACGGCTGGTTCCGCACCGGCGACATCGGGGCGGTCGACGCGGCGACCGGGCACCTGAGGATCCGCGGCCGGACCAAGGAGATGATCATCACCGGCGGGCTGAACGTCTACCCGCGCGAGGTGGAGATCGTGCTCGAAGCCCACCCGTCGGTGGCCGAGGCCGCGGTCGCCGGCGTCCCGCACGAGCGGTGGGGCGAGCAGGTCACCGCCTGGGTGGTGCTGCGGGACGGGCATGAGTTCGACGAGGCCGTCCTCATCTCGCACGCCCGCACGCTCCTGGCCGGCTACAAGTGCCCCAAGCGGGTGTTCCGGCTAGCCGCCCTGCCCCGCAACCACGTCGGCAAGATCGTCCGCACCGCGCTGGGCCGGTCAGGGTAAGCCGGTCGGCCCGCCCCACTGCGCGTAGGTGACATCGGCCGACCCGATCGTGGCTTGGACGCCCTCGGTGACGGTGGCCACGATCACCCCCTTGCCGTGGCGCACGGCGGCGAAGTGAACCCCGTCGGGAGCCCAGGACGGGGAGGTGAACTGGCAACCGGCGCAGTGCAGGACGATCTTGGCGCCCCCCGTGACCGTCCGCCTCCCAGATGCCTGGCTCATTGCCGCTGGTGAACAGCGGCTGCGGGCCACGCGCCATCTGCCGCCGGAGCAGATCATCGCGAGCAAACTGCTAGAGCACGAACATATCCAGCACAAACCCGGCGTATCGCCGGTTCACCAAGAAACTCACGCCCGCTGAGGACCCGGCGGGGCCGATCGTCCGCGCCGCCCTTCGCTGAGCCTGCGGTCGACATCCGCGCTCGTGGCTGGCACGCTCCCGGATAGGCACGAGTCCGGCATTTCGGGCAGGGGGAGATAGTTGAAATCTCATATCTTAGGGTAAGATAGTGCTGAATGCTGTGACCTGGAGGGGGTTCCGAGCTTGGTGACGGCTCCAGCGGACAATCCAATTCGCCTGCTCCACATCACTGATCTCCATTTCCGATCCGACCCGAACTTGCATCAGGCGCCCGACTATAAGCTCCCGCCCTGGGAGCTTGAAGAATTGCTGACGACTCGCGATCGGGCCGATACCTTCATCCAGACGGCCGCGGAACTCTTCAAGGGCGGCCCGCCCGACGCCATCATTGTCTCCGGCGACATCGTAGATAAGGGCGGCACAGACCGCCCGTCAACCGGACCCGATGAATTTACCAGGGCCACGGGGTTCCTCAAGGACCTGGCCACTCGTCTCAAGGTCGATTTCTCTAAGGTGCTCGTCGTTCCAGGAAATCATGATATCGACTGGACCACGCAGGGACCTGAGCGCTTCAGCAATTACATGAGAGCGGTCGGCGAGTTCACGTCTCCGCACCACCTGAAGGACAACAAGCTAGCTCCGGTGACCGTTTCCCTGACCAACGGGGACTTCGAGACCGAGATCACCCTGCTCGTCTCCCCGCTGCTCAGCGGGGTACGGGCGCCCTGGGGCCGCGATCTGCGCCGGTCGGTGACCGACCAGCTCGACGAGGAGGCCCGGGCCGACGCGCTCACCCAGGACGAGTTCGGCCTGGCGGATATCGCGGTTCTCGGGTCAGACCAGAGGGACTTCCTGGCCAGTCAGCGCGATCGCCTGCCCGACGGCATCAAGATCGCGGTCCTGCATCATCACCTGCTCCCGCACCCGCAAATCGAGTTCACCGCATTCGAGACCGTCGTGGACGCCGGCGCGGCTATCGACAGCCTGATTCAGGGGCATTTCGATCTCGTGCTCACCGGGCACAAGCACCGCAGGCGCATGCAGCGTATTGGCCTGCCCGGCTCCGGCTCCATCGATCACTACTCCGGGCCGAGCCTTTTCATTCAGGGCCCCGACGGCGAGCCACCCGGCTTCACGGTGATCGATATCTTCGGACCCGACAATCCGCACTATGCGGTGTTCAAGTATTATGACTCCAACTACCAGGAGCCCGTACGCGTCGTTCCCGTGCGCCGTGACAAGCGACTGCTCTCCACCATAACCGATGTTATCGGTGATCTTTCCGACCACGACCAGACCAGCATTCTGCCGTTGCTCACGTCCTTTCGCGACGCGGCCAAGCTACGCGATACGGTCAAGTACGAGGGGATGCCCGACCTATTCAGCGACGTTCTCCAGCATCCCCAGGAGGAACTGGCCGCCCTGGCCGCCGGGAGGTGGACCCTGCGCCCGCCCAAACTGGCCGCGCAATGGGAGCAGTTCCTTGACGCCGCCCGCGAGTGGAGCACCGGCGGGCAGCGCCCGGCGGTCCACCTGGCTAGCGTTAATGACCTGGATTACTGGGAAATCGCGCAAGAGGACGAGCATTCCCACGCCGCTCGCTACGGTAAGCCGATCGGCCGGCTGCTCGGCGAGAAGTTCCGTATCCTGATCCTGGATGAGCAGGCCTTCCAGGTCAACGGGAAGGCGGCCCAGGCGGATCGCGTCATCAAGCACATGATCGGCGAGGGCTATAGGGTCGGCGTGGTGCGCTCCGGCGGTGCCCATGACAAGCAGTACGACTTCGGCATCATCGACAACATCGTGGTGTGGACCTTCAGCGAGTCGGAAGGCGAGGTCAGGGGGCTCAACCTGTTCTTCGACCAGCGCACCATCCAGCAGCGGAAATGGCAGTGGGAGGAACTCGTCGACCGGATTCGCTGGGAGAGTTCAGGAACCGATAGTTTCCTTGACTGGGTCAGCAGGCGCCATGACCACGACCGCGGCTGACGGACGATAGCGGGCGACCGCGGCCGCCCGCAGAATAGGCCTGGATCGCCGGCGGGCCCGCGGTGAACGTCTGGCTTGGCAGGGGGTGCTCCGCTGGTAACTAGTGCTCACGCGGAGGAAGTGGCCGCGCTGCGTGAGGTGGCCCTGCGCCTCGACTATAAGGTCTGTCAGATCACGCCCCAGGAATTCTCCTGGCAAGATGCGAACTACGACCGCGACCTGACCCACGGGCGCGAACTGCTCTTCTTGATGGCCGACAACGAATGGGTCCGGGCCACCTCCGAGACCATCGACATATCCCGCTCGGACGCGGTAGACACGACGATCAAGATCGATGTCGACCTGGGACGAATTACCCATGAGGCGTTCCGCTCCCGGACCGGCCAGCTCTGGCTGCCCGTCCTGATCCTCCCGCCGTTGCAGCAGCGCCTGCCCGAGCCTGACCCGTTTTCCACGCTCACGGTCACCGACACGGGCGGAACGCGCCTACCTACCCTGCCGAACACCGACGTGCGGCACCGCATCGCCGCGGCCCTGACCGAGATGCTCGTCCGAGCCGCGGAGGCCTGGCCGCCCGACCAGCATGGGCGCCGCTTTGTTGCCACCCGCGACCACCGGTTGGTCCTTTCCGCGGCCATCTACCGGCTGCTGCGCCGGGAGCACGTCCCGGCCACCGTCCTGGACGGGACCACGCCTGTCGGCCGCCGCGGATCCGACGGGCCCTTGCCGCGATTCGGACGGGAGCGGCGGGACCTGCAAGATGTGCTGGATCGCTTCTCAGACTCGCTGAAGGATGACGGCGCGCCCAGTGATGGCGATGCCCTCGGCGCCGGCGACTCGGCGATCACTAGTCAGCTCGCCGAACGGGCGATCGGGGTCCTCCGGGCTCTTTCCGAGTCCGCCGTCGTGGTAGTCGCGGTCGAGCGCGGGCTGACCCCGACCGTCCTGACGATCACCGTCCCCAGCCGGGCGTTGCACCAGGCTCCGGCCGGCCAGACCGATGCTGACGAGCCGGCCGCGGACCCCACCCGGAGACCGGACCGCATGCCGTCGTGGCGCTGGCGCAGTCCCGCCCACTGGGTCCTGCCGAGAGCCAGCCTGCGGATCGACCTACTGCTGCCTTCCGCCGACGCCGACCGCCAGGTCCAGGTCAACCTGCCCGACGGAGTCTCGCCCGATCCGTCCCGACCGCTCACGCGGCGGGCCGAGCTGGACATCAGGACCGGTCAGCCACCGTCGGTCAGCCAGCTAACTGAGCTCATCGGCCAGCTGGACGATCCGGGTGACGACTGGCGGCCAGAGCTGTACAAGTGCCTGACCGACCTAGCCGGCGCCAAGGCCGATGCCGTGGAGGAATCGCTACGCGATCATCAGGTGGAGGAAAACGCGAGCGAGCCGGCCCCACCTGACGGCGAGGCGCCTTCGGCGACCGAGGCATTCCGTGAGCGCCTGGCGGCGCTGACCGCAGCGCTGCGTGAAGACCAGCCGAGCGATACCGTCGCGGCCGCCCGGGGCCGGGTTTCGCAGGCCTGGGGTGACGGCGGCTGGCTACGGGTACCGATGATGCGGCGGACCTCGATAGAAGCGGTCAGCCCCGACGTCATCGTGGCGCGCGCCCGCATGATCGAGGACATCTCGCAGCGAGCCGTGCCGACGCAGGCGAGGATCAACGTCAACATTGCCGTCACCGACTCGGTGTACTTCTCCACAGCCAGGCTCTCGGGCGTTATGAGCACGCTGCTGATGGCGGTGGTCCTGATCTTCTTCACCCTCGATAGGACGCTGTCCAGAGGTGAGCAGCAGGTCAGCGCCGAGGTCCTGGCCTTCGTCCTGACCCTGTTCTCGGCCATACAGGCAGGCAGGCTGGAGCGGGCCGACCGGTCCACGGTGCGCGGCATGCTGGCCCCCGCCGGGAACCCGCTCATCCTGGGTTCGATCTTGCCGACGGTGGTCCTCGCCGTGGCCCTGGCCTTCTCCCTGACCACCACCTGGGCCATGGCCTGGGCTGGCGCGTGCATCGTGGTGCAGCTACTGGTGCTGTGGTGGCAGTGGATGCTGTTGCGCCGCGCCCTGGCCCGGGGACTGCGCCCCACGGAGGATTCGCCACCCAGAGGCGGCCTGGTCCTGTACACCGAGGCCATCGATTACGGCTACCTGGAGGTGCTCCAGAGCCGCTGGTGGCGGACGACGACCGCGGATGCGCTGATGGCGGGTCACCGGGCCCATGCCTATCTGGTCTGGCAGCACGGAGCCCCGCCGCCCAAGCACGCGCCGGCCACCCTGGACTCACTGTTGCGTGGCGGACGGCCGAGCGCTGACGCAGATAGTCACCCGGGCCGCGGTAACGGCAGTCAGCCGAGCGCGGGCCTGTCCCCGCCCGAGCGGCCGGCGGACGTGGTCGCCCTGCTGCGCTCGGGTACCGGTGCGCAGTCGCTGAACTTCGCGGTATTCCGTGACGAGCCGAAGGCCGACTGGGACTTCGCCACCGAGGACGTGATCAAGGTCCACCTCCAGCCCAGCCATTTCGCGCCGTTCGAGGGTCCTACCGGCGTGGTGGGGGTCTTCCTCGGCCTGGATCCCGGCCGGGGCCCGCAGCCGATCGGCGAGCATCCGGTCACCGTGGTCCTGCGGGTCGCCGCCCAGGAGCGGCTCACCGTGCTCGAGGTCCAGCTACCGGTGCCCGCGCCGGCCCTCGCCTACTCCGATCTGCGGTGGGCTCGCGTGCAGATCGGCCTGCGCGACAGCGACGTCACGCGGCTGACTCCGTTCCTCAGCGAGATACAAGGGCTCACCGCCCGCGCGGTGGTCGGAGTCCAGACCGTGGCGGTGGGCCTTCCGCGGATCCTCAACCCCCGGCCCGCGACCGCCCGTTCGGGTCCGGCCTCCGACGAGGAAAGGATCGCGGACTACCGGCTAGTGATGGCCAGCGATCTCGATGTGGTGGCGACCAGCGGGGTGGACCTCGATGAGAGCGAACCACCGGGGTCCTGGCGCGTCATGGCCGTCGGCGCGGACTGGCTGAGCGGTGTGGAAGCGGAGATCCTGGACGCCCTGGATCCCAAGTTGAGGCTGGTCGGCCTGACGTCAGCCATCCTGCACGGCAAAGCGGTCTTCCTGCTCCTCGGCCACCAGCCCGGCGGGGCGGGCGACAGTGCTACCGGGCACCGCCACGGCACTGTCACGGGCACCGGATCCGTGACGGTTTACCTCGACAAATGGCAGAGCAGGGGCGACCTGGGCGTGACGCGGCGCTACCCGGTGCTCCGCGTGCACATGCGGACCCCGAACCGCCCGGGAGCCACCTTGGAGGTACTCGAGGCGCTGCGCGACACGCTGAAGGAGGTGGCGCCCGGCGGAGCAGAATGGGACGTCTGGTACGCCAAGGTCGCGGTCTCCACCGACAACGCCGGGCTGATCCAGCTCACCGTGCGCCTAGCCTTCCACCCGCACCCGAGCGCGTTCGGGGAGATCGAGCGAAGGGCCCTCGCACTGGCCGCCGGCAAGATGACCGCCGGTCAGCCCGACGGCACCGCTCCCGATGCAGGCCCCGACGCGCCCGTGAATACCGTCATCAGCGTCGGACTGGTCAACATGCCCGACCTTGATTCATGAACCATCCCCGGCGGCGAGTCCGGTTTCCAGCTGGCCGAGCAGCCGGTAGCAGGACAGTACGTCGCCCACGCTGGAGTTCGGTTCGCGTCCCTCGCGGATGGCCGCGACGAACTCCCGGTCCTGCAACTCGATGCCGTTGGTGGAGACGTCGACGGTGGAGACGTCGATGGGTTCCTCGCGGCCGGTGACCAGGTCGTCGTACCGGGCGATGTAGGTGCCGTTATCGCAGATGTAGCGGAAGAAGCTGCCCAGCGGCCCGTCGTTGTTGAAGCTCAGCGACAGCGTGCAGATCCGCCCGGCCGGGGTGCGCAGCTGGATGGACATGTCCATCGCGATGCCCAGATCGGGATTAACCGGTCCCTGGATGGCGTGGGCGATCTGGACCTGCTCGCCGGTCTGGTACTGGAACAGGTCCACGGTGTGGGCGGCGTGGTGCCACAGCAGATGGTCGGTCCAACTGCGCGGCTGGCCCAGCGCGTTGGTATTCGTGCGGCGGAAGAAGTACGTCTGCACGTCCATCTGCTGGACCGAGAGCTCCCCCGCCACGACCCGGCGGTGGATCCACTGGTGCGACGGGTTGAACCGGCGCGTGTGCCCGACCATGCAGGTCAGGCCGGTCTCCCGCTGCACCCCGTCCACCTCGAGGGCGTCCGGCCAGCTGTCCGCTAGCGGGATCTCGACCTGAACGTGCTTGCCCGCGCGCATGCAGTCGATCGCCTGGGCCGCGTGCAGACCGGTCGGGGTGCACAAGATGACGGCGTCTACGTCGTCGCGGGCGAGGGCATCGTCCAGGTTGACCGTGGCGTGGGGGGCGCCGTATTTCTCCGCGACCTGTTCGGCCTGCTCTAGCCGGCGGCTAACCACCGAGGTGATGGTGACGCCGTCGATGAGCGCGAGGGCGTCCAGGTGCCTGATGCCGAAGGCGCCCGCCCCGGCCAGCGCGATCCGCATCCGCTACTCCTCTTCCGCCAAGGGCCGGACTACCAGGTGGCCGACCGCGGTATTCGACCCGGGGACGTGGTAGAAGCGGTACAGCTCCTCGACCTTGGGGCCCATGGCGCCGCGCATGATCAGCTGCATGACCAGCTCGATCCCCTCCGACCCCGCCTCCCGCACGTACTCCAGGTGCGGCACCAGCGCCAGCTGGTCCGGGTCGTGGACCAGCCGGTCGAAGAACGCGTTATCGAATTCCCTGTTAATGAACCCGGCGCGCGGCCCCTGGAGCTGATGGCTCATCCCGCCGGTCCCCCACACCTGGACCGACAGGTCCTGCGGATAACTGTGCACGGCCCGGCGGATGGCCTGGCCCAGCATGTAGCACCGGTGCCCGGTCGGCGGCGGGTACTGCACCACGTTCACCGCCAGCGGGATGACCCGCACCGGCCACGCCTCCGGCTGCCCGTACACCAGGGACAGCGGCACGGTCAGGCCGTGATCCACGTCCAGCCGGTACAGCAGCGTCAGGTCGAACTCGTCCAGGATCAGCGACTGGGCCAGGTGGGCGGCCAGCTCCGAATCGCCCTGGACGACCGGCACCGGGCGGGGGCCGTACCCCTCGTCGGCCGGCGGGAACTCATCCGCACAGCCCAGCGCGAACGTCGGCACGAACTCCGGCGTGAACGCCGACGCGTGATCGTTGTAGACCAGGATCACCACGTCCGGGACCTCCGCCGCGGCCCAGGCCTTGGTCCAGTCGTACCCGGCAAACAAGGGCCGCCAGTACGGCTCGGCCGTCTTGCCCAGGTCGATCGCCGCACCGATGGCCGGGATGTGGCTGGTGGTCAGCCCCGCGGTGATCCGCGCCATATCAGGTCCCGTCCTTCACCGAGCGCCACCCCTTCGGCGACCGGCCACCCGAGAGCATCATCTGCTGGTACTCCTCGATGGGCATCCCGGTCATCGTCGAGACGGCCTGCAGGTAGCTCAGCCCGTCGGTGGCGAAGATCTTGGCCAGGAAGTAGATGTTCCCGCCCAGCTCCAGCATCGCGTTATAGTCACGGGCCAGGACGGCCTGCTTCTGGGCCTCGGACATCGGCCACTCATCCAGGTACGCTCGCTCGTCCGCCTTGAACCGCTCCCGGTTCGGCGCCTTCATCAGGCTCATGCAGAACTGGTTCAGCTGGTAACCCGCCTTCGCCCGCTGCGCCGTGAACACTCGGGTGCCGGGGATGTCATCAAACTCATGGGTGTACTCCGTCATCTCGCCTCCCAGTTCTCCCAGTACAGGTGCTGAGGGTTGTCTACTAGCAGCCGGCGCCGCAGATCCTCGGTGGGCGCGATCCGCGGGATGAGGTCCACCAGGGCGCCGTCGTCGGGCATGTGGCTCTTCATGTTCGGGTGCGGCCAGTCCGTCCCCCACAGGACGCGGTAGGGGAACAGCTCGACGACGTGGCGCGCGAACGGGATGAAATCGTCATACCCCGGCGGCCCGGAGACCGACAGCCGTTCCGCCCCGCTCACCTTGGACCAGACGTTCTCGTTCTCGCGCATGAACCGCGTGAACATGGCGAAACCGGGCCCGTCGACGGGCTGCGTCACATCGGGCCGGCCCATGTGGTCCACGACGACGACCGTGGGCAGGGTCGTGAACAACTTCCAGCGCTCGGCCAGGTCGGGGGCCTCGAAGTAGACCACGATATGCCAGCCGAACTCGGCCACCTGGTCGGTCAGGCCGCGGTAGTACTCATCCGGCTTGGGGTCGACGAGGCGCTTGACGAAGTTGAAGCGGATCCCGCGGACCCCGGCGGCGTGCAGGTCGGCCAGTTCGGCCCGGGAGATGCCGGGCTTGATCGTCGCCACGCCGCGGGCCCGCCCGTCGGCCGACAGCAGCGCGTCGATCAGGGCCCGGTTGTCGGCGCCGTGACAGGTGCCCTGGACGATGACGTTACGCTCGAAGCCCAGGAAGTCGCGGCGCGCGAACAGCTCCTCCTTGGGAGCATCCGTCGGCGTGTACTTCCGCTCCGGGGCGTACGGGAAGACGTCGCCGGGACCGAACACGTGGCAGTGGGCGTCGACCGCGCCGGGAGGCGGAGCGTAGGTCGGCTTGCTCGGGTTCGGGTCGAACGCAAGCCAGTCGGCGTCGGGAGTGAACGTGGCCGCCATCTACCGTCCTTGCGCTCGCAGGGCGTGGTCGAGACGCGGGTAGACCCGCCTCGCGTTACCCGAGTACACCAGCTCGGCGTCGGAGGGCGTCAGGCCGGCCGCGTCGACGTACCGCTTGGTGTCGTCGAAGTAGTGGCCCGTCTGCGGGTCGATACCACGGACGGCGCCGACCATCTCGGACCCGAACAGGATGTTGCCCGCGTCGATGACCTCGAAGAGCAGGTCGATCCCCGGCTGGTGGTACACGCACGTGTCGAAGAACACGTTGCGCATGACGTGCTCGCCCAGCGGCGGCTTGCCCAGCATGTCGGCCAGCCCGCGGTAGCGCCCCCAGTGGTAGGGGACGGCTCCCCCGCCGTGCGGGATAATCAAGCGGAGCGCAGCGAAGTCAGCGAACAGGTTTCCCTGGATGAACTGCATGAACGCCGTGGTGTCCGCGTTGATGTAGTGCGCTCCGGTCGCGTGGAAGACGGGGTTGGAGCTGCTCGAGACGTGCACCATGGCGGGCACGTCGAGCTCGATCATCTTCTCGTAGATCGGGTACCAGTACGGGTCGGTGAGCGGCGGGGAGGTCCATCTACCGCCGCTCGGGTCGGGGTTGAGGTTGCACCCGACGAACCCGAGCTCGAGGACGCAACGTTCCAGCTCGGCGACGGAGGACTTCAGCCCGGCGCCGGGTGACTGCGGGAGCTGGCCTACGCCGGCGAACGTCGCCGGGAACAGCCCGACCACGCGCGCGATCAGGTCGTTGCACGCGCGCGCCCAGGCTTCGCTGACCCGCTCGTCGCCCTCGTGGTGGGCCATGGCCGAGGCCCGCGGGGAGAAGATCGTCAGGTCGGCACCGCGCTCGCGCAGCAGCCTGAGCTGGTTCTGCTCGATCGACTCGCGGATCTCGTCGTCAGAGATCGGCGGGTAAGCGGGGCTTGGGCGGCCCTCACCGAACGCCGCGAGCTGCTCCTTGCGCCAGTTGTCGTGCTGTGGTGGTGCGGTCGTGTAATGGCCATGGCAGTCGATGATCACCGCGGCGGCTCCCCGTCCCAGACCGACGAGGGCACCAGGACCTCGCCGCGCATGAGCAGGCGGGCGGTGCGCAGCAGGGCCGACCTGGTCACCACCGGCAGGCCGTTGCCGGGCTTGACCTCGATGGTGACGGTGAAGAACCCGGTGGGGTGCTCTACCTCCAGGTCGATCGGGCCGTCGGACTGCTCGGGGAGGACCGCGTTCTCGTACGCTACGGATCCGGGCAGCACGCAGGCCGTGGCCACGGACACCGCGCCCAGGACCCCGATGGCCTCGTGCACCCGGTGCGGGATGAACGTCCGAGTCGACACCGCGCCGCCGTGCACCGGGGGCGACAGCAGGCTCATCTTCGGCACCGTCTTGTCGGTCACGTCCCCCAGGTTCATCAGCGGCCCCGCGGCGAGCCTGATGGCCTCGACCCGCCGCTTCAGCGCGTCGTTGTGCTCGAGCTCCGCCGGTGACTCCTGCCCGGAGATCAGGAAGTCCGACGCCGCGAGGCACACGACCGGCATGCCGTTGTCGATGCAGGTCACCGTCGCCCCGTCGATGACGTCGGTCACGTGCCCGGTCGGCAGCAGCGCGCCGCACGAGGACCCGGCGACGTCGGCGAACTCGATCGGGATGGGCGCGTGGGTGCCCGGCACGCCGTCGATGCGCGCGGGCCCGTCGTAGCGGACCTGCCCGCCCGGCGTCTGGATCAGCGCCGTGGCCAGGGTCTGGGTGTTGCGCATCCAGATCCGGACCGGCGTCACCGGTTCACCCGCCGCCACGAGCCCCTGCTCGATGGCGAACGGCCCGACCGCGGCCAGCATGTTCCCGCAGTTCTGGCTGTCGGAGACCTCGGCCCGGTCGGGCCAGACCTGCAGGAACAGGTACTCGACGTCCGCGTTCTCGCGG
>Ga0187802_10000246_pt1 | contig 12703 bp, 11 predicted proteins | sample NC_wetland_sal_i_FD_130584 | JGI IMG/M metagenome (GOLD analysis project Ga0187802, IMG submission 130584) | Wetland sediment microbial communities from Neuse River Estuary, North Carolina, USA - Control_2 | ecosystem: Environmental > Aquatic > Freshwater > Wetlands > Sediment | place: USA... | reverse complement strand
GGCGTGGCCCGGACCGAGACGAACGGCTCCAGGCACTGGGTGAGCGCGTCCAGGCCGCTGGCCGCGGTCACGGCCGGCGGGCACGACAGGGTCAGCAGCGGATCGACCAGCGCGACCCGGGGGATCATCAGGGGGCTGCGCAGGCTGGCCTTGAGCCGGTGCTCCGGCACCGCGAGCACCGCGTTGGCGGTCACCTCGGCCCCGGTGCCGGAGGTGGTGGGCACCGCCACGCAGGGCGCCGAGGGCCGGGTGATGGGGTGACCCGACCCGACCACCTCCAGGTAGTCCAGCGGGTCGCCGCCGTTGCCCAGCAGCATGGCCACGGCCTTGCCGGTGTCGATGACGCTGCCGCCGCCGATCGCGGCGACCACGTCCGCTCCGTGCTCGCGCGCGGCGGCGACGGCGGCGCGGGCCACCTCAACCGTCGGCTCGCCCGGCACCGCGAACACCGCGGCGGGCAGCCCGAGGCCGGCCAGCAGCCCGGCGTGACGCGCCGGGTCGGCGCCCGTGCACACCAGCGCCCGGGACCCGAGCCCGGCCAGGACACGCGGCAGTTCGGCCGCGCGGCCGGGCCCGACCATGATGCGCCCGGCCGTGGCGAACTCGAAGCTGCCCGCCGTCACGGCGAGCCGCTGGCCCAGCCCTCGTGGTCCGCGGGGAACACCGCGGAGTACCGGGCCGATTCGCGCGGCTGCACCATCATCTCGGCGACCGCGTCGCGCCAGGTCGCGTAGTGCGCGGTCTGCTTGTGCGCCGCCGAGGCCTCCTCGTCGCGGTAGACCTCCACCAGCACCACGTGGGCCGGATCGGCCTGATCCTGGATCACGTCGAACCGGAGCACGCCGGGCTCGGCCAGCGACGCCCGCGCGTTGACCTGCGTCGCGGCCAGGAAGTCCTCGACCCGGGCGGGCTCGACGCGCGCGTGAACATGAACGACCAGCATCTGCCCATCCTGCTACACGAGCCGCTGTCACCGAGATTGACATGATCCTGACGTAATGTCAGAATTCTGACGTGAGTGATGCGGGCCCTATGTGGACGCCCGAGGGCGAGAAGGCCACCGAGCTGATCCTGACCACGTTCCGGGTCCACGGGCTCCTGCTGGCGGCGGGTGACCTGCTCACCGCCGAGCACGGCCTGACCTCGGCCCGCTGGCAGGTGCTCGGGGCCATCGCCTACGCGCAGCGGCCGCTGACCGTGCCGCAGATCGCCCGGCGCATGGGCCTCACCCGCCAGACGGTGCACACGACCGTCAACCACCTCCTGGCCGACGGGGCGGTCGAGCTCGTCGCGAACGAGGACCACCGGCGCTCCCCGCTGGTCCGCCTCACCGAGCCCGGCCAGGCCAAGTTCCGGGCGATCGACCAGAAGCAGACGGGCTGGGTCAACCGGCTCGCGGCCGGCCTGACCCGCTCCGACCTGGACACGGCCGTACGCGTGCTCGCCGAGTTGTCCGCCAGGCTCGAGACCGATCCCACCCAGACGCACGACCAGGAAGGAAACGATCATGAACCCTGACCCAGCCGTACTGATCAACGTATTCGAGGTGCCAGCCGGGCAGGACGAGGCGTTCCTGGAAGGCTGGGAGCGGGCGCGCGCGTTCCTGGCCACCCAGCCGGGGTACCTGTCGACTCGCCTGCACCGGAGCCTGTCGCCCAGCGCGGACTTCCGGTTCGTCAACGTCGCCCTCTGGCAGTCGGCGCAGGCGTTCCAGGCCGCCATCTCCCAGCCCGGCTTCGCGAACGCGACCATCCCGTTCCCTTCCCACCCTTCGCTGTACCAGGTCATGCGCGAGGACCGCGTAGACGCCGCAGAGGCGCCGTAGTCAGCGGCGGAGTCTAGCTGAGGGCCCGGCTGGCGGAGGTCGCTCCGGCGCAGGATGATTGATCCTGGGAGAAGGTGTCAGCAGATGACTCGTTACGTCACCCGGGACCAGGCCGCGTTCGTCGCCGCCATCGCGGCGCCCCTGGCGGTGGCCGCCATCTTGCTCCCGTGGCGCGCCAGCTGGTCGAACACCAACGTGGCGCTGCTGCTCGTGGTGGTGGTCGTCGCGGTGTCGGCCATCGGCAACCGGGTGGCCGGCGCGCTGGCGGCGCTGGGGGCGGCGGTGTGGTTCGACTTCTTCTTCACCCTGCCTTACGAGCGGTTCACCATCAGCCGTTCGGCGGACGTGACCACGTTCATCTTGCTGCTCGTGGTCGGCGTGGCGGTGTCGCAGCTCGCGGCCCGCGCGCGCCACCTGAGGGTGGTCACGATTACCGACGAGAACTACCTCGCACAGATCCACCAGAGCGCGGCGCTGGCCCAGTCGGCCCGGTCACCCGACGCGGTCGTCGAGCACGTCCGCCAGCAGCTCATCGACGTGCTCGGCCTGAGTGACTGCCGGTTCGAGTACGGGGTCCTGCTCGGCCACCCGCCGCGGCTCGAGCAGGACGGCACGGTGATGACCCCGAACGGCCACTGGCCCGTGGATGTGTCAGGGCTGCCCGCCGAGGAGGTTGAGCTGCGGACGTTCGGCAACGGGCAGTACTACGGCAGGTTCATGATGACCCCCAAGGCGGATGCCAAGCCGTCGCTGCAGGCGCGCTTGGTCGCCGTCACGCTGGCCGACACGGCCGGGCGCGCGTTGGGCTCGTCTCCCGCCGAATCGGCGTCCTAGCGCCCGGCGCCTGGCCGGGCACGGTGCGCCTGGCCGGGCACGGTGGTCAGCCCGCGCGCCTCGCGATGCCCGGGTAGTCGAGCACCAGGCCGCTCTCGTCGTAGACGAGACGAGAGGTGAAGTCGAAGGCGGGGGCGGCGTAGTCGTACCGCTGATGCCAGCCCTCGTCGGCGATCCGGGTGTAGGTCTGTTCGAGCCGTTCCGCGCGCAGGGTGAGCGCGCGGACGTATGCCGCAGGCGCCGCGGCCCCGGCGCCCTGGGCCAGGTCCAGGCGGTGGACCGGGAAGGTGTTCGTGATGGCCGAGGACTCCAGGTCGACGTCCAGGCAGCCGTCGAGATGATCCGCCGGGCCACTGTCGACCAGCCAGTGGCCGGCCCCGTCCGCCTCGAGCCGGGTCTCGCGCGGCCCCGCCGCGGTCCTCGCGCTGACCCGGGCGGTGCGCGTGACCCAGGCCGCATCGACGACGATGCTGTACGTCACCACCCACGTCCGGGCGTCCTCGATGGCGGCCGTGGTTCCCTCGATCAGCCATCCGCCCTGGTGGGCGCGGAAGTACGCGACCTCGAAGCCCTCGCGGGCCGGGGAGTGCCGCCAACACGCGGTGGCCGGCGGAGGGCGGAACGGCACCGGGCCAGTGTCGCATCCGGTTCGTTAGCGGAACGCGCCGCCCTTCTGCGATCATCGGCTGCGTGGCGGCAATCTCCTTCGAAGAACGAGAACTTGAGGCCAGCGTCCCCGACCCGGCGGCCGGCGGGGCCTGGACCCGGGTGCGCCTGCGCTGGCGGCGCGACCCGCTGACGGGGGCGAGCGCCCGGATCCTGACCGGGGAAAAGCTCCAGCCGCAGACCCGGACGGACCTGACCCAGCTCACGGCCAAGCCCGCCTTCTGCCCGTTCGACGCCGAGTACCTCGAGCAGGCGACCGTCCCGTTTCCCCCCGAGCTGACACCCGAGGGCCGGATCCGCGTCGGCCACGCCGTGGTGGTCCCGAACATCATGGCGTACGCGACCCACAGCGCGGTCGGCATCTACGACCCGGGGCGGCACTTCCTCGACCTGGACGAGCTGACGCCCTCCCTGGTGGGCGACGCGCTGGCCGCCATGGTCCGGCACGCGCAGGCGGTCCGGCGCGCCGACTCGTCCGCGGTGTGGAGTTCCGTCAACGCGAACTACCTCCCGCCCTCGGGCGCGTCGCTGGTTCATCCTCACCTCCAGTCGGCGCACGACGCCTGCGGCCTGACCACGCAGCGCCTGCTGGTGGAGCGGTCCAGGGGCTGGAAGGACCGGCACGGCGCCTACTGGGCGGCGCTGGTCGACCAGGAGGCGGGCGGTCCGCGGTGGGTGGGGCACACCGGCCGGGTCGCCTGGCTGACGCCCTTCGCGCCGACGGGGTTCCACGAGGTCTGGGGCGTGGTGGACGGCGCCGCGGACGTGACGGAGCTGACCGAGGACGACACCCGGGCGCTGGGCCAGGGGCTGTCTCAGGTCCTGGCGGCCTATAAGGACGCGAACCTCATCTCCTTCAACTACGGCGTGATCGGCGGCGGGCCGCACGCGCACGAGGACGGGCACCAGGTGCTGATCAAGGTGGTCAGCCGGTCTAACCCCGATCCCGTCTACCGCAGCGACGCCACCTACTTCGAGCGGCTGTGGGGCGAGGCCATGATCGACCTGAGCCCGGAGGAAGTGGCCGAGAGCGTCCGGGCCCGGTTCTCCCGCTTAGTCCGGGCCGACGCCGCGGTCCCGCAGCCGGCCGGTTTGCTGCTCGGCCACGCCGAGGAGGGCCTGGCTGTCGAGCTGGTCGCGCGGGACCACGGCCAGCCGGCAGGGAGTCTGGGCCCGGACGGTGACGCGGGCGACGCTTTCCGGCGCGCGCAGCGCCGGGTCGAAGATCGCCCCCGGGCCCGCCTCCGCGGCGGGTTGCCGGTCGACCTCGAAGAGCAGCAGCCCGTCGAGCAGCACGTGCACCTGGCCGCTGGCGATGGGGGCCTCGCTCAGCAGCGCTCCCTCCGGCAGGGCGTGCTGGCGGAAGCCGCCCGAGACGAGGATGGCGTCCGCCAGGGTTTGCTCGACCCCCGTCCTGACCTCGGCGACCGGAACCTGGTTGGTCGCGCCGCCCCACGGGCTGGCCTCCTGATCGGACTGGCGCAGCCAGTCCTCGTACCTGATCAGGGCGCTTTTGCGGGTCAGCCGCCCGCCGGAGTCGTACAGGTAGTGCCGCGGGAACGCGCTGGCGCCGGCGAGTTCGGGCTCGGATGACCCGCCGGCGTGGATGGTCAGGGCGACCGTGGACCAGGCCAGGGGCGCGGCCAGGCGGACGAACGGCGGCCGGGCGACGTGCCTCGGCACCGCGACGCCGGTGTGGCCCCCCGCGGTCTGCGCGAACCTGACGCGATCCGGGTGGACCTCGGGCGGCGCCGGAAGATCGGGCAGCGCCACCCCGGCGAAGGTCAGCCCGCGCGATCCCAGCCGGACGGTGGTCGACCCCAGGCGGCCCCCGCCGGCCATCCCGTAGCCGGTGACCTGCCCGTCCTCGACGTCGATCCAGGCCCGGAGCTCGTTGGCGAACCGGATCGCGTCCGCGGCCAGCAGGGCCTCGACGTCGGGGCCGGACTCCGGCGGGGGCCTGTCGTAATGGGCGACGCCCAGGCCGAACGGGACCTTGAAGGCCCCCTTGACCGCCTGCGGCGGGATCCAGGACAGGCAGGTCACGCTGGCCCCGACCCGCTGGACCTGGCTCACGGGGCCAGCCGCTTATCGGGGTCGTGGACTGCCCTGCCGCCCACGATGGTGAACGCCGGGGTCAGGCCGGGCAGGTCGTCGGGGTCGGCGGCCAGCGGGTCGACGGCGTAGGCGGTCAGGTCGGCGAGCTTGCCCGCCTCGATGCTGCCCAGCTTGTCCGACTCGCCGAGCAGGGCGGCGGTGCCGGCGGTGTAGAGGCGGAGCGCGGTGGCCACGTCGATGGCGTGCTCGAGGCCCTGGACCCCGGCCGACTTGGTACCGCGGGTGACCATGCCCCAGACGTTGGTCATGGGGTTGAACGGCCGCGCGATGTCAGTGCCCGCCGCCAGGAGGGCCCCCGCGGCCAGCCACTCGTCGAGCGGGTTGACCCGGCGGGTGCGCTCCGGGCCCCAGGTGACCACCATCTCGCTGCCCATGTTCCACAGCAGGGCGTGCTGGACCGTGATCCCGAACCCGCCGCGGACGGCGCGTTCCCGCTGGGCCGGGTCGCTGAGCAGGGCGTGCTCGATGACCAGCGTCCACGGGGGCTGCTCGCCGACCGCCGCGACTACGCCCTCGTACGCGTCGAGCAGGGTCCGGACCGCCCGGTCGCCCGCGGCGTGGGTTCCGATCCGCCACCCGCGCCCGACGGCCTCGGTGCACACCCGGGTCAGCGCGGCGGGGTCCCAGTTCAGGTGGCCGGAGTTGGCCGGGTCGTCGGCGTAGGGCTGCTCGAGCGCGCCGCCTTCCACGCCGCCGTCCATGACGAACTTCAGGCCCCAGATCCGCAGCCAGTCATCGCCGAAGCCGCTCCTGGCGCCCAGGCCGCGGATGAGCGTGATCGCCTGGTCGGCGGAAAGCTCGGCGCCGACCCGGATCAGCGGCCGGACCCGCACGCTCAGCAGCCCCTGCTCCCAGGCGTCGGTGTAGGCGAGCAGGTCGTCGACGGTGATCATCGCCTCGCGGATGGTGCCGACGCCGAGCGCCGCGTAGGCGGCCGAGCCGGTGCCGAGCGCCGCGGCCAGTTCCGCCCGGCGCGGGGGCGGGGCGTGGGCCGCGACCCGATATACGGCCCCGCCCTCCAGGACTCCGTCCGGCCGGCCTTCCTTGTCCCGCCCGATCTTCCCTCCGGGCGGGTCCGCGGTGTCGGCGCCCGCGGCCCGCAGCGCGGCCGAGTTGGCCACCGCCAGGTGCCCGCCGCGGCGGGCCAGCACCGGGTGATCGGGCGCCGCCGCGTCCAGTTCGGCCAGGGTCGGCAGCCGGTTCTCGGCCAGGTTCGACTCGTGCCAGCCCATCGACGTCAGGATCCACTCCCCCGGCGCGGCGGCGCGCGCCGCGGCGCTGACCATGGCGGTGAACTCCGCCACCGACCGGGCCCGGTCGACGGGGACCAGCATCAGGTTGCGGCTGGCCTCCATCAGGTGCTCGTGCGAGTCGGCGAAGGCGGGCAGCACGGTGAGGTCGCCCGCCTCGACCACCACCGTGCCGTCGCCGGCCAGGTCGTCTAGGCCGTCCGGCTCGGCCGAGGTCGCGACGATCTCCGCGCCGCGCAGCCCGATGGCGCGGTAGCTGAGGCCGGCCGGGCCGGCCATCGAGTGCACGGCCCCGGCTTTGATCAGGTAGCTGAGCCGCAGCGGCTCGGCGGCTGCTGTTGTCATCGGCGGCACCGTCCCCTCTCATGACGCCAGGCCGTCCGGGCAGGTGGCCAGCGACTAGTTTGATCCTGCACCCGGCGGCGCGAGAGAACACTGGCCATATGGCCAGTGTTGGTCAGGTTTGGTTAGGTAGCCAGCGCATCCTCAGCACGGCGGCCGCGCTAGGCCCGCTTGCTGGGTTCCTCATCCGGCTGGCCATCCTCGTCCGCCCGATCCGGTCACGGATTCTTGCGGGAGGATCCGGGCTTGCGGGAGGATCCGGGGGACTGGGATGCACCAAATCCTCCCCGAGACCCGGATCCTCCCGCAACTTTCCGAGGTCGGCGCGCACCGGTCTCATCCACCGCTCGCGACGCACCCAGCACGAGCCGGAGTCGGCTCTGAAGCCGGAACCTACCTGCAGCATTAACCGAGCGCGCGCTTAAGACGGCCGCGACGGCAGTCACCGGATGCCGGTCGTGGAGGCGGACAGCGAGCGCGGGTCGCGGGGGCGCCAGGCGCCGCGGGCCACGGCGGCCAGGAAGCCGTCCACGGCGCGGTTGAACTCCCCCGGTTCCTCCAGGTTGGCGGTGTGGCCGGTGCGCGGCAGGATGACCAGGCCGGCCGCGGGGATGGTGCGCCTGAGCATCAGCGCCGCCCGGTGGCACCCCTCGTCCTCGTCGCCGACCAGCAGCAGGACCGGGACCGGAACGCCGGCGAGCCGGTCGCCCAGCGCGAACAGGGACGGCCTGGCCGCCTGGACGCCGCGCATGGTCAGGGCGGCGCCCAGGGAGTCGTGCTGGGCTAGCGCGGCGGCGAACTCGGCCCACCCGCGCGGGTTCTTGTTCTGGAACTGCACCCGCGCCGGGCCCACCGCGTAGCGCTGGGCCACCGTGGCCGCGCCCTCGGCCTCGAACGCGTCCGCAATGGCGTAGGACTCGGCTCGGAACGCCTCGGCCCGCTCGGGCTCCGCGCCGTAGCCTGCCCCGGCGACCACCGACGAACGGAGTCGGTCCGGGTGATACATGGCCAGGTGCAGGGCGGTGAAGCCGCCCATGGACAGGCCGACCGCGTGGGCGCGGTCGAGGCCCAGGCCGTCCAGCACCGCGATCGCGTCGGCGACCGCGCGGGCCTGCGAGTAGGCCTGCGGATCGGTGGGCACCTGCGAGGGCGGGTACCCGCGCGCCGCGTAGGTGACGCACCGGTAGGACGCCGAGAAGTACCTGAGCTGCGGCTCCCAGCTCCGGTGGTCGCCGGCGAACTCGTGGATGAACAGCAGCGGCTCGCCCTGACCGGTCTCCTCGACGTGCAAGGCCACGCCGTCGTCGGTCACGATCCGCGGCATCCGACCTCCTTAATCCCCGACCGGGGCTGCGCCCATGATGTGCTGGTAGGTCCGCGCCGAGGCCGCGACGGCGTCCCCGTCGGCCAGCGCCGCCAGGATCTCGTCGTGCTGGCGGGCGGACTCGGCGTGCGTACGGGAGACCCGCGGCCCCGGGTGCAGCGACGCCCACAGCAGGCGCATCAGCGACAGCAGCAGCGGGCTGTGGGCGTACTCGTACACGGTGAAGTGGAACTCCCGGTTCAGCTCCGCGTAGGCGGGGTCGTCGTCATCGGCGAGCGCGCGCATCCTGGAGTTCAGCTCCCGCAGCCGGGCCAGTCCGTGCGCGTCGATCTTGCGCGCCGCCAGCGACGCGCCCAGCGACTCGAGCGCGGCCCGGATCTGGAAGTTCTCCTCGATCCGGCCGTCGTCAGGCGGCACCACGGTGAAGCCCCGGTGGGTGTCGCAGATCAGCAGCCCCTCGGACTCCAGCCGGCGCATGGCCTCGCGGACCGGGGTCTGGCTGACGCCGAACCGCTGGGCGAGGTCGCGCTGGCGCAGCTGCTCCCCGGCGGCGAGTTCCCCGGTGATGACCAGCTCGCGGAGCAGGGCCGCCACCAGGTCGGTCTTGCTGATGTAGCCGGGTACTTCGGTCGTCATGCCGCGCCTCCCATAGCGTGCCCGGCGAGCCCGGCGAGCCCGACGTGCCCGGCGAGCCCGGCCTGCCCGACGTGCCCGGCCTGCCCGGCGAGCCCGGCCTGCTCGGCCAGGCGGCGCACACGCGCCGGGGTCAGCGGCAGCTGACCGACCCCGCCGGCCAGCCCCAGCGCGTCCCGCACCGCGTTGGCGACCGCCGCGCCGACCGCGTTGATCCCGCCCTCGCCCGCTCCCATCACGCCGAGCGGGTTCCCCGGCGCCGGGGCGTCCTGCGACACCAGCAGGTCGACCGGCGGTACCTCGGCCGCGGTCGGGATCCGGTACTCGATGAACGTGACCGCCTGCGGCTGGCCGGAGTCGTCGTAGCTGAACTCCTCGAACAGGGCGCCCCCGATCCCCTGCGCCACGCCGCCCCGCAGCTGGCCCTCCACCAGCATCGGGTTGACCGCCCGGCCGACCTCGTACGCCACCAGGTACCGCAGCACCCGGACCTGCCCGGTCCCCGGGTCCACCTCGACCACCGCGGCGTGCGCCCCGTACGGGTAGGTCATGTGGCTGACCTCGAAGCGCCGGCGGGCCGACAGCCCGGCAGGCTCGCCGGGCCGCAGGTACCGGCTGGCGGGCTCCGCGGCCCGGGCGATCTCGGCCAGGGTGACCCGGGCGCACGGGTCGCCGCGGACGCCGACCCACCCGTCGCGGACCTCCAGGTCCTCCTCGGCCGCCTCCAGCATCCGGGCGGCCAGCACCACGGCCCGCTCCCGCACCGCCGTCGCGGCCAGGTGCACCGCGCTGCCGCCGACCACCGTCGACCGCGACGCCCAGGACCCGCCGCCGAACGGCTGGGCCGCCGTGTCACCCGTCGTGACGTGGATGACCCGTGGGTCGGCGCCGAGCGCGTCCGCGGCGATCTGCGCGAGCGCGGTCTGGATCCCCTGTCCCAGCGAGGTGCCCCCGGCGAGCACGTGCACCGCGCCGGACTTGCTGACCAGCACGTCGGCGGTCTCCTGCGGCCCGAGGCCGCTCTTCTCCACGAACATGGCCAGGCCGAAGCCGCGCAGCAGCGGCCGCCGGCCGGTGGCTGGCCCGGCCGTCCGGGCGCCGGCCAGGGTGGGGTAGCCCAGGCGGCCCGCCTCCCGGGCGGTCGCGGTCAGCAGGGCCGGGTAGTCGCCGGTGTCCAGGATCACGTCGGTGCGCAGGGTCGTGATGGGGCGCCTGTGCGGCATCTCGTCCCTGGTCAGCAGGTTCCGCTCGCGGAGCGCGATCCGGTCGATGCCGAGCTGGTCGGCGGCCACGTCCAGTAGGTGCTCGCGCGCCGCGGTGCCCTCGAACCGGCCGGGGGCCCGGTACGTGCCGCACGGCGTCTTGTTGGTGAGCACGACCCGCACTCGGCCCCGGTAGGCAGGGATCCGGTAGGGCCCGGGCAGCATGGCCACGGTCAGGTCGGGCACCGCGACCCCGTGCGTGCGGCAGTAGGCGCCGTTGTCGTGCACGATGTCATCCTCCAGGCCGGTGATCGTGCCGTCGGCGTCGAAGGCCGCGCTGATGCGGTGGTACTGCTGGCGGGAGTGGTTCACCGCGACCAGGTGCTCGGCCCGGTCCTCCGCCCACTTGACCGGGCGGCCGAGCCGCACGGCCAGCCAGGGGATGAGGAAGTCTTCTGGGTAGAACTCGCCCCTGACCCCGAAGCCGCCGCCCGCGTCGACGCCGTGCACCCGGATCAGGGTCTCGTCCAGGCCGAGCATGCTCGCCAGCAGGTCGCGATTCCACACGGGGACCTTGGTCATGCCGAAGATCTCCAGCGACCCGGCGCCCGGGTCGGGTACCGCCAGCAGGCAGCGGGGCTCGAGCGGCACGCCGGTGTGCCTGCCGATCGCGAGCTCGATCCCGACCACGTGTCGGGCGGCGCCGAACGCGGCCTCGGTATCTCCGTAGGCTGCGCCGAACTCCGCCGCGACCGTCCCGCCCGCGGCGCGCGCGTCGGTCACCGCGGAGACCTCGGCGATGTCGATCTCCACTAGCTCGGCGGCGTCCTCGCAGGCGTAGGGGTCGTCGCCGACCACGACCGCCAGCGGCTCGCCCACGTAGCGGACGGTGTCCGCGGCCAGGATCGGCTGCAGGTACGCGCTGAGGTCGAGGTCGGCCGCGGCGAGCCGGACCGGGATGACCAGCCCGGGGGGCAGGTCGGCCGCGGTGACGACGGCGGTGATGCCCGGGGCCTTCGCCGACAAGTCGACATCGAGCGAGCGGAGGCGCCCGTGCGCGGCAGGCGAGCGGACGACCCGGGCCCACAGCTGGCCCGGGGCGCTGATGTCGTCACCGAACCGGCCGCGACCGCGGAGCAGGCGGGGGTCTTCCTTCCGCGGCAGCCGGGCGCCGATCGCGTTCATCGGTCGTCCGCGGGTTCGCTGCTGGCGCCGCCGCCCACAGGGCCGCCGTCCACAGGGCCGCCGGACCGGCGGGCCCGTGCGGTGGCGGTGGCCACGATGGCCTCGATGATGCCCTGGTAGCCGGTGCACCGGCACAGGTTCGAGGCGACGAGCTCGCGGGCCCGCTCCTCAGACAGGGTCCGGCCGCGCTCGGCCTCTTCGGCGAGGTACGCCTCGGCCAGCATGAGGAAGCCGGGGGTGCAGAACCCGCACTGCAGCGCGTGATGGTCGCTGAACGCCTGCTGGAGGTCCGACAGCTCGCCGTCGGGCCCCTCGGCGAGCCCCTCGACGGTGCGCACCGAGGCGCCGTCGGCCTGGACGCCGAAGACCAGGCAGGCGCGAACCGGCGATCCGTCGAGGATCACGGTGCACGCCCCGCAGATGCCGTGCTCGCAGCCCAGGTGCGTGCCGGTGTAGCCCAGGTCGTAGCGCAGCATGTCGGCGAGAGTCCGGCGGGCCTCGACGGCGAGCTCGTGGCGGCGGCCGTTGACCGTCAGGGATATGGCGTGGGTGTGCTTCATCGGGCGGCTCTTGATCGGCTGAGGGCGGTGCTCTTGAGGGCGGTGCTCTTGAGGGCGGCGCTCACGTCCTGCGGCAGCACCGGGATGTGGTCGAAGCGCACGTCCGTGTCGGACAGGGCGTCGTTGATGGCGCCCAGGACCGCCGCCGGGGCGCCGATCGTCCCGCCCTCGCCCATCCCCTTGGCGCCCGTCTCGCTGAACCGGGAGGGCGTCTCCAGGTGGACGATCTCGATGGGGCACAGTTCCGCCGCAGTGGGCGCCAGGTAGTCCATCAGGGTCGCGCTGACCGGCTGGCCGTCCGGGTCGAAGCAGACCCGCTCGAGCAGCGCGGCCGCCGCGCCCTGGGTGACGCCTCCGCGCACCTGGCCGTCCACCACCATCGGGTTGATCACGACGCCGCAGTCCTCGACCACCAGGTACCTGTGCAGCCTGATCCCCCCGGTGCCCGGGTCGATCACCACCATCGCCGCGTGGCAGGCGTTGGAGAAGGTGCCAGGGGGGTCGTACGTGGCCCGGGCCTCCAGGCCGGAACGCAGATCCTCGGGCACCCGGTGAGCCTGGAAGTGAACCACCCGCGCCAGCTCGCCGATATCGATCGCGGCCTCCGCGTCGCCGCGGATGCGGGCGGCGCCCTCGGCGAGCTCAACGTCGTCCGGGCTGGCCTCGAGCAGGGCCGCGGCCACCCGGCGCAGCTGGCCGGCCACGATGTCCGCGGCGCGCCCGGCCGCGCCCCCGCCGATCACGACCGAACGGCTGCCCCAGGT
>Ga0187802_10000245_pt1 | contig 12722 bp, 7 predicted proteins | sample NC_wetland_sal_i_FD_130584 | JGI IMG/M metagenome (GOLD analysis project Ga0187802, IMG submission 130584) | Wetland sediment microbial communities from Neuse River Estuary, North Carolina, USA - Control_2 | ecosystem: Environmental > Aquatic > Freshwater > Wetlands > Sediment | place: USA... | reverse complement strand
TGCAAGTGGATGAATTTGGTACGCCACAGGCATTCCAATTGAATGCCGAGCTTGAGTTCCTGCGTAACAAGGAACGTTATGGATTCCTGCGCTGGGGGCAGACCGCTTTCCGCAATCTGGCGATCGTTCCGCCGGACACCGGTATCGTGCATCAAGTCAACCTTGAGTTTCTGGCGCGGGTGGTTTATGTGCAGGATTTGAATGGAAAGCGCGTGGCTTATCCGGATACGCTCGTGGGCACTGACTCGCACACTACCATGATCAACGGTCTGGGCGTGCTGGGCTGGGGCGTGGGCGGAATTGAAGCTGAGGCGGCGATGCTGGGGCAGGCCGTGTCCATGCTGATTCCGCAAGTGGTGGGCGTAAAGTTGACTGGCAAATTGCGGGAGGGCGCCACCGCTACTGATCTGGTGCTGACTGTTACCGAGATGCTGCGCAAGCATGGCGTGGTTGGGAAGTTTGTCGAGTATTTTGGACCCGGCTTGCTGGAACTTCCGTTGGCCGACCGCGCCACTATTGCGAATATGTCTCCTGAATATGGCGCGACTTGCGGCATTTTCCCGGTGGACAAAGAAACTCTTGCCTACTTGCGGCTGACCGGGCGAGCCGAGGAACAGATCGCGTTGGTTGAGGCTTACTGCCGCGAGCAGGGGTTGTTCCACGACGAGAAAACGCCGGAGGCGCAATATTCCGAGTTGCTGGCTCTTGATTTGGGCACCGTAGAATCCAGCTTAGCCGGCCCGAAGCGTCCGCAGGATCGTGTGCCATTGCAAAAGGCGCGCGAATCGTTTGAGCAGGCATTGCCTTCATTGATTCGGCCAGGCAAGAGCGGCACGCAACCAACTGGGACAAGTACGGGCAATGGACATCTTCACCACGGCAGCGTGGTGATTGCCGCCATCACGAGTTGCACAAACACTTCCAATCCTTCGGTGATGGTGGCGGCTGGCTTGCTCGCGAAGAAGGCGGTCGAGCGCGGATTGCAGGTTCCACCGTGGGTGAAGACTTCGCTGGCTCCGGGATCCAAAGTGGTGCGCGATTACCTGGAGCGGGCTGGGCTGACTCCGTATTTGGAGAAATTGAAGTTTCACATTGTGGGCTACGGTTGCACTACCTGCATCGGAAACTCGGGGCCGCTAGCGGAAGAGATTTCGAAGGCGATCGATGAACAGAATCTGGTGGTTGCGTCGGTGCTCTCCGGCAATCGCAACTTCGAGGGGCGGATCAATCCCGACGTGCGCGCTAACTATTTGATGTCACCGCCGCTGGTGGTGGCGTTCGCATTGGCCGGGCGTATCGATCTCGACTTGCGCAAGGATGCTATCGCGAACGACAAGCAGGGGCAGCCGGTTTATTTGGCGGATATTTGGCCGTCGCGCAGTGAAGTGGATGAGGCGATCAAGAAATCGATTTCGGCGGACATGTTCAGGCGCAGCTACGGCGAGGTTTATCACGGCGACGAGCGCTGGCGCGGCTTGCCCGTGCCTAAGGGTGAGACCTATGCGTGGGATAAAGATTCGACTTACATCCGCCGCGCGCCCTACTTCGATGGCATGACGCTGAAGCCAGGGGCGGTGGACGATATCAGAAATGCGCGCGTGTTGGCGGTGCTCGGCGACAGTGTCACCACCGATCACATTTCGCCGGCCGGTTCTATCAAAAAAGATAGCCCGGCGGGAAAGTATTTGATCGAGCACGGCATCAAGCCTGCCGATTTCAACTCCTATGGGTCACGGCGGGGCAATCACGAGGTAATGGTGCGTGGAACATTCGCCAACGTCCGCTTGCGCAACAAGATGGTCCCCAATCTTGAGGGCGGGTTCACGCGTTACCTGCCCAGTGGCGCGGAGATGAGCATCTTCGAAGCGTCGGAGAAGTACATTGCGGAGAAGGTTCCGCTGGTGATCCTTGCGGGTAAAGAGTACGGTTCGGGTTCATCTCGCGATTGGGCCGCAAAGGGGCCGCTCTTGCTGGGAGTACGGGCCGTCATCGCGGAAAGTTATGAGCGTATCCATCGCTCTAATCTGGTGGGGATGGGCATTCTTCCGCTGCAATTCCATGACGGAGAGACGGCGCACTCACTGGGCTTGACGGGCGAAGAAGTCTTCGAGATCGCGGGCATTCGCGATCTGATCGGAAGCTTCGCGGCGGGGCGGCAGGTGAAAGTGCGCGCCAGCGCGAACGGCAAGACGACGGAGTTCAGGGCGCTGGTGCGGATCGACACTCCGCAGGAAGCGCAGTACTACGCCAACGGCGGCATCCTGCAATTCGTGCTGCGGCAATTGCTGTCCGCCAAGCCGGCTGTGCACGCGTAGCATTGTCGCCCGTGACTTTCGGTTGTGCACAATGCGCTGCCGAGTTTCACTCGGCCCGACGGCCGGGGGCGGCCGTCTCCACGTGATTCTCGCTGGTAAGCAGGGAGGCTGGAGATGAGCGAACGTCTCTCGAAACGGGCCCCGCTCCTCCGCGAAATTCTGCGATACATCAACGACGGAGACTATAAACAAGCGGGGGAGGGCTGGTCATTCGGGATCGGCCGGGGGGCCTCGCGTGCCGATGCCAACGGGGACGAAGCCATTTTCGAGAAGATGCGCCACCTGGTTTACGACCACGTTGCGCGTACTGTCGCCATTCAGCGGACTTCGCTCTCAACTCCTCCTACGGTCGATTTGCTGGCGAGCGAGTTCAAGAAATTAATGGATGAACTGACGCCGCAAACCCGGGAAGCGTTGGGCCAAGCATTTGGTCCGATCGCAGCCGGACAGGATTCGCCGATATCGGAGGCTGCTGCTGAGCGCGCGGGGCAGTTGGATGCGCTTGATCGGTACTACTCAGCGGAGATTCTCGAAAAGCTGTATGGCATAGTTTCCCGGGCGTCGGCGCTGGACAGCCTGGGCCTGGAAATCGTGCCCAACCGCAGGGTCCAGTTTCTTTTTGAAGAGGCGCATCGCTGTTATCTCTATGGTTTTCACTTAGCTTGTTCGGTGTTCTGCCGCGCCATCCTGGAGGGGGCGCTCAAGGAAGTCGCCGATCCGCAGAGCGAGAGCAGTCAGTCGATTCATGACATGATTGCAATGGCCGTGGAGAAAGGCTTTCTAACCGACGACCTTCCGCGCTGCGCTCGCGAAGTGGCGAAGGCGGGCAATCGGGCAATTCATGATCCGGAAATGTTTGACCGGGATTATTCTCCGGAGAAGGTCGAAAAGATTTTGATAAACACGCGGAAGGTGCTGGAGAAATTGTACCGGCTGCCGTCCTGACTCGGATTCTCTTTCACACAGAGTCACAGAGAAAACCACGGCGACTCTGTCGCAAACAATTCTTGGGGCTTGCCAATTTGAGGCTCTGGACCTGGGCGCTATTCTTGATTTTTCGGTGTCTCTCTGAAAACACAAAGGGATGTCATGGTCTAAAAGGTTTTTGTGGAATCCAGCAGAATTGTTACCGGACCGTCGTTCACCAGTTCTACTTGCATCATTTCCTGGAAGCGGCCAGTGTGGCACGGTAGATTGGCGGCTCGAAGGCGTTCCACGAAGTATTCGTAGAGCTGGCGGGCGCGCTCCGGTGGGGCTGCGGCGTCGAACGATGGTCGTTTGCCGCGGCGAACGTCGCCGTAGAGGGTGAACTGCGAGACTACTAGAATTCCCCCGCCAACCACCGCTGTGTCCAAGTTCATCTTTGCGTCCTGGTCTTCGAAAATACGTAGACCGGCGATTTTGGCGGCCAGATAGTCGGCGTCCGCCTCAGTGTCTGCATGGGTTACACCGAGGAGCACCAGCAGACCGCGACCGATCTCGCTCACGACCTCATGGGCTACCGTGACTTGAGCTCGGCTGACACGTTGTACGACAGCGCGCATGGGATTTTAGCGAAGCCTTACTACGGTGTGTTGCCTTTTTCTCGTCCTTGACCGGAGATGATCATACCGCTTGACGGGTGATGGCTTTCTCTGCCTGTTCAAAAGCTTCTCTTGAGCACGTTCTGGCTACACTGAAATACTAACTGCTGCCATCGCGGGCGAGAGCGCCCGCCTCACAGGCCACGCGGCCACGTTGACCGCGGCAACGGCGAGCGGTTAGGATTCTTGTGGGCCTTCTTTGGAGTCGACCGCAGTCGAGTTCGGTTGCGGCAGGACTCGCCTTTACAGCGATTCGTGCTGGCCAGTACACTACTCGTTCCCTTTTTTCATTCTTCGGGAGGTGGATTGCTATGGCCGCGGGAGACAAATTGAAAGAGACGACTGAGAAAGTAAAGCAGATTGTCAGCGAGCAACTGGGAGTCGATGAAGCCGAGGTGACGCCCAGCGCTTCGTTCGTGGATGACTTAGGTGCCGATTCGCTGGATCAGGTGGAACTGGTGATGGCGCTCGAAGAAGCATTCGATCTGGAGATTCCGGATGAGGATGCGGAGAAGATCCGCTCCGTGCAAGATGCGATCGATTACATCGACAAGCACGCCAAAGTGGCCAAGTAAGTTGCAGCTCTTCCATGGAGTCCTGGCGTCGCCGGCCGGACGGGCGAGACGCCTGTCCTCCATCGTGGATCGTGGCAGCTTCGTCCTTATACGAAACCGCAAGGAGAACTCATGGCAGCCGTTGACGAAAAGGTGAAACAGATTATTGTGGAACAACTGGGAGTTGATGAGGGCGAAGTAACCCAGAATGCCTCGTTTGTGGATGATCTAGGAGCCGACTCATTGGACACAGTGGAACTGGTGATGGCTTTTGAAGAAGCCTTTGAGATCGAGATTCCCGACGAGGATGCCGAGAAGATCCGCACCGTGCAGGATGCGGTGGATTACATCGGCAAGCATGCGAAAGGCGGGAAGTAGTTGGCGAGACGGGTCGTAGTCACTGGCATTGGCCTGATCTGCGGGGTGGGCAACACCACGGAGGAGATTTGGCGAAACCTGCTCGCGGGCAAGAGCGGGGTGGCCCGCATCACTCACTTCGATGCGGGGCAGTTTGCCTGCCAGATCGCGGCTGAAGTTAAGAACTTCGATCCGCTGCAATTCGTCGAGAGAAAAGAACTGAAGAAGATGGGCCGCTTCATCCACCTGGCGCTGGCGGCAGCGGATGAGGCTATGAAGGCAGCGGGCCTGCAGGTTACGGAGGAGATTTCTACCCGGACGGGGGTGCACATCGGCTCCGGAATCGGCGGGTTCGACGTAATTGAGCGCGAGCATATCAATTTGCTCAATGGTGGTCCCCGCAGGATCTCCCCGTTTTTCATTCCCGCCTCCATCGTGAATCTGGCCGCGGGGCACGTCAGTATCCGCTATAAGGCCAAGGGTCCGAACGAGGCGACGTGTACGGCTTGCACATCGAGCGCGCACTCTATCGGAGATGCCTACAAGATCATTGCGCGTTGCGACGCCGAGGTGATGATCGCGGGCGGGACCGAAGCTGCGATTACTCCCATGGGCGTGGGTGGTTTCGCGGCCATGCGCGCGCTCTCGACGCGCAACGATGCGCCTGAAAAAGCCAGCCGTCCCTGGGACTCGGGGCGCGACGGATTCGTGATCGGCGAAGGCGCGGGAATCCTCATTCTGGAAGAGCTGGAATTTGCCCGCCGGCGCGGAGCTAAGATTCTGGCTGAAATTGTGGGTTACGGCATGAGCGGGGATGCCCACCACATTACCCAACCTGCCGAGAACGGTGATGGCGCGTATCGGGTAATGCTAAACACGCTCAACGATGCCAAAGTGGACCCGCAGAAGGTGGACTATATCAACGCCCACGGCACTTCGACGGATCTGGGCGACAAACTGGAAACTATCGCCATCAAGCGCGCCTTCGGCGATCACGCGTGCAAGCTGGCGGTGAGTTCGACCAAGTCGATGACCGGGCACCTGCTCGGTGGCGCCGGCGGGCTGGAAGCGGGCATTACCGTACTCGCACTGCGCGACCAGATTTTGCCTCCGACTACTAACCTGGATAATCCCGATCCTGAGTGCGACCTCGACTACGTTCCCAACCATCCCAGGAAAGCGGACTTGGAGTACGCCATGTCCAACTCATTTGGCTTTGGTGGAACCAATGGGGCACTTCTTTTCCGGCGCTGGGCGGAGTAGTTCGTATCGAGTCCGCGAGTTCACCTTTCAGTGTCCGCCAGCTTCTCTCTAAGCAATAGCAGACTCTTAGCTCCGATCTTATAAAAACGCCCTGCTTCATTCATTTGAACTGGATGAAACCGCCAGCCGTGTCGACGGCTAAACAAAACCTTCCCCTTTGCCGATAGCATTTGAATGGAAGGTTTGCGGCCAAACCGCGCCCGAGGATGGAGCCTCATCTACGTTTTTCTCACGCTGTTTCTACTGCTCGGTAGCGTTCCCGCCCATCGGTCCGCCTGGCAGGGCAACGCGGAATTGCACACCATCTTTGAGACCATCGCGACCGTGTTCGCATTTGTCACGGGCGCCATGGCCTTGGTGCGCTATTACACAAAGAAAAGCGGTATGTTCCTGCTTCTGGGCAGCGGCTTTCTAGGCGGGGCTTTCCTCGACGCCTACCATGCGATGGTCACGTCATCGTTCTTCGCCGGGCATACTCCCGCTGCGCTATCCAACCTCACCCCCTGGAGCGGGCTGATGTCACGCGTATTCCTATCCCTGCTCATGTGCGCGAGTGTTGTGGCATGGAAGAGGGAAACGTTAAGGTTGGGGGGGGTCAGGGAGAGCCTGGTTTACTTGCTGGTCGGAACCTCAACTATCATCAGCTTTATTTTTTTTGCGCTAATTTGGCTGCCTCCTGTTTTCGATTCCAACCGTATGATTCATCGCCCGGCGGATTTCGTGCCGGCTTTTTTTTTCTCTTTGGCCGCCATCGGATATCTGTGGAAGGGACGGTGGAAAACTGGTGCTTTTGAACACTGGCTGGTAATTTTCCTGATCCTATCTGCGCTGGGCCATATGGCGTACATGTCCTTTTACAGCAGGATATTTGACGCTCAATACTTCGCTGGCCACGGGCTGAAAATTCTGGGACTCATCGCGGTGTTGACGAGCCTTTTCATCAACACATTTTCCATCTTCAAAGCAGAGGCGAGAAGCGCGGCGGATTTGTTTGAGGCCAACCAGTCGCTAGCGACGCAGATTGCGCAGCGCGAACAGATTGAGAAGGAACTGTGGCGCGCGCAAGAGGAGATGGAAGAACGTATCCGCGCACGCACCGCGGACTTCGGGAGAGCAAATCAAGCTTTGGAAGCGGAAGTTGGCGTGCGTGCGCAGGCGGAGGAAGCCCTTCGCGAGAGCAGCGATCTGGTAAGACTGCTGTTGGACTCCATTCCGGAGGGTATCTATGGTATCGACATACACGGGAGCTGCACGTTCTGCAATCCGTCTTGCCTGCGATTACTAGGCTATGAGGAGGCGCAAGAGTTGCTTGGTAAGAACATGCACGCCCTGATGCACCATACACGGCAGGACGGAACAGCTTACCCGGGGGAGCAGTGCAAAATCTATGAAGCCTTTCGCGGGGGACTTGGCACCCACATCGATGACGAAGTGCTCTGGCGTCGCGACCATACCAGCTTTCCCGCCGAATATTGGTCTGACCCCATGCTTCGAGCCGGAAAAGTGATGGGCACAGTTGTGACTTTCGTGAATATTACGCAGCGGAAACAAGCCGAGCAGGTTTTGCGCGAGGCCCGGGAAACGGCAGAAGCGGGCAGTCGCGCCAAGAGCGAATTCCTGGCCAACATGAGCCATGAAATCCGCACGCCCCTGAACGGTGTTATCGGCATGACGGAATTGGCGCTGGACACCGAGCTGACCCCGGAGCAGCGCGGCTATTTGAATCTGGTCAAGAGCTCGGCGGAGTCTTTGCTCGCGCTGCTCAATGACATTCTGGACTTTTCCAAGATTGAAGCCCGCAGGTTGGATATGGAAACCATCGATTTCAACCTGCGCGATTGCCTGGACGACACCCTGCAGACCGTAGGCTTGCGGGCGCACGAAAAGGGGCTCGAACTGGCTTGCCACTTCCTGCCGGATGTTCCGGAGGGGGTGCGAGGCGACCCTACCCGTCTGCGACAGATCGTTATAAACCTGATTGGCAATGCCATCAAGTTCACCTCCCAGGGTGAGATTGTGATGCGGGTGGAAACGGAGCAAGAAACCGGAAATGAGGCGACCCTCCATTTTGCTGTAAGCGACACGGGACTTGGAATCCCGTTGGAAAAACAGGCGTCGATTTTCGAGGCCTTCACCCAAGCGGACAATTCCACGACCCGGAAATATGGTGGAACCGGCCTGGGCCTCTCGATTTCCTTACGGCTGGTCGAAATGATGGGTGGCCGCATGTGGCTGGAAAGCGAACCTGGCCGGGGCAGCACATTTCACTTCAGCGCACGTTTTCAATTGCAGAGCGCTTTCGCGAGCAGACAGGCGGCCATCGGTTTAGAGAAGCTTCGTGACGTGTCCGTGTTGATTGTGGACGACAACGCGACCAACCGTCGCGTTCTGAAAGAAATGCTGGTTGGTTGGCGGATGAGAACCATCGAGGCCGATAGCGGCAGTTCCGCGGTAACTAAGTTAAAACGAGCGGCTGCGCAGGGAAGTGCTTTTTCCTTGGTGCTGCTTGATGCCCAGATGCCGGACGTAGACGGTTTCCAAGTGGCAGAGCAAATAAAGCAGGACCCACAAATGGCAAGTTCCAGTTTAATCATGCTCACTTCGGCGGGTTTTCGCGGCGACGCGGCGCGTTGTCGAGGGTTGGGTATTCAGGGGTATTTGCCAAAACCAATCAAACATTCCGATCTTCTGCAAGCCATTCAAACTGTGCTGAGCTCTCCCGCTAGAACCGAACAGGCACCGGCGCTGGTTACGACTCATTCCTTGCGCGAGGGTCGAGGACGCTTCAAGGTTCTGTTGGCCGAAGACAACCGAGTGAATCAGATATTAGCGGTTCGGCTGTTGGAGAAAAGAGGACACACGGTCATCGTGGTGGAAACCGGCAAGGCAGTTCTGGAGGCTTTGCGGAATGAGTCCTTCGACCTGATTCTCATGGACGTTCAGATGCCGGAGTTGGACGGGTTGCAAGCCACGGCGAGGATTCGCGAACAGGAAAAGACCACTGGGAGGCACATCCCGATCGTTGCCATGACTGCCCACGCGATGGTGGGTGACAAGCAACGCTGTCTGCAGGGCGGGATGGATGCGTATATTTCAAAACCTCTTTCCGTCAACGAACTTTTCGCGACGATCGAAGGCCTTTTTCAGGCGTCCAAGGAACCGTCGAGGGTTTGAAACGCCCAGCATCCTGCTGGCGCCCTCTTAGCTAACAGGCTGGTGGAAAAGTGATAAATCAGCGTTCAGGTTCTGAAAGGGTGCAGCTTCCACAGCCTGCTGAACAAATCATTTGACCCTACATCCGCGCCCTCGGGGGCTGAAGCCCGAGTTTTTTCAGCACTTTGCGGCCCGAGTAAACTCGTGCCCTCCCGAATTTGACACTTTTGGAGGAGTTTTTCAGGAGCCTATAAAGGCGCTACTGATTTTGCAGCAGTTGCCAGCGTCGCTGAAACGATGCCCTGATATGAATCCAGGTTTTTTTCACGAGCCTGCTAAATGTGTGAAACCTATGAGGGTTATATGTTGAAGGGTTTTGTGGTCGCGGGTGTTCACTGCCATTACCGATTCGGCAAGGAACGTCAGGGCTCCGCCCTTCGCCCTTGGTAATGCGACCTTAGTACTGGGGGATTGGCCTTCTTCGCCTTTGCCAATGCCGATAGTGCAATACAGAATAGAGTTCTAGGGGAAGAACGCCCTTCTATGGACAAAGCCTTTGGAACGGTCGTGATGCCCACGCTCAGCAGCAAGAAGGCTTCGGCTCGGGTGGCTTTAATCGGCATGAAGGAACCGGCCAGCACCACTCTTTCGGAGTGCTTCCGGCAGTTTGGGATCGAGAGTGTGCTATTGAATGGAGAAGCCGCCGAACGCCTCAAGAAAGAGAAATTCGAGGCCTGCGTGGTCAAGCTGGCTCCCGGATCGGAGGCCGTGATGGAGTCGGCGCGCAGCTCGCCCTCAAATAGCCGGATTGTATTGTATGCCGTTGGAGGCAGTGCCCAGGAGGCAATGAGCTATTCGAAGTATGGGATTAATGCGATCTTTCAGGAACCGCTCGAGCGCCCATCGGTGCTGAAATTAGTGCGGGCTACGCAAATGCTCGTCTTGCACGAGTTGCGACGTTATGTGCGCATTCCTGTGATTACGGAAATCTCCTTTGTGATGAGCGATGGCCGCAAGGTTACGGCCACCAGCATTGAAGTCAGCTCGGGGGGCATGTCCCTGCGCAGCGCCGAGGATATTATGGTTGGGCAATCGGGAGAAATGTCCTTCGCGTTGCTAACCCTGCCACGGATATGGGTCCGCTGCGCGGTGAGCTGGCGTAATGGGATTGGCAAAACCTTCGGCATCCGCTTCGACAATCAGGACGAACGCCGGTTCAGAATCAAAGAGTGGATTGACGCTTATCTGGAAGGTTAGTCGGCGTGGAATGGACCGCGCGAAAGGCTGGTCTTATCTCGCTGACTCAATCCCGTTGACTCGTTATCCCGATACCCAGCGGTGTGCCGCGAATCCTGCCGAGCTTTGCTTGGCCCGCCCGGACGGGGCACCCGGGCCTACGTGGGCATCGCACGCCGCTTCGCGAATTGCTGATCAGACATGTAGAATTGAATGAACAGATGGCGGGTGCTTCCCAGTTCGTACAGATTGAGCTTGCGCCGCAGGTCCGGCAGCCCAAGCCGGAGTGGCTTAGGGCGAGAGCTCCGGTGGGCGAAAACTTCCATAACCTCAAGAAACTAGCCCGCGGTTTGGGGTTGCACACAGTGTGCGAATCGGCACAATGCCCCAACATTGGGGAGTGCTGGAATCACCGCACGGCTACGTTCATGCTTTTAGGGGACATCTGCACCCGGCGCTGCGGTTTTTGCGCGGTACCCAAGGGCAAACCTGGCCCGATCGATTGGGACGAGCCCCGGCGCGTGGCTGAGGCAGTGGCGACGCTTGGCTTGAAACTCGCGGTTGTGACCAGCGTCAACCGGGATGACGACAATCTGGGCGGAGCTCGACTTTTCGCACAGACGATTGGTCAGATACGGGAGTTGTCTCCCGAATGCCGTATCGAGGTTCTGATCCCTGATTTCCAGGGTAGTGACGAGGCGTTGCGAATTGTTCTGGATGCCCAGCCCGACGTCTTGAATCACAATACAGAGACCGTGCCGCGGCTTTACCGGGTAGTCCGGTCCGGAGCCCGCTATGAACGCACGCTGCGATTGCTGGAGAATGCCAAGAAGTTTTCGCCGGGGATGGTGACGAAGTCGGGTGTCATGGTTGGTCTGGGGGAAACGATCTCGGAACTGGTAGAAGTATTCCGCGATCTGGGTTCGCGAGCTGTCGACATATTGACCGTGGGGCAATACTTGCGACCGTCGCGCGACCACCTGCCTATTGCTCTTTTTTATACGCCGGATGAATTTCGATGCCTGAAAGAAGAGGCTTTGCGGTTCGGCTTCCGCCATGTGGAATCAGGACCGATGGTGCGCTCCAGCTATCACGCCCACGAACAGGCTTCGGCAACTTCGCCGGACAGTCGTAAACAGCCAAGCGTCGTCTAGATCCCCTTTCACAGCTGTTGTATCCCATCACGAAATGTCATCCCGAGCGAAGCGAGGGATCTGGGTGTTCGCTTGCGACGGCGATAGCGATGGTGCAGGCAAACCTAGATCCCTTGCTTCGCTCGGGATGACAAGTGATATTTCGATGTTGGATCTCAGAAAATCTTCAGGTGGATGGTCAGATACTTCTTGGGATTTTGACGGATGGCTTTGACCAGTTCCTGCGTGTCCTGCAACAGTTGGTTGGTGTTGTTGTACACAGACGGATCCTTCAGAAGTTTGCCTATCGTGCCTTCGCCTGAATTCAGACGATCGCTGAGATCGGAGAGTTTGCTCATAGTGTTTTGCAGCTTGTTGGCAAATTCCTGGTTCTTCGCCAATACGCCCAGGGCGCCTTTGCCCGCGTTCACGTCGTCGCTTAATCTCTTGACGTTGGCAATAGTATCGTTGGCCGTGTTGTAGAGAGTGGGATCCTTGAAAAGCTTGCCGGCAGTGCCCTTGCCAGCGTTCAGATCGTCGATAATGATGTTCAACTTGTCGATGGTCGCGTTGGCGCTGCGATAAAGCTGGTCGTCGACGAGCAGCTTGCCCAGACTGCCTTTGCCCGAAGTGACGTCATTGACCAAGCCCTGAAATTGGATAACAGTAGCGTTGAGACGGTTGTAGAGACTGGGATCGTAAATCACCTTGCCGATAGAACCTTGGCCACTCTCAATGAAGGCAAGGATCCGATCCACGCGTTTTTCCAGCGCATCCAGGTTCTGCAGAGTGCTTTGGCTAGCGCGCACAACGTCCTCGATCTGCGGGGTTTCGCGAGTGGCCAGCACATCTCCCGGCTGAATTTCTGGGCCGCTGGCTTGTGCACTGTCGATGTCGATGTAGGTTTCTCCCAACACGCCGGCGGTGGACAGCAAGGTAACCGAATCCTTGTGTAAGTTGCGGTGGTACTTCGTATTGACCTTCAGGGTGACTTCCACCGGGGTCAGCCGCCGAGTGGGGTCGGATACGACCCGGATGGCGGAGACATTGCCGATATCCACGCCCTGGAGCCGGACCGGCGCTCCCTCCCTCAAGCCGCCGGCATTGTCGAAATACGTTTTCAGAGTG
>Ga0187802_10000242_pt1 | contig 12761 bp, 9 predicted proteins | sample NC_wetland_sal_i_FD_130584 | JGI IMG/M metagenome (GOLD analysis project Ga0187802, IMG submission 130584) | Wetland sediment microbial communities from Neuse River Estuary, North Carolina, USA - Control_2 | ecosystem: Environmental > Aquatic > Freshwater > Wetlands > Sediment | place: USA... | reverse complement strand
GGCATGATCCCCGGATCACATCCCCGGATCACGTCCGGGGCGTGCTTTCCGGATCATGCCTTAACTCGCCAGCATAGGATGTTTCCGCATCGACGGATTGAGCGCGTCATGAATCACGCGGCCGAGCGCGGAAATCTGATACGGTTTTCGCAGAACGGGGAATTCCGGATTGCTGTCGAACACTTTCGCATAGCCGGTGGTGAGCACGACCGGAATACGGGGATAGCGCTCGATGAGCATGCGCGCGAGCGCGAGCCCGTCGGTCTGGCCGGGCAGCACCACGTCGCTGAAAACGAGATTAACTTCTTTCCCTGAGGCAAGAACGTCGAGCGCCGCCGACGCCGTGTCCACTTCGTTCGTTCGATAGCCGAGCTGCTCCAGCAGCGAGACCGCGGCCTTGCGCACGTCGATATTGTCTTCGACGACCAGAATGGTTTGTCGGCCGGCCGCGGCGTATTCCGCTTCGTCCTGCGGCGAGGGAACGGCAAGGGCGGCATGACTGCGCGGCAGATAGATCGTGACTTTGGTCCCTAGCCCGACCTCGCTGTTGATCGATACGGTGCCGTCCGATCGGCGCGCGAAACCGTAAACTTGCGACAGGCCAAGGCCGGTGCCCTTGTCCGGCGCTTTGGTCGTGAAGAACGGCTCGACCACCCTGGAAACGAGATCGGGCGCGATGCCGCTACCGGTATCGGCGACGCTGAGCGCCACGAAATCGCCGCTGATGTCTTCCGGCAAATCACCCGGATGGAGGTGGACGTTTTGCGCCGAAATGGTGATGCGGCCGCTCTCGGGCATGGCGTCGCGCGCGTTGACGGCGAGGTTCACCAGCGCCAGTTCGAGTTCGGACTTGTCGACGCAGATCGGCCATATCGCATTGGCGACGTCGATCTTGAATTCGATATTGACATGCATCGATCCGGCCAAGACGTCGCGGATGGCCTGCACCGCTTCGGCGGGGCTGATCACGGTCGGGCTGAGCGGCAGCGTGCGCGCGAACGACAGCAATTGCCGCGTCAAGTTTTCGCCGCGCGTTGCCGCCATTTCAATGGCCTGCAGCGCGCGGACGTCCTTGGCGTCTTTCAAGCGTTTCTTCAGGCCCTGGGCGTGGCCGCTGACGATCATCAGGAGATTGTTGAAGTCGTGGGCGATGCCGCCGGTCAACTGACCGATCGCATCCATTTTCTGCAGGTGCGCAGTGCGCCGCTGCGCGCGTTCGAGTGCGGCAGCCGCTTCCTTTTCCGCCGTAACATGCCGTCCCGCGACGTAGATCAATCCCTTGCTTTCGGTCATGGTCCATTGCAGCCAGCGCCATGATCCGTCCTTGTGCCGGAAGCGATTTTCCATGCGCACGCTCGGCACGCCGTGCGCCAGCCGAGCGCGTTCCTCTATCGCGGTTGCGGCGTCCTCGGGATGACGCAGTTCGCTCACATGCATCGACTTGATCTCGTCCTCGGTCCATTCAAGCAGTCGCGTCCAAGCCGGATTAATGCTTAGGAAATAGCCTTCGAAATTGGACACCGCAAGCAGATCTTCCGAAACGTTCCAGATGCGGTCGCGCTCCAGGGTCCGGCGTTCGACTTCTTCTTCGAGCTTTTCGCTGAGCAGGCGCAGTTCGGCTTCGATGCTCAGCCGCGCTTGCTCGGCGCGCATGCGCTCGAGCGCGAAGCCGAGCTGGCGCGCCAGGGTCAGCGCAAGCTCGATTTCTTCGCCGTCGAACTCTCTCGGCGCATCGTAATAAACCATGAATTTCCCGACGAGCCGGCCTTCGGCCATCAGTGGAATGAAGGCGAGCGCGCCGATGCCTTCCAGTTTCACGATCGCCTTGATGTTATTGCCGAGGTCCGCGTGATCGATATTGGGGACGCAAACAGTCTGCGGATTCGTTTCACCCTGCGTCCAGGGTGAGTGTCCTGTCGTGGCGTGCCGGTAGCCCTCGGTTAGCCCACGCCAAGCGACGAAGCGCATCACGCCGTCGCGGTCGCAGCGCAGAATCGAGGCGCGGCTGCAATGCATGGCGTCCATGATGGCGTCCAGGGCGGCTTCGTGGATGTCTTTGACGGTTTCCGCGCGGTAGAGCCGGTTGGTGAAACGATAAAGCGCCGCTTGTTCGTCGGCGCGCCGCCTCACCAGCGCTTGCGCGCGTTTGTGCGCCGTGACGTCGCGCGCGATCTTCGAGGCGCCGACGATCGTGCCATGCGTGTCGCGCATCGGCGAAATCGTCAGCGAAACGTCGACCAGCCGGCCATCCTTGCAGCGCCGGATTGTCTCGTAGTGCTCGATTCGCTCGCCGCTTCGGATCTGCTCCAGAATGCGCGGTTCCTCATCGCGCAGGTGAGCCGGGATGATTGTCGTGATCGGCTTGCCGATCATCTCGTCGGCGGAATAGCCGAACAGGTGTTGCGCGCCGGGATTCCAGCTGACGACGATGCCGTTGAGATCCTTGCTGACGATCGGATCGTCGGCGGATTCCACGATGCTGGCAAGCTGCCGGCGCGCCTGTTCGCCGCTTCGCTCATCGGTGATGTCGAGCAGCGAGGCGATCCAACCTCCGACATTACCGTCGGCGTCAAGCTCGGACCGATAGGCGATGGCGAGGCTGCGCCTACCGCTGTGGACGAAATCAAGCTCGCATTCGAAATCGACAGACTCGCCCCGCAACACGATATTGATGTACGGCCGCAACGTGTTGAAACCGCGCGCGCCGATGACGTCCTCGATCGTTTTGCCGATGACTTCGTTGCGTCCGTAGCCGATATGATGCGCGTAAGCTTCACTGACAAACCGATAGCGCAGATCGCGGCCGCAGCGCACCAGCATGAATGGCGTACGATTGATGACCGATTGCAGCTCCGCCGCGCTGGCGCGTAAGGCCTCTTCGGCGCGCTTGCGCTCGGTCAGCTCCTGAAAACTACAGATGGCGCCGGCCACGCGGCCTTGTCCGTCATGAAGGGGCGCGACGTTCATCAGCACCGGAACCTGCGTGTTGTCCGGCCGCTCGATGATGATCTCCGCGCCTATGACGGGTCGGCCGGTGCGTAGTGTGGTGGCGACCGGCGTCGCGGCGAAGGCAAGCGGGATGCCCTGGGGCGTGTAGCGTCGGAAATTGCCGGCCGCCATCTCGCCCGGATCGTCAAGCCCCGGCGCCCGGCCCCACAGCGTGACGGCGCGCCGGTTGTAGCGGGCCAAGGTGCCGTCGGCCCGGCAGACACAAAGCCCGGTCGGTATCGCGTCCAGCGCGCTTTGCTCGATTTCGACGAAGGCTTTCAGGCCCTGGCGCGTCGCAGCGGTCTTTGATGCTTGACCAGTCATCACTTGGCTCCCCCGCAGCACCGCAACTCTGGCGCTTTGGGAAAGTTCCTCAAACGTCAATCCCTTGTGGCCGATTATAGCCCGTCCGTAAGAGCATCATAAGGCCCCGCCGAGTCCTTAAAATGGCGCTCCAAATTCAACACGCCATCTTCTGTGATAAGACCCGCGAGACCCGTTTTCTCGAGGTGACTCCCGGCGAATTCCATGAAAAGGCTCGCGTTGGAGACGGGTTGAAGTTGGCGTTGTAGTTGATCGTTAGAGTGGGCTCGCAGTTGGTGTGGGGCTTGCGTCCGGTCTCGCTTCTGCAACCTTTGTCCGCGTTGCGGGGACATGCAATAAGCATTTCTGTCGCGTTACAGATCAGGAACCGAACGGCGCAAGCGGGCATTTATTGGGGGGTATCGAGCGGAGGGCCTGCGGCGATGGTCGCGCGAGGGAGGCTTTGTGGAATACTTCCAGGCACGTCGCGAACTCCGTCAAGCTCTCGAGATCAGCGATCCCTCACCGGTCAATAGCGTCGAGGGGATGTGGGTGTCCGCCGGTCAGGCGGCGAATATCGGCATCTTTCTCATCGTGTTCGGTGCTTTTCTTTATGTCGGGCGCCCCATCCTGTTGCCGATCCTCGCCGCCGCGGTGATCGCGCTGACGCTGGCACCGCTTATCAAGGCGGCCAAGCGTTTCGGCATCTCGCCCTGGATCACCGGCCTTCTCATTTTGCTCATTGGCGTCGGCGCGCTCACTCTCGCGGTAACGACGCTTGCCGGCCCGGTCAACGAATGGATCGGGCGCGCTCCGGAAATCGGCGCTTCAATCAAACAAAAGCTTACCGTGCTCGATCAGCCGATCGCCGCGTTGCACGAGCTGCAGAAAACGTTCTTTGGCGGCGACACGACGCTGAGCGTCAATCAGCCTACGGCGAATTTCGTCCTGCCGGTGGTCGCCTTTGTCACGCCTGCCGCCGCCGAGCTCTTGCTTTTTTTCGCGACGCTGTTCTTTTTTCTCGTCGGCCAGATCGAACTGCGCAATCAGCTGGTCTCGATGTTTGGCGACCGCGACGCCAAGCTGCGATTCCTCAAGATCATGCGCGACGTCGAGCGCAATCTCGCCACCTATCTGACCGTCGTCACTATTGTCAACGTCGTGGTCGGCGTCATTGTGGCGCTGGGTGCTTGGCTGCTCGGCCTTCCGGATCCAATCGTGTTCGGGGTGCTCGCGGCAGTGCTGAACTACGTACCCTATGTCGGCCCCGCGCTGATGGTGGCGATCCTGTTCGGTGTCGGTCTTGTGACATTCCCGTCGCTGGGTCAGGCCGCCGTCGCGCCGCTCGGGCTCGTCGCGCTGACGACGATGGAAGGGCATTTCATCACGCCGACGATCGTCGGCCGTAGCTTTACGCTTAATCCGCTCCTGGTCTTTCTCTCGCTCGCTTTCTGGACCTGGATGTGGGGGCCGTTCGGCGCCTTTCTTGCGGTGCCGCTGTCGATTATTCTGCTTGTGGTCGTCCACCACCTCTTTCCCTCGGAGGACGTCCAGTTGCCCGAGTAATTGGAACTTTTTCGATTTTGGACGCTTATTCGAGCAAACCGGCGCCCTCAAGCTCTCGGAGTAAAGGCCATGACGACTGCCTCGACAGTGCCGCAGGATCTTCGCGAGACGACCAAAGACGCGCGTGAAGGCGCGCGCGAAATCAAGGACGCTGCCGCCGGCGCGTCAAGAGACATTCAGGATGACCTGCAGGCGCTGCGTGACGATTTCGGCCGGCTGGCCGAGCAGGTCGGCCAAATTTTCTCCGATCGGGGCAACGCCGCATGGCGGCGCGCCCGCACCAGCGTCGATGGCGTCACGTCGGACGCGCAAGACAAAAGCCGGGAAGCGGTCGACGCGATGCGCGAAGTGTCTGACAATTTTGTCGCCGCGATCGATGATTCGCTGAAGAATCGGCCCTATACCACTCTGGCGATTATAGGTGGCATTGGTTTTGTGCTCGGCGCGCTGTGGCGTCGCTAGTGCCCCGGCGTGGCGGCTCTGAAATTTTGAGGGCTTGGCCATGCTGAAGGGCCTGACGCAAGAAGTCACGCTACAGATTCAGGCCAGAAGCGGCGCCAGCCCCGCGGTTTTGGTCTGGATCGCGGCCGTGGCGCTGGCGTCGCTCACCGCGTTCGTTTTTCTCTGTGTCGCCGGATTTTATTGGCTGTCCCTGCAAATTGGCGCGATCTTCGCCGGCCTGGCGATGGCGGGCATCTTCGTCTGCTTCTCGATCATCGCCGCGCTGATCAGCACAATCATCCGCCGCAGGGTGAGAGAGCGCGCCATACTGGCGCGCGCGGCGAAGGCGCACGCGCCCTCCTGGCTCCTTGATCCGCGAATGCTCTCCGCCGCGGTTCAGATCGGCCGCGACATTGGCTGGCAGCGCATCGTGCCGCTCGCGTTCGTCGGCTTCATCGCGGCGCAATGGGCGCGCGAACGCCGGGATCGCGGCGAGCAGTCCTAAACAGCCGACGACACCGCTTATTGCTGACCGCCGCCTTGAGATTGCGCTTGCGAGGGCGATTGCGGCGGACCCATCATATTGAACCTCGCCTTCTGCTCGTCATTCAAGGACGCATAGAAGGTCTCAAGGCTCGGGCGAACCGATTTGATGGCGTCGGCCATGGCGCTCAGCCGGGTTTGGGTCGTCTCGAGCCGCGCGACCGGCGATTGCGGCACCGCGGTCGGACAGGACGACTGCAGCTGGTCGGACGCATTTTGCGCAGCTTTCTTCAAATCATCGAAGGCGCTCTGCTGCTGGGACGTCGGCTGAACCACCTGCTCGATACGCTGAGCCGGCAGCTTGACGAAACTTCCCGATTGCTGGCCGCAAAGCGCCGCCAGGTTTGCCGGCGAATTACCGGCCGAGCCGCCGCTCTTGCCGGAAGCATTCATGGCATTGAATTGCTGCTTCTGTTCGTCGCTCAATGAATTGTAGAAACGCTCGAGCGGCGAGCGCATGATTTGGATAGCCTTGACGGTCGCTTGCAGCCGCTGTTCGGAGGCGTCAAGGCGGCCGACCGGCGTGAGCGGTACCGATGTCGGACACGACGCCTTGATGAGATCGCTTGCCTTTGACGACGCGGTGTTGAGGTCGTCGAGCGCGGTTTGTTGATCGGCCGTGGGATGAACGGTCTGCCGGATTTGGTCGATCGGCAAATTGGTGACGCCGGGCGCGAGGCCGGTGCAGCTTTCGATCGCCGCGGTATTCGTCTCGGCCAGCACCTGGCGATCGCCCTGGTCGGTCGTAGCCGCGGCGATGGCAGCGGTCTTGGCTGCGGTCTTGGTCGCCACCTGGCTGCTGGCGCTGCCGCCGCCTCCACCTCCGTAATTGTTGTAGTAGATGCCCGGCAAACCGGCATAGCCGTAATCGGAGCCGTAATAGTCGGGCCCATAACCGTAATCGAGCCCAAAATAGGGACCGGGCGCGAAGATGCTCGCCCAAATGAAATCTGGACCGTAAGCCCAGAACGGGTCGTAATAGTCATACGGCCATAAGATGAAGGTCAGGACGTCGCCCAGCAGGAACGGCCAAAACACCGGTCCGGCCCAGCCGCCCCAACCGCCGCCCCAATTGTTCCAGCCGGCGCCCCAGAAGCGGCCGCCCCAGTGATTCCAGCGGGCGTTGTCGCCGAACGCATTGCGGTTGAAGCCGGTCTTATTGAAGTTTTCCAGGCCGTGGAAATTCCGTCCCGCAAACTCGTTGTGCGTCAATTGTTCGTGGTTGAGCTCATGATGCTCAAGCGCGTTGTGGGCGTTCTCTAAACCGTGGTTGTGATCGGCGTTGCCGATTTCATGGTGCGCAAGATTTTCATGGTGCCCGAGATCATGACTGGCGACGTGGTGGCCGCCGTGGATGGCGTGGCCCGCAAAATGATGGCTCGCGAGTCCATGCCCGCGAAACGCGTGAGCGGAGAATGCGTGCGGGCCAAACGCACGACCCATATGGATGGGACCATGGGCCGCGAAGCCATGGAAGCCGTGGAAGCCGCCAAAGCCATGCATGCCGCCGAACGACGGATGGAATCCACCGCCGCCCATATGGAAGCCGCCGCCGCCTCCTCCTCCGCCAAAGTGAAAGCCGCCCTTTGCCATTGCCGGGACATCCGCGCCAAGGCAAAGCGCACCGACCGCAACGCTGGTCGTCAAAATCGCTATCGTTCTTTTCATCGGTCTTTTCATGGGCGTTTCCCAACCGTTATCGTGCCGGCCGCTGCAATGTATCGCGGCAGGCACGCATCCAAAGCACTTTAGTATTCAACTGTTCTCACCTATTGCGGGTTTCCAGATGGCGACAAGAAGGTTGCGAATTAATTTTCCGCAATCGTTGCAGTGCGAAGGCGCGCCCGCCGCAAATCACTCGCCACAGGAGTTAAGACCAACGAGGTTTTGATTAGACAACCTCCGCTTCACAGCGTCTGACAGGGGAACAAAATCGGGTTGGAAACGTTCGCCGGGAGACGAGCTGCCGCACGCAATGCTTCACCCAGCTTTGTGTGCGGTGTATATTATTTCGAGGGCGATGGTGGTGCTCGTCGGTCCGATTAGCCACGTGATTGACTTCATTTGCGGAAACGCCGGCCGGTAGGCCGAGGCCGGGCTTCCAACGCCGTCTGGATTCAAATCATGCCCCTGCAATCGTCCAAAGTGAGCAAAATCGCCATCGCCAAGCCCTCGGTCGCCCGTTCGGCGCCGGAAATTCCGGCGGATGTACTTCCTGAATCGGCATTCAGCATCACGGCGACGCCGTCCGGTCCGCCACGCGCCCTCAAGCACGGCGATACTTTCATCGTTTTCGACAACCGGGGCGACATCGGCACGTCATTTGTCGATTCTTCGGGACTGTTTCACGACGATACCCGCCATCTGTCGCGGCTCGAATTGCTGTTGAACGACAGGCCGCCGCTTCTGCTTGGCGCCAATCTACGCGACGACAACACGGCGTTTTTCGTCGATTTGACCAATCCCGATCTGTTCGACGGTCAACGTGTCGCCATGGAGAAGGACCGCGTCCATATTCTGCGCACCCTCTTCATTTGGAATGACACGGCTTATCAGCGGCTTGGCATTCGCAATTACAGCGATCAGTCGATCAACCTGCGGCTGACGATTCTATTCGGCAATGATTTTGCCGATTTGTTCGAGGTGCGCGGCTCTCATCGCGAGCGGCGCGGCATCGCCACCGCGAAACGTCTGGGCGACGATCGCGTGGTGCTGGCCTACCGAGGGCTCGACGGCCGGGAACGGTTCACCACGCTCAAATTCGATCCCGCGCCTGACCTCCTGGAAACCAATGGCGCCGCCTACGATCTGCATCTTGAGCCCGGCGATACACGGCCGCTCTTCCTCGCGATCAGTTGCAATCGTCCGAACGCGCTGCCGCGGCCCTTCCTGCGCGGTCTCATCGCGGCGCGCCGTGAAATGCGCGACGCCACGCGCGAGCGCACGTCGGTGCAGACCTCCAATACCCGTTTCAATGAAATATTGTGCCGCTCGGCGGCCGACCTCGAAATGCTGATGACGGATACGCCTCAGGGCCGCTATCCGTATGCCGGGATTCCCTGGTATTCGACGACGTTCGGCCGCGACGGCTTGATCGCGGCGTTGCAGATGCTTTGGTGGAGCCCGGAAGTGGCGCGCGGCGTACTGCGCCGGTTGGCGGCTTATCAGGCCAAGACGACCGATCCGCTCGCCGATGCGCAACCCGGCAAAATTCTTCACGAGATGCGCGGCGGGGAAATGGCGGCGCTGCGCGAAGTTCCGTTCGGCCTCTACTACGGCAGCGTCGACTCTACGCCGCTCTTTGTCCTGCTCGCAGGGCTCTATGCGGAGCGCACCGGCGACCGTGAGACCATCCTCGAATTGTGGCCGGCGATCGAAGCGGCACTCGGCTGGATCGACGGGCCGGGCGATCCCGACCACGACGGTTTTATCGAGTATCAGCGCGCAAGCGACCTCGGCCTCGTCAATCAGGGCTGGAAGGATTCGCACGATGCGATTTTTCACGCCGATGGCCGGCTCGCCGAGGGCGCGATCGCGCTGGTCGAGGTCCAAGGCTATGTCTTTGCCGCCAAGCGAATGGCGGCGCGCTGCGCGCGCCGGCTCGGTTACAAATCCGCAGCGGACAAGCTTGATGCCGAAGCGACGCGCCTCGCCGAACGGTTCGAGGCGGCGTTTTGGTGCGAAGATATCGGAACCTACGCGCTGGCGCTCGACGGCGACAAAAAACCATGCCGCGTGCGCACGTCGAATGCCGGTCAGGTTCTCTTTACCGGAATAGCCGCTCCCGAGCGCGCTGTGCGCGTCGCCGCAGGGCTGCTGCAGCCGAGCTTCTTCTCAGGATGGGGGATCCGCACGGTCGCGCATGACGAGGTGCGCTTTAACCCCATGTCGTATCACAACGGCTCGGTGTGGCCGCACGACAATGCTTTGATCGCACTGGGGCTGGGACGCTACGGAGCCAAGGGCTTCGTTGAAACGATGTTCGGCGCACTTTTCAGCGCTGCGACCTACATGGATCAGCGGCGGCTGCCGGAATTGTTCTGTGGCTTCCGGCGTCAGCACGGTCATGGCCCGACGCTCTATCCGGTCGCCTGCGCACCGCAGGCTTGGGCGAGCGCAACGCCGTTCACGCTCCTTGAAGCATCGCTCGGACTCGAATTTGATCCGTTCGCGCATGAAGTCCGGTTGCGCAATCCGCGCCTGCCCGAGTTTCTGGACGAAGTGATGCTGCGTGACCTTCGGCTTTCGTCCTCGAGCGTCGATTTGCGCGTGAGACGCCACGGCCAGACCGTCTCGCTTGACACGCCGCGGATCAACGGCGACATCCGCGTTTCCATCGTGTATTCGACCTGAGCGCGATCCGGTTCCGCGGCTGGAACCATGCATGGAACAAGGTTGGTTCCGGTGCGGCTTATTTTCGCACCAATAACATCAGAGGTTGGAACTGACCGGATTGGCCTTGCTTAGGGCAATAAGTTCCAACGGAGCGATCATGCTTGGCCATAAGCCTTTAAAAGTAGCGGCACTCGTCGTCCTCATGACCGTTTATACGGGTGGTTTCGCTTTCTCCGAGGACACGCAACAGCCGGCGCAGAACCAATCCGCCGACCATCCGGCGGGGGGGAATGCGGAGGAAGCGCCGTCGGTTACCGTCCTTAACAACCACGAAGCTGGCGGCATTCTTGGCCGTGAGGTTTTGGGCGCCGCCAACGAGAACATGGGCCGAATTGTCGACGTGATCGTCGATCGGAGCGGCCGGGTGCGTGCCGCGATCATCGATTTCGGCGGTTTTCTCGGCGTCGGTAGCCGCAAAATCGCTGTGGAATGGAACGCCCTACACTTTCCGCCGCCAAGTCAACCCGACGCCAAAATCAGCCTTGATCTTACCCGCGACCAGGTCAAAGCGGCCCCCGAATATCAGGACGGTAAACCCATCGTCGTTCTAGGTGCGCTCGGTAAGCTCGAGCCACTGCCGTTTGAATGACGCGCGATTTCCAATCGTCCGCGCCAAATCGAAACACGAATTCTGGACGACTGCTGGAGACGGATCCTGCGCGCAAATCTCTCACGCCGAATTCGCGAACGTCCGGAACCCCCCGACGACATGGTCCCGCGAAAAATGCCGACGCTGGTGCCGCAGTCGGCGGCCAGCGAGCCGCCACTTGCGCCATCGCCGCGGAGCTTACGGGGACTCGACTGGTTTATTTTCTTCGTCGCCGACGTGCAGACGGGCTTCGGCCCATTCGTTTCGGTGTATCTCACGGCGCAACGCTGGACTCAGGTTGATATCGGGCTCGTCTTGTCGGCTGCGAGCTTCGTCGGATTGATCGGGCAGATCCCCGGCGGCGCTCTGGTCGACTACGCGCGCTCGGAACGTTTCGTCGCCGGCGTGGCGGTGGTCGCCATCTGCATCAGCGCATTGACCTATGCGGCGCTGCCGATCTTTCCGATGGTGCTGGCAGGATCGGTTCTCCATGCACTCGCAAGCTGCGTGCTAGGCCCTGCGATCGCCGCGATCAGCCTCGGGCTCGTCGGACACGCCGCCATCGGGAGGCGGCTCGGCCGTAACGCACGATTTGCCTCGGTGGGAAACGGCTTGGCTGCCGCGGCCATGGGCGCGTGCGGTTATCTGCTCTCGGCGCGCGCGGTGTTCATCGTCACGGTGTTGCTGCTCATCCCGGCGCTGATAGCGCTGCGCTCCATCGCCGAAAACGAAATCGACCCGGAACGCGCCCACGGCGCGCCGCCGCGTCAGGCCGCCGCCAGGCCGCCGGTTCGCCCGGGTACGTTGATGCAAAACCGCTCCCTTCTGATTTTCGCCGGCTGCTTGCTTTTGTTTCACCTCGCCAATTCGGCGATGCTGCCGCTCGTGGGCAGTGTCGTCACGATGAAGTCCGCGCATTGGGCGACCCTGATCATCGCCGCCTGCATCGTCGTGCCGCAACTCGTCGTCGCGGCGCTATCGCCGTGGGTCGGAATGCGGGCGCAAATCTGGGGCCGGCGGCCGCTGCTGCTGATCGGGTTCGCCGCTCTGCCGATCCGGGGTCTCCTTTTCGCCTCGGTCGCCAATCCGTATGCGCTGCTTGCGGTGCAGCTGCTCGACGGCATGACGGCAGCGATCCTCGCGGTCATGGTCCCGTTGGTGGTGGCCGATCTGACGCGGGGCACCGGACACTTCAATCTCGGTCAGGGCATCCTCGGCACCGCGACCGGCATCGGCGCCTCGCTGAGCGCGACGCTCGCAGGTTACCTGAGCGATCGTTTCGGCAGTCCGGCAGCCTTCGCCAGCTTGGCCGCGGTCGCCTTTGTCGGTTTGGTCCTGGCGTGGCGGCTGATGCCGGAGACAAGACCGGCGAAAGAAGCTGAGGCTTAAGCCTCAGCAAAAAGGCGCGCGTGGCGCGCGCCTTTCGCGTGACACGGTACGGCGGGTCAGAGGGCCGGGGCTTCGTCGGTGACGAGCCGCAGATGCGGGGTGACCGCATCCATGACGCCGCGATAAGCGCTCAAGTAATCCTGCGCCATGCGTCGCGCGGTGAAGCGCTGCTCGAAACGTTTGCGGACCTTTTCCCGTGGCAGGTGACCCAGCCGATCGACGGCTCCGATCGCGCCGTTGATGTCCTCAACCACGAACCCGGTCACGCCGTCATCGACGATTTCCGGCGCTGAGCCGCGATTGAAGGCGATGACCGGCGTCCCGCAGGCCATTGCCTCGATCATCACCAAGCCAAAAGGCTCGGGCCAATCGATCGGAACCAGCAGCACCAGTGCGCCGCTTAAGAACTCCGATTTGGCCTTGTCGCCGATCTCACCGATGAACTCGACATTGGTCGACGTGAGCAAAGGCTTGATCTGTTCATGAAAGTATTCTTCGTCGACCTTGTCGACCTTGGCGGCGATCTTGAGCGGCACGCCGCAATGCT
>Ga0187802_10000241_pt1 | contig 12793 bp, 10 predicted proteins | sample NC_wetland_sal_i_FD_130584 | JGI IMG/M metagenome (GOLD analysis project Ga0187802, IMG submission 130584) | Wetland sediment microbial communities from Neuse River Estuary, North Carolina, USA - Control_2 | ecosystem: Environmental > Aquatic > Freshwater > Wetlands > Sediment | place: USA... | reverse complement strand
CGCATTTGGCTTTTTGCCGGCGATATATTGCATGATCGCCATGGTCTCCCACAGCTTGAAGTCGCCGTCGACCAAAGCCGGCGTCCGTCCGGTCGGATTGATGGCAAGAAAAGCCGGCGCCTGTGAGCCGCCTTTGGTGAGATCGACGAACTCGAATTCGAGCGGCATGCCGAGATAGCTGGCGAGCGCGCGAACCTGCCAGGTGTTTGGCGAGGGCGGGAAACCGTAGAGTTTCATGGGTGACTCCTTGTTAGACGACAGACGACGGAAGACAGAGGTCGGATGTCAGATGCCGGAGCTCATGAGATGTGTCAGAGCCAGATCTCTATCGGCTCGCTGTCCTCTGACATCCGATATCCATCATCCGGCTCCTACTCACAGCATGAGGCGGATTTTGGCTCCTGGTATGACGCTTTTGCATCGACCACCGCGCCCTCATAACGATCGTGATGACGGACCCAGGCCATCGACCACGCCAATCTATCCTCGTCGCGGCCCTTGGGCGCGAGATCGAGGAAATGATAGGTGCCGATCAGGATGTCGAGACCGCGGCCATAGGTGGAATACGTATGAAAGATTTCGCCGGTGGCGTTCTTGTAGAACACGCTGGCGCCCGGCCGCTCCTCGCTCGGGAAGCTTTCGATGAATTCGTAATTGTAGAAAACCTTGCCGCTGGCCTTCTCCTCCGGCGTGAACGACACCTGATAGTCGGAATTGAAATCGCTGCCAAACGACGACACCCACTTGAAGCGCCAACCCATGCGGCGCTTGAAAGTTTCAATCTCCGACTGCGGCGCCCGCGACACGACGACGAATGAGACGTCGCGCTGCGCCAGGTGGATGACCGCGCCGTCGAAATGGTCGGCCAGATACGAGCAACTCGGGCAGCCGGCCTCCCAGCCCGAGCCTAGCATGAAGTGATAGATGATCAGCTGGCTCTTGCCGCCGAACAGATCGGCAAGCGATTGCTTGCCTTGCGGCGTATCAAAAACGTATTTCTTTTCCACTTTCTCCCATGGCAATTCGCGGCGTTTGCGGCTGAGCGCATCGCGGGCGCGGCTGAAAGCTTTTTCCTCCGCGAGATAGGCCTTGCGCGCAGCGATCCATTCATCGTGGGAAACGACTTTGTGCGGTTCCATCTTCGAATCCTCCTTCGCGAGCCGCCTATGATGCCGGCGTCATCCAGCCGATCCCGGCGCCACCGGGCTCTTGCAGGACGACGATGCGACCGACATTCGGCACGTCAAAGGCGGGCTTCATGATCTTGGCACCGGCGGCGACGGCTTTCTTGGCGCGAGCGTCGACGTCGTCCACGGCGATGTAAGGCATCCAGCCCTCGGGCACGCCCCTATAATCCGGCCCGCTGATGTCGAAAATGCCGCCGACTGGTTCGTCGCCCATCTTGGCGATCCAATAAGCGCCGCCGCCCGGCATCGGCATCGCATCGAAGCTCCAGCCCAAAGTGTCGGCATAGAATTTCTTCGCTTTGGCGACGTCGCGCGCCATCAGCTCGTTCCAGTAAAACTTTCCGTGCGAATCGGTCATTACAAACTCCTGTTCGATTGCTTCGCAGATACGCTCTTTGCGGCCGGGTTTATGCGACGAATTTCTCGAGCTTGTCGAGTGCGCCGGTCCAGCCGCTTTGATGCCGATCGCGCGCCTCCTCGTCGAAGAATTGCTCGTGGGTGAGCGTGAGCAGCGAGCCGTCGCCGTCCGGCTTGATTTCGACCGTCACCAGCGATTCACGCTCCGGCGTCGATTTCCAGGCCCAGGTGAAGACGAGCTTCCGGTTCGGCACGAATTCGCGATAGACACCGCTGACGTCGTGCTCTTCGCCGGCCGGGCTTTGCATCAGCCAGCGATAACGCCCGCCGACGCGCGGGTCGCACTCGACTTTGAGCACTTTGACTTCGCCGGGACCCATCCAGCCTTTTACTTTTTCCGGATCGGTCCAGGCCGCGAAGACTTTGGCCGGCGGCGCTGTGAGGCGGCGCTTGAGCGTGAGGCTCGGTTTCGTGGCGGTTTGGGTTGCCATGATTCTTCCTCCAAAAATGCGGCAAGACTAGAAAGCCGGTCGGACCAGAACTTTTCGTAAGCGTTGAGCCATTCGAACGCGTCGCGCATCGGCTCGGCGTCGAGCCGGCAGGCGACGGTGCGCCCGGCTTTGGTTCGCGTGACCAATCCGGCATGGGACAGAACATCGAGATGCTTCATCACCGCTGGAAGCGACATCGCAAATGGTGCGGCGAGTTCGGACACCGACAGTCCGGGCTGTTGCGCCAGCCGCACCACCAGCGCACGGCGCGTGGCGTCCGATAATGCGGCAAAGGTGCGGTCGAGCGGAGCGGCTAAAAACTTTACCATGTGGTTAAGTATAGGGTGGCGCGCGAGCGTGTCAATATGTTTGCAATCACAAGAATTAGGCGGAACAAAAATTTGTTCGGCGTGGAACCGAGCTTTCGCCACCCAGCTTTACCGGCGAGCGAGCGCCGCGCTCACCAGTTTGACGCCGTCGTCGCTCGCCCATTCGGCCGGGCCCGCCATATTGCCGATCTCGCAACCGGATGGATCGACGATCACCGTGGTCGGCATGCCGAAGGCCTTGCCGGCGGTTTTGAGCTCCTCGAACACCCGCGCGCTCGGGTCGGCATAATAGGCGAGGTGTCCGATCGCGACCTCTTTGAGAAAGACGAGCGTTTTTTGTGGATCGCGGGTGTCAATGTTGACTGCGATCACTTCGAAATCGGCGCCGCCGAGGAGTGCCTGCAAGGCATCGAGTGCCGGCATTTCGCGGCGGCACGGCACGCACCAGGTGGCCCACAGATTGAGAAGAACGGTGCGGCCACGCCAATCGGAAAGCCTCAGATCGCGTCCCTTGGCGTCCTTGAACGCGAGATTGGGCAGCCGGAATGGTGTCTGCGCCAGTGCGAGCGCGGCGACCTCGCCACGCACCAGCGGCGCTATCCGTTTGGCGGTATTAACCGCGCCGCCACAGGCGGCGTCGGCCGGATTGCTTGGCCGATGGGCAATCCCGTATATCCCCGCCAAGACAATCAGAATGACGAGTGCCGCGCCGGCCGAAACCAGGCGCAGGCGGCCGATTTTCTGCAGTAATGGCACGGACGGCTCGGTCACGGCCATGGTATTAGGCTTTGGCGCGGGCTTCATGAGAATTTCGTTATGAGCAACACAATGTGGGGCGGACGTTTCGGTTCGGGCCCAGATCCGATCATGGAGGACATCAACGCTTCCATCGATTTCGACCGCCAGCTTTATCGGCAAGACATCGCCGCCAGCAAGGCGCATGCAGCGATGCTTGCCAAAATGGGCATCATCGCGGCGCAGGATGCAAAGCGGATCGCTCACGGTCTAGACACGATCCTGTCAGAAATCGAGGCGGGCAAATTCGTCTTCAAACGAGCGCTCGAGGACATTCACATGAATGTCGAGGGTCGGCTGGCCGAGCTGATCGGGCCGGCGGCTGGGCGACTGCACACCGCGCGCTCGCGCAACGATCAGGTCGCGACCGATTTCCGGCTGTGGCTGCGCGACGCGATCGATGAGATCGATGGCGCGCTCGCCGCCTATCAGCACGCACTCGCGCGCAAGGCGCTCGACCACGCCGCGACGGTGATGCCGGGCTTGACGCATCTGCAGCCGGCGCAGCCGGTGACGTTCGGGCATCATCTCCTCGCCTATGTGGAAATGGCGGCGCGCGACCGCGGCCGGTTTGCCGATGCGCGGGCGCGGCTTAACGAGTGCCCGCTCGGCTCCGGCGCGCTCGCCGGCACATCGTTTCCGATCGATCGCGCCATGACCGCGAAGGCACTCGGTTTCGCACGGCCGACCGCGAACTCGCTCGACGCCGTCGCCGACCGCGATTTCGTGCTGGAGACGCTGTCGGCTTGCGCGATCACGGCGCTGCATCTGTCGCGGTTCGCCGAAGAGATCGTGATCTGGTCGTCGCCGTTGACAGGTCTTGTTCGCCTGTCCGACAAGTTCACCACGGGCTCGTCGATGATGCCGCAAAAGCGCAATCCGGACGCGGCCGAACTCGTGCGCGGCAAGACCGGCCGCATCGTCGGCGCGCTGGTTGGGCTGATGATGGTGATCAAGGCGCTGCCGCTCGCCTATCAAAAGGATCTGCAAGAGGACAAAGAGGGGGCGATTGACGCGATCGGTGCGCTCGCGCTGTCGCTCACCGCGATGACCGGCATGGTGCGCGACATGCAGCCGGACGTTGCGCGAATGGCGGCTGCGGCGGCCCAAGGTTATTCGACCGCGACCGATCTTGCCGATTGGCTGGTGCGCACGCTCAAACTGCCGTTCCGCGAGGCGCATCACATCACCGGCCGCATCGTCGCCGAGGCAGCCGAGCAGGGCGTCGCCCTCGATAAGCTACCCCTTAAAGTGATGCAGGCGATCGAGCCGCGGATCACCAAATCCGTGTTTGATGTCCTTTCCGTCGCCAATTCGGTCAAAAGCCGCACTGTCTATGGCGGTACTGCGCCGAAGAATGTGCGCAAAGAAGCCCAGCGTTGGCTCAAGCGGCTAGGCAAGAAACCGTAACACGCCGGCAAGGTTTGATCCGACACAATGTCGCCGCGCCGCTGCGGTGTGATAGCGTCGGTCGGGAAGGCTTTTGGGGGCTGGTTTTGAGCTGTGATGGCCTTGGAATTACGCGCGTCTTTGCGATCGGTGCGCTGGTTATGTGCGCTCTGGCGCTCTCGGCCTGCGGCCGCGCCGGACCGCTTGAACCGCCGCCGGGGCCGGCCGCCGTTCCGGCGTCGCGGGCGCAGCTGACGCAGCCTGACGGTTCGGCGGCGCCAGGCTCGGCGCGGGATACGGCCGCCAAAAGTGGCTTCGACGCCCAGGGCAATCCGGTCGCCACGCCCAGTCAGAAACGATCCTTCATCCTCGATCCGCTGCTGCGATAGCCACCGCGCACCGCGAGCAGGCAATAGGTCCAGCCAAAATGGCCGGCCCGATTTCAACTTTCTCAAATCTTGCTCTAAACACCTCCCATGCATCATTTCGCCTATCGCGACCGCGTGCTGCATGCCGAAGCGGTCAATCTCGCCGCGCTTGCCGACATCGTCGGCACGCCGTTCTATTGCTATTCCAGCGCCACCATCGAGCGGCACTACAATGTCTTCGCCGCCGCCTTCGCCGATGTCGATGCGCTTGTCTGTTACGCGCTGAAGGCGAATTCCAATCAGGCGGTCGTCACTACGCTCGCTCGGCTCGGCGCCGGCGCCGATGTCGTGTCCGAAGGCGAACTTCACCGCGCTCGCGCCGCCGGCATTCCGCCGCAGCGCATCGTGTTTTCAGGCGTCGGCAAGACCACTCATGAACTCAACCTCGCGATCGAGCACGACATCTTCTGCGTCAACGTCGAATCGGAATCCGAGCTTGAACTTCTTTCCTCGATCGCCGCCGCCAAAGGCCGCACCGCCGATATTTCGATCCGCGTCAATCCGGATGTCGACCCGAAGACGCATGCCAAGATTGCGACCGGCAAAGCCGAGAACAAGTTCGGCATTCCAATCAGCCGCGCCCGCGAAGTTTATGCGCGCGCCGCCAAGCTCAAAGGCGTGCGAGCGATCGGTGTCGACATGCATATCGGCAGCCAGATCATCGACCTGCAGCCGTTCCGCGATGCGTTTGCGTTGCTCGCGGAATTTGTCGGCGTGCTGCGGGCCGACGGTCATGCCATCTCGCACATCGATGTCGGCGGTGGGCTCGGCGTGCCGTATCGCGAGGACAACGAGCCGCCGCCCGATCCCAACGCCTATGCCGCGATCGTCAAGGGCGCGACGCAAAATCTCGGCTGCCGCCTGATCCTCGAGCCGGGCCGGCTCATCGTCGGCAATGCCGGCATCCTGGTGACGCGGGTGCTGCATGTGAAGCACGGCGACGCCAAGACATTCATCGTCGTCGATGCTGGCATGAACGACCTGATCCGGCCGACTCTTTACGACGCGCATCACGACATCCGTCCGGTGCGCGAGTCGGCGCCCGGCCAGCAGCGAATCGTCGCCGACGTTGTGGGTCCGGTTTGCGAATCAGGCGACTATTTTGCGCTCGAACGCGAACTCGCCGCGCCGGAAGCGGGCGACTATCTGGCGCTAATGACCGCCGGCGCCTATGGCGCGACCCAGTCCGGCACCTATAACAGCCGCCCCCTCGTGCCCGAAGTCCTTGTTCGCAAAGACGAATGGGCGATGGTCCGGCCACGCCAGGGGATCGAGGAATTGATTGCGCTCGACCGGCTGCCGACTTGGCTTTGAGCCTTGGCTTTGAGCCTTGGCTTTGAGCCTTGGCTTTGAGCCTTGGCTTTGAGCCTTGGCTGTGAACCTTGGCTGTGAACTTTAGCTGCGATTTGGTTATGGCTGACCTGCGACTTTGAACCGATGCTGGCTGTAATTTTGCTTGCAGGGCGTTGTCTATCGGCAAACGCCGCCTAACCGGGTCAAACCAAGGCAAAGCCAGGGGAAAGGCCTGCCGCAGGCGCGCGCCAAAGTGTCATCGCGCGGCCCTCATGTTACCCTGTTGTCGCGCCATGTTTGGCCGGAGAAATTTGTGACGGAACAGCCTGTGGTCCAGCCTGCCGAGGCAAAGCCGGCCGAACTGCCGTCGCGGCTCGCGCTCGCTGCACGCCGCGCGCGCTATGCGATTCTGTGGGAACGGGTGTGGCCGCCGCTCGCGGCGCTCGCCACCGCGGCGGGATTGTTCCTGGCATTGTCGTGGCTCGGGCTTTGGCTGTGGCTGCCACCGCTCGGCCGCGCCGCCGGCCTCGTTTTGTTTGGCGCGCTCGCGCTCTGGGCGGCGTTTCCATTTTTGTTTTTGCGCCTGCCGGGGTTTGCCGATGCTTTGCACCGGATCGACCGTGCGAGCGGCTTGCGGCATCGGCCGGCGACAACGCTCGCCGACCGGCTCGCGGTCAATGCGCAGGACCCCTACGCGCTGGCGCTGTGGAATGCCCATATCGCTCGTTCGCTGCAAAATGCCAAGGCGTTGCGCGCCGGCGCGCCGGCGCCGCGCGTGGCCAGACGCGATCCTTATGCCATGCGCGGACTGGTGTTCATCGCCGTGATCGCGACCTTCATCGCGGCTGGCGGCGAACGCTGGCACCGCGTCGCGGCGGCATTCGATTGGCGCGGCGTCGTCGTACCGGCGAATTTCCGCGTCGACGCCTGGGTAGCGCCGCCGGCCTATACGGGGCGGCCGCCGATTATCCTGCCCGGCATCCATCCGGGCGAGACCAGCGCAGCCGCGGTGCAGACCGACGGGCCGATCAGCGTGCCGGTCAACTCGACGCTCGTGGTGCGCGCGACCGGCAAGCTCAAGCTCGAATTGTCGACCACCGGCGGCCTCGTCCCCGCCAATGAGGAAGGCCGGCCGCCGGCCGGCGCCGAAGAGCATCGCTTCACGATCACCGCCACAGGCGCGGCAACGCTGCGCGGCGCCGGCGAGAACCTGGTCTGGCCGTTCAACGCCGTTCCCGACAAGCCGCCGACGATTGCGCTGATCAAAGATCCCGAGCAGCAGAGCCGCGGCTCGCTGTTGTTGTCGTACCGGCTGGAGGACGATTACGGAGTGGCCGAGGCGCAGGCGACCTTCGCCCGCAAGGACAATCCCGGCGGCCACGCCGCGCGGCCCTTGTTTGGGCCGCCTGACTTCGCGCTGGTGCTGCCGCAAGCGCGCACCAGGAGCGGCACCGGCCAGACCATCAAGGACCTCAGCGACCATCCCTGGGCCGGCGCCGAAGTCACCCTGACGCTCGTCGCCCGCGACGATGCCGGCAATGAGGGCAGAAGCGAGCCGTTCGACTTCCGCCTGCCGGAGCGGGTTTTCACCAAGCCGCTGGCGCGGGCCCTGATCGAGCAGCGCCGCAACCTCGCGCTCGATGCCAATACGCGACCGCTCGTCACCACCGCGCTCGATGCTCTGGCGCTTGCGCCGGAACGCTTTACGAAAGAAGCCGGCATCTATCTCGGTTTGCGCTCGGTGTACTGGTCGCTGGAGCACGCCAAGGGCGACGACGATTTGCGCGATGTCGTCAAACGGCTGTGGCAGATGGCGGTCGGCATCGAGGACGGCGACATTGCCAATGCCGAGGAGGCTTTGCGCAACGCAGAGAACGCGCTGCAGCAGGCGCTCGACCGCGGCGCCACCGATCAGGAGCTCAAGGCGCTGATGGAGCAGCTGCGCGCCGCGATGGATCGTTTTCTGCAGGCAATGGCGGAACAGCTGAAAAACAGCCGCGAGCTTGCCCGCCCGCTCAGCCCTAATACCCGCGTGCTGTCTTCGCGCGATCTGCAAAGCATGCTTGACCGGTTGGAAAATCTGGCGCGCAGCGGCGCCAAGGATGCCGCGCGCCAGCTTTTGCAGCAGCTGCAGGAAATGATGGAAAACCTGCAGGCCGGCATGCCGGACATGGACGAGGGCGACGAGGACATGATGTCGGCGCTCGATGAGCTCGGCGACATGATCCACCAGCAGCAGCAATTGCGCGATCGCACCTTCCAGCAAGGTCAGGATCAGCGCCAAGAGCGCCAGCGCGACGCCCGCGAGGGCAAACCCGGCCAGCAGCAGCCCAAGGGCAATTCCTTCGGTGATCTGCAGCAGAACCAGCAGGCGCTGCACGATCGGCTCAACAAATTGCTCGAGGATTTAAAGAGCCGCGGCTTCGGTCAGAACGATCAGAACCAGCGAGGGCAGGGCGCTCCCGGCCAGGGCCAGGCACAAGGCCAGGAGCAGTTCGATCAGCTCGGCCGCGCCGGCGACGCCATGGGCGAAGCCGCCGGCGATCTCGGTCAGAGCGATGCCGACAGCGCGGTGGACTCGCAAGGCCGCGCGCTCGATGCCTTGCGCAAAGGCGCGCAAGGTCTGGCGCAATCGATGCAGCAGCAGATGGGACGCGGCCCCGGATCCGGCCGGCCGGGCCGCTTCGGCCAATCGCGCTCGCAGCAGGACACCGATCCGCTCGGCCGGCCGCTGCGCGGGCACGAGTACAGTGGCGACGCCACGGTGAAAGTACCGGGCGAAATCGACGTGCAGCGCGCGCGGCGCATCATCGAAGAATTGCGCAAGCGTTTCGGTGACTTTGCCCGGCCGCAGGAAGAGCTCGATTACATCGAGCGGCTGTTGAAGAGTTATTGATTAATCCGTCACCCTGAGGTGCGAGCGGGAGCGAGCCTCGAAGGGCGACGGCCCGCATCCTTCGAGGCGCGCCTGCGGTGCGCACCTCAGGATGACGTGCCAATCTCCTCGCTTCCGGCACGCGGTTCGTATCTTTCCTCCCCCTGGAGGGGCGAGGATGGCGAGCGAAGCGAGCCGGTGGGGGTTCCCTTCACCGCCGTTGACCCCCACCCGATCCGCGCTTCGCGTGTCTCGACCTCCCCCTTTTTGGGGGAGGTAAAATATGCAGCCCGATCAAGCGTCACGCGCGGGGGAGGATTGATTGACACCCCTCCCTTTCGGCATAAATTACTGGTGTTCCGAGGGGAGCTCCGGGAGGAGCTGAGAGACCGCCAATCTCGCGCCTGCGAGACAACCGCGGTGACCCTTTGAACCTGATCCGGGTCATGCCGGCGAAGGGACAGGACATCATGGCCACCTCAATTTTTCTGGCGAGACTGCTTGGGCCGCTGTTGCTGGCGGTCGGAGCCGGCATTCTGATCAATCCAAAACCGTTCCGCACCATAGCCGGCGAGGTGGTGCGCAGCATGACACTCGTTTATCTGTTCGGCCTTTTCGATTTCGCCGCGGGGCTTGCCATCGTGCTGACCCATAATGTCTGGGCGGCGAACTGGCGCGTGCTGATCACGCTCCTAGGCTGGCTGATGCTCATCCGCGGCGCGGTTCGCATCCTGGCGCCGGAAACGATCATGGGCTTTGCGGCCAAGGTCATACGCAACAAACAGCTCTTTCCGATTTCTGGTGTCGTTACCGGCGTGCTCGGGCTGGTGTTCTGCTATTTCGGCTATGTGGCTTAGCGATCCGCCCCGCCCAAAGGATGATGAAGAAATAAACGGAGAATTCCGATGAACAAACCCCTCGCAGAATCCGACTTTGCCACGCCGAAAGTGACGACCGGCCCGATCGCTGGTTCGCGCAAGGTCTATTCGGCGCCCGACGCCGCGCCGGATCTGCGTGTGCCCTATCGCGAGATCGCGCTTTCGGAAGGCGCCGGCGAGGAACCGGTGCGGGTCTACGATCCGTCCGGCGTCTATACCGAGGCTGACGCCGCGATCGACGTCGAGAAGGGGCTCAAGCGCAGCCGCGTCGAATGGGTGAAGGCGCGCGGCGGCGTCGAGATCTATGACGGTCGCCCGCTCAAGCCGGTCGATAACGGCAATGCCAGCGGCAAGCATCTTGCGCGCAGTTTCCCGAACACACCGCGGCCGATGCGAGCGGTCTACGATTCATCCCTCCCCCTGCAAGGGGGAGGGTCAGGGTGGGGGTCAACCGCCCCCGACCCCCACCCGGCGCTTCGCGCCGACCTCCCCCTTTCAGAGGGAGGTGAGAAGCACCATCCCCTCACCCAACTGGAATGGGCGCGCGCTGGCGTCATCACCAAGGAAATGATCTACATCGCCGAACGCGAAAATCTCGGCCGCAAAAAGATGCTCGATTGCGCGCAAGCCGCGCGCGAGGACGGCGAGAGCTTCGGCGCTTCGGTGCCGCTCTTCGTCACGCCGGAATTCGTGCGCGACGAGGTGGCGCGCGGCCGCGCCATCATTCCGTCCAACATCAACCACGGCGAACTCGAGCCGATGATCATCGGGCGCAACTTCCTTACCAAGATCAACGCCAATATCGGCAATTCCGCCGTCACGTCTTCGGTGGAAGAGGAAGTGGAGAAGATGGTGTGGGCGATCCGCTGGGGCGCCGACACGGTGATGGACCTCTCCACCGGGCGCAACATCCACAACACCCGCGAATGGATCCTCCGCAATGCGCCAGTGCCCATTGGAACCGTGCCGATCTATCAGGCGCTGGAGAAGGTCAATGGCGATCCGGTGAAGCTCGATTGGGAGTGCTACAAGGACACGCTGATTGAGCAGTGCGAGCAGGGCGTCGATTATTTCACCATCCATGCCGGCGTGCGGCTCGGCTACATCCATCTCACCGCCAACCGCGTCACCGGCATCGTCTCGCGCGGCGGTTCGATCATGGCCAAGTGGTGCCTGGCGCATCATAAGGAGAGCTTCCTCTACGAGCGGTTCGACGAGATTTGCGACATCATGCGCAAATACGACGTGTCGTTCTCGCTCGGCGACGGCTTGCGACCCGGCTCGATCCGCGACGCCAACGACCGCGCGCAATTTGCCGAGCTGGAAACACTTGGGGAGCTGACCAAGATCGCGTGGGACAAGGGCTGCCAGGTGATGATCGAAGGCCCCGGCCACGTTCCGCTGCACAAGATCAAGATCAATGTCGACAAGCAGCTCAAGGAGTGCGGCGAGGCGCCGTTCTACACGCTCGGGCCGCTCATCACCGACGTCGCGCCGGCCTACGACCACATCACATCCGCGATCGGCGCGGCGATGATCGGCTGGTTCGGCACCGCCATGCTCTGCTACGTCACGCCGAAAGAGCATTTGGGCCTTCCGAACCGCGACGACGTCAAGGCGGGCGTGATCGCGTACAAGATCGCGGCGCATGCCGCCGATCTCGCCAAGGGCCATCCGGCGGCGCAATTGCGCGACGATGCGCTCTCCCGCGCGCGCTTCGAATTCCGCTGGGTCGATCAGTTCAACCTGTCGCTCGATCCCGACACCGCGCGCAGCTATCACGACGAGACGCTGCCCAAGGAAGCGCACAAAGTGGCGCATTTCTGCTCGATGTGTGGGCCTAAATTCTGCTCGATGAAGATCACCCAGGACGTGCGCGACTATGCGGCGACGCTCAACGACAAGGAGCAGGGCATGGCGGCACAAGAGGCGGGGAGCGCCGTAGGCGCGACAGGGACGAAAAAAGAAATCGAGGCCGGAATGGCCTCGATGTCGAAGAAGTTCCTCGACCTGGGCGCGGAGGTTTACATCGACGCCGACAAAGTGAAGGACAGCAACAAGGCGCTGTAACTCTTGACCGTCATGCCCGGGCGTAGCCGTTCGTAAGAGCGGCGTCGCGGAGCCTGTCATCGGGCTGGCCACTTCGGGCCGGACCCGGTGGCTCGCCTATGCCGGGCATCTATGCTGAGCTGCCGGTTGCACAATTTTCAACGCGATTCCGAGCCGCGCCGCCGCATGGATTGCCGGACCTTCGTCCGCCGAAGGGTTGCTCCTATGGCGAAGGGGCGCCCGACTTCGGCCCGCAGGTGGATCAAGTCCGGCAATGACGCCCTGAAAATCCGGATTTCGCTTCCGCTCGGTCCGGGGTACGCTAGTGATGCCTAAGTCCAGGGGACGACACGATGAGCAACGACAGTTCGCTTTCATTGCCCGAGATCGAGCGGCGCATCGCCATCGTGCGCGACAATATCCGCCAGCTGATCGAGCAGGCCGCGGCGAATTCGGGCGCCGGCGACGAGAGCCGCAACGCCGACCGCATCGCCGCGCAACAGGAGGAGCTGGACCGGTTGAGCAAGGAGCGCGACGCACTGTTGAAGAAGTAAGCTATTTTAATTGTCATGCCCGGGCTTGACCCGGGCATCCATGCTGACTATCGGCAGCAAAACCGTTCCATAGTAATGGCCGTTTCGCCGCATGGATTGCCGGATCAAGTCCGGCAATGACGACGTGAAAAACAGGAGTTCGGAAGTGAGCGAGCGCGCATTGGCCTT
>Ga0187802_10000240_pt1 | contig 12793 bp, 12 predicted proteins | sample NC_wetland_sal_i_FD_130584 | JGI IMG/M metagenome (GOLD analysis project Ga0187802, IMG submission 130584) | Wetland sediment microbial communities from Neuse River Estuary, North Carolina, USA - Control_2 | ecosystem: Environmental > Aquatic > Freshwater > Wetlands > Sediment | place: USA... | reverse complement strand
CGGATTCGCGCGGCGCTGCCGGCTGAGAGCAAGGTGGTGGAGATGCCGCGGCGGCAATTGTGGAATTGGGCGGCGGTGGCAGCGGCGATTATTCTCGTGTTCGTTTTTTCCTGGCGCATGCTGCCCGGCCTGATGGGGCCGCGGCACTCGGAATTGCTGGCCGAGGAAGTGGTGGCGAGCCACATTCGTTCGCTCCAGCCGGGGCATTTGATGGACGTGGAATCCAGTGACCAGCACACCGTCAAGCCGTGGTTCAACGGCAAGATCGATTTTTCTCCGCCGGTGAAGGATTTTGCCGAGGATGGCTTTCCGCTGATCGGCGGGCGGCTCGATTACATCGATCAGCGCCCGGCGGCGGCGCTGGTCTATCAGCGGCACAAACATCTGATTAATTTGTACGTGTGGCCGGAAGCGGAGCATAAGGAAACGGCGGCGCGAGTGGAATCCCGGCAGGGCTACAATATCGTCTTCTGGCAGCGCGGGGGGATGTATTTCTGCGCTGTCTCGGACCTCAATTCCGCGGAACTGCAAGAGTTTGTCCGCCTTGTTGAAGGGTGACACTAAGGCGAAGGACACGACCCTCACCCGCTCGAAGTGACAAATCATGTCTCAATCACAGCATCCCGACTATGTAACGATTTGAAACTCGCCTGGCCTTGGCGCCCCACCACCCACACCCGTAAGCCGTTGAGAACAATGTGGATTCTCTGTGGAACGGCACTTGCAGCATTTATTCAAAAAAGTGCAAGTAAGCGACGTCGGCGGGGAGAAATCCGCAAAGGCCGCGTCCAGCATGAGGTGAACCGATGACCACACGACAATGCCCCTATTGTGGCAGGGCTGTTTTGAACACTCGAACAGAATGCCCGCATTGCCACGCAACAATTCCTCGAATTGAGCTGACGGAGCACCGCGACGTGCACAGCGACAGTGAAGTGAGGAAAGGGCTTTTGTATGTGCTGTTAGCTGCGGTGGTTCACTATTTCGCTGCGGGCTATAGCTCCTTCCAGGTGCCGTATCCCGTCCAGCCCTTACTGACGATTTGTCTCACGCCCCTGCTTTTTCTGGGAGGCCTGGGACTGGCTCTGCATGGCTACTTTTTGAACCGGAAGTCCTTGAGCCACACGGTCCGCTATAGGTAAACACTACAGATCGGCCAGCACTCGGCGACGGCATACCCTGCGCGTAAATCACCCCGAGCAAACTTCGCTGGATAGTGCGCACGCTGCCGCGATGCGTCAGATGTCGTAATACAGGTGGAATTCGTAGGGGTGCGGGCGCATGCGCATGGGGTTCACTTCTCGCGTCATCTTGTAATCAATCCACAGGCGAATGAACTCCTCGTGGAAGACGCCCCCCTTGGTGAGAAACGCGTGGTCCTTTTCCATCGCCTTGAGAGATTCTTCGAGCGAGCCCGGAAGCGACGGAACGTATTTCAGTTCTTCGGCGGAAAGCTCGAAGATGTCTTTATCGAGCGGCGGGCCGGGATCGATTTTATTTTCAATGCCGTCAAGGCCGGCCATGAGCATCGCTGAATACGCTAGATAAGGATTGCAAGAGGGATCCGGCGGGCGGAATTCGACGCGCTTGGCTTTGGGGTTCGTCGAGTACATGGGAATGCGCACGGCCGCCGAGCGGTTGCGGCGCGAGTAGGCCAGATTCACCGGGGCTTCGAATCCGGGGACGAGACGCTTGTAAGAATTCGTAGATGGCGCGGCGAAGGCCGCGATGGCCGGCGCATGTTTCAGGAGGCCGCCGATATACCACATAGCCGTCTGGCTGAGCCCGGCGTAGCCTTCGCCGGCAAAAAGCGGCTTGCCCTTGCCCCAAAGTGATTGGTGCGTGTGCATGCCGGAGCCATTGTCCGAAAAAATAGGCTTGGGCATGAAGGTGACGGTCTTGCCGTACTGGGCGGCGACGTTGCGGACCACGTACTTGTAAATCATCATGTTGTCCGCGGCGCGAATCAGTGTTTCGAATTTGAAGTCGATTTCGCATTGGCCAGCGGTGGCGACTTCGTGGTGGTGGCACTCGACAGTGATGCCGCAGGCCTGAAGTTGCAGCACCATGTCCGTGCGCAGATCCTGATAGTGGTCCGTGGGCGGGACGGGAAAGTAACCTTCCTTATAGCGGGGGCGGTAGCCGAGGTTGTGCTCGGCGCGGCCGGAATTCCAGCGGCCTTCCTCGGAGTCGATGTAATAGAACGAATGATTCTCGCGTGAATCGAAGCGCACGTTATCGAAAATGAAAAATTCCGCTTCGGCGCCGAAAAACGCCTGGTCGGCGATGCCGCTCTTCAGCAGGTAATCCTCGGCGCGGCGGGCCAGAAATCGCGTATCGCGATCATAGGGCTTGCGCGTAAGCGGGTCGACGGCGTCGGCGATCATGATGAGAGTGGGCGTATCGCGAAAAGGATCCATGAAGGCGGTCTTTGCATCGGGGATCAGCAGCATGTCGGATTCGTGGATTTGCGCCCAGCCGCGGATGGAGCTGGCATCCATGCCGAATCCTTGCTCGAAAGATTCCGCGGTGAGCTCCTGAATGGGGAAGCTGACGTGCTGCCAGACGCCGGGCACGTCAATGAAACGAAGGTCCAGAATTTTTGCGTTGTGCTTGGCGGCGAAATCGAGAACAGTTTTCGAGTCCATCCATGTCCCCTCGGGCGGCCCGATGCCGGTAAATTTGCGCGGAGATTACTCCAGCACTCCCGTGGCGTCAAGCGGCCTTTGGGCTACTAAGTGGTGCTGGGCGCTAGATTTAGGCGATCCTGAATCGCGCGCCTGAATGCGCGCTGCTCCTTGCGTGCCGTCAGCCCTGCGCGTCCTATTAGTTTTCTTAATTTGGCTCATCAGTTCTTTTAATTGACGCTCCCGAGACCCGCACGATACCCTACCGGGGATGATGGACCGCAATCAAAACCTTCCGAAGGAGATTCATGTCCAACGAACTCCGTAATTTTCTCTCCCTTTCGTACGAAGAACTCGAAGAATTGAATCTGAAGGCAAAGGAGCAGCGGGCCAAGCGCGTTGCCGAGCACAAGATTCAGGAGGAACGCCTCAAATACTTGACGGATGAGAAGCGCATCAAGGCCGTGACCGTGCTCTTCAGCGATCTCGAAGGGCGCTTGCACATGCTTGATTACGACAAAAAATTCCTGATCAAGAGTTGGGACAACCTGACCTTCGACGGCTCCTCCATCCGCGGCTTTACCGCGCAGCGCGAGAGCGATTTGCGCCTGGCGATGGACTGGGGCGCGTTCTATTGGGCGCCTTCCGACGTGTTTGGCGCCGGCAAGGTGCTGGTATTCGGACACGTGATCGACAAGGACGGGACGCCCTACCGCGCGGACATTCGCGGCGTGCTGAAGGGCTACGCGGACGAACTCTACAAGAAGCACGGGTACACGCTGAACGCCGCGAACGAGATTGAAGGGTTCCTCTTCCAGGGCGCCGATGCCGAAAGGCGCTACCACGAGACGGGCAAATTCGAGTACGTCAACAAGGGCGGCTACTACCATTCGCTGCCCGGCGATCCGCTGCGAACTTTCATCGACACCTCCGCGGAAGTGCAGCGCGCCATGGGTTTCCAAAATGAGAAGGACCATCCGGAAGTGGCGCCCTCGCAATTCGAGATCAACTACGGTTATGGAGAAGTGGTCTCGGCGGCGGACCGCATTCAGCTCTACAAGTTGATATGCCGGCAGGTGGCCACCAAGATGGATTCCACCGCTTGTTTCCTGCCGAAGCCGGTGGTGGGCGTGAACGGCAACGGGATGCACACCAACGTCTCCGTCAGCAAGGATGGAAAGAATATTTTCTGGGACGCGAAGGGAGAAGAGAAGCTGAGCAAGGCCGGCTGGGCTTTCGTCGACCGCATCCTGACGCACGCGAACGACATCTGCCTGATGCTGAACCCGAGCGTGAACGCCTATCGCCGGCTCGATCCGCACTTCGAAGCGCCGAACCAGATTAAGGCGTCGCCCGTTGACCGCGGATCCATGATTCGAATTCCGATCGGCAATGAGAAGAGCATGCGAGTGGAAGTCCGCTCGGTGGCTCCCGATGCGAATCCGTACATGGTGATGTATTCGGTGTTCAAAACGGGCCTCGATGGCGACACGGCGAAAATCAAGAACCTGCGCCAAGCCGAACGCTATCTGCCGGACAATATTTATTCGGCGCTCGACGACTTCAAGAAAGCTGCCTGGACCACGAAGCTGCTCGGCGAGGACGTGAAGGGCCGCTACGCGGATTTGAAGCAAGCGTCCGCGGACCGCTGCTCGCGGGAGCTCGGCACTTTCGTCAAGGCTCCCGAAGTGCAGTTCCACCACGAGGTCTACAACCAGTTCCTCTGGAACCTTTTTTAGAATCCGGCTGGCAAAAATTCAGCGCTGCGGCAGAATTGCAGGCGTATGGGGAGCGCCCCTTCGCGAATTGGCGGCAGCAGCCGAAGACGATGGAAGTGGCTCGCCGGGACGGCAGTTCTTGTCCTGGCGATTCTTACGCTGTTTTATCTGCGCTATGACCTGCGCGCGTATGCGGTACTGACCCACTTCGCCAATCCCGAGACCCCTGGCATCCTACTGGGTTGGGAAACGCGAAGCATATCAAGATTGGAATCCTCGCTTGCCTTACGCAATCATTCAATTCCCTCAATCCTTTATTCCCCTCAAGGTGTGGCGCATCCGCGCGGAATGCTGCTGATTCATGGCCTTCATCACCTGGGGATTCACGATCCACGAATTACAAACCTGGCGCGCGCGCTCGCGGAAGATGGATTTGCGGTCCTTACGCCGCAATTCGGAGCGCTGGCGGATTACCATGTCGACGGCACGACGATTCCTGAGATCGGCGAATCGGCCCAATGGCTCGAGCAGCAGTTGAGAAGTGGGCCAGTGACTGTCATCGGGATCAGCTTTGGCGGAGGGCTGGCGCTGTTGGCAGCCGCGGAGCCGCAATACGAGGGGAGCGTGCGAGCGATTGTGTCGTTTGGAGGCTATGACGATTTGGAGCGTGTGTGCCGCTTTCTGGCAACGAGCGAGGAGGAATTTCCGGACGGGAGCGTGGTCCCGCTGGCAGCCCACGATTACGGAGGCGCGATCCTGGTCTACGACAATCTCGACCGATTCTTTCCCGCGGGCGATGTGCCGGCCGCCCGGGAAGCGTTGCGGCGCTATCTCTGGGAGAAGCCCCAAACGGCGAAGCCCTGGCTCGAGAAATTGAGCCCCGCGGGCCGCGCGACCATGGACAACTTGTTCGCGCGCCAAATCGCGCCCCTGCGCCCGCAGCTCCTGGCGTCCATTCAGGCGGACCAGGACAAAATGGCAAGCCTCTCGCCGCACGGGAAAATCGCCGGGCTGCGCGTGCCGGTGTTCATCCTCCACGGCTCGACCGACAATATCATTCCGCCGGCGGAGAGCTTATGGCTGGCGCGAGAAGTGCCGCAAAAGGATTTGCGCGGCTTGCTGATTACCTCCGTGTTTACCCACGTGGATATGAAAGACGGAGCTTCGCTTCTGGACGAATTGCGCCTGGTTCATTTTTTGGCTGAAGTGCTGCGCGCGGCAGATTAGAGGAAATCGCGGGCCGCGTGACGGCACGTCTGAGCCGCCGCGCGGCCGCAATGGTGAAAATTACATTCGAGAGCTATTTGAGGGCGCCCCATGCGAGCGCCAGGACGTCGCGATGCGCGGATCCCTCGGTCGCTGCGCCAAACGCGGGCCCACCCGTCGGGTTGGCCTTACCGTTGGCATCGAGCGCCGCGTGGAACTTGTCAAGGCTCTCCGCATCCTTGGCGATGATGGCGATATTGAAAAGCGCCGGATCACCGGTGTGAACTGCTTCGCGATCGATAGAGTAGGAGAGGAGGGTTCCATCGGCGAGGAGCTTTTCGAGAAGCGGAACGATATAGGCCTTCATGGCTTTGTCCGCGGCCTCGCCCTCGTTTGGCTTGGACTTATACGTCCCCACACGAAGAAAGGCATTCTCGAAACTGCCGGAATGCGTGCCGTAAATGCGGCTCACTAGAAGCACGTCCCAGTGCTTCGATTCAGCAAATATTTTTGACTGGGCGTCAAAGGTGGGGCCCGTCAGGGACGTGAGCACGCTTAGCGTTTTCATAGAATTCGCGATCGAGTTTGCGGTCCACCACGCGCCATGCGTTGGAGCGCCTTCCTCGTGGACGATGACCTTGAAGAATCCATAAGAAACGATCGTGCCGTCGGCCATCAGTTTTTCCATGGCCTGCTTGTAGCCCAAGTCGGCCTTTTCATAGGCCGGCCAATCGGCGCGCGGGACAGCCCATTCGGCGACGTAGATGTATACGGGCGGCTTTTCTTTGTCATCGGATTGAGCCCAGGTTGGATGGATGGCGAGCGACGAAATCGCCGCCAGCCCCAGAATCAACAGAATCTTCGAGACCCACTTGTGCATGAATTTTTCTCCTAAGTTGTGAATGTCCGCTTGACGCGGAGAGATTTGGTTGCTGGAAAATGCCGGGCAGTTTCTTGGGATTGGCGCGACCAGGAATCGTACCGGGAGGGACACTACTCTAGCCGTTGTGGCATGTCAAGGAAGTGTCGGGTGCGAATTTGCCTGCCCCGGATAACTTTGTTAAAGTGGAGTTGCGATGCCCTCAATCGTCCGAGAGGTCGGCGAAACGTTTCTGACGCTCTATAAGGGCTTCCGCGTCACGTTTTTGACCATGTTCCGGAAGACCACCACGGAATCGTATCCCGAAGTAGCGGCGAGCGTGCAGCCACGCTATCGCGGCATTCACGTCCTCCAGCGCGACGAAAACGGCTTCGAGAAATGCGTCGGGTGCTTCCTGTGCGCGGCGGCCTGTCCGGCGAATTGCATTTATATCGAGGCCGCCGAGAATTCGGACGCGACGCGCATCTCCGCGGGCGAACGCTACGCCAAGGTTTACAATATTGATTATTCGCGGTGTATTTTCTGCGGCTATTGCGTGGAAGCCTGCCCGACCGACGCCATCACGCACGGGCACAATCTCGACCTCGCTCCCTACGACATTAATGCGCTGATTTACCGCAAGGAACAGCTTCTCGAACCCTGGCCGCCGCGAACGGCCGCCTCTTAAGACTCCGCCGAAACCTCCCGGAAACACGTACAGATAGAGATCCCTGCTTTCGGGAATATCTCGACGGGCAGACTGGGGCCGGCTAGAAGGGCATTGAGCCGTACTTGGCCTCGAACTCCGCAAGCGGGATCATGTCAATCGCATCCCACGGGCAGCCTTCGAGAAACGCGCCGTCCGGGCCCTTGCTGGTGCACAGCTTGCAGCCGATGCAGAGGAGGGGGTCCACCATAATGCGGCCAAACGGGGCATGATCTTCGTCCCGCACCCAAAACATGCAATCGGAAACGGGGCAATAATCCACACAGGCGGGCGAACCGGAGCAGCCGGTGCAAAACTCGTTAATCACAGCGACGATGTGCGGTTTGCGCTTGCGTCGCTTGGTCTCGCCCGAGGAAATTGGATAGGACTTCATGATTTCGCCGTTCACGAATTTTGTGACTTCCGGGCCATCTTGAGCCAATGACGCCTCCGGGTCCAAACTGCAACTTCCCTAATTTTTCACACAGCGGCCGGGAAAGTCAACGCCGGACCTCAGAATTTTGTGATCAGCATATTCGCCCTATCTCCACTGCTCCTTCGGAAGCACGAGGTATTGCGCCACCCCGTTGCCGAAGGACCAATCCTCGCGCTTGTCCTCCACCAGGTTGATGATCACGTCCTGCGGACGAACTCCCGGTTTCTCCTGTAGCAGGGCAGCCAGTCGCGCATAGAAGGCCTGCTTCTGCGCCGCATCGCGGCCGGCGGAAAGGAACACCTGAATGATAATCAGGTCGTCGGTCCGCTCGACCTCAAGATAATTCGGATCGTAAACCAACTGCTCCGGCCGGTGCTCGGAAATCACCTGGAATTGGTCACGGAGAGGGACACCCAGGGTTTCGTGCATGGCGGCGTGGACCGCGTCGCCAACCGCCCGGACATACGCTGCCGGCTTTCCTTGCCTGAGATCAATGCGCACAAGTGGCATGCTTCCTCCTGACGATTGGCTTTGAGCTCACATTCAGTTTGATGAGGAGTCACGCGTCGCGGATTCGCTACTTCAGGGCGCCAATCAGCGCCTGCGTGAATTCGGAGGTGCTCGCGCCACCGCCCACGTCGCGCGTGAGCGCTCTTCGCTCACGGTACAGCTCGTGCAGCGCGCTTTCGATGCGCCGCGCCGCCTTCGATTCTCCGAGATGATCGAGCATCATGATCGAGCTCATCAAGAGCGCGGTCGGATTGGCCACGCCTTTCCCGGCGATATCGGGCGCCGTGCCGTGAACCGCCTCGAAGATGGCCACCGACTCGCCGATATTTCCGCTGGGAACCACGCCGAGGCCGCCGACCAAGCCCGCGGCCAGATCGCTCATGATGTCACCGTACAGATTCGTGAGCAGCAGCATATCGAACTGCCGCGGATCCAGCACCATCTGCATGCAGGCGTTGTCAATGATGAGTTCCTTGTATTCGATGTCCCTGAATTCTGGCGCCACCTTGCGGATGGAGGTGAGGAAAAGGCCGTCGGACAGCTTCATAATGTTGGCCTTGTGGATGGCGTGGATTTTCTTGCGGCCGAATTTGCGCGCGTATTCGAAGGCGAAGCGTGCAATGCGCGTGGAGGCCCGTTCCGTGATGATCTTCAGGCTTTCCACCACGCCGGGGATCACGATGTGCTCGAGCCCGGCGTAGAGATCCTCGGTATTTTCGCGGATCAGCACGATATCCACGCCCTGATAGCGCGATTGGACGCCCTCGAGGTTTTTCACCGGGCGCAGGTTGGCGTATAAATCGAGCGCCTTGCGCAAGCCCACGTTGATGCTGGGCGCGCCGCCGGCCACCGCCGTCGTCAGCGGGCCCTTCAGCGCCACCCGGTTCTTGCGAATGGACTCGACCACGCCCGATTGCATGAAATCGATTCCGCGGCGGTCGAATTCGGCGCGCGCGGGGATTTCTTCCCAGGTGATGTCCACGCCCGCGGCGGAAATGATTTGCTTTACGGCGGCGGAGACTTCGGGGCCAATCCCGTCACCGGGAATGAGTGTGATGGTGTGCGGCATTTGAGAGGAACATTTTATGGAAATCGCGCGTGCTTGTATATCGCGACGGTTTCACGTGTGCTTTGTTCCCGTACCCCCTTTTCAGGCTGGTGGTGGCGCCCAACCCGCCTTGCGGCTATGAATGTATCCCTCCCCGATGCAGCCGTTTGTGAGGCGGCCCACCGTGGCTATCTAGGTTCATTATCGGCTGGGTCGTTTGCGAGTTGCGCGAATCTGATATAATGCCTGTGGAAATTGTGAGTGCGGCGAAGCCGCGCAATCTGTGGAGGCCTAAGAAATGGTACAGCTGACACCAGTGGCAGTGACGAAGGTGAAAGAGATTATCTCGCAGCAGACGCCTGCTCCGGCGGGCCTGCGCGTGGCGGTGGTCGGTGGAGGCTGTTCGGGCTTCAGCTACCACATGGCGTTTGAAAATCAGGTGAACGAAGCCAGCGACAACATTTACGAGTTCGACGGCCTGAAGGTGCTGGTGGACCAGATGAGCGAGATGTATCTCGATGGCATCTCCATCGATTACATCGAGACCATCGAGGGCTCCGGCTTCAAGTTCAATAACCCCAACGTGAAGAGTACCTGCGGCTGCGGCAGCTCCTTCAGCGTCTAAAATTTCTCTCGATCCTTCGTCTCTCGCTTTATCCCGGAGGCTTTGGCCTCCGGGTTTTTTTTGCCCCGAACCGTCCGCGATCAGGTCTCCGTTCAATTGCGCAAGCAAAAGCGATAGTATGCAGGCGGTCCAGGCTGTCTTTGAAACAGGAATTATTTATTCCGGAGGAGACTGGTAATGGAAATTCGGCAAGTGGTCCGGCCCGTAGCAGTTTGCGTCTTAATGCTCCTGCCGGGGGCCGCCGTCGCTGGCGGAAAGTATGACGGCAATTGGACGACGCACATGGCCTGCGAAGCACATGGAGAGACCCCGGCCTATAAATTCGTGTTTCCGAGCACCATCAAGGACAACATTTTTCATGGGCAGCACGGCGAAGAGGGTGGACCCGGCTATCTCGTGATTGATGGCAAGATCGCGGACGACGGCAGCGCCAAGCTGAGCGCCAAAGGCATGGTCACCCAGAATCACGCGCATGGAGTCTTCGCCATGAAGGGCAACGACTACAGCTACAAAATCAAAGCCCAATTCGAAGACACCAAGGGCACAGGCACCAGGGAAGAAGGCGCCGGCATCTTAGGCCGCCCCTGCTCCTTCGAGTTCATGAAGCAGGCGGAAGAAAGCCCAGCCCCAGACGCGGCTCCGAAGCCCGTCGCGAGCCCGGCCACAAATCCTCCCGCGAATCCTCCGGCTACCCCGGACGCCGGACAAAAACCAAACTAGACTGCAGAGTGCCCAAGCAAATAAACACGGGATGGAAGGTGGCAATAATCCTTGCCGGTCTGATTCTCGTGTGCATTCTCTGGATGATTTTTGTAACAGATGCGCCTGGACGGCCCTTAGAGGGGGCGTTGAGGAAATAGCGAGATTTCTGGAGGCAAAGCTAATCTTTACTCCCCCGCCGGGGCTTGACTTTCGCGTTTTCTTCGCCTGGAATCCCGCCCGCATTCGCGTTGCAGCGATATCCAAATTTGGAGGAAACCATGGCACTCAGCGAAGCGTTACTCCCGGAATTCGATCAGAAAATGGCCAATACACGCAAGACACTTGAACGCGTCCCCGACGGAAAATTCGATTGGAAGCCGCGCGAGAAGTCCGGCTCGATCAGCTGGCTCGCGGGGCATATTGCCAGCATCGCCGGTTGGACGGTCGAAACGACTGATATGGACATCTTCGACATGGCTCCGAACGGAGTGATGATGCAACCGCCTCCGCCGCCGAAGACACGAAAGGAATTGCTCGAGCAATTCGACAGGGACGTCGCCAAGGCGGGAAAAGCTCTTGCCGGCGCGAGCGACGCACATCTGCTCAAGGATTGGTCGTCCAAGAACAACGGTCAGGTGCTTTTCTCCATGCCGCGCATCGCCTGCCTGCGCACCTGGGTGATGAACCACAATATTCATCATCGCGCCCAGCTCGGCCTCTATCTGCGGCTCAACAATATCCCCGTCCCCGCGATTTACGGGCCTTCGGCGGACGAGGGCAGCATGTAAAGGCTTGTCGCGGAGCGAATCTGGACCGGGGCAGGCGCCGGGGCCTGCCCCGCTTCGAATTAATCTGAAACGGTGACGGGGAAGGCGGCGGCGAGGTGAAGCTGGCGCAACATCGAGCTTTTCTTTTCCTGGTGCGCCTGCATGCGCTTCAAAATGTCGGCGAGTACCCGCACGGAAGCGACGGCGTAGGGCCCCTTATTCAGCATGACGCATTCGGCGCGCTCGCCCATGGCCGCGTCCGTGATCTCAGAGCGTGAAGGCGTGCCTTTCTTCGCCAGGCTTTCGAGAACCTGAGTCGCCCAAATGACGGGAACGTGCGCAGCCTCGCAAATCCAAAGCATCTCCTCCTGGACCTCCGCAAGCCGCTGATACCCGCATTCCACCGCGAGATCGCCGCGAGCAATCATGATTCCAAGCGAACGCGTGCGCATGGCGGCGAGAATGAGTTGTGGCAAATGGTCGAAACCTTTGCGAGTTTCAATCTTGAGGATTACTCCCAGGTGCTGCCCGCCTAATGCCTCCAGCTGCTCGAGGAGCTGGTGAACATCGATTTCCTTGCGGACAAAGGAATAGCCGACAATGTCGGCATGCTGCACGATGAATTTCAGCGTTTCGAGATCCTCGGCGGTGATGGCCGGGACGTCAATCCTCGTATCGGGGAGATTGATGCCTTTTTCCGCGCCCAGTTTTTCGCCTTCTGGCCGCGCTTGCGTGATTTCCGCCGAAATCGAATCCGGGTTCACCGCCCGAATGACGCCGCCGATTTTCCCGTCGTCAAACCATACTGGTTCGCCGGGCTTGGCGTGTTCGAGAATCTCCGGGAGCGTGACGCCAATCCGGGCCGGCGAGAGGATCTGGCCCGACTTGTCGCGGACAGCCGCCCGCCCCATCTCGTTCGAGCGATTCAAGATCAGCGTGTCGCCTTCTTTAAGGAGCAGCGTTTGCGGAAGCGCGGGCAGCTTGCCGATGCGCGTCTTTCCTTTCGCGTGAATCACGGTCTTGCCGGATTTCGCGCGCGTCACCCTCGTGACCTCAAGCCCCGGCACAAAATAAATCGTTTGGTCGGTTTCAGCCCAGCAGCTTCTGCCGTGGACATGAGTCACGTGCAAAGTTCGCTGCGCTTTGCGCGCATCGCGCAGTCGAATTTTGTCGCCCGGGCGCAGGGTCATCAGAAAGCCGGTCGGGAGCGGAAGAGAAGCTGCCGCGGGACTGGGCGCGGATTCGGCCCTATCCGAGGGAGTAAGCCAAACGCGCGCGCGCGCCAGCACACGGCCGCAAACGTCGCGCCTCGGCCGCACCTTAACCACGCAGGGGCCCGGCTCGATGGGCCCGGTCCGCAGTTTGGGCCCGGCCAGATCCATCAGGATGCGGCAATTTCGCCCCGTTTCCTCGAGGGCTTTTTCCAGGTTGCGAATCATGCCGAGCCAGGCTTCCGGATTGTCATGGGCGCAGTTGATGCGCATGCAGTCCATGCCGTTTCGAACAAGATCGCGCACCAATTCGTAGTCGGTCGCGGCCTCCGTGGACATGGTCACCATGATTCGCACTTTTCGTCCAGGCGGCGGCGG
>Ga0187802_10000239_pt1 | contig 12811 bp, 13 predicted proteins | sample NC_wetland_sal_i_FD_130584 | JGI IMG/M metagenome (GOLD analysis project Ga0187802, IMG submission 130584) | Wetland sediment microbial communities from Neuse River Estuary, North Carolina, USA - Control_2 | ecosystem: Environmental > Aquatic > Freshwater > Wetlands > Sediment | place: USA... | reverse complement strand
GGTCAGCTCGGCGTACTCGCGGAGCAGCCCGGCGACCTCCTCGTTGAGCCAGGGCATCGTCAGGCGTGACAGGTCAGGGGGCGGCCGCCGTTGTACGCAATCATGCCGGCGAAGGCCGGGCCTAGGTGCCCGCTGCCGTCAGGCTGCAGGTAGGCGTAGATGCCCTCGCTGATCTGGGTGACTTCGCCCAGCGTCATCGTCGTCCCCCTTCGTCGGGTGCGGCAGCAGCAGCGACGCCGCCAGCATGAGCGAGAACACCGCCAGGCCGGCGAGGACGAACGCGTTGCCAGTGATGAGCGCCAGGCCGTGCCAGTGGTATTCGGGGAACCAGCGCTGGTCGCCGTACCACTGGTAGTAGTAGGGCTCGGTGTTTCCCGGAATCCAGAGCAGGCCGAGCGAGTCGTGGCCCAGGTGCGGCTTGGCGTGGAACAGGCTGGTCGGCCAGGCGCCGAACCAGGCGGCGACGGCCACGGCGCCGGTCCCGCAGGCTGCGGTGATGCCCTTGGCTCCGTTCTGCCAGGCCTTTACCGCGTAATGCCCGGCCACCACGACGCCCGGCACGACCCAGATCCAGTGGTGATCCCAGCTGATCGGCGAGACCAGGAGCCCGGTCAGGGCGGCCATGAGCACACCGAGCATCGCGTGCCCCTTGCGGTCGAGCAGCCCGGCGCTCACCGAGCCCGCTACGGCGACCAGGACGGCGACCACGATCCAGGGGGCCAGTCCGCCGTGGATGCTGCCGGCCAGCCTGGTGATCAGGCCGTCGAGCGACTGGTTGCCCGCCCAGCCGATGAACCCGGTCCGCTTGCCCTGGAAGAACAGGCCGCCGAACCACCACTTGGCCGAGTCGTGGGGCAGGATCACGAACCCGGCCAGCACCGTGACCGCGAACCCGGCGGCGGCCATCGCCGCCTGGCGGAACTTCCTGGCGACCAGGAGGTACGGGATGAAGATCAGCGGGGTCAGCTTGATGCCCGCCGCGATGCCGGTGCCGAACCCCTTCCACCAGCGGCTCTTCCCGGTGTCCGGCTGGGTCAGGTCCCAGAGGATGAGGGCCAGCAAGACCAGGTTGACCTGGCCGAGGTAGATCGTCCGCAGCACCGGCTCGGTCCACAGGACGGCCGCCGTGCCCAGCAGCGTCGCGCCGGCCCGGACCGTGAGGCGGCGGTAGCCGAGGCCGCCGAGGGTGAACCAGACCGCCGCCAGGAGCGAGACGAGGTCCACCGCGACCGACAGCTTCAGGGACAGCGCGTAGGGGACGAACGAGACCAGCGCGAACGCGACGGCCGCGAACGGCGTGTAGGTGAAGGGCAGGTGGAGCTTGCCGTAGCCGACCCAGTCGTACAGCGGCGCCGCCAGGTGCGGGTTGTAGTCCGGCCTGACGTGCCGGACGATGAGCCCGCCGGAACGGTAGACGGCCAGGTCGACCGGGTCCAGGGTGTAGTTCATGGGGTGGATGACCGTGTAGATCACGTAGCCGCCGAGGGCGACCGCGAAGGCCGCCACGCCGACCAGGAGCAGCAACCACCCGCCTGACGGCCTGCCTTCCCCGGCCTGAGTAGGCTGGCGGGTGAGCACGGATCTCACCTCGCCAACCATAGCCGCTCGGGCTCAGATTCCGTTCTCGGAGGACGGGGAAATGTCGCATACCAATGCCGCCGCGCGCCCTGACGCCGGGCGATCCCGGGCCGACAAGCTTGTCCGACTGCGCGGGTCCAGCATCGGCCTCGTGGCCATGCTGGTCATCATGTTCATCCTGGGCATGATCTACAACCTGTACGGGACCGCGCCGACGTCGAAGAAGTCGATCGGGCTGTTCTCCAGCCCGGTGATCGCGCTGCACGTGATCCTTGGCATCCTGCTGTTCGTCGCCGCGGTGTTCCAGGTCATCAGGGCCGTCGGCGCCCGGCACGGCCTGTCGATCTGGCTGTCGGCCATCGGGCTCGTCTCGATCATCGGCGCCGGCTTCTCCGGGCTCGGGTTCGCGGGCAGCGGCGCGGCCAGCGCTTCCCTGGGCATGTCGCTCGCGTTCGCGCTCGCGCTGGCCTGCTACGTCGCCCTGCTCGTGGTGCTGGCTCCGGCCCCGGCCCGGACCCTGGCGGCGGAGCCTGCGCCTTCCGGCGCGTCGGCCGATGCCCCTCACTCGTCTACTACGTGATGTAGCAGGCGCTCATCGACCGGCCCGCGGGCGGGCGTGGCATAGTGACTTCTTGACATCCTCCTCCGCCTGAAGGCGAGGATTCCATCCGCTCACGTCCGGTTAAGGAGGCAAGCAGTTGAGGTTCGCGGTTCGCAGGCCCGGCAGTCCGGAGGCCTCCCCGCGCAGTCACGGCGTGCCCCGCCGCGATGTTCCTGGCCGCGTTCACATCAGCGTGGCAGGCATATCCGCAGGCCGTGCACGCGAACCGCGCTTGGCTCTCGCGCGACCTCCCGTCCACGTACCCGCATGCCGAGCACCGTTGGCTGGTGTACTGCGGGTTGACCTTCTCCACCCGGCCGGGGGCCTTGTCATGCAGTCGGCGCACCAGCAGGCCCCAGCCCGAGGCGAGGATCTCCCGGTTGAGCCCGGCCTTGGCCGCGACGTTCCAGCCGGGTTTCTCCCGCGTGCCTGTCGCGGATCGGGTCATGTTCCCGATCTGGAGGTCTTCGACGCGGATAACCTCGAACCTGCCCGCGATGTCCGTACTGGCCTTCTCCACCCAGTCCTTGCGCCGGTCGGTCTGACGGGCGCGCAGCCGGGCGATGGCCAGCCGCACCTGCTCGCGGCGGTTCGATCCCCGCTCTGCGCGGGCCAGTTTACGTTCCAGGCGGCGCAGGCGCTGGCTCTCTGGTGCGGTCAGGCCGGGAACGTGCAGCAGGTCCCCGGTGGACAGAGCTGCGGACACCGCGATGCCCCGGTCGATGCCGACGACCTGGCCATTGCGCGGTACAGGAACCGGCGCGGGGATCACGGCGAACGCGACGTGCCAGCGCCCGGCTCGGTCCATGGTCACCCGGTAGGACTTGGCGCCCGGCGGCACCGGCCGCGACCAGCGGAACCGGACCCACCCCGCCTTCGGCACCCAGACCTCGCCGGTGTTCCGGCTGAGCCGCCGCATGTCCCACTGCCGACCGCGCTTGCCCACGATCCGGAATCCCTCGTCCCGGCCGGCCTTGCGCCAGGTCGGCCGCCGGGCCGGCTTCCGCGGGTCGAAGAACGCCGCCATCGCGGCGGCGAAGTCGCGCAGCGCCTGCTGCTGCACCGTCTGGGAGCCCGCGGCGAGCCACGGGTGCGCGGCGCGGGCGGCGGTGAGCTGCCGGCACTGCTCCAGGTAGCCCGGCGCGCCCGCCCGGCCCGGGCGCCAGTGCGCATGCTGCTCCACGGCGAGGTTCCAGGTGAACCGGGCGTGGGCGCAGTGGTCCCGCAGCACCGCTTGCTGGGCGGGGGTTGGGAGCAGCCGGTATCGGGACATGCGAATATACTAGCGAACAGTGCCGACATTTCCGGGGAGGGTGAAGCGGCGTGTCCTCCCCGTCCTGAAGGCGGGCGCCTCCACGCCGCGACCCTGATGACCGGCCACCCGCAGTACGCCCCTGCCGTCCGGGGGCGGGCATGAGCGGGGTCGGCCAGCTCGTGACCTCGGGCCCGCTGCTCCTGGCGCTGCCCGTCGCCGCGGCGGCCGGGGCGGTAACCTTCCTGTCCCCCTGCTGCCTGCCGCTAGTGCCCGGCTACGTCTCCTTTGTGACCGGCATGGCCGGGGCTGGGGCGGGCGGCCCGCGGCCCGCCCCGCCGTCCGGTGACGCGGTGCCGGACGGACCGGGAGCCGGGGAAGGATCCGGGGCTGCCGGGCTGGCCGTGGCCGCGCGGCCGGTCGCCCCCGCCGTGCCCGTGCCGCCTCCCCCGGCGAAGAGCCGGGTGGTCGCCGGGACCGCGCTGTTCGTCCTGGGGTTCTCGGTGGTGTTCGTCAGCTACGGGGCCGCCCTCGGCGGGCTCGGCCACCTGCTGACCGGGCACGCGCGCCTGCTCACGCAGATCCTCGGCGGCCTGACCATCCTGCTCGGGCTGCTGTTCGCCGGGGTCTTCGACCGGTTCTGGTTCGCGGGCCGGATCGTGCGCCCGTCCGCGCGGCCGAAGGCCGGCCTGGCGGGCGCGCCGCTGCTCGGCGTGATGTTCGGGCTGGGCTGGACGCCGTGCATCGGGCCCACGCTCACCGCCGTGCTGGCCCTGTCGGCCTCGACGGGTACCGTGGCGCGCGGCGCGCTGCTCGCCTTCGTCTACGCCCTCGGCCTGGGCGTCCCGTTCGTGCTGGTGTCGTTCGGCTTCCAGCGGGGGATGCGGGCGTTCTCCTTCGCCCGGCGGCACACCCGGCTGATCACCCAGGTGGGCGGGGCCATGCTGGTGTGCGTCGGCCTGCTCGAGGTGACCGGCGCCTGGTCGACCTTCGTGGCCTGGCTGCAGGTGCACTGGGTCACCAGCTACCAGGCGCCCATCTAGCCGGTCCGGCCGCGGAACCGCGCACTCAGCCTCCCCCCGCGGAACCCCGCACCCTCCATTTCATGATTGTCAAATACCTTCCCGGGCTGGGCAGGTAAATGTTGCGCGACAATTTTATTCACCGGTTTTTCCACAGCCCGGAAATTATCCACAGCCTGTTAATTGCGCGCGCGGCGTCTCGACCGTTCAGGTGAGAAAGAATGGAAATGGCGGGGGAACCCAGATTGTGATGGCGTAGCCGGCACATGTCCTAATCACGCGTTATCCGGGCGACAAGCGGGTTACGCGGGACTTGCGCAAAAGTTCACCGCCCGGCCGCGTGGCCAGGCGGCCAGGCGCGCGCCGGCGTGGCCGGAGGGCGAGGCGGGAGCGCGGGCGAGCCCGAAAACGATCGCGCGGCCGCGCTCCTGCCTAGCGGCAAACCAGGCAGGCGCGCGACCGCGCGGGGTAAAACCGGGGGACGGGTCAGCGGCGGGCGGCTGGCCGCTTCGCCGGCCGCTTGGACCGGCTCGACACGTCGCCCGAGGACTGCCCGACCGCCTGGGCGACCGGGACGGCCTGCGCCGCGGGCGCGGCCTTGGCCGCGTTCACGAACGCCTCGAAGATCCGCGCGTCGTCACCCTCCTCCGGGTGCCACTGCACGCCGAGGCCGAACCGGTGCCCCGCCATCTCGACCGCCTCGATTACCTGGTCCTCGGTCCACGCCACACTGGTCAGCCCGGTGCCCAGCCGGTTGATCGCCTGGTGGTGCATGGACGGCACGAGGGCGGACTCGCCGAGCACGTCCGCGAGCTTGCTCCCGGCACTTATCTGCACGTCATGAGTGGTGAGCTTGACCGGGTCCGGCTTGTGGCTGTCGTTGCCGAGCCGGTCGGGCAGGTGCTGGGTGAGGGTGCCGCCGCGGGCCACGTTGAGCACCTGCATGCCCCGGCAGATCGCCAGGAAGGGCAGGTCGGCGTCGATCGCGGCGCGGATCATGAGTAGCTCGAACCTGTCCCGCCGGTGGTCGGGGAGGTCGGTCTGGTCATGGGGTTGCTCGTCGTACAGGGAGGGATCGACGTCCCGGCCGCCCGCGACCAGCAGGCCGTCGAGCGCGGCGATGAGGCTCGGTATCGAGCTTGAGGGGACCGGCGGCAGCACGACCGGCGTGCCCCCGGAGCGCTCGACGGCTCGCGTGTAGCTCACCGGCGAGACGACGGCTTCTCGTATCCATGTGCGCCAGCGAGCGGCCTCAAGCTCGCCGGTGATGCCGATGATCGGGCGGCCCATCCGTCGTCCTCCTGACAAAAGGTTCCAGTGCCCATAATGGTCCATCACGCCCGCGGCGGGCCTGTTCACCGGGAAAATCTCGTACACCGGATGCTCCCCTCTTGCCGGTAATCGATTGTAACGTTCTGCTCCGAATGCGACACTGAGAGTTATGACACTATCAGCAGGCGGCGGATCACCGCATCACGAAGAGGAATTTGTGCCGCCGCAGCGGACTGTTGATAGCGTCGTTGATTCCGCCCAGCGGTCATTCTTTCTGCTCGAGGAGGACGCCGATGCGGCAATGACGTATTTCTACGGACAACTGTTCGCTATGGATGCCGAAATAAGGGCAATGTTCCCGCCCGCAATGGATCCGCAGCGTATGCGCTTCTTCCGCGCCCTGACCCGAATCGTCGCGGGCCGGGACGATCTGGCCGGGCTCGTGCCCTTCCTCGAGCAGCTCGGGCGGACGCACAGGAAGTACGGGGTACGCGACCGGCACTATGACGCGTTCCGGCAAGCGCTGCTGGCCACGCTGCACAGGTACGCCGCACCGGTCTGGGACGCCAGGACCCAGGACGCCTGGGAGAGCGCCTTCGACCAGGCCGCCAGGATCATGATCGACGCCGCCCAGCGGGACGCCGAGACCTCCCCGGCGTGGTGGACCGCCACCGTCACCGGCACCGAGCGGCGCGGGCCTGACCTCGCGGCGCTGACTATCGATCCGGGGGAGCCGATGTGCTACCGGCCGGGCCAGTACGTCAGCGTGCAGACCCCGCAGTGGCCCAGGTGCTGGCGCAGGTACTCGATCGCGAACGCCCCGCGGCCCGACGGCCTGCTGCGCCTTCACGTCCGCGCCGTGCCGGGCGGGCTGGTCAGCCCCCTCCTGGTCCAGCAGGTCCGGCCCGGGGATCCGCTGCTGCTCGGCGCGCCGGCCGGCACCATGACCGTGGACACGCGGTCGCCGCGGGACGTCCTGTGCCTGGCGGGCGGCACCGGGCTCGCCCCCATCAAGGCGATTATCGAGGCGATCATCGCCGCGCCGCCGCCAGGGCGCCGGCGCGAGATCGTCCTGTACTACGGCGCGCGCAGGCGGCCGGACCTGTACGACCTGGCCGCGCTGCACGAGATGGAGCTCGCGTACCCGTGGCTGAAGGTCATCCCGGCGACCTCGGACGAGCGGGCCCGTGATGCGGTGTTCGGGACCGTGCCGGAGCTGGCCGCGCGGGCGAAGGTGACCGGCCGGGAGATCTACATCAGCGGGCCCGACGCGATGATCGCCAGGGTGGCCCAGGTGGTCATGGGACACGGCGCCCAGGCCCGCCAGATTCGCTACGACCTCTCGCGCTAGGCCGGGCCGCCGCTCGCCGGGCCGCCGTCGGCCGGGCCGTCGCTCGCCGGGGCCTCGCGCAGGTGCTCGCCGAAGAACGCGGAGATCCGCCGCCAGGCGTCCTCGGCCGCGAAGGGCTGGTACTCCAGCCGCGCCAGCCGTAGCAGCGGCGCGAGCGCGGCCGGCTTCGGGCTCATGAAGCTGTGCCCGGCGCCGGGGTAGACCTCGACGTCATGCGGGATGGCCAGCGCCGTCAGGGCCTCGGCGAGCCGCTGCGGCGGCCCGGTGCCCATCGGGTCCTTGGCGCCGTAGCTCGCGACCACCGGGCAGGAACCCGCCAGGACCCGCTCCGCGTCGGCCGGGACCTCGCCGTAGTTGACCGACGCGGCGGAGAACTCACCCCGCGGGGCGCACAGCAGGGCGAACCCGCCGCCCAGGCAGAACCCGATCACCCCGGTCGTGCCGGTGCAGTCCTCGCGCGCGGCCAGCCATCTGCGGGACCCGTCGAGCGCTTCGAACGCGGGCCCGGTCCCGGCGTGAAGCTGGCGGACGGCGCTCCGGACGCAGCGCACCCAGGACTTGCCGCCGTACAGGTCGGGCGCCAGGGCCAGGTAGCCGAGCGCCGCCAGGCGGTCCGCATGAGCGCGGATGTCGCGGTTCACCCCGAATATCTCGTGGATGACGACCACGCCGGGCCACGGACCCGGCGACCCCGCGGGCACCGCCAGGTACCCGGACGTAGGACCGACCGTCACCTCAGGCACCGACGCAGCCTCCTTTAGACCTTGCGCCAGCCCGGCACCCAGGTGCCGTCGGTCACCGTGTAGTCGGCGAACAGGGCGGGCGCCTCAGCCCGCATGATCTCGCCGATCTTGCCGAACACCAGGCGGATCTCTTCCTCGGCGCCCTGGTCGGTCCTGGCCTCGATGGTGTGCCGCAGCGTGCGGATGTTCGCCGTCCAGACCAGCCCGGTGGCCAGGCCCTCGGGCGCGAACCGGCGCATGAAGGAGGTCTTGTGCTTCTTCTCGTGCATCTTGGTCTCGTCGTCGTCGAGCCCGAAGTGCTCGCCCATCCACCGCTGGAACTGCTCCAGCTCGGCCAGCAGCGCGGTAGCCCGCTTCATCAGCTCGGCGTCCTCGCGCGCCCACTCGGGGAACCAGAACGGCAGCTCATCGAGCCGGACGTACCGCAGCGACTCCTGCGACACGGCGGTTCCCGGCCGGTGCCTTACGAGCTCATGTGAAAAAACGCGACTCACGTTGTGCAGGATGAAACTGAAGCTTGCGTGCTCCAGCACCGAGCCGTGCTGCTGCCGCAGGATGTTCCGCAGGTACTCGTCCTGGTCGTCGCGCGTCTTGCGGACGTTCGGGTTCAGGCCTGGCTCCCAGCTGCGGTAGCAGATTTTCCCGGCGAACTCGACCAGGTCCTGCGCGTCGTGGCCGAGCTGATCCCGGTCGAGCCGTTCCAGCCAGCTCTCCCCGCCCACCTCGCGCAGGTAGGCGGCCATCGCCTCGTAGTCGATCTGCGGCTTCGCGACCAGGAAGACCTCGGGTTCCACGCTCCTCATGGATCAGCACACTACAGCGCAGGACCGACATCCTGGTGGACGTAGCCCAGGCCGGGTGTATTGCCTTTGACTGGCCGACGCAACAGCTGGCTGGCCGGGTCAGCGGTCGGGTCGCTGGCCGGTGGGGCGGATGACTATCTCGCTGACGTCGACCGACGCGGGCTGCTCGAGGGCGAACACGACCGCGCGGGCCACGTCATCCGGGGCGAGCCTAGGCTCGCGGGTGCGGTCGGGAGATGTGGTTCCGGCGTCGGTGAGCCCGGGCTGGATCAAGGTGACGCGCACGCCCGTTGCGGTGGCCTCCGCGCGGATGGACTGGGCGATGGCGGTGACGGCCCACTTGGTGGCGGAGTACAGCTGCCCCGGGACGGTGACGCGGCCCGAGACCGAGCCGGTCAGGATCAGGTGTCCGCAGGTCAGGGCGAGGTGAGGCAGCGCGGCGCGGGCGGTCAGCGCGGTGCCGTAGACGTTCGTCAGCACCATTTCGCGCCACTGCGCTGGCGTGCCCGTGCCGTGCAGGAAGGACGAGGCGGTGAAGGCGCCGGCGTTGGCGAACACGGCGTCGAGGCGGCCGAACGCCTCCAGCGCGAGCGCGGGAAGCGCGCTGACCTGATCCCAGTCGCTGACGTCGCAGCGGGCGGCGCGGGCGGAGGCGGCGCCGCCCAGTTCGGCGGCCAGCCCGTCGAGCGCGGGGCCGCTCCGGGCGGCCAGCACCAGGCGCCAGCCCCGGTCGGCGGCCAGCCGCGCCGTCGCGGCCCCGATGCCGGAGGAAGCACCGGTGATGACGAGAACGGGTGCCGCCGGCGCCATGCACCAGCACACTACAGCGCGGCGCCCGTCCTCGGCCTGGCACGACACGGATCACCCGGTCAGCAGGCAGATCACTACGAACTGGCCCAGAACGCTGCGGCGGCGGGCGGCGGGCATCGATACTCGGCCCCGTGATCGGAAAGGACTTCGCGGCCGTGCTGGCGGCCGCCCAGCACCGCGACGAGGCGGCCTTTGCCGCGTTGTGGCACGACGGCCAGCCCGCGCTGCTGCGCTACCTGGCCGTCGTCGCCCCGGACACGGCCGAGGACATCGCCGCGGAGACGTGGACGCAGGTCGTCCGGGGCCTGGCGAAATTCCGCGGCGATGAGCAGCACTGGCGGGCCTGGCTGTTCACCATCGCGCGGCGGCGGGTCATCGACCAGGGCAGGCGGCAGATGCGGCGGCCGTCTATCTCGCTGGACACCCAGCCCGAGCTCACCCTGGCCGAACTTTCGGCGCTGCGCAGCCCGGATGCCGCCGACGTCGCGCTGGAGAACCTGGATACGCGGGCGGCGATCGCGGTCATCGCACGCCTGCCACCGATGCAAGCGGAGGTGATCATGCTCCGGGTCGTGGCCGGGCTGGACACGGAGACGGTGGCGCAGCTGCTGGGCCGCAGTCCGGGTGCCATCAGGGTGGCTGCTCACCGCGGGCTCCACCGCCTGGCGGGCCTGCTGGTGGAGGCGGGTGTAACGCGATGACCGAGCCTACCGATTCAGATAGTGAGATGCCCACTTTCCCCTTCCCCTGGACGACCCGGCCAGACGCGGGCGCGTTTGACGCGCTCCTGGCCGGGACGTGCCAACCAGAGGAAGCCCCCGCGGAGTTGCGCGCGGTGGCCGAGGTTTTCGGGGCCCTGCGGGCGCCTGCGGACCAGCGCGAGGTCGCCGGCTGGGACCAGGCGCTGATCACGTACCGCGGGATGGCCGGCCTGCCGGAGGCGCCCAACTCCGGCCGATCGCACCGGCGGCAGCGCAGGGCCGCGCCGCTGGGCACCAAGCTCGCCGCGGCGGCGGGCGTGGCCGTAGTGGCCGTGCTGAGCGGCGGCGTCGCCGCCGCGTACACCGGCCACCTGCCGGTCGCCCTGCAGAGGGTCGCTCACGACACGATCGCCGCTCCCGCCGTGCGGGAGACCCGGGCCGTGCCGACACCGACACCCAACGGCCAGGTTCACCCGGTCGGGCCGCCGGCCACGGGCAGTGCGGCGTACGGCCTGTGCCGCGCCTACCAGCAGGCCGGGGAGCACGGAAAGGCCGGGCAGAATTCCGTGGCCTTCCGCAACCTGGTCAACGCGGCGGGCGGGGCCGACCAGGTGGCGGCGTACTGCGCCAAGATCCAGCATCCCGGCCCGGCCAATCCGTCCGCCAGTGCGCCCGGACGGCGGGTGGGCCAGTCCGGCTCGCCGGGGCACGCCACCCACCACCCGCAGGGCAAGCCCACCACGACTCCGCCGGGCAAGAACAAGAAACAGCACGGCGGAGGGAACGAGCACGGCAAGCAGTCCCCCTGACGACCGATCGCCTCGCGGCTGAGGGGTCGCGCAGGCCAGGGAGAAGGAGATTCATGCGCGCGACCCGAGTATCCGTGCCGATCCGGATCACCGTGGCCCTGGCCGTGGCGGCGCTGACCGTGAGCGGGATCCTGGCCATCGCCGCCACGGCGAGCGCCGCCCCGTTCGCGAGCCCGCACCCGCACCCGACGAAGAGCGTCAGCCCGAGTCCGCTACGTCCCGTCAGGTAGCGCCGGCCCGCTGAAGGTGGTGGCCGGGCCCGGGTCAGCGGACGGCGCCGACCCGGGCTCGGCACAGCGCCAGCACGTTGGCGATGACCTGGTGGCCGGCCCGGCCGGAGGCGGTCAGGATCGACTCCGGGTGAAACTGCACCGCCCACCGGCCGGCCCGCTCGTCCTCGATGGCCATCACCACCCCGTCCGGTGTGCATGCTGTCACCGCGAACCCGCCTAGGATCTCCCCCGGCGGCGCGTACAGGCTGTGGTAGCGGCCCGCGGTGAATTCGGCGGGCAGCCCGGCCAGGAGGGACCCCCCGGACACCCGCACCTGGCCGGGCTTGCCGTGCGCGGGCTCGGGGAGCAGCGACAGCGCGCCCCCGGCGTGCTCCACCATGGCCTGCAGGCCCAGGCACACCCCGAACGCCGGCACCCCCCGCCCGTACACCTCATCGAGCAGCGCGGCACAGCCGAAGTCCGCCGGCCGCCCGGGCCCGGGTGACAGCACGACGAGATCCGGCGCGTAGGAGTCGAGCAGTTCCGGCGGGAACCCGGACCGCAGCGTCGTCACCTCCGCGCCGTGCTGCCGGAAGTAGTCGCCGAGCGTGTGCACGAACGAGTCCTGGTGGTCGACCAGGAGGACCCGGAGCCCCCGGCCTGCGGCACCCTCGTCCGTCCCCTCGTCGGCCGGCTCCGGCGGGCCGGGGCTTTGGGCGCGGCGTTCGGCTTCGGAAAGGGTTTCGAGCAGGGCACGGGCCTTGATGTGGGTCTCCTGCTCCTCCGCCTCGGGGATGGAGTCGTACAGGAGGGTCGCGCCGGCGCGGACGGCGGCGAGGCCGCCGGTGATGTGCGCGGTGCGCAGGGTGAGCCCGGTGTTCATCGAGCCGTCGAAGCCGATCTTGCCGACGGCGCCGCCGTACCAGCGGCGCGGGGTTTCCTCGTGATCCTCGATGAACTGCATGGCCCAGGTCTTGGGCGCACCGGTGACCGTGACCGCCCACATGTGGGTGAGGAACGCGTCGAGCGCGTCGAACCCGGGCCGCAGCCGCCCCTCGATGTGGTCCACGGTGTGGATGAGGCGGCTGTACATCTCGATCTGGCGGCGCCCGATCACCCGCACCGAGCCCGGCACGCAGACCCGCGCCTTGTCGTTGCGGTCCACGTCGGTGCACATGGTCAGCTCGGACTCCTCCTTCGCCGACCCGAGCAGGGTGGCGATGTTCGCCGCGTCCTCGAGCGTGTCCTGGCCGCGCGCGATCGTGCCCGCGATCGGGCAGGTCTCCACCCGGTCCCCGGTGACCCGCACGTACATCTCCGGCGACGCGCCGACCAGGTACTCCCCCTCGCCCAGGTTGAACAGGAACTCGTAGGGGGCGGGGTTCCGCTGCCGCAGCAGCTCGTAGAACGCGGCGGGCGACGCGCACCGGCCGTGGAAGACGTGGCTCGGCACCACCTCGAACAGGTCGCCGCGGGCGAACCGTTCCCTGGCCTGCGTTACGACCTGCGCATAGCTGCCCGGCCGCGGCGGCGGAGGAATTTCTTTATCCCGAACGAGCGGTGGCGCGTCTCCCGGTCCCGTTGCCTCGGTCCGGCGGTCAAGGCCAGCGGTCGAGGTGCCAGCGACCTCGAACTCGTAGGCGTACCTGATGGCCTC
>Ga0187802_10000238_pt1 | contig 12818 bp, 10 predicted proteins | sample NC_wetland_sal_i_FD_130584 | JGI IMG/M metagenome (GOLD analysis project Ga0187802, IMG submission 130584) | Wetland sediment microbial communities from Neuse River Estuary, North Carolina, USA - Control_2 | ecosystem: Environmental > Aquatic > Freshwater > Wetlands > Sediment | place: USA... | reverse complement strand
CGACACGGCTGCGCATCCTGGCGCTGCTCGCCGAGGCCGAACTGACGGTTTCCGATCTCACCGAGATTCTCCGGCAGTCGCAGCCGCGGCTGTCGCGGCATTTGCGGCTCCTCACCGAGGCGGGCTTGGTCGATCGTTTCCGCGAGGGATCCTGGGCCTTCTTCCGCCTCGGCGAACGCGGCGGCACCGCTGAGCTTGCTCGCGCGCTGATCGGCCGGCTCAAGACGGATGATGCGATCGTGCTCCGCGATCGCGAGCGGCTGACCGCCGTGCGCACGAGCCGCGCCGCCGCCGCGCAGAATTACTTCCGGCGCCATGCCGCGGAATGGGACCGCATTCGCCGGCTGCACGTCGCCGACGCCGCGGTTGAATCGGCGATCCGCACCGCGCTCGCCGACAAGCCGATCCGCTCGCTTCTTGATCTCGGCACCGGCACCGGCCGCATGCTCGAACTGTTCGGCGCCGATATCGAGCGTGGGCTCGGGCTGGATTTGTCGCTCGACATGCTGGCGCTGGCCCGCGCCCGGCTCGATCGGGCCGGGCTCAAGCACTGCAGTGTCCGCCACGGCGATATTTACGATCTGGCGCTGCCGCGCGATTCCTTCGATGTCGTCATCATCCATCAAGTCCTGCATTTTCTCGACGACAGTGGGCGCGCCATCGCCGAGGCTGCCCGTGTCTTGCGTCCTGGCGGACGGCTGCTGGTGGTCGATTTCGCCCCGCACGAGCTCGAATTCCTGCGCGAGGAGCACGCACATCGCCGGCTCGGCTTTGCCGCCGAAACGGTCGCGCAATGGCTCGAGGCGGCCGGCCTCGACGTTTTGCGGCAAGAGACCTTGCCACCGGGACCGCAGGGCAAGATCGCCGTATCGCTGTGGCTCGCCCGCGATCCCCGCATCGTGCTCGCCGCGCCGGCGAGCCGCGAGGTCGCTTAGCGCATGATCCGGAAAAGTAGGAACCGGTTTTCCGAAAAGATTATGCGCAAACAAAATTATTGGAGAGGCTAGTGATTCAACTTAATCCGGTGAAAGTCCAGTGAGCGCGTTTCGCGCCAGCCGCTTCGTTGCCGCCGGCGCCCGGCGCGGCTTGCACGTTTCGTTCGAATTCTTTCCGCCGAAAACGCCGGAGATGGAGCAATCGCTGTGGGAGTGCGTCAGCCGGCTGGCGCCACTTAAGCCGAATTTCGTATCGGTGACCTATGGCGCCGGTGGTTCAACCCGCGAACGCACTCACACCACCGTCAAGCGCATCCTGGCTGAGACCGCACTGATCCCGGCCGCGCATCTGACTTGCGTCGCCGCGACTCGCGCCGATATCGACACGGTGATCCAGGCCTATGCGCAAGCCGGTGTCCGCCACATCGTGGCGCTGCGCGGCGACCCGCCAGGCGGGCTCGGCGAACGTTATGCGCCGCATCCGGGCGGCTATCGCAACGCCGCCGATCTGGTTGCCGGCATCAAGCGGATCGCCGACATCGAAGTATCGGTCTCCGCCTATCCGGAGAAGCATCCGGATAGCCCTTCGGTGGAAGCCGATATCGACATGCTCAAGGCCAAGGTCGATGCCGGCGCCACCCGCGCCATGACGCAGTTCTTTTTCGAGAACAGCTTATATTTCCGCTATCTCGACCGCGTGCGCGCCGCCGGAATCGACATTCCGATCGTGCCCGGCATTCTGCCGGTGCAAAATTTCAAGCAGACAAAAAATTTCGCCGCGCGCACCGGCGCCTCCGTCCCTGCTTGGCTCGCCCAACGTTTCGACGGCCTCGACGACGATCCAGCGACGCGCAAACTGATCGCCGCCGCGGTTGCTGCCGAGCAGGTCCTCGATCTGGTCGATCACGGGGTGACTGATTTCCATTTTTACACCATGAACCGTGCCGACCTGGTCTACGCGATCTGCCACTTGCTCGGGCTGCGGCCGGAGTCTGCCCTCCCTCTCCCCATTGGGGAGAGGGAATTGATAGCGGGCAGTCGCCGTGCGTAATCCCGCCGTCATGTCCAAAGCGGAGAAAGCGCTCCGCCGCTCGGCCGCCGAGCGGATTCTGGTGCTCGATGGCGCCATGGGCACGATGATCCAGGCGCTCGGCCTTGACGAACAAGGCTATCGCGGCGCGCGGTTCGACGCCTGGAATCGCGAGGTCCGCGGCAACAACGATCTCCTTAATCTGTCCCGGCCGGACGCGGTGCGCAGCATTCACTTGGCCTACTTTCGAGCCGGCGCGGACATCGTTTCGACCAACACGTTTTCATCGACCCGCATCGCTCAAGCCGATTACGGCATGGCGGAGATCGCCTACGAGCTCAATGCCGAGGGGGCCCGGCTCGCGCGCGAGGCCGCAACCCTTGCCCAGGAGGAAGACGGCCGCGCGCGTTTCGTTGCCGGCGCCATTGGTCCAACCAATCGGACCGCCTCGATTTCGCCTGACGTATCTAATCCCGGCTTTCGCGCCATCACCTTCGACGCCTTGCGCCTTGCCTATGGCGAACAAATTCGTGGGCTGCTCGCCGGCGGCGTCGATGCGCTGTTGATCGAAACGATCTTCGATACGCTCAATGCCAAGGCGGCGATCTACGCCATTGCCGAAGAGCTCGCGGCGCGCGCGACCAGCGTGCCGGTGATGATCTCTGGCACGATTACCGACCGCTCCGGCCGCTTTCTCTCCGGGCAGACGCCAGAGGCGTTCTGGAACTCAATCGCGCATGCGGCGCCGTTTTCGATTGGCCTGAACTGTGCGCTCGGCGCAACGCAAATGCGAGCACACATTGCCGAACTCTCCCGCGTCGCCGACGCGCTGATCTGTGCCTATCCGAACGCCGGCCTGCCGAACGAATTCGGCCATTATGATGAAGGCCCGGAGGAGATGGCGGCCTCGCTCGGCGAATTCGCCGCGTCCGGTCTGGTCAATATTGTTGGCGGCTGCTGCGGCACGACACCCGAACACATCCGCGCGATCGCCCACGCGGTCGAGGGCAAGCCGCCGCGCCCGATTCCGGAAATTGCACCGAGGCTGCGGCTGTCCGGCCTTGAGGCATATACGCTCACGCCGGAGATTCCATTCGTCAATATCGGCGAGCGTACCAACGTCACCGGCTCGGCGCGCTTTCGCAAGCTCATCACCGGCGGCGACTACTCGGCTGCGCTCGCCGTCGCGCGCGACCAGGTCGAGAACGGCGCACAGATCATCGACGTCAATATGGACGAAGGGCTCCTCGATTCCGACAAAGCGATGACGACATTTCTCAACCTGATCGCCGCCGAGCCCGACATCGCGCGCGTGCCGATCATGATCGACTCCTCGAACTTTTCGGTCATCGAGACCGGTTTGAAATGCGTCCAGGGCAAGGCCGTGGTCAATTCGATTTCGCTCAAGGAGGGCGAAGAGGCGTTCATCTGCCACGCCGAGCTCGTGCGCCGGCACGGCGCCGCCGTGGTGGTCATGACCTTCGACGAAGCGGGTCAGGCCGACACGCTCGAAAAGAAGACGAAAATTGCCGCGCGCGCTTACGACATTCTGGTGAACCGGGTGGGTTTTCCGCCGCAGGACATCATCTTCGACCCCAACATCTTCGCCGTTGCAACCGGAATGGAGGAGCATAACGGCTACGGTCTTGCCTTCATCGAAGCCGCGCGATGGATCAGGCAGAACCTGCCGCTCGCGCACGTGTCCGGCGGCGTCTCCAATCTATCGTTCTCGTTTCGCGGCAATGAACCGGTGCGCGAAGCGATGCATTCGGTCTTCCTCTATCACGCCATCGCCGCCGGCATGGATCTAGGCATCGTCAATGCCGGCCAGATCGCCGTCTATGACGATCTCGACCCCGAACTGCGCGAGGCTTGCGAGGATGTCGTGCTCAACCGGCGCGCCGATGCGGCGGAGCGACTGTTGGCGCTGGCCGAGCGCCATCGCGGCCATGGCAAAGAACGCAAGGAAGCCGACCTGTCGTGGCGCCAATGGCCGGTGGAGAAACGATTGGCGCACGCGCTGGTGCACGGGATCACCGACTTCATCGAAGCTGACGTCGAGGAAGCCCGCCGCAAGCTGCCGCGCCCGATCGCGGTCATCGAAGGGCCGTTGATGGACGGCATGAACGTCGTCGGCGACCTGTTTGGTTCAGGCCGGATGTTTCTGCCGCAAGTGGTGAAATCGGCCCGCGTCATGAAACAAGCCGTCGCCTATCTGATGCCCTACATGGAGCAGGAGAAAGACGGTCGCTCTCACGTCTCAACCAACGGCAAGATCGTGCTCGCCACGGTCAAGGGCGACGTCCACGACATCGGCAAGAACATCGTCGGCGTCGTGCTTCAGTGCAACAATTATGAGGTCATCGACCTCGGCGTGATGGTGCCGGCGGAAAAAATCCTCCACGCCGCAATCACCGAACAGGCCGACATTGTCGGTTTATCAGGCTTGATCACGCCGTCGCTCGACGAAATGTGCCACGTCGCGGCGGAAATGGAGCGGCAGGGCTTCGAGGTCCCGCTGTTGATCGGCGGCGCCACCACGAGCCGGGTGCACACCGCGGTCAAGATCCACCCGAATTACAAGCGCGGCCAGACGATCTACGTCAATGACGCCAGCCGCGCAGTAGGAGTGGTTTCCGCGCTGATGGCGCGCGATGCGCGCGCCCGCTATGTCGCCGATACTCGCGCCGAATATGCGCGTATCGCCGCCGCACATGCCCGCGGCGAAGACAACAAACGGCGACTTTCGCTTGCTGCCGCGCGCGCCAATGCGCTCAGGCTCGACTGGTCCGGCGCCTATGCGCCGCCGGTGCCGCAGCTTCTCGGCACGCGTGTACTGACCGACATTCCGATTGCCGAGCTGGTCGACCACATCGACTGGACGCCGTTTTTCGCCACCTGGGAGCTCACCGGCAAATATCCCGCCATCCTCAACGATCCGAAGCTGGGTGAAGCGGCGCGCGGCCTATATGCCGACGCTCAAGCCATGCTGCAGCGGATGATTGCGGAAGGCTGGTTTACAACGCGCGCCGTGATCGGCTTGTGGCCTGCGAACAGTGAGGGCGACGACATCCTCGCCTTCGCCGACGAAGCACGCAAGACTCCGATCGCGACGCTGCATACGCTGCGCCAACAGCTCACCCGGCGCGAAGGCAGAGCCAATATGGCGCTCGCGGACTTTGTCGCGCCCCGCGCGAGCGGGCTTGCCGATTACATCGGCGCCTTCGCCGTCACCGCTGGCATCGGAGAAGATGCCGTGGTCGAGCGCTTCAAGCACGCCAACGACGATTATTCCGCGATCATGGCCAAAGCGCTTGCCGATCGGCTCGCCGAAGCGCTCGCGGAGCGCATGCATCAGCGGGTGCGCCGCGAATTCTGGGGCTATGACCCCGGCGAGGCGCTGAGCAAAGAGGAGCTGATCGCCGAACGCTATCGCGGCATCCGTCCGGCGCCTGGTTATCCGGCGCAGCCCGACCACACCGAGAAGGGCACGGTGTTCGCGCTCCTCGGCGGCGAGAGCGCGATCGGCGTGAAATTGACCGAGAGCTTTGCGATGTGGCCAGGCGCCTCGGTGTGCGGCCTCTATTTCAGCCATCCGGAGAGTTATTATTTCGGCGTCGGCAAGATCGAACGCGATCAGGTCGAAGACTACGCGCGGCGTAAAGATCAAACGCTCGCCGAGACCGAGCGATGGCTGGCGCCGATTCTGAATTACGATCCGGCGGCGCTGACGCAGACCGCGGCGGAGTAGGTCAGTCATTGCGAGGAGCGCAAGCGACGAAGCAATCCAGACCAAAGACACTGAATTGCTTCGCTTCGCTCGCAATGACGATTAGGAACCCACCTTCCTCGCGATCGCCTGCTCGACAAACAACGCTGCTTCCAGCGCGGCGCGGTCGCGGCCAAAGCGGCCGACGATCTGAATGCCGAGCGGCAAGCTGTCGCCGTCGTTCATGCCGGCGACATTGATGCAGGGCGCGCCCATCAACGTCCATAGCCGGTTGAACATCGGATCGCCGGTAGTGGCAAAACCGCGTGGAGCGGCGCCCGGCGCGGACGCCGTGAGGACCACGTCATGGTCCGCCATCGCGTCGGCGAGGAGCTGCCGCCCGCGGCTCGCGAGCCGGCGGGCGGCGTCATACTCGTCGGCCGATATCGCGGCGGCGCGATCGAGCTGCACGAGCAGCAACGGATCGATGCGGTCGCGATGGCGCTCATACTCGAAAGCGAGCGCGCGGATGTTTTCATAATCCTGGATGGTGAATTGCGCTTCGTAAGCGTCTTCGACGATCGGGGAAAGCTCCAGATCGGCGACCTTGGCCCCTGCCGCCGCAGCAAGCCGCGCCGCGCCCTCCACCGCCTGCTGCATCGCTGGGCTCGCTTGCGGCCACAGATGGGTGCGGGCCACCGCGATCCGCGGCGCGGCCGGGACTGCGCTGTCGACCCTAAGCTCCCGCTGCAGGATGGCCGCGGCTGCGAAAGCGACATCGGCGACGCCGGCGCCGAACAGACCGGCGGTATCGAGGTGCCAGGCCACGTCCTTCACCCCGACCATCGGGATCAGCCGGTACGACGGCTTGAATGCGGCCACCCCGCAGAACGCCGCTGGCCGGATCACCGAGCCGGCGGTCTGCGTGCCAAAGGCGAGCGGCACCATGCCGGCGGCAACGGCTGCGGCCGATCCGGCCGACGAGCCGCCCGGCGTATGGGCGGGATTGCGCGGGTTGCGCGTCGCGGACGGCACCAGCGATGCGAATTGCGTCGTCACCGTTTTGCCGAGGACGATGCCTCCGGCTTGGCGGGTCATCACCACGGCGGTCGCATCGGCGGCCGGCCGATTGTTGGCGTAAACGGGCGAGCCATATTGGGTCGGCAAATCGGCAGTGTCGAAAATGTCCTTAAAGCCGACCGGCAGTCCGCGCAGCGGTAAGGAGGAAAGACGCGCATCGTCTGCTGCGCGGCGCGCGCCGGCGAGGTCAAGCGTGGCGAAGGCGCCGATGTCCTTTTCGCGCGCGGCGATCGCCTCAGCGCATATTTCGACAACGGCCCGCGGCGTGAGTTTGCCGGCTTCAAGGCGTGCGGCGAGATCGAGGGCGGACAGCATCAGGCGCGCAGTCCGATATTGCTGAACGTGACGACGCAGCTGACGACAAAAACGATGATGCCCGTCGCCAGAATGGGAAAGATAAACTTGGCCTTTCCTCCCATCGCCCCTCCCGGATCAGGGATCAGGTATCGGGTATCAGGCTTCGCTAATCAAGATGGCAGCTCGGCGGGAAGCAGGTTTTCTCACCGGATCGCGAACAGTCTCGATCTCCATTTCTGATCCCTGATCCCTGCTGCTCGATACTTGTATGGTTAACACATTGCTGCACCGTCAATTTTGAGCAGTCCTTAACGGAATTCCTCGCATTGTCGCGTTCATGACGCGTGCAGTTCAGTGGTCGCTCGTCTGCTTTATCGTCCTCATCGCGCTGATCGCTCTTGCCGGCTGTAGCCACTATCTCTTCGCCGAGCGCGAGCCGTGGCGCCATGACGCCGAAATTGCCTGCCTTAATACCGGCGCGGTGAAAGAGACCCCGCAGCGCGTACGCATTTCCGCGATCAGTGGGCCGGGAATTTGCGGCATGGATTATCCGCTCCGCGTCGCCGCGCTTGGCGACAACCCGCCGCTTGCTTATGACGAGGCGCCGCCACGCCCGCCCGGCAATATCCCAACCGGCGCCCTGCCCCAAGACGCGCCGCCGATCATGTCGCAGCGCTGGCCCGATGCGCTGTCGAGAAAAACGCCGCCGATCACGAACCAGGCAATCGTGCACCAGCCAAGCCCGATCCAATCGCTCGTACTGCCGCCGGTGCAGACCGGCGAACCGCCATACAATCCCTATGCCCGCCCTCTTGCGCCTTCGCGGTCAGCCCCGATCATGTCCGGCGGAGCCGAACAGCCGCTGTCGATCAATCCCCCGGGCGTCTCGGCGGCTGAGCCGGATGACGAAGAGATCGGCATTCAGGGCGGCCCGCCGCATCCGTATTACGGCGGACCCCAGGCGCCATACTCGCCCGGCGTCGAGCGCAATCCTGATGCCACCCAGCCGCTGCCGCCGCTCGGTCCGCCGCGCGGACCGATGGGGACCGCATCAGCCGGACCGGTCGAAGTCAGCCCGCCGGCGACGCTTGCCTGCCCGATCGTCGCTGCGCTCGATCAGTGGATCGGCACGGCGGTTCAGCCCGCGGCGATGCGCTGGTTCCGGCAGCCGGTGGTCGAGATCAAACAGATCTCCGCCTATTCCTGCCGCGGCATGAACGGCGATCCGAACGCGCATATTTCCGAGCACGCTTTCGGCAATGCGCTCGACATCGCCGAGTTCGATCTCGCCGACGGCCACGTGATCAAGGTGCAATATGGCTGGCACGGCACGCCGGAGGAGCAAGGCTTCCTGCACGACGTGCAATCGGCGGCCTGCGATCAATTCGCGACCGTGCTGGCGCCCGGCGCCAATGTCTATCACTACAATCACATTCATGTGGATCTCATGCGGCGAGCGAGCGGACGCCGCATCTGCGAGCCGGCGCCTTGAAGGCGCGAGCCAGGCTGCTATTACCAGCAGAAATATGAAAAAGGCCGGCGCATTTGCCGGCCTTTTTATGTCGCAGTGTGTTGCAAAATATTCTCGTTTTGTTTCAATGGTTCTCATTGGTTGACGGCAGCTCCGCGCGACATACTCGCGACATAGTGCATCGCTCGGCCAGCCCGTTCGCGGCGACATTTGGCGATCACCCCTTGAAGGGTGTCAGGCATTGACGACAAGAAAATCGTCACAAAAAAAAACTCGTCACTGGCTCGCCGGAAGAACGCACATACGCAAAAAAGAAAGCGGCCCCGAGAGGACCCGGAGCCGCGTGGGTTGGTAACGCGATTTCCTTTTATTTTTTATTCAGCGCGGCTTCAAACTCGTCCTGGAGTTTTCGAACCTGGTTAAGCCGCCTGATCGTGAATTTGACGGCCTCTGCTGAGAACCGCTCGGTGCTATCCTCCGCGACTTTTAATGCAGCGACGTAAGCCTTCGTCGCGTCCCTCATCGCGTCAAGGAAGTCGCCGACTTGACGGTTGTGCTTATTCAGCCGCTCTAGCCTCTGTTTGGACTGCTCCTTGATCGCCGCCACACGCGCCCGGTCCCCAAGACCCTCGATCAGGGCCTCGGTGACCGAGAGTGCTCCGTTGCGGACAGCCTGGAGCTTCTCTGGGTAGTGTTTTGCAAGGCGCTTGGCGTGGTAGACAAGGTCTATACTGACTTGCAAAGCCTCCGCCGCCCTTCCAGCGGCAGACCGTTCCTTCTTGCCCCGAGTATCGGCTCGATTGATCGAGCCGATTTTCTTTCTGCCGGGCTTAGACGCAGGATCGAGGGCAATTTCGGACGCAAACCTCTTTTCCAAGTCAAGCGCGAGGACTGCTCGCTGGTTCAGCCCAAGGTGACGCCGACGCAGGTTCTGCGAAATGACGTAGGCGAGCGCGTCGCCGCCGTTGAAGTTCTCGTACCTCGGCGTCACGCCAGTATCCTCGCACACCCTGGCGCGATTGCGCCCATCGAGGATTTTACCGTCCTTCAGGACGATCGGGTTCATCAGGCCGCGAGCCTTCACGTCCTGACAAAGCGCCTCGTAATCCGCGCCCTCTAATGGCGGGAGAAGCTTGGCGTATTCGTGCAGTTCTTTCATTGTCGCCTCTCTTGGGTTTGCAGAAGCAGTTGCGTGATGTTCAGCGTGATCACCGACTCAAAGTGATCAGCGCCGCCTTCGGGTTCCTTTCCGGGAAACCAGATTTGCGGCCAGCCATGTGCTTTCCCCGCCTCGCGCCCCATCCCCAACCACACCACTTTTCCCGGCTGTTTCCGGGCTGCGGCAACGGCCAGCCGGCCAAACAAAAATAGGGTTCGCGCTAGCTTGGCGTCGCGCAGTGCGGCGCTACGAACGGCCGGGATGCCCCAATCCCCCAACGCAGTCAGAAGCAGCGCGTCGGTGACGGCCTCTTGCGTATAGGAATGCGGCACACCAGTGCCCGGGCTGCGCTTGCCGTGCGGCCGCAACAGCCCTTCCTTGGTCCAATTTTTAAGACGAAACATTACGGCGTCGATGTCCTCATCGGGCCGTCGAACGCGCTCCGCGACGTCTCGAACTGTAAGAAATGTGGGCATTTTGAAGCCTCCGTAATCCTTCGTAGTAATATAGAGCAGCAACTACTCTTGTCAACCAGATCGAAAACGGGTAATTAAAATGCTGTGAGAGCAGCAGCTGCTCTCTAACGGTTCTAAGGAGCAGGAAAATGGAACCCAGATTGGGTGACGACCTGATGATAGGCGCCAGGGTTATCGCGGAGTGGCTCGGCGTTCCGGAACGCAAAGTCTTCTACTGGGCAGGGTCCGGCGACATTCCACTTTTCAAAATTGGCAACCAGTGGGCTGCTCGAAAATCAACGCTCACACGTCACTTCGCGAAGCTCGAAGACGCCGGCAAAGCCGCCTAACAAAAAACCCCCCGGCTTGTGGGGGGCTGTTTGCAATGATGCGGAGCTTTGGCGAGCCCCGTCTCTAGCAAACAAACCTCGCGCTTGCAAGCGCACAAAAGGAGACGGGCAATGCAGCTCGAACCGTTTGATCCGCCAGTGGTGACGCTGCCGCCGTGCGGCCGCCGAGAATGCCCGCGCAAGGGCGTCGTCGAGCACGGCCAATATTACTGCAACGTCTGTAATTGCAGCGCGCCAATCCCGCAGACGATCTTCGACGGCTACATCCAATCACAATTGAAATTCCTGCAAAGCAGGTCTCGCCGCCGCGGGGCGTAACCCCGGCATCACAAAGAAAAGGTGAAATATGCATACCGATACATCGAGACAGATCGCCCCGATCTCCAATGACGGCATCGAGGATCTCAACGCCTCAGACAAACTGATCCAGGGCGAGATCTTAAAAAACGTCGATGGGTTTTGGTCCTTGAAGGACGGCACTACATTTCCGCCCAACAAGAAAATGATCGCCCTCGCGACGACGATGGCCGTGCAGCGCTGGCAGGACCAGACGCCGATCGAGATCATCACCAAGCAGCCGGGCGTGCCCTTGCCCGACGTCGGCGAACTTAACGCCGGCATTCCTGAGAAGGAGTGGGAAGTCGGTTTGGACGGCAAACCGAGGCCGCCATACCAAAAGGTGTGGGTCACGTATCTGCTCGATCCGCAAGACGCGAGCATTTACACGTTTCTCAACGGCACAAAGGGCGCCGAGATCGCCGTCGAGAAATTGAAGGAGCGCGTGAAATGGATGCAGACCTTGCGCGGCAGCGCAGTGGTGCCGGTCGTCGAACTCAGCTCCAAGCCAATGAAGACCAAATACGGCGTGAAGCAACGACCGGAATTTAAGGTCGACGAATGGCGTGATCTCGGCGCGCTGCAGGCCGCACCAGCGCAACCGGCGCTCGAGCATATGGGCAAGCCGGTGAAGGAGCCGAGCCTCAAAGAGGAGATGGGCGACGAAGTGCCCTGGGACACAAAGGGCGACGAGGTGCCCGATCTAGGCGAAAGACACTTTTCGTCTGACGCGGCTCCCAAGAAAAAGAAGTAATGGCGATCAACAAAAGAAGGCGGCCCAGGAGGCATGGGCCGTCTCTTACTTTCTGAGAAACGCCAATGCCTATTCTATTTCGCGATTATGAGTCACGATCCACGCTGAACCTGAAAGAGGTTGGCGCCCGGCGCTACGCCAGCGATCCGAGCACTGATGTCTGGTGCATTGCCTATGCCGTCGACGACAATCCAGTGCAGACTTGGCTGCCCGGCCAACCAATTCCTGAAGAGTTTCACGCAGCCGCGCGCGATCCTGATTGGCAGATCGTGGCGCACAACGACGCTTTCGAGAGCGCAATCGACGAATATATCCTAGTGCCACGATATGGCTGGCCACAAATTCTTGAGCGCCACTACTGCACCATGGCGGCGGCGCTGGCGAGCGCGCTGCCCGCCAAATTAGAGAAGGTGGCCGAGGCCATTGGTCTCTCGATTGGCAAGGACACTGAGGGCGGCCGGCTGATGCTGCGTATGGCGCGGCCACGTAAGCCGCGCGCCGGCGATCGCGCCGGCATTTACTGGGATGACGATCCAGAACACCTCGAACGGCTCTGCGCATATTGTCGGCGGGACGTTGAAGTCGAGCGCGAGCTATTCCGCCGGCTGCCGCCGCTCTCGCCCGATGAGCACAAGCTCTGGCAACTCGACGCCGCGATCAATAGGCGCGGCTTCTATACGGATGGAGCCCTCCTCGAGGCAGCATCGCGAATTGCAGCTAGTGCCAATGAGGCCGTGCAAGAGGAACTGACGCGCATCACTGCAGGTGCATTGAACTCGACAAGCCAAGTGGAAGCCCTACAGGCTTGGCTTGGCGAGCACGGCTGTGAAGTTAAGGACATCCAGAAGGGGACCCTCAGGCACGCCCTGCGGCGCCAGGGCCTCGATCCGGTCGTCCGCCGCGTCATTGAACTGCGTATCAGCGCCGCCCATGCCGCCGCGGCAAAGATCGACACCCTGCTGGCTTGGCGCCACGCCGATGGCCGCGTGCGCGGCACATTACGTTTTCACGGCGCCGGCACCGGAAGATGGACCGGGCACGGGCCCCAGCCGCAAAACTTCAAAAGGGATAGCGACGGCATCGACACTAAAATCGCCGCGATCATGGACGGCGGCGCGGGATTGGCCTCGCCGCTCGAGGCCGTGGGCGATATCGCTCGCGCCATGATTTGCGCTGCGCCAGGCCACCGCCTGCTGATCGGCGATTTCTCCGGCGTCGAAAGCCGCGTCACGGCCTGGGTCT
>Ga0187802_10000237_pt1 | contig 12846 bp, 8 predicted proteins | sample NC_wetland_sal_i_FD_130584 | JGI IMG/M metagenome (GOLD analysis project Ga0187802, IMG submission 130584) | Wetland sediment microbial communities from Neuse River Estuary, North Carolina, USA - Control_2 | ecosystem: Environmental > Aquatic > Freshwater > Wetlands > Sediment | place: USA... | reverse complement strand
GGGCACCGATGAGCACGGGTAGCTCACGCTCCAGGTACGCAATGTCCTGCCGCCAGTCACGGTTCCTGGCCGAAGACGGTGGCGTCCCGCCTTCGCACGCGGCCACGCCACTGACCAGCATCACCGCTGCCGCGATAGCCATGAACCCGCGCGATTGCCGGAGCAAGCCCACATGTGAAGTAAATCCCCGCGACCCCGAACGCGAAAGTGCCTTTACCCCGACCCGAAACGCGGGCCGCAGCCGGTCGCCGCGGCTCCCATGATGCGAGCTCTTGTCGCAGGGCCCCGGTCAGCGCGGGGCCATGCGGATGGCACCGTCGAGGCGGATGGTCTCGCCATTGAGCATGGGGTTCTCGATGATGGCCGCCGCCAGCGCCGCGTACTCGGACGGCTGGCCGAGCCGGGAGGGGTGCGGTACCTGGTCGCCCAGCGACTTGCGGGCCTCCTCGGGCAGGCCGGCCAGCAGCGGGGTATCGAACAGGCCCGGTGCGATCGTCATCACCCGGATCTTCAGCCGGGCCAGGTCGCGGGCGATGGGCAGCGTCATGCCGACGATGCCGCCCTTGGACGCGGAGTAGGCCGCCTGGCCGATCTGCCCGTCGAACGCCGCGACCGAGGCGGTGTTGACGATCACGCCCCGCTCGCCGTCCTCCTCCTCGACCGAGCTCATCCGGGTCGCGGCCAGCCGGATGACGTTGAACGTCCCGATCAGGTTGACCTGGACCACCCGGGTGAACGCGTCCAGCGGGAACGGGCCGTCCTTGGTCGTGGTCCGGTGGGCGTTGCCGATGCCCGCGCAGTTGACCAGGATCCGGAGCACGCCGGGCAACTCACCCGCCGCGTCCAGCGCGGCCTCCACGTCGTCCGGGCTCGTCACGTCGCCGGCCGCGAACGCGGCGCGCTCGCCAAGCTCCTTGACCACCGCCGAACCGTTCGAGCGCGGCAGGTCCAAGATGACCACCGACGCGCCCCCGGCGTGCAGCCGCTTGACCGTAGCCAGTCCCAGACCGGACGCCCCGCCGGTAACCAGGGCGATGTTTCCCGCGATCTTCATCCACGCCTCCTGTGCCCGTCGAAATCCGAGTCCCAAGTTACCCCCCGGTACGAAGCAGCGTTCCGCGGGGCAGTCACCATCGCTCGTTCGGCATATAGGTTTTCAGGAAAATACTCCGGGCGGAGGTACCGATCATGACCCACCCTGCCGGACCGCTGGCCGGGCTGCGCGTACTGGAGCTCGCCGGGATCGGGCCCGGGCCGTTCTGCGCGATGATGCTCGCTGACGCGGGCGCGACGGTGCTCCGCATCGACCGTCCGGGAAACGCCCCCCGCAGGCCCGAGCGCGACCTGCTGAACCGCGGCCGGCAGTCCGCCGTGCTAGACCTGAAGCACCCGCGCGGCATCGACGCTCTGCTGCGGCTAACAGACGTGGCGGACGTGCTGCTCGAGGGGTTCCGGCCGGGGGTGACCGAGCGCATGGGCGTCGGACCCGACGCGTGCCTGGCCCGCAATCCACGGCTGGTCTACGCGCGGATGACGGGGTGGGGGCAGGAGGGGCCGGCCTCGCCGACGGCCGGGCACGACATCGGGTACATCGCCCGCACCGGCGCGCTGCACGCCCTGGGCCGGGCGGGCGGGCCGCCGCAGTTCCCCATCAACCTGCTCGGCGACTTCGGCGGCGGGGGGATGCTCATGGCCTTCGGCATCTGCGCGGCCCTGGTGGAGCGGGGCGTCTCCGGGCGCGGGCAGGTCGTCGACGCGGCCATCGTCGACGGGGTGGCGTCCATCCTGGCCATGCCGTTCATGCTGATGGCCCAGGGGTTCTGGCGTGATGAGCGGGGCGTGAACCTGCTCGACGGCGGGGCGCCGTGGTACGACGTTTACGAGACGGCCGATGGCCAGTGGATGGCCGTCGGGGCCCTGGAGCCGCAGTTCTACAAAGCCCTCCTGGCCGGGCTGGGCCTGGCGGACCTACCCGACCGGGGTGACCCGCGGAACTGGCCCGAGCTGCGGGCGCGGCTGGCCGCCCGGTTCGCCGAGCGGACCAGGGACGAGTGGACCGCCGTGTTCGCCGGCGGTGACGCCTGCACCGAGCCGGTGCTGTCGCTGACCGAGGCCGCCGCCGACCCGCACCTGGTCGCGCGGGAAACCTACGTGACCGCCGACGGCGTGACCCAGCCCGCCCCGTCGCCCCGCTTCTCCCGCACCCCCGGCGCGCTGTCGCAGCCGCCGCCCGCGCCGGGGCAGCACACGACGCAGGCGCTCACCGAGTGGGGCCTGCCCGACGCGCAGGACCTCGTCGCCTGCGGGGCCGCCGTCCAGGCCTGACGGCGCCTATTCGCTGAGCTGAGCGATGGCCGCGTCCCTGATGTACCGCCGGATCGCCAGATCCTCGATCCGGTCGAGCCGGCGGAGCAGATCGCGGAGTTCATTCAGGAATTCCGAACGACGCTTCCCGAGGTCCTCGCCTGGCTCGAAGAGCCCCCGGTTCCTCGCCAGCTGCAGGGCGGTCTGGAACAGCAGCACCGAGACCGACTCCGAACTGCGCAGCCGCCCCTGGGCCACGTACTGGTGCCCCAGCCCCAGCGCCCGGCTGATCACCTCCGCGTCGTCGCCCTGGTCGCCGGCCGCCAGCGTGTCGTCGCTGGCCAGGACGTCGGCGACCAGCCGGTAGGCCTGGACGAAGGGCCGCACGATGACCTGGGACACCAGCGGGCGCATCTCCGCCAGCAGCGCGTCCGCCTCGTCCGGGCCCGACCTGAGCCGTTCCTGCCACGCGGGATCGTGCCGGTCCATTTCCTCGTGTACCTGACGGCGGAACTCGTCGCGGTCCTTGAAGTAGAACTCGAACTTCAGCAGGTCGCGGAGCCAGGCGATCTCGGCCCAGAAGGCGCCGACCGGGTCGGTGCTGTCGTCCCTGGCCCGGAGCACGGCCAGCTCGCACAGGGCCGTGTCGAGCATGAAGTGGATCACCGAATTCCGGTAGAAGGTGGCGGCCAGCTGGTGGTCGGGCCCGATCTGCCAGACCGGCTCGCGCCCGTCCGGGGTGACGGTGACGAGCCCGCCCGCGACCAGCGCGTCCAGCGTCGCCCGCACGGGTTCGGCCGCGGCCAGCGCCCGCGCGCTCGCCGTCCGCGGGATCGCGCGGTGTTCGAGGTAATCGAGCCCGTCGGCCAGGCCGAGCCGGATCTGGCCGAAGGTGAGCGCGGTCCCGTGCATGGCCAGCAGGATCGTGGTGACCAGGGCGGTGGCCGTCACCGGCATGCCCTGGTTGATCCGCCAGGCCACCTCGAACGCCGTCTTCTGCAGCGCCAGCCGGCGGGCGTCCGGGTGGGTCGCTGTCTGTCCGGACGGCGGGCCCAGGAACGTGCTCAGCAGGACCGGCTCACCGAAGCGGACGTAGACCTTGCCGTAGTGGCGGGCGCCCTGCGCCTTGATGAAGCCGTACAGCCAGCCGAAGCCTTCCGGCTTCTTCTGCGCGCCGCGCGCGTAGTCGGCGTACTCGGCGATCTCGTGCAGCTGGTCGAAGGTGATCGAGACCGGCAGCAGCGCGATGTCGTCGACCCGGCCCTGCAGGTAGGCGTCGGCGGCGTAGGACAGCAGGCCCAGCCGCGGCGGGAGCATCTTCCCGGTGCGCGACCGGGTGCCCTCGATCGACCAGCTGAGGTTGAACCGCTTCTCCAGGACGTAGCCCACGTACTCCCGCAGCACGTACTTGTACAGCGGGTCGTCTTGCGTGGAGCGCCTGATGAAGATGACGCCCGCGCGCCGCAGGATGGCCCCCATCGGCCCGAACGCCATGTTGATGCCACCGAACACGTGCGCGGGGGGCAGGTGATGCTCGGCGATCGCGGCGGTGAGCACGAGGTTGTCCAGGTTCGACCGGTGCGACCACAGCAGGATGCCCGGGTAGCGTTGCATCGCCGCGCGCAGCCGCTCGACCTGGGCCGCGTCGTAGTCGATCTGCGGGTCGAAGCCCCGCTGGAAGATCAGCCGCCCGACGGTCGGGATGACGTCAATGAGCCGGCGGCTCCAGCCCGCGGCGAGCTCGTCGAGGATCTCGCCCGCCTGCTCCAGCGCGGGCGGCGCGTCGTCCGGGCCGCGCGGTACCTGTTGTAGCCCCTCCCGGAACCGGCGCGAGGCGAGGATCTCCTCCTTGACCAGGCTGGGCGTCTTGTACCGCGGGCCGCGCAGCCGGTACTCCGCCCGGTCGAGCGCGAGCGTGGCCCGCCGGGCCACGTAGCCGCCGAAGTCCTCCGGGTCGCCCCCGCCCGTGGCCTGCGCCCAGCGCGCGCGCAGCGATCCGATCGTGGCGGGCTCGCCGGCGAGCACCACGGCCCGGCCGGGCTGGCGGGCCAGGATCCGCTGTTGTTGCCGCATCCTCGGGCGGTACGGGTCGCGGCCGGGCATCATGTCGGCCAGCCGGGCCGCGCGCCGGCCCGAGTGCTCCTCGGGCAGCCAGGCGACCCGGACCGGCACCAGGGCGGTGTCGTCGGCCCGGTCCAGGAGCCCCGCGGGCGGGCGCGCCCCCGGGCTGCCCGCAGGCGGCAGGCTGGCAATTTCCTGGGGAGGCCCGCCGGCCGCGGCGACCTGCTCGCGGATGAGCCGCTCCTCGGTTGGCGTGGCCGCCTGGATGAGCACCACCGCACCCGGGTGCTGCGCCAGGAGTTCGGCCAGCCCCGTCGGCCCGCTCACGATCGCATCCCGTCCCGCCCGTCCAGCGTGGCGGGCCAGTCGGCCAGCAGGTCCAGGTACTCCCCCCGGATCTGCTCGATCTTGTCCCGCAGGTTGGCCGTGGTCCAGCCCTCGACGCTGACCGGCGGGAGCACCGCGACGTCGACCGTCCCCGGCCTGAGCGTGGTGGAGTTGCGGCCGGCGACCGAGTCGGCGTTCCTGATCACGATCGGTACGATCGGCAGGCCGGTGGCCATGGCGATCCGGAACGCCCCCTTCTTGAACGGGCCCAGACCGGCGGCTTCGGGGGTTTCCATTAGGTGCCCTTCCGGGGCGACCACGATCGACAGGCCCTTGCGGGCGGCCTCCTCGAGCGGCTTGAGCGCGGCGATCGCCGACGCGGCGTCCGCGCGGTCGATGAACGCGGCGTCCATGAGCCTTCCGAGCGGGCCGATCAGCGGGTGGTTCTTGAGTTCCTTCTTGGCCACGCCGGTCCAGTTGTCCTTGACCAGCGCGGCCACGATGAACACGTCGAAGTTGGTGCGGTGGTTGAACAGGAAGACGGCGGGCCGCTGCGCGGTCAGGTTCTCCTCGCCGGTCACGTTCAGCGTCACGCCGTTGATCGTGAGGAGCGTCTCCGGCCAGAACCGGCTGAGGAAGTTGATGCCGTTCCGCTTGTTCTGGGTCAGCACGCCGACGCTCAGCGCGCCCGCGGCCACGGGCCCGAGCGAGCCGATCGAGGCCAGGGCGCGGACCCGGCCGAGCGGGCCGCCGCTGCCCCGGCTGCCGAACCGCAGGATGGGCCAGCCGCGGCGGGCGGCCACCTTGGCCAGCGCGGGCCCGGGGTTGGTCGGCCGCGGGTTGCCGACCAGGTGCATGAGGGCGACGTCCTCGTCGCCGTCGGCGTAGAAGTAGGCGTCCCGCAGCTCGATGTGGTGGTCGCCGGCGAACCGCTGCACGCTCGTGGCCTTGGTGGGCCCCCAGATCACCGGGCGCACGATGTCGCCGGTCAGCACGCCCTGCTCGTCGACCACGAACCGGTTGCACAGCACATGGTCGATCCCGAGGTAGCGCGCCACGGGTTCGGCCTGAAAGGTCAGGGCCGACGAGCTCAGCACGACCGTGTGGCCGCGCCGCTGGTGGGCCCGGACCAGTTCGCGCATCTCGGGGTAGATCAGGTCCGCGATGGACTGCCGGAAGACCCGCTCGCCCATCTCCTCGACGTCCTCGGCCAGCCGCCCCCGGGCGGCGCGTGCGCCGTCCGTGATCACGGCCTCGAACTCCCGCCGCCCGAGCCTGTACTCCACCGCGAGCTGCGTCATCCGCAGGAACTCCCCGGCGCCGACCTGCCGCCGGCGCAGTCGGTCGACGGTGTGCGCCGTCACGGTATACCCGGCGACCAGCGTCCCGTCCAGGTCGAAGAACGCGCCGATCTCCGGGCCCTTCGGGCTGGCGTCGACCTCCGCCACCGACCCGGGGAGCCTCATCTGCCTGTCTGCGCCGCTGGTCATCGCGCTCAACCCTTCGTCCCTTCCGGAGTCGGCCGTCGCGGCCGTCCCAGGTCGACCACCTCGTCCAGGCCGAGTTGCAGGGCCTTTTCGAGCTGGTCGCTGTCGGTGAACGACGCGGTGTCGTAGCGGACGGTCAGCGTGCAGATCCCCGCGCGGGACATGAGCACCGCCATCATGGCCACCCGCGGCATCGGGCCCATCCCGTACTGCCGGTCGACCCTGGCCCCGGCCAGGAACGTCTCCTGCCGGTAACCGGGCACGTTGCTGGCCTGGATGTCCGGCGGGGTGATCCGGTTGGTGACCGACTCGAGCGCGGCATCGGGGAGCAGGGCCAGCACCGGGGCGACCCGGTCGAGCACGCCGATCGCCGATTCGCCCCGCCCCGCGATCACCTGCTCGCGGACCAGCCTGATCCGCTCGGCGGGATCGGGCTCGCCGACCGGCGCGGCGATCGTGACGCCCGTGAACCTGTTCCCCGCCGCCGGGTCTTCCGCGGTGCGTAGGCTGACGGGCAGCGCCAGCGGCAATTCGTCGACGGGCACGCCCAGGGCCTCGTGGTACCGCCCGAGGCCGCCGGACAGGGCGGCCAGGTACGCGTCGTTGACCGAGCCGCCGACCGTCTTGGCCGCCGCGCGCAGGTCGGCCAGCGGTACCTCCAGGACGTGCGTGCGGGTCACCAGGCTGCGCCGGCGCAGCAGCGGCGACGGCGGGGCCGGCTGCGGGCCGAGCACGCGGCGCGCCGAGGAGGCGAAGCCGATCGCCTCCGCGACCGTGGGCCCCGGCGCGCCGAGCAGGCGGTCGGCGCCGCGCGCCGCGCCGCCCAGCAGCCTCCACCCCGCCGACAGCGCCGACTCGGGCAGCCGGCGCAGGCCCGCGCGCAGCAGGTCGTTGCCGGTCACGTCCCGCGGGATGGGCACCGGCGCGAGCGGGCGCGGCCCGGGCTCCCGCTCGGTGTCGTAGACCTGCTCGAACAGCGCGATCCCGCCGAGCCCGTCGGTGATCGCGTGGCTGTATTTGCTCAGCAGCGCGCTCCGGTTCCCCTCCAGGCCCTCGACGTATACCGCCTCCCACAGCGGGCGCGAGGTGTCCAGCGGCGACTGGAGCGTGACCTCGGCCAGGTCGAGCAGCTGGCGCAGGGTGCCGGGGGCGGGCAGCCCGACCCAACGCACGTGATAGTCCAGGTCGAAGTCGGGATCGACCACCCATCGCGGCGCGGTGACCGGGACGGGCGGGATCACCACCTTCTGCCGCATCCTGATGACCACCCGGCTGGCCCGGTCCATCGCCTCGCGCAGCCGGTTCCAGTCGGCCGGGCGGTCGAGGATCTCCACGCCGAGGAACGCCGAGCGCGTCGCCGGGTACGCCTCGCCCCGGTGCAGCAGGTAATCCAGCGGGCTGAGCTCGTCGGACGGTCCGGCGGGCGGTGGCGACGAGTCGGCCATGATGCCCCTCAGGGTCGCGGATGGTACATCCGCCATTATCGTCTCAAGCAGAGAGCTCAACAGGTGGAGGCGGGATGAGCGACGAGGTACTGGTCGAGCGCCGTGGCGCGGTGCAGGTCATCACCATCAACCGGCCGCAGGCGCGTAACGCCCTGAACGGGGCGGTGGCGGCCGGCATCCGGGACGCGGTCGACGAGCTTGACGGCGATGGCGACCTGCGGGCCGGGGTGCTCACCGGCGCGGGCGGCACGTTCTCGGCGGGTATGGACCTCAAGGCCTTCCTTAAGGGGGAGACGCCCTCGTTCCCCGGCCGGGGGCTGTGCGGCATCACGCAGACGCCGCCGCGCAAGCCGCTCGTGGGCGCCGCCGAGGGCTGGGCGCTGGCCGGGGGATTCGAGTTGCTGCTGGCCTGCGACCTCGTGGTGGCCGGGGCTTCGGCCCGGTTCGGCGTCCCCGAGGTCACGCGGTCACTGGTGGCAGGTGCCGGAGGGGCGCTGCTGCTGGCGCAGCGGGTGCCCCGGGCGCTGGCGCTGGAACTGCTACTGACCGGCGATCCCATCAGCGCCGCGCGGGCCGCCGAGATCGGGCTGGTCAACCGGGTGGTGGACGACGGCAAGGCGCTGGAGGAGGCGCTAGCACTCGCGATGCGGATCGCCGCCAACGCGCCGCTGGCGGTGATGGCGACCAAGCAGATCGCGCACCACGGCGGCGACTGGCCGGCCGCGGAGCGGTGGGACGAGGCGGCCAGGCTCATGAGGCCGGTCTTCACCTCGGCGGACGCCAGGGAAGGGGCCAGCGCGTTCGCCGAGAAGCGCGCCCCGGTCTGGCAGGGACGCTGATGGCCCGGCCGGACGCCGTCACCGACCTGTTCGGCTAACCAGGCGGAGGCCCCGGGTGGTATTTGAGTTCAGCGCGGAACAGCAAGCACTGCGCTCGTCGGTGCGGGCCTTCGCCCGCGCGGTCTCATCCGAACCGGAGGTCCGCCGGGCGATAGACCTCCCCGACGGCTACGACCGTGCGGTGTGGGCGCGGATGGCCGGCGAACTCGGCCTGCCGGGCCTCGCCGTGCCGCAGCGGTACGGCGGCGCGGGCGCCGGCGCGGTGGAGGCGGTCATCGTCTGCGAGGAGACCGGCCGGTTCCTGCTGCCCGGGCCGCTGCTGTCCACCATGCTGGCCGCGGCCGCGATCGTCCGTGTCGCCGATGACCGCGTGGCAGGCTCGCTGCTGCCCGGCCTCGCGTCCGGTGCGACGATCGCCACCCTGGCCCCGGCCGAGGCCGGGGGTAGCTGGGACGCGGGCGGTGTCCGCTGCACGGCCACGCTGGTCGCGGGCGGCGGCTGGCGACTGGACGGCCGCAAGCGCTACGTTCCCGACGCTGGGGCCGCGGACGTCATCGTGACGGCGGCCCGGACCGTCCCGGACGGCGTGGTGGCGCTGTTCGCGGTCGACCGGGCGGCCGCCGGCGTGACGGTCGAGCCCCTGACGGGCTTCGACCTGACCCGCCGGCTGTGCGACGTCACCCTCGGCGCGGCGCCCGCCGTCCCCCTGGCCGACCCGGCCGCGCAGCCCGTGGACGAGGTGCTGGACCTCGTCCGCGTCCTGGTCGCCGCCGAGCAGGTCGGCACGGCCCAGGCCGCGCTGGATATGGCGGTCGGCTACGCCAGGGAACGGGTTCAGTTCGGCCGGGCCATCGGCAGCTTCCAGGCCATTAAGCACATGTGCGCCGACGTGCTGCTCGACGTCGAGTCGGCCCGGTCGGCGGCCTACTTCGCGGCCTGGGCCGCGGATAGCGGTTCGGGCGACCTGGCCGTCGCGGCGCCGCTGGCCCGGGCCTTCTGCGCCGACACCGCGCTGGCCGCAGCGGCGCTGAACATGCAGGTCCACGGCGGGCTCTGCTTCACCTGGGAGCATCCTGCGCACCTGTTCTTCCGCCGCGCCAAGGCCGGCGCCCTGCTGTGGGGCGACGCCCAGCAGCACCGCGAACTGCTCGTCACCCGCCTCGGCGGCCGGCCGCGGGCCTGGGCTACCCCCGCGGCCGCGGTGACTGCGACCGCGCCGACCGACCCGCAGGTCCCGGGCGAGGCCGGGGGCACCGCCGACTTGGTCCGCGCCGAGGTGCGGACCTGGCTGGCCGAGAACTGGAGTCAGGACCGGCCACGCGAGGCGTGGCGGCGCGCGCTCGCCGAGTCCGGCTGGGCCGCACCGACGTGGCCACCCGAGTGGTTCGGCCGCGGGCTGGCGCCTGCCTCGCGCCGGATCGTGGCGGAGGAATTCCTGCGGGTCGGCGCCGACGGCGCGGGGCAGGACGTGATGAACCTGTACGCGAACGTGATCCTCGCCCACGGCACCGACGACCAGAAGCGCCGGTTCGTCTGGCCGCTGGCCCTGGGTGAGCACCGCGGCTGCCTGCTCTACAGCGAGCCGGGCGCGGGCTCCGACCTGGCCGCGGTCCAGACCCGCGCCGATCGTGACGGCGACGACTGGGTGATCTCCGGCCAGAAGGTGTGGACCTCGGGGGCCGCGCAGGCCACCCACGGGCTCCTGGTTGCGCGTTCGGACTGGGACGTCCCCAAGCACCAGGGGCTCACGTTCTTCTGGTTCCCCATGCGCCAGCCCGGTGTCGACGTCAGGCCGATCAGGCAGGTGACCGGGGGAGCGGAGTTCAACGAGGTCTTCCTGGACGGCGCCCGGGTGCCCGACGCCAACCGCCTGGGCGAACCGGGCGGCGGCTGGCGCGTGCTGCTGACGGCGCTGGGCTTCGAGCGCCTGCTCATGGGCGCGGACCTTCCCATCCCCCTCGGCCCGGCCGGGGACCAGCGGGCGGGGTCGCCGGCCGAGATCACCGCGGCCCGCCAGTCCCCGTGGACCCGCCAGGTCGGCGGGGCGGACTACTTCGCGCTGGCCCGCATCACCGGGCGTGACACCGACCCGGTGATCCGCCAGGAGATCGCGCGCCTTTACACGCTCGAGCAGGTCAACGCCTGGAACGCGATGCGCGCCAAGTCGCAGTCAGGCCCCGGCGCGGCCTCCCCGCTGGCCTCGCTGGGCAAGCTCGCCTTCTCGCGCATCGTGCACACGGGCGTGGCGCTCACGACCCGCCTGCTGGGCGCCGAGGCCCTGCTCGACGGCGACTCCTCGCCGGCGGCCGCCGAGGTGAACCGGTCGGCGTTCGCCGCCTACGTGACCTCGGTCGGCGGCGGCACCGACCAGATCCAGCGGAACATCATCGGCGAACGGCTCCTGGGACTGCCCAAGGAACCGGAGACCGACCGGGACGTGCCGTTCCGTGACGTCCGCCAGGCCCAAGCGGTCCGGCGCTGGTCCGGCCCGCACGCCTAGGCACAGAAAGGATCCGTCATGCACACCGAAGTCTGCGACCGGCTCGGGATCGAGTTCCCGATCTTCGCCTTCAGCCACTGCCGCGACGTCGTGGCGGCCGTCACCAACGCCGGCGGCTTCGGGGTGCTCGGCGCCGTCGGGCACACCCCGGAATCGCTCGACATCGACCTCGCCTGGATCGACGAGCAGACCGCAGGCAAGCCCTACGGGGTGGACCTGCTGCTGCCGGTCAACTTCGCCGACAACAGCGCGGCGGGCGGGTCGTCGTTGTTCCCTGCTGAGCACCTCGCCTTCGTGGAGGACGTGCTCACCCGCTACGGCGTGCCCGAACTCCCCGAGCACCTCCGGGCCCCCTCCGGTTTCCTCAGCGTGTCCCCGCGGGCCGCGGGCACCCTCCTCGACGTCGCGTTCGGCCACCCGATCCGGCTGGTCGCAAGCGCGCTCGGCCCGCCGCCCGCGGACCTGGTCACCCAGGCGCAGGACCGGGGCATCGTGGTCGCCGCGCTGGTCGGCACGGCCGAGCACGCCCGCCGCCAGCAGGCCGCCGGGGTCGACCTCATCGTCGCCCAGGGCACCGAGGCGGGCGGGCACACCGGCACCATCTCGACGATGGTCCTCGTCCCCGAGGTGGTCAGGGCCGTCTCCCCGACCCCGGTCCTGGCCGCCGGGGGGATCGTGACCGGCGCCCAGGTGGCGGCGGCGATGGCGCTGGGCGCCCAGGGGGTGTGGTGCGGCTCGGTCTGGCTGACCACCGAGGAGGCGGAAACCGACCCGACCGTGCAGCGGAAGATGCTGTCCGCGACCTCTAGCGACACCGTCCGCTCCAGGTCCCTGACCGGCAAGCCGGCCCGGATGCTGCGCAGCGCGTGGACCGATGAGTGGGACAGCCAGGCGGCGCCCGCACCGCTGCCGATGCCGCTCCAGACCATGCTCACCGCGCCCGCCCAGCAGCGCATCAACCGCCACGCCGGCGCCGAGGGCAGCGGCGCCTACGAGCTGGCCACCTACTACGTCGGCCAGGGCGTGGGGCTGATGGACCGGATCAGGCCCGCCCGCCAGGTGGTGGAGCAGATGGTCACCGAGTACCTGGCCGTCGCCGAGCGCTTCGCCGCGCAACTAGAGACTTGACCCGCGTCACCGGTTCCACCACCGGGGTGCGCGCTGCTCGGCGAGGGCCTTCATCCCTTCGGCCGCGTCGTCGGTCAGCATCTGGTCTTCGACCGCGTCCGCAGTGCTGTGCACCGCAGCGACGGTATCGCCGATGCCCCGGGTGTCGGCCATGATCGCCAGCGCCGAGCGCACCGCGCTCGGGGATCCGGCCAGGATCTCGGCGGCCAGCTCCCGCGCCCCGGCGAGCGCGGCGCCCGCCTCGGTGACCCGGTTGACCAGGCCCCACCGGTGTGCCTCGGCCGCGCTCATCCGCCGCCCGGTCACGATCAGCTCGGTCGCGATCTTCTCCGGTATCGCGCGCGGCAATCGGACCAGCCCGCCGGCGCCCGGCACCTGGCCGGAGCGGACTTCGCCCAGCCCGAACCCGGCAGCGGCATCGGCGACCACCAGGTGGCACGCGAGCGCGATCTCGCACCCGGCCCCCTGCGCCAGGCCGTTCACCGCGGCGATCACCGGTTTGGGCATCCGCGCCCGGCCGGTCAGCCCGGCCAGCCCGTTCAGCGGGACCCAGACCTTCTGCCCGCTGGCCACGTAGGCCAGGTCGTGGCCGGCGCAGAACTCCCCGGTGCCGGCCAGCACCGCGCCGGTCAGGATCGCCACCCACAGGTCAGGATCGGCGAAGTACGCGTCGAAGATCTCGTCGAGCTCGTCGTTGGCCGGCGGGTGCAGGGCGTTGCGCACCTGCGGGCGGTTGATCGTGACCTCGAGCAGGT
>Ga0187802_10000235_pt1 | contig 12890 bp, 8 predicted proteins | sample NC_wetland_sal_i_FD_130584 | JGI IMG/M metagenome (GOLD analysis project Ga0187802, IMG submission 130584) | Wetland sediment microbial communities from Neuse River Estuary, North Carolina, USA - Control_2 | ecosystem: Environmental > Aquatic > Freshwater > Wetlands > Sediment | place: USA... | reverse complement strand
GCTTGCGGGCACCTGGTTGAGATCGATGGTAATGGGCAGATGCCAGGTCCCTTGGCCGACGTAGCTGAAGCGCACTGTCGTGTTCGGCGTCACTTGCCGCTCCACAGTCAGGTTCCATTGCGCGGAGGTGGCATCTTTCCAGTAGGGATTGTTGGCCTCCTCAAATGCGCCTCCGCCATACTGGATGGCAGCATTGAGAGGGGTGGCGTTCGGAAACTGGAAGATTTGATTCGTTACAGGATAGGGATTAGCGTAGCTGACTAGGTCCGAAACACCAACCATCGCATTGTTGAAGGACATAGGGCCAAGCGTAGTCATAGTGAACATGCCAAACCCCGCGCGAATCACGGTCTTCTCATTGTTGAATGGCCGATAGGCGATACTCAAGCGCGGATCAAAATCATGCAGAGGCGTATGCCGCAGTCCCTGTGGAAGGCCGGCCTGGCTGGCCGACATCACCTTAGTACAGGGTAACGATGGAGTCGGGCTCAGCCCGTAGTTCGTAAGCGAGCACCCGTTGTAGGACTCAAGAACTCCCACGTAGACGGGGGTCGCGGGGGGGTAGCTCTTGAGCATGGAAAAGAATTTGTCCGGAACGACGATGCTGTTGAGTGCCGGGTCAAAACTGGCCAGATCGCCGTTCGTTTCGAACATGGCGGGTTGCACTTCCCACCGCAAACCGAAATTGACGGTGAGGTGGTTGTTCACTTGCCAAGTGTCCTGGCCGTAGACACCTGAGTGCCAGCTATGGGCGTTGACTTGTGGGCCGCCGGTGATGGCGAAGTTGGACTGTGGCGCTCCGAGAAGAAAATCGCCGAGAGAATAGCCGGTAAGGGAGCCGGCGAAGTTGAATTGGCCGTAGTCGTCGGAGGCATAGTAAAACATGAGGGCGTTATAAAGGACTCTACGCGTGTCGAAACCGAATCGCATCGTGTGGGAGTGCCGGATGATCGTGAAATTGTCGGTGAACTCGTACGTCTTGGATAGGGTCGTGCCCACGCGGTCCTGCCCGATGTTGGTAATGCTGCCGTCCAGGAAGTTGAAGGTGGGAAAGGCATGGCCCGTTGGCTGGGCGATGAACTGCAGGGGTATGGTGCTTTTCACCAGGCCCAGATCGCCGGGCCCCGTGCCGGAATCGATCTGCGCTCCGCTGAGGGGGAACGTGTCATTTTCAGTATAATTTGTAAATCCAAAGCGGAATTCGTTGAGTAAGGTCGCGCTCAGCATGTAGTTGTAGGAGACCACCAGGCTGCGGTTTTGGTCGTGAGCCAGGTCATTCGGTAAAAAGTTATTCGCCGGTGCAATCGCGCCGGCGCTGTTGGACTCGGTGTAAAGGGCGTTTTTCCAGCTGTAGCGGAGGTAGACCTGCTGCTTGGATGTGAGGGTTTGATCGAGACGCAGGTCCCAGCCATTAGAGTTGGACGGGATGGGCACGAGCGTCTGGTAGTTGAAAGCAGGATTCAGCTGAGTCAGGTTTGCGTTTGGCAGCGGATAGTAGTCATTCAGCAATGTTTGCGTTACGGGATTAAGGCAATCCTGGGGATTGGTGCACGGGTTGCCCGGCCCGCCGGGGATGGTGTTGTTCGGATAAGGATGCCCCGTGAAGGGATCCGTTAGCGGACCGTTCCCTAGCGCCGTCAGAGCGCTTAGATTGCCTGATCTCTCCGCCTGCGTGGGAACTAGAAGGAATTCCGGAGCAGAGGTGGTCTTGCGGTTTCCCTCGTAGTCCGCAAAGAAAAATGTCTTCCTGCTTCTGCCGTCCCACAGGTGGGGAATAATTATGGGGCCTCCCAGACTGCCTCCGAAAGTGTTGAATAGTTTAGGCGCCTTGGACGTAAACCCGTAGATGGTGGAGTCTAATACGTCATCTTGGAAGTACTCGTAGGCGCTTCCGTGAAATTGCTCGGTGCCGCTCTTGGTCGTAAACGTCACGTCACCCATCTGCGCAAACTCCGCGTTGTTGTTGAATGACGTAACTTTCATCTCCGCGATTCCTTCCTGGGAGGGATAGGCATCCTGTAAAGCGCCGTTCGCTCGCACGCTGGCCGTGGAAATTCCGTCCACGGAGAAGCCCGTCTGGGCGGAGGTTGCGCCGCCTACGGCGATGTTTCCCTGACTGTCCTTCACCACGTCCGGAGAAACGGCTAAGGCTGCCAATGGGCTGGATGATACGGCCCGCGAATTCAAAGGCAACTGGGTAATGTCGCTATTGAGCTTCGAATCGGCAATTATGGCGTTTTCGGTATTCACCAGGACAGCGGCCTCGCTTACTTCGACCACCTGGTTCTGAGAGGCCACAGCGAGCTTCAAGTCCAGGCGGAGGTCCTGCCGTGCCGCCAGTTCCACTTTGCCGAGAATGACCTTGGCGAAGCCCTCCTTTGTGCCCGCAAGACTGTAGTGACCCGGCTTTACGTTCTCAAACGTGAAGTTTCCATGATCGTCGCTGGTCGTCGCGAAATCGGTGTTCTCATCCACACTATGCAAGATGAGTTGCACCTGCGGGATGAACGAGTTGGTTTGGTCCAGCGTGGTGCCGCGAATGCTGCCGAAAGTCGATTGACCCACGGCCCACGGCGCCGACAAGAGGATCAAAACGAAAAGTGCTGATAGTTTGGCTGACATGGCGAGGCCCCCTTTTTTTCTGATTCGCGCAAGCAATGCGCAAGGCAGTTGCCGAGAAAGATAGAGGGACTCGCATTAAGAAATCGTAAGAGGTTCACAGCAAAGAAATGATGGCTTGAATGAATTTCTTGAATCGCTCACCAACTATTGATTGCATATATGCGCGTTATGGATTGCTGTTCCCGGCGCGCTGGCGGCACTTATGAAATCCTAAGGAAGCGCTTAGGAATCTCAGACATGATTTGCGGTTTTGTTTTTTGAGTCCGAAGCAATCCCGATTCCCCCTCCGAATAGAGTAAGGGAATACGGCTCGGTTGCTACGCGCGGCACACGATTAGAGTGGGAATGAAGTTGCGTCTACTTGGCGCCCCACTCGGCGTAGAGCTTGGTAATCGCCGGGCCGATGGTGAATCCCCAGGCAAAAACGGGGAAGTTCTTGAATTTATCCGGCACGACGTAGCGATGCTGCGCTTCCTGCGCGGGAACGCCTGCCTTGTACATCTTTTCCGCTTGGCCTGCGATGTCATCGAAGACCTCGCGGATCGCAGCGATGCCTTCCTGGCCACAAATCTGCCCATGGCCGGGAACGAATACTGTGTCTTTATCCAGGGCGGCAAATTTCTTCAGCGTTTCGCGCCAGCCGGAAACCGTAGCCTTTTCGTCGAAGCAGACGGGATACCATCCGCTGAACAGAAGATCGCCTGTGTACACGACATTCTGGTCGGGAACGCGGACAACCATGTCGGTTCCGGAATGGCCGGGGTACGATTCAATGACCGCGGTGAGCCCGCCGAGGTCCATGTTCATTGGCAGTTTTGCGGGATCAATCGGGTGATTGGGCAGGCTCAGGATGCTGGCGTTGGCAATCTGGAAGACCCCGGTCACGGCGTTCAGGTCACTTTGCGCGTGTGCGCGTTCGGTATCGGATTTGGCGTCCTTGACGAGCTTTTCCATAGGACCAAGGACCGCTTCCTTATCGGCGCCCTGGAGAGGCGCGTAATTATCCACGATGCGTTTTGCAGCCGAAGCATGGGCCCAGAGTTGCACCCCGTTCGCTCCGTAGAATGAGTTTCCCATCGAGTGATCGAAATGATAGTGCGTATCGAGTGCGCCTTTGACGGCAACCTGGCTGACCATCCGCAGGGCTTCCATTTGGAATGCCGCGCCCCCCGGAGTCGTAAAACCCTCGATGAGCAGCGCGGAGTCTTTTCCTGCGAGGAATCCCCCGTTGCAAAGTGTCGTATTGCCTTTTGTAGGATCGGAGATTGTTGCGTAAAGGCCGTTGCCCACCTTGCGGACCGAGGCGAAGCCCTTATCCACCAGTGGCGTCGCCGCGATACGGGAATCACTGACGAATTCCGCGGCCAGGGCCGGCAAAGGAATCAGCTTGGCGACGGCATAGAACGCGCCAAAACAGGACGTCTTGGCGAGAAAGTCTCGGCGAGTGAACGGTGAGAGTTTCGCTGGCTCGTGTCTACCGCAAAAATTGTCCATCATGATTTTTCCTCAGGTGAGATATTCCTTCCCTCGCATGACCGGCTACAAGGGGTTTTTATTCTAGCAGACCACCCGGGATGCTGGGCGACCCCCAAAGGCCCAGACCGCTTGCCGCGGACAACCTACATGGAGCACGAGTCTCACCCGGAGCCGGCACCCGCGGAAACCTCCCTCACGAAAGGGCCTGAAGGGAAGCTTATGAGTTACCAGTAACTGCGAGAGAACCTGGGAAAACGCAAGGATTGGCAGCACCTGCGCGTCCAATATACTTCCACTATTAGAGAACACATCGCTTAGGAGACGCTCCAAATGCGTAAATTGGGGAGTTTGGCAGCCATTGGGATCGGCTTTGTGCTGGTGAGTTCCATGCAAGGTCAGGACGCATGGCGCACGGCGTGCATCGACCGTTGCTACTCGTCACCCGCTGGCGGGGGAGACTCTGAATTGGAACGCCAGGAGATTGTAAACCTCGAAAAAGAGGCGGCGCGCGCGATACAGTTGAGCGACGCCACGTTTTTCCGGCGCGTCTACAGCGATGAATTTGTCGCCACCCTCTCGCATGGCCAGGCCGTCAACAAGGCACAATGGATCGGGACCATCCAGGCATCGCCGATCAAATATGACTACTTCCAGGCATCCGATATCAAGATTCGGGTGTTCCAGAGCACCGCGATAGCCACGTGCCTTTGGTCGTCGCGCTTTACCGTGAAAGGCAAACAGGTCTATTCGCAATTGCGTTCCATCCATGTGTACATCAATACCCCGAATGGGTGGCGCGTCATCTCCGGTCAGAACACCAACCTTCCGCCCGACGTGCAGCAACCCCTCTAATCTCTCCTGCTGGTTGAGGCACACCTTGCGTTGACGCTTCCATAAGCGGATGTTACGCTCCGTGCGCCCCATCCGCGCATGCGTGCCGTCGATTTGATCCGCAAGAAACGTGATTCGGGAGAACTTTCCCGCGAGGAAATCACCTTCCTCGTATCCGGGTACACCCGCGGCGATATCCCGGATTATCAGATGGCCGCTTGGCTGATGGCCGTGTGGATTCGCGGGATGAACCGCTCGGAACTCGCGGCCCTGACCGAAGTGATGCTGTATTCCGGAGAAGTCCTCAATCATTCCGAAATTCCCGGCAAAAAAGTGGATAAGCATTCGACCGGAGGGGTCGGGGACAAGACTTCACTGATCCTCGCGCCCATCGTAGCGGCGGGCGGGTTGACCGTCCCTATGATTAGCGGCCGCGGACTCGGGCATACCGGCGGCACGCTGGACAAGCTCGAAGCCATTCCAGGCTTCAATGTGAACCTTACGCTCGAAGAATTTCGCCGTGTGCTCCGCGACTGCGGCATGGGCTTGATCGGCCAGACTGCGGAGATTGCTCCCGCCGACAAGAAAATCTATGCGCTGCGTGATGCCACTTCGACCGTCGAGAACATCGGGCTCATCTGCGCTTCCATCATGAGCAAGAAGCTCGCCGAGGGCATCGATGCGCTGGTTCTCGACGTGAAAACGGGTTCCGGCGCGTTCATGAAAAAGGAAGAGGATTCGATCCGCCTGGCGGAAGTGATGGTGGAGACAGGAAAGCGCATGGGCAAGCGCGTGGTAGCGCTGATCACGGATATGGATCAGCCTCTGGGACGCATGGCGGGGCATTCGAATGAAGTCGCGGAATCTATCGAAGTCCTCAACGGTGGCGGACCGGCGGATCTGCGGGAACTGAGCATCGAGCTTTCCGCCTGGATGTTTTACCTGTGCGAACGATCGAAGAGCCTCGAGGAAGGCCGACGCCTGGCGGAAACCATGATCGCCACGGGGCAGGCCAAAGAAAAATTCAGGCAAGGAATTCGTTTGCAGGGCGGCGACGAGAAAGTCATTGACGAGCCGGAGCGTTTGCCTAAGGCGCGGCTCCGGTTGGATGTTCCGAGCACGCAGAGTGGCTTTCTGACGGCCATCGCTTGCGAGCAGCTTGGCACAGCGTTGGCGATGCTCGGAGGCGGGCGCGAGAAAAAGGAAGACAAAATCGATCACGCCGTCGGATTGGAATTCCACAAGCGGCTGGGCGACCGCGTGGAAAATGGCGAACCGCTCGTCACCATCCATTACAATAGCGACGCCAAATTGGCCGAGGCCAGGACCTTGATAGCGGGGAGCTATCAATTCGGAACGGAAGCGCCACTGGAGAAGCGGCCACTCGTGAGGCGCGTCATTGGAGCTTGAAGAAGTGGGCCTGAAGGAATCGCGGGCCTGAGGGGGCCAGAAACACAGATCGCCAACTTCTCGAAGGAGGTACGCGCGAAGTGTTGAAAATAGGTTTTCGTGCAACTTGGGAACGAGGGCCTTTTGATTTGTCTTTCCCTTCCCGCATAGCCGCGAAAATTTTCGCGTGTGCGGCCTTCGCCTGTGCCGCGAACTTCCTTGTTTCGCCGGCGACGCCGCAAGCACGCCGCATCGAACTCGCCGATTTCGCCAAGATCGTGAACGTCTCTGACCCGCAATTTTCTCCCGACGGCAAATCCATTGTATGTGTGGTGTCGCGGGCGAACATGGAGGACGACCGCTTCGACCGCGATCTGGTTCTCGTGGACATCGCTGGGGGCGCGCAGCGCATCCTGACGCACAATCGCAAGGACGCCGGTTCGCCTCGCTGGTCCCCGTCGGGGGACCGCATCGCTTTTCTGGCTGCGGTTGGACCAGCCAAAGAGGAAAAAGCCCAAATCTTCATTCTCCCGATGAATGGCGGAGATGCCGCGAAAATCACGGACGCTCCCAATGGCGTCGAGCAGTTCGCCTGGCGTCCGGACGGAAAAGAGATTGCCTACGTGACTGCCGATGAGCCTGCAAATAAGAAGGACATTGAAAAGCATCTGGATGCTTTCGAAGTCGGCGACAACGGTTTTCTCGAAACAAAAGCCGCCACCCCGTCGCACATCTGGCTCGTGCCTGCCGACGGCGGCAAGCCGCGCCGGCTGACCTCGGGATCGTGGAGTCTGCCAAAGGTTTTGCCACCGAGCTCTCCTTCCTCGCCGCTGTCCTGGTCACCGGACGGAAAGTCCATCGCATTTACGAAACAAGAGGATCCGCACTCGGGGGATAGCGACGGGAGAACGGTGCAGATTCTGAATGTGGATTCCGGCGAATTCCGCAAGCTGACAAATCACGAAAAGTTCGAAGGGTTCGGCTCGTTTTCTCCCGACGGGAGCCAGCTCACCTATTGGTATCCCCGAGACGGCGACCGCGCCGGTGAAAACGAAATCTTCGTGACAGCGACTTCCGGCGGGGAAGGGCAAGACGCTACCCGTGCGATCGACCGGAACATCCTTCGCGCCATCTGGATGCCGGACGGAAAATCTCTACTCGTCGGCGGACATGATGGAACGCAGGTATCGCTTTGGCTCCAGCCGCTTGGTGGGGCAGCGAAAAAGCTCCCGCTCGGCGACATCAGCCCGGCATGGTCGTTCTGGGTGGACGCTGCCGTAAGCCGGAACGGAGAAATCGCCTTTGCCGGCCGCACTCCGACCCAGCCCGCCGAACTGTATTTCATGGCTTCGCCGAACGACACGCCGAAGCGCTTGACGAACTTCAACCAGGAAATCGCTTCGCTCCAGCTCGGGAAGACGGAGCGATTCGAATGGCAGGGGCCGGACAAATTTCACGAAGACGGCATCATCATGTATCCGCCGGGATTTCAGAAAGAGAAAAAGTATCCGGTCGTGCTGATCATCCATGGCGGCCCGCACGCCGCTACAGGCACAGAGTTCAGCTTTCTGCCACAGTTTGTGGCCGCGCATGAATTCGTGGTGTTTGAACCAAATTACCGCGGCAGCGAGAACCTGGGAAACGCCTATACACACGCGATTTGGAACGATGCTGGCGATGGACCGGGCCGCGATGTCATGGCTGGAATCGAAGCGCTCAAGAAACTTGGGTTCGTCGATGAAGCCAATATCGGCGTGACCGGCTGGTCGTACGGCGGCTATATGACGACGTGGTTGATCGGTCACTATCAAATCTGGAAGACGGCGGTTGCCGGCGCCGCGGTCACCAACATGTTCGACCAGTACAATCTCGCCGACTTCAACGTCGCCGAGCGCTACATCTTCAGGGGCTCTCCCTACGTGGGAGACAACTTGAAGGCGTATAGCGAGCAATCTCCCATCACCTACGCGGCGCACATGAAGACACCGACGCTGATTCTATCCGACACCGGCGATTTTCGCGTGACGGTTACGCAATCCTATGAACTCTTCCATGCGCTCAAGGACAACGGCGTTCCCACGCGATTCTTTGCCTATCCGGTGGGTGGACATTTCCCGAACGATCCGGTGCGTCAGGCGGACATCTATCGGCGCTGGACCGAATGGCTGGTGGAGCATTTGAAGTAGAGATCGAGCAGCGTTTCGGGCCAGGTGTTTTTCCGGGCAACGGAAGCCGGGTCGATGTTCGGCGTCACAGTATCCGGACCGGTTGTCGTTTTTCGCGGGTCAAGCAAGAGCATGATCGCAAGGAGATCGCATGGGACGCTTCACAGGAGTGCTCGGCATGGCCGTCATAATCGGGGCCGCTTGGTTGTTTTCGACCAATCGCCGCGCGATCCAGCTCAAGACCATCGCCTGGGGTCTCGGTCTCCAATTAGCCCTCGGTTATTTCGTTCTGCGCTCCAGTGTGGGAAGTTCGGTGTTTGCGTTTCTCGGCGCGGGTGCAAATAAACTTTTGAGTTTTTCCTATGCGGGCTCCGCGTTCGTGTTCGGCGATCTCGGTTTGCCCAAGGAGATTTCACGGCTCGGCTTTTCGTTCGCCTTCCAGGTGCTTCCCACGATCATTTTCATCGCCGCCTTCTTCGCCGTTCTCTATCACCTTGGCGTTATGCAGCTCATCATCCGCGCTGCGGCGTGGATCATGACTCGTGTCATGGGCGCCAGCGGCGCGGAGTCGCTCAATGTCGCTGCCAGCATTTTCATGGGGCAGACGGAAGCGCCGCTCACCATCCGCCCCTTTCTACCAAAACTCACGAAGTCGGAATTGATGGTGGTAATGACCAGCGGCATGGCGCATATCTCAGGCGGCATGATGGCCGGATACATCCAGGTGGGCGGGGCCGATCCGAAGAATCTCTTGACCGCGGTGATCATGACCGCGCCCGGCACGCTGCTTATGGCGAAAATGCTCGTCCCCGAAACCGAGCAGCCGCTCACGGCAGGGCGCGTCGAAATGCCGCCCATGGAAAAAGAGACCAATCTTCTTGGGGCCATCGCTCGGGGAACCGTGGACGGCTTGCATCTCGCTCTCAATGTCGGCGCCATGCTCATCACGTTTATCGCATTGCTCGCTTTGCTGAACGCCATGATGGGCGGCATTCACAATTGGCCGCACATGGCGTGGTTCCCGGAAAGCCTGCAGACCGTTTTCGGATGGGTCTTTGCTCCTGTTGCCTGGCTGATTGGCGTGCCCTGGCATGACGCTGCGAAAATTGGCAACCTCCTCGGAACGCGCATGATCATCAACGAATTTGTCGCGTTCAGCCAGCTTGGCCCCATGAAAGGCTCGCTTGACCCGCGGACATTTGCGATCGCCACCTTCGCGCTCTGCGGCTTCGCCAATTTCAGCTCGATCGGCATTCAAATCGGCGGGATCGGCGCGCTGGCGCCGGAGCAGCGCAATCAGCTCGCAAAATTCGGCATCCGCGCGATGCTCGCCGGGACCATGGCAAACTTAATGTCGGCTTCCATTGTAGGAATTCTTTCGTGAGCCCGAGAAAGAAAGCAGATTCCGGAATTCGGCAGACGGCCCCATCCGAAAAAAGCGCGGTCGCTCCAACGTCTGGAAACAAAGCGCCCGGCGAGTACGAACGCGCCGAGGCCGCGGCCCAATACATATTCTCTCAAGCTCCCGAGCGCCCGAAGATTGCGCTGGTCCTTGGTTCCGGCCTCGGAGCGTTTGCCGATGAGTTCGTGTCCGCGACAAAAATTCCCTACAAGAACATTCCCCATTTTCCGCAGTCCACCACCATCGGACACGCCGGCAATCTCGTCATAGGAAACGTGGAATCCTTTCCGGTTGCGGGAATGCAAGGCCGCGTGCACTTGTATGAAGGCTATTCCGTCAATGATGTGGCCTTTCCGATTCGCGTGTTCGCGCGCATGGGCGTTCGCGCCGTCATTCTGACGAACGCCGCGGGCGGGATCCGGCGCGAATTCGTGCAAGGACGGCTCGTGGTGATCAGCGATCACATCAACCTGCAAGGCGTGAACCCGCTCTCGGGACCGAACGACGATCGCTTTGGCCCGCGCTTCCCGGACATGACAGCCGCCTACGATCGCCGGTTCCGAACCATGACCGTCGGCGAAGGGAATCGGATAGGCATCGGCATGTATGAAGGCGTGTACGCGGCGCTGCCAGGCCCCAGCTACGAAACGCCGGCGGAAATCCGGTACCTGCGCGCCGTCGGCGCTGATCTGGTGGGAATGTCCACGGTGCCTGAGGTCATCGCCGCGCGTCACTCCGGAATTCGCGTGCTGGGCATTTCTTGCGTGACAAATGCGGCCGCGGGAATCCTCGACCAGCCCTTGAATCACCTGGAAGTGCTTGAGACAGCCGAGCGCATCAAGGGGCAGTTTATCGGTTTGTTGAAAGCCGTGATTCCGCGGATCGCCGAGGACATCGCCAAGGAATAAATCCGGGCCGAAGGGGAGGCTCAAGCGTGAGCGAGAATGAAATCCTGATTGCAGCGGCGAAGCAAGCGCGGCTGAGCGCCCACGCGCCCTTTTCCAATTTTCGTGTCGGTGCAGCGCTGCGCGCCACTTCGGGAAGAATTTTTGGCGGGTGCAATATTGAGAACGCAACGTACGGGCTTACGGTTTGTGCCGAGCGCGTGGCCATTTTCAAAGCGATGAGTGAAGGCGAGCGCGGCTTTGACGCCATCTCCGTCGTGACCGACACCGATACGCTCACTCCGCCTTGCGGCGCGTGTCGGCAGTTGATTTGGGAATTTTGCGGCGATGTTCCGGTAATCCTGGCAAACCTGAAGGGCAAAACGGAAGTCATTCAGATGAAAGCCCTGTTTCCCAAGCCGTTTGATTCCTCTAACCTGTGAAGAGAGAACCGTGAAAAGCCCGACTGCGCGCGCAGACCATAAAGCGTTTTTCGCTTGGCCACTCTTTTGTGCTATTGCTTTCTGTATGGTTGCTTCCACGCAAGCACAGGAGCCATCCAAGCAGGCGGTTTCCATCGACTTGCTGATTACTGGCGGGACCATCGTTACCATGGACCCGGCTCGCCGCATTCTCGAGGACGGATTCCTCGCCATACGCGGCGATGAGATCCTGGTCGTCGGCTCTGGTCCCGGCGCGGCAATGCAACTTGCGCCAAAGGGGATGATTGTCAAGCAAACCATCGATGCGCGCGGCAAATTGATTCTCCCTGGACTCATCAACGGCCACACGCATGTGCCCATGACTTTACTCCGTGGTTTGCGCGACGACGTGACACTCGACGAGTGGCTCTACAAAAACATTTTTCCCGCGGAAGCAAAAAACGTTTCCGAAGATTTTGTGCGTTCCGGTACCCGACTCGCAATCGCCGAGCAGATTCGCGGCGGAATCACCACCTTTGCCGACATGTATTACTTCGAGGATGCCATCGCGGAGGAAACCAAGGCAGCGGGGATGCGCGGCGTGCTGGGCGAAACTTTTATCGATTTTCCCGCCCCCGACAACAAGACGCATGAGGCCGCACTTGAATACACCGAGAAATTTTTGCGGCGCTGGAAGGGCGATCCGCTCATCCATGCGGCGGCAGCGCCGCATTCGATTTACACGGATTCGCAAAAGACGCTTCAGGATGCCGCGGCACTCGCAAGGAAATACAACGCGCCCATCTTGATCCATGTCGCGGAAATGAAAAAAGAATTGGACGACAGCCGCGCGCAAAATGGCACCACGCCGGTGCAATACCTGGAAAGAATTGGCGTTCTCGGGCCGGACGTAGTGGCGGCGCACTGCATTTTTGTAAATGAGACGGACCGCGAAATCCTGGCTGAGCGGCGCGTGGGCTGCGTCCACAATCCTTCGAGCAACATGATGCTCGCGAGCGGCGTTTCTCCGGTTCCGGAATTGCGCGCGGCAGGCGTAGCCGTTGGGCTTGGCACCGACGGTCCCGCCGGCAGCAACAATGACTTGAATCTGATGGAGGAGATGGACCTGGCGGCCAAGCTTGCCAAAATCACGAAGGCTGATCCACGCGCGCTCGGCGCACAGTCCGTAGTCGAGATGGCGACCATCGATGGCGCCCGCGCACTGCACCTGGAGAAAGAGATTGGTTCGCTTGAAGTAGGGAAGAAAGGGGACATCATTCTCATTGGGCTGGACGCGCCGAATGCTGTGCCCATGTATGACGTGTATTCACAACTGGCCTATGCGTTGAAGGGCAGCGATGTGGAATCGGTGATCATCGGCGGGCGCATCGTCATGCGCGACAAGAAACTCTTGACCGTCGATGAGCCCGCAGCAATCGCAAAGGCCCGGGAGTATAAGAATAAGATCGAATCTTCGCTGAAGTCTCCGGCGCCCTGAACCGGGCTCACATTCCAACCAGCTAAGAACTCCTCAAAGTCTTTTGGATTCCGTGTACGCCACTCCGCACCGGAACAGCCTCTCTTCCTTGATTTCCGTTACATGCACGATGACGGCGGCCACAAAGATGTTCTGCGCCCCGGGCGAAAACGGCGCGGCCACTTCAATGGTGGCGCTTTCTTGATATTGCTTGCGGCTCTT
>Ga0187802_10000233_pt1 | contig 12952 bp, 12 predicted proteins | sample NC_wetland_sal_i_FD_130584 | JGI IMG/M metagenome (GOLD analysis project Ga0187802, IMG submission 130584) | Wetland sediment microbial communities from Neuse River Estuary, North Carolina, USA - Control_2 | ecosystem: Environmental > Aquatic > Freshwater > Wetlands > Sediment | place: USA... | reverse complement strand
TTGCCGCGGGATGCGGCGATCATAGGCACGGTGACTGGAGCATTCGGGGCGTAACGGCCATCTGGCCAGGCGCGGACATAAGTCGAGATCCCCGGTCGGGCGCGGCGTCCCGCCGTCGGCCGCGAGAGTGACAAAGGTTGCCACCGCGGCGCTGACCTAGATATGACGACATGCCAGGCCTCAGGGTCGTAGGCCGATGGGCCTACGTAGGGATGAGCTGACGTTGCGTCTCTTCCGTGCCATGTACCCCGAGTTCGACCTGCGCACGTTCGGCGGTATGCATGTCGTCGTGCCCAGGGGTACTCCGTGGTTCGCCGGGCACAGCCTGGGCGAGATCGCCCGCCAGATCAGCGAGTACGAGCATCCGGACATGGACCTGCCGCCGGGCGGCAGTCCCGCAGAACCCGGGTCGCGAGGCGGGACGGCGGAGGCATCTGCCTAGGTGAGGGTGTCGCGGAGGCGGACGGGAATCGAACCCGCCAGCGCTACAGCGCAGCGCTCACCAGTTTTGAAGACCGGGGGGGCCACCAGGCACCCAGACGCCTCCGCCTCGACTCTACTGACCCTGGCGGGCGCCGACCCACGAGCCTGGCTGACCTCTTACGCTGACCCGAGCCGGTCGGCGGTCAGGTGGTTCCGCCACGTATGGCGAGGCTCGTAGCCCAGTGCCTCCCGGGCCCGGTCGATGGCCAGCAGGGTGCCGAACTCGCTGACCTCGCTCCTCAGCTCGACGCCGGGGAAGACCTCGGCGAGCAGGTCGGCCGACGGGCGGTTCATGACGGTGTCCTGCGCGGCGATGATGAAGCTCGGGCTGCCCGCCACGGCGTCCTGGGGGGCGCTGAGGGCCAGCCTGCACGCGGCGGCCACGTCCCGCTCATCGACATAACCCCAAAGGTTCCACTTGCGCTCGGCGGGGTCGGCCCAGTACGAGGGGAAGTCCTCGTAATCGGCGGGCGCCATGATGTTGGAGAATCGCAGCGCGATGAACGGGATGCCCGACCACTGCGCGATGTGCGTGGCGATGGTCTCGCTCACCACCTTCGATAGCGCGTACGTCGTCGTGGGAAGGGGGTAGTGATCCTCGTCGACCGGCGCGTACCGCGGTGGCACCTCGAACGGCAAGCCCAGCGTCGTCTCGCTCGACGCCCACACCACGCGGCTCAGGCCGAGCCGGGCGGCGGCCATGAACGCGTTGAAGTTCATCGCCACGTTCGCGTTGAACGTGACCGCCGGGGTGGCGATCTGCGGCGCCGGGATGTTCGCGAGGTGAACCACGGCGTCGGTGCCGCGTAGCTCCTCCACCAGTTCACGCACGCCGCGCGGCACGCCGGCTGCGACCGGCCACCAGGTGGCCTCGGGGCCTTGCAGCGTCTCGAGCGCCTGCCCGTAGTCGGTCAGGTCGGCGCGCAGCATCCCCTCGTAGAGGTCCTCCTTGGTCACGACGATGTCCGTGGGCACCACGTCGTAGCCGTGCTCGCGCAATTCCCGGACCACGGCCCGGCCCGCCTGCCCGCTCGCTCCCGTCACGCAGATGCGCTGCCCCATCTCAGTCCTCTCGCCTTCGTCTCGGCCGCGGCCTGAAGTCAGCAAGGATGCTAGGACCTATAGTCGGCTCTAGGTCAAGCCCGTATCCTGGGCGCCATGCCCGAAGACGAGCCGCACCTGAGCATCGGACAGGTCGCCGAGCGCACCGGGCTGAGCGTCCACGCGTTGCGCTTCTACGAGCGCGAGGGCCTGCTCGTCACCCCGGTGCACCGCGGCACCGACGGTCGCCGGGTGTACACCGAGTGGGACCTGGAATGGCTCGAAGTCTGCGTCAGGCTCCGCGCCTCCGGCATGCCGCTCACCGCGATCCGCCGGTACGCCGACCTGGTCAGGGAGGGAGAAGGCAACGAGGAAGAGCGGCTCAGCCTGTTGCGCCAGCACGAGCAGCGCGTAACCGCCCAGATCGCAGGGCTCACCGAGTGCCTGGACCTGATCACCTTCAAGATCCAGCTGTACGAAGGGTCCCGCGCCGGAGGGCTCGCCGACCCCCTGCTCGCCCAGGAGGAGGATTCAAGCGCTCACTAAGATGCGGTGAGGCCGGCGACTGAAGGGGAGACGCGTGAGCGGTGACGGGGATGTCTGGTGGGAAGATGCGGTCGTCTATGAGGTGTATCCGCGCAGCTTCACCGACGCCGATGGCGACGGCCTGGGTGATCTGCCCGGGCTGCGCTCGCGCCTGCCGCACCTGGCCGACCTCGGCGTGGACGCCATCTGGCTGACGCCCTTCTACCCATCGCCGCTGGCCGACGGCGGCTACGACGTCAGCGACTACTGTGCGGTGGACCCGCGGCTCGGAACCATGGCGGACTTCGACGCCCTGGTCAAGGACGGCGAGGCGCACGGGATCCGGGTGATCGTCGACCTGGTACCCAACCACTGCTCAAGCGAGCACCCGCTGTTCCGCGCCGCGCTGGCGGCCGCTCCCGGGAGCAGGGAGCGGGCCCGGTTCATCTTCCGCGACGGGCGCGGCCCCGGCGGGGACCTGCCGCCGAGCAACTGGCGATCGTCGTTCGGGGGCCCGGCGTGGACCCGCGTCACCGAGGCCGACGGCCGCCCCGGGCAGTGGTACCTGCACCTGTTCGCTCCCGAGCAGCCGGACTGGAACTGGCGCGATCCAGATGTTCCCCCCATGTTCACCAGGGTGATCAGGTTCTGGCTCGATCACGGCGCGGCCGGCCTGCGCGTGGACGTGGCGCACGGCCTGTTCAAGGACCCGGACCTGCCCGATGAACCCGAGCCCGACCTGACCTACCAGCTGGATATGCCAACCCCGTACCGCCACCGGCCCGAGGTCCACGAAATCTACCGGTCCTGGCGGAGGATCCTGGATTCCTATTCCCCGGCCGTGTTCCCCGGGGCGCGGACGGCGGTCGGCGAGGTCTGGTACGACTCACCCGCCACCCTGCGGCCCTACCTGGCGTCCGACGGCCTGCCTCAGGTCTTCAACTTCCAGCTGATCGTGGCGGGCTGGGACGTCGCCTCGTTCCGCGGCGCCATCGACGAGGTACTCGTGCTGGCCGGCGGATCGCGCGCGCCGTGGGTCATCGGGAACCACGACGTACCCCGGCCGGTGAGCCGGTACCAGCTCGACGAGGGGTATACCCCGCAGACGATCAACCGCCTCATGACCCTGGGCCATGCGCGCGCCGAGGTCGGCGTCCGCCGCGCACGGGTCGCAGCCCTGCTCTCGATGGCCCTGCCCGGGTCGGCCTACATCTACCAGGGGGAGGAACTCGGCCTGCCCGAAGTCCTCGACATCCCCGCCAGTGCGCGCCAGGACCCCCGGTTCCATAACACCGGCGGCCGCTCGCCCGGCCGCGACGGCTGCCGCGTGCCCCTGCCCTGGTCCCGCGAAGGCTCTGATTTCGGCTTCTCCGAGGTGGTCGACGCGGCGGTCCCCTGGCTGCCCCAGCCGCGCGACTGGGGCTCGTACAGCGTCGAGGCGCAGGCCGGTGATCCCGTGTCGTTCTGGGACCTCTACCGGGCGGCCCTCCGGATACGCCGCGATCACCCGGCCCTCGGCCGCGGCACCCTGCGCTGGCTAGAGGACGCCGGCCCGGGCCTGCTGTGCTTCGCCAGGGAGCCCGGTTTCGTCTTCGCGGCGAACCTCGGCGCGACCGACGCCCCGCTTCCGGCGCACGGGGAGATCCTGCTGGCCAGCGAGCCGATCTCCGGGAGTATTCTGCCGCCCGACACCGCGGCGTGGCTGTCTGCCTGATGCCGCGCCCGCGGCCGAGGACAGTGCGGGCGCCGCTACCCTTGGCCCATGCCGAAAGTGAGGGTGCCGCGCAAGAACGTGACGCCCGGCGAGGTCGTCTCCGTGCTCGACCGCAGGCTGGGCCCGGGTTACCAGGTCCAGGCGAACGGCAGCCGCGTCATCATCCGGAAGAGCCAATTCGCGTACGCGACCGTCTCTATCGCCTCGCCACCCGGAGCATCAGTGTTCAGGGTCCACGGCGGCGGGTTCCTTTTCCTGCGCATCGCCAACACCATGGGCACCGCGCGGCGTGTGGCCGACGCCCTGCGCCGCTCTCCCGAGTTCCGTAGCCTCTGAATCAGGACAGCCTGATTTCGGCACCCCCGGCTTATTCGCTCGGCTATGGCCATGCCCGGGGCCGATAGCTACGATTCCGGCTTAGGCAGAGCACGCGGGAGCGGGGAGGAGATATGGCCGCGGACGGCGAATCGCATCCGCCCGCGACGGGAGCGGAAGAAGACGAGCCGGTCCGGGACAAGACCTGGGCGGACCGGGCTCAGATCATAGTGGCCGGAGCCACCGTGGTCGCCCTTTTCGTGACGATAATCGTCGCCTGGCAGGGCCAGCAAACGGTAAACCATAACTCTCAGGTCACCCTGCGGCAGTCGGTAGACAGCCAGCTGTCCACGGCCATCACGGCTATCGGGTCGTCCGATACGGCAGAGGAAATTGCCGGGCTACTCCTGCTGGCCCAGAATACGTCGAGCCGTTTCGCGCTACGGGGTGAGTCCGGAGAGCCTGCCGCCGACGTGTACAGCGATTACACGACCGCGCTCCAGATCCTCAGCGGCTACCTGAGCAGCCGGGGCCAGGAGTTTCTGACCGGTTACAGCGATCAGGCGTCATCGCCGTTCGGGCGCGGGTACGGCATTCCCGCTGCGCCCGGTATCCCATTGGACATCTTCTACGCCGCCGATCAGATCCGGGTCCTGCTCGCTGGTGACATCAAGGCCGAAGTGGCGGGGCTGGGACTCGGGGAGCGGCCCGCGCTGGACCTGGCTAACGATGAGCTAAACGGCCAGTCCTGGACCGCCATAGATTTCAGCTGGATATCGGCCTTCCTCGTGGGAATCGACCTGCGCGGTGCGGACCTGGAGGCATCGCAATGGAGCGCGTCCTCAGATCTGTCGCACGCCTACCTGCAATGCGCCGACCTCGAGGGCGCGGATTTCGCGGGGGCCGACCTGAGCTTTGCCGACCTGGCCGGCGCCGACGTTCAGGGCGCGGACTTCCGTGGCGCGCACCTGGAAGGTACCTTGCTCGCGCCGGTGTACGGGGTAGCCACCTGGTCGCGGGAGCCGGCGGGGCTTACGGCCCTCCCTGCGGCCCAATGGGACCAGTCCGCGTGCCTGCGTAATACTCACCTCTGGCGCAACGCCCCGGCCCCTGGCGCTACCCCTTCCCCCAGACCGACCGTGTCCTCCACACCAAGGCCCAGTGTCACAGGAACTCCGGAGCCAACCGTCACCGCGGCGAATTGAGGCGTTCAGCGCTTGACGGCGCTGATCGTCCGGGAGCTGCCTGATCCCGGCCCCCTGAGTTTCCCCCGCACCTCCGACGAACCACCCTGTCCTCGACGCCATCGTGGGTGGCAGCCGCGCGGTAAGACAGGGCGCTGCGGCATTTGTCATTCAGCTAAGGATGGAATTGTCATGTGGCAAGAATTGAGGTCTGGCGATCGGGGCCGATCCGAGCGGCGGCGGCTCGCCCGGCCGCTTACCATGGCGTTGCTGGCGGCGTTCGGTCTCGCCGTGACCGCCTGCACGCCCCAGACCAGCGGGCCGGTCACCCCGCCCGCCACCGTTGCTCCGACGACGTCGGCTCCGAGCATGTCGCCGACCCCGACGCCCACCGCAACCGTCACCGCGATCCCGACGCCGACCACGACCGTGACGGCGATCCCGACCGTAACCGCGACGCCGACCACGACCCCGACGCCGATCATGACCGTGACGGCGATCCCGACCGTAACCCCGACGCCGACCACGACCGTGACGGCGATCCCGGCGCCCTGAGGGGTTATCGGGTTGGGGCTGGGCGGGAAAGGGACCAGGCCGGACCCTGCGTTTGGCGGAGGGTCCGGCCTGGATAAGAGCACAGGGGCGGCGCCCGGAACCATGGCGAAATAGTTGCCGGGATAGCCGGTATCGGGAGGGTCGGTGGTAGTCAGAGAGCCGGTCCAGCAGCAGCTAAGCGCAGGCGGCGCCGGTCATCGGGGAGGCGCTGGGTAACCCCGGCCCGGTCCAGGTGCTCGAGCAGCGGGATCGCTACGCGCCGGGTCGTCCCCAGGACCTGCCTGGCCTCGGTGGCCGTGAAGGGCTGGGGTAGCCCCGCGAGGAGCCGCGCCGCGCTGGTCTGCGCGTCGGGCGCAAGCACGATCTGCTCCGTGACCCTCAGCAGCAGCCCGGCCCGAGCGGCCGCCGCGATCGCCCGGGAGTCCAGGCCGAGTTCGCGCAGCCGGCCCGCCTCCGGGGCCAGGAAAGGATCCCGGGCCAGGTCGGCGAGCACGGCCCGCACCCCGGCCAGGACGTGCGCAGGCAGCGCGGGCTGAGGCTCCAGGGATGACTGGGACTGACGAGGTCCAGGAGCTTCTCGGTGTTCCCCGGGTTTGTGGGGTTCTTGGGCTGGAGCTTCACCGTCGGCAGCCAGGCGCAGGTAGCCGCCGCTGAGCTGTACCGCAGCGTGCTCGCCGGGAAGGAGAGGCTGCCGGGCGAGCGCCTCGACCAGGGCCCGGTCAGGCAGGTGCAGGGCCGCCCGGGCCGCCTCTTGTGTCATGCCGATGGCCAGCGGGTCGCGGCGGGCGTGTGCGGCGACCGCCTCGGCTAGCTGCTTGCGCAGCTCCGCCCAGCGACCGGAGTCGACGAGCCATCCGCCGACTGCGTGCGAAGCTTGGCCGGCGGACTGGGATGGCTGGCCCGCGGTGCGAGGGGATGAGCTAACACCTATACCCATGGCGGCCATGGCGCTGGCTTGCAGCAGGCCGTGGCGGCGCAGGAGGTCGGCGGGCGACGGGATTTCCGGCCAGGCGGCGAGCTCGCGCCCGGCTTCGGCGGCCGCACCGCGGCGGGATAGCGGCGGGGGCGCCACGTCGAGCACGGTCGCCCCCACGATGGCCAGATCCGCGCTGCCCGGGTCGCGGAGCAAGACGCGATCGCCGACATGCAGGGGCAGCGGATCGCGAAGTGTGATCCGGGCGATCGCGGAGCCACGATCAGCACGGCCGCGATCAGCACGGCCGGGATCAGCACGGCCGGGATCGGGGGCGCCGCGGGGAGGGGCATGGCGATCATAAGGACCGAGAACGGCGGACGGGGCCGCTCCGAGCAGCCGGATGCGGGCCACCGTCCTGGCCGAACCGATGTGCAGGGTCATCTCGGCGGGGAGGCGTAGCCCAGACGGCACAGACAGCCGGACGTCGGCCAGCTTGGTCATGGTCCACCGGCCGGGGTCGACCAGCGCCATGCCGCGCGCTGGCACGTCGGCGGCCAGGCCGCGCAGGTTGAGCGCGACCCTGGCCACGCCGGATACGGACGCGGCGGGCTCGTTGAGCGACTCGAGGCCGCGGATCCTGACCGGGCGCATCGCGGGGGTGAGCAGGAGTTCCTGGCCGGTCCGGACGGTCCCGGCGGGCAGGGTGCCGGTGACCACGGTGCCGCTCCCCCGGATGGTGAAGGACCGGTCCACCCACAGCCGGACCGGAGCGTCCACGGACGGGACGGGCAGGCGCGAGACCAGCCGGGCCAGCGCGGCGCGGAGTTCGGGCAACCCGGTCCCGGTCACCGCGCTTACCGGCACGGCCTCGACGGTGCCCAGGCTGGTCCCCGCGATCCGTTCCCGGGCCTGCCGGGTGGCCGGGCCAGGGTCGGCCAGGTCGCTGCGGGTGACGGCGAGCAGGCCGTGCCGGATGCCGACCGCGTCGATGGCGGCCAGGTGCTCGACGGACTGCGGCATCCAGCCGCCGTCGGCGGCGACGACCAGGAGCACGGCGGGCACCGGGCCGACGCCGGCCAGCATGTTGGGCACGAACCGCTCGTGGCCGGGCACGTCGACGAAGGCCAGGCGCTCCCCGCCGGGCAGGTCCATCCACGCGAACCCCAGGTCGATGGTCATCCCCCGGCGCCGTTCCTCGGCCCACCGGTCGGGCTCCATCCCGGTCAGGGCCCGGACCAGGGCCGACTTGCCGTGGTCCACGTGCCCGGCGGTGGCGATGACCTGCATGACGGCGGCCCGGGACGAAGCTCAGGCCGGGCGGGCGACAGCGGCGGCCGCGGCGAGGACCGCGCCAACCAGGCAGCGGTCGTCGTCCGGTGATACCGAACGCAGGTCGAGCAGGAGCCGGCCACCCTCCAGGCGCCCGACCACGGCGGGGAACTCGCCGTGCGAGGTGCGCGCCACCAAACGCAGCGAGGCGGCCAGCGCCTCGGGCAGGCTGACCGCGGCGCTGGGCAGCAGGACGCCCGGCGCCCCTCCGCCGCCGACGGCGGCCCGGGACGTCACCACGCGAGCGTCGAGGCCGGCCTCGGACAGGAGCACCACCGCTCGTTCGGCGCGACGGAAAACAGCAGCGGGGTCGGCGCCCAGCGCGGCGGCGACCGGCGGTACCGGTCCGGCGAGGGTCGCCTCCAGGGCGGCCAGGGTGAGCTTGTCGACCCGGAGCGCGCGGGCCAGGGGATGGCGGGTCAGCCGGCGCACCAGGTCGGCGCGGCCGAACACCAGGCCGGCCTGCGGCCCGCCCAGCAGCTTGTCGCCGCTGGCGGTGACCAGGGCCGCGCCGTCCCGCAGCGCGGTCGCGGCGCTGGGCTCGCCGGGGAGCAGCGGGTGCGGGGTGAGCAGCCCGGAGCCGATGTCGAACACGACGGGGACGCCGTGGGTCTCCGCCAGCTCGGCCAGCTCGGGAACGCCCACGGCGGCGGTGAAGCCCTCGATGCGGAAGTTCGACGGGTGCACCCTGAGGATGAACGCGGTCCGCGGGCCGATCGCCTCGGCGTAGTCGGCGGGCGTCGTCCGGTTCGTGGTGCCGACCTCGCGCAAGCTCGCACCGGTCGAAGCCAGCAGGTCGGGCAGGCGGAACCGGTCGCCGATCTCGATCAGCTCGCCGCGGCTGACGATGATCTCGTCAGCGTCGGGCCTGGTCAGCGCGGTCGCCGCGAGGACCAGGGCGGCGGCGTTGTTGTTGAAGACGGCGACCGCCTCGGCAGCGGGGACGGCGCGGGCCAGCGCGTCGAGCGCCCCGGCGCCGCGGCGGGCGCGGACCCCGGTCGCGAGGTCGAATTCAACGTCGCAGTGGCCCGCGGCCGCGGTGATCGCGTCCACGGCCGCCGCGGACAGCGGCGCGCGTCCCAGGTTGGTGTGCACGAGCACGCCGGTGGCGTTGATCACCGGGGTCAGCGCGGCGGCGTGGGCCGGCAGTTCGGCGACCGCGGCGTCCGCGACCTGGTCCGGGGCGATCTGCCCGGTCCTGGCCCGCTGCTGCGCGCGGGACACGGCGGCCTTGACCAGGGCGCGGCCCAGGCGCCGTTCGGCGGCGGCGAGGCGGGGATCGGCCAGGACCTGGTCGGTGCGCGGGACGAGGCGCCTGGTGTCCACGTCGCGAACCATACCCCCGGCCGAGGAATAGTACCTGCCGCTCGGGGTAGTGGCGTACGGTCAGGCCGCCAAACGACTCATGTCGGAACTCACTCGGGAAGTGATAGGCAATGGCCGGGATGCTGCAGATGCGGCGCACTCGCGGGGCAGCCAGCGGTTTTCTGCTGGCTCTGCTCGGGATCTGGGGCGCGATCATCCCCTTCATCGGACCGTACTTTCACTACGCCTTCACGCCGGACGCCAGCTGGACCTACACCACGGCCCGGCTGTGGCTGGAGATCCTGCCGGGCGCGGCGGTCTTCCTCGGCGGTGTCCTGCTGATGATCGCCACCGGGAGGCACATCGCGCTGTTCGGCGCCGGGCTGGCCGCGCTGGCCGGCGGCTGGTTCGCCCTGGGCACCGTGCTCAGCCCGCTGTGGAGCACGGGCGGCGTCACCCTGGGCGGGACGCCGGTCGCCTCGACCACGCTCATGCGGATCATGGAGCAGGTCGGATTCTTCACGGGCCTCGGGGCCGTGGTCATCTTCCTGGCCGCCGCGGCGATCGGCCGGATCTCGGCCGTCTCGCCCGGGCTCAGGCAGGTCGAGGCCGTCCCGGCGACCACCGGCCCGATGAACGCCGTCCCCACCGAGATGGTCCCGATCCGGTCGGCCAGGACCGAGGAGACCCAGACCACCGCGCCGTAAGACCGACCCCCGGACTGCCCGTCGGCCCGGGTCGGAGCGGGGCCGACCCGTCGATGCCCCTCGGGGATGGCCCCCGGATTCCCAGCGGCCCGGGTCGGCGCGGCCCATAGCCACTATCATCGGCTGGCACGGCACATTCGTGCCAGCCGGTGATTCTCGGCCGTGACGAAGGGACTCCTCGGTGCGGGCATCCTCAGCCGCAGCCGCCGAGGTGGCGGCGCCCGGGGGGACCGGGCGCGACGCCCCCCGGTGGCTGCTGCCAGCCTGCGCCGTCGCGCTGGCCGCGGTGCTGGCCGTCTACCTGGCGGATCTGGTCACGCACCTGCCGGCCATGGCCGCGATGCGGGACCTGGTCGTGTACCGGGAGGGCGGGCTGATCGTCCGGCACGTCTCCCCCGCGTACCAGCCCCACCTGGCCTCGCCGCTGTACGACTGGACCGGCCGCAGCGGCGTCCAGTTCACGTACCCGCCGTTCGCCGCGGTGATCTTCGCGGTCGCGTCCGTGCTGCCGTGGACGGTGCTGCGCTGGGCGATGACGCTGGCCAGCCTGGCCGCCCTCGGGATATCGCTCTGGCTGACGTTCGGCGCGCTCGGGTACCGCGGCCGGGCCGCGGTCCGGCTGGCCGCGACGCTCGGGGTTTCCGCGCTGGCGCTGGCCACCGAGCCGGTGCAGCAGACGCTCGCCCTCGGCCAGGTCAACCTGCTCCTGATGCTCCTTATCGTGGCGGACCTGCTCACGAGGGGCGCGGACAGTCCCGGGGGCCGGACGCGCTGGTGGCACGGGATCGGGATCGGGATCGCGGCCGGGATCAAGCTGACCCCGCTCATCTTCATCCCGTACCTGGTCCTCGTCCGCAGGTACCGCCAGGCCGCGACGGCGACGGTGACGTTTGCCCTGACCGTCCTGCTTGGCTATGCGGTCCTGCCCCGCGACTCGGGCCGCTACTGGGTCCACGGGCTGGTCTTCAACGCGAACCGGATCGTGTTCCTCGGGACCCGGGGCAACCAGTCGCTGCGCGGGGTGCTGACCAGGCTCGCGGGCAGCGTGACGGCGGGCACCGCACCCTGGTTCGCCGTCGCCGCCCTGGTCCTGGTCGTCGGCGTGGTCGCCGCCGCCCTGCTGTACCGCGCCGGGCACCCGGTGCCCGGGATGCTGGCCTGCGCGCTGACCGGGCTCCTGGTCTCGCCGCTGAGCTGGGACCACCACTGGGTCTGGGTGGCGCCGGGCCTGGCGCTGCTGGTTCACCTGGGCGCGCAGGCCCGCGGCGCGGTCAGGGCCTGGTGGTGGGCGGCCGCGGCCGTCCTGTTCGCCGTGTTCGCGGCCTGGCCGCAGTTCTGGGACCTGGCGCAGGCCGGGCTGACCCCGGCCGGGCTGTTCTGGTACGGACCCGCCACCTACTTCGCCCGGGGTGACCAGCCGTGGTACCACGAGTTCCACTGGCACGGGCTGCAGATCCTGGCCGGGAACAGCCTGGTGCTGGCCGGGCTGGTCGCGCTGGCCGCTCTGGTCCTGGCTGCTTTTCAGGTACGGAGCGGCGGTCCGGCATCGGGTAGCGACTAGTGGGCGATGAGCTCACGCGGATGCGGGAGCGGCTGGCCGCGCAGGTCATCGCGGCCAACGCGCTGATCGGCGAGACCGTCGCGGACGCGCTGCGCGACGTACCGCGGCACCTGTTCCTGCCGGAACTGCGCCCGGACGTGGCCTACACCGACGACGCCATCGTGACCAAGCGCGACGAGTCAGGCCGGCCGATCAGCTCGTCGTCCCAGCCCGCCATGATGGCCATCATGCTGGTCCAACTCGACCTGGCGCCGGGTCAGCGGGTGCTGGAGATCGGCGCGGGAACTGGTTACAACGCCGCGCTCGTCAGGCACATCATCGGCGGCTCGGGCCAGGTGACCAGCGTGGACATCGACGGCGAGCTCGTCGGGAAGGCCCGCGCCCACCTGGCCGCCGCCGGGTACCCGGACGTCACCGTCCTCTGCGCGGACGGCGCCGGGGGGTGCCCGGCGTACGCGCCCTACGACCGGATCATCGCGACCGTCGGCGTCAGCGACCTCGCCCCGGCCTGGCTGGAGCAGGCGGGGCCCGCGGCGAGGATCGTGGTGCCGCTCGACGTGCGCGGCACCCAGGTCAGCGTGGCGTTCGCGCGCGCCGGTGACGGGCACTGGACCAGCCGGTCGCTCGCGCCCTGCGGGTTCATGCGGATGCGCGGTTCGATCGCGGGCCCCGAGGCCATCGTGCCGCTCGCGCCCGGGTTGTACGTCACGCTGCCCGACGGCGTGATCCATCCGGCCGGGCAGGAAGCCGACGGCGAGGCGCTGGGCGCCGTCATGACCGGGCGGCCCGTGCTCCGCCCGACCGGGGTCAGCGCCGGGCCCGCGGAGGTCTTCTGGGAGCTGGGCCTGTGGCTGGCCACCCGGGAGCCGCGCGCGTGCCGGGTCGACGAGGAACAGCCCGCCGACCCGGCCGTCACCGGGCCCCGGCTCGGGCGCGCGCCGCTGCGCGGCCGGGGCTGGCACGCCACCGTCGGGATCCTGGACCCGGGCAGCATCGCCGTGCTCACCGCCGCGCCCGGGCCCCAGGAACCGCCGGAACCGCCGGGATCATCGCAGGACGAGGCGTCGGGGCCGATAACGCTGGTCGCCGCGGGGTTCGGCCCCGACGCGGCCCAGCTGGCCGGCGACCTGGCGGCCCACGCCAGGGCCTGGGACCAGGCCGGCCGGCCGGGTGTCGCGGGCCTGCGCGTCGACGCCTACCCCAAACCGGCGACTCGCTCCTCAGAGTCTGGGCACAACGCCCTGATCATCGACCGACCCTCCACCCGGTTTGTCGTGTCCCACGCGTAGCCTTGACCCGTGACGAATAGCCCGGGCG
>Ga0187802_10000229_pt1 | contig 13075 bp, 12 predicted proteins | sample NC_wetland_sal_i_FD_130584 | JGI IMG/M metagenome (GOLD analysis project Ga0187802, IMG submission 130584) | Wetland sediment microbial communities from Neuse River Estuary, North Carolina, USA - Control_2 | ecosystem: Environmental > Aquatic > Freshwater > Wetlands > Sediment | place: USA... | reverse complement strand
CACGAAATGCCGTTACTCGACTCATGCCATGTGCTCACAGGCCCAACGCGGTTGCGACCATCCGTGTTCCGGCAAGTTCCGTAGAGATCGACGCGAAATTCCCGGAACCGTTCGCGGAACTCAGCTCATGCTCGTCGCGTTAGCTGTGCTCAGTAATCAACAATTTTGGAGAGGGCGCAATTTTGGAGAGAACACATAGACTGGAATTCGACGATTGGTTGGACGCCCAGCCCTAGCGATTTTTGCGCAGACGAGATCTGGTAGTCAAAGGAGAGGCCGTTCGTTCGGCGCGCCGTCTTGGAACGTGGCAGAACCGGCAATCAGCCGAGCGGTTGTAGAAAAAGCAATCGGCGTTGGAAATAAGGAGAACGCCATGAGTTCTTCCGAAAGTCCGGAACGGCGCCCGGTGATACCGGCGCGGCAGGCTCGACAGGGCGTGAGCGGGCATAACGTCCGGTTCGTGCTCGGCTTCAGCATCGCCGCGGTCGTTGTCGTATTTGCTATTATTTGGTTCGTCTATTTTGCATGAGCGCGCATCAATCGCTGCTCTTCCATTGCGCTCCACTCATTTCCACGGAAATTAGGAACCGGTCTCCCCGCCTCTAAATTTTTCTCTTGAGACGATTCGAAATCCCTGTTCTGTTGCACCCGCCATGGAATAGGGCGGTGAGGGCAATGATCAATAGGAAAAGTGCGAACAGAAAATCTACGCGGCCGACAACGCGGGCGGGGCAGCGGGCGACGCATCGGTCGCTCAAAGAGCAGCTTATCCTCGCCGGAAAAGTACTCGTGGCCGAAGGTCAGGACGACTTTACCCGCGGCCATATTTCGTTTCGTCTACCCGACGATCCGAACCTGTTTTTTATGAAGGCACACAGCATCGGACTCGACGAGATCACGATGCAGAATATCCTCACCATCGATCCGGAGGGGAATGTGGTCGCCGGCACGGCGCGCCGGCACAGCGAAGTCTATATCCATTCCGAGATTTTCAAGGCGCGGCCCGACGTCAATTGCGTAATCCATACCCATCCGACCTATTCGATCGCCCTGTCGGCAACCGGGCGAGGGTTGAAATGCTATAGCCAGCCGGGCGCGCTGTTTTACGAGGCGCTCGGGAGCTACACCGACACCATCAATCTTATCCGCTCGCAGGCAATGGGCGCGGGAGTGGCGCGCGCGCTGGGCAACGGTCGCGCAGTACTGTTGAAAAACCATGGCGTCGTGGTGACCGGCGCCACGATTGCGGAGGCGGTGATCGGGACGATCATGCTGGAGAACGGCGCTATGGTGCAATTGCTGGCCGAAGCGGCGGGCGATCCGGCGCCGGAATTTTCGCGCGCCGATATCGAGAAGCTGAAAGCTGACATCACCCAGCCCGAACAGTTCACCATCAATTTCGATTATCTCGTGCGCCGGGTGAAGCGCCGCGGCTAACACACCGGCGAGCGGCATGACACCAAAGCCCCATCAAAAGGATCGGCGCGACGTCAATCCTGCGCTCGGCTCGCGCAAGCTCAAACTCGGCACCTTTCAAACCAATCTCGACTCCGGCTGCGTGATGTCGGACCTCGATGGTCGGCTGCAAATCTCGTGGCCCAATACCGTTACGCTGGCGCAGCTTGCCGACGAAATGGAATTTGAAGCGCTGGTGCCGGTCGCGCGCTGGCGTGGCTTCGGCGGCGCGACCAATCCGCAAGGGCCCGGCTTCGAGACCTTCACCTGGGCCGCAGGCATTGCCGCGGCGACGCGGCATTCGGGCGTGATCTCGACCTCGCATGTCGCGCTCAACCATCCGATCGTCGCAGCCAAGCAATCGACCGTCATCGACCACATCTCGAACGGCCGCTACACGCTTAATGTCGTCAACGGCTGGAATTTCCCGGAAATGGAAATGTTCGGAGTGGCGCTCCTTGAGCACGAGGACCGTTACGCCTGCGCCGAGGAATGGCTGACCATCGTCAAGCGGCTGTGGCAGGACGACGAGAAATTCGACTTTGACGGCAAGTTCTATCGCATCAAAGGCGGCTACCTACAGCCAAAACCGATCCAAGCGCCGCATCCAGTCATCATGAATGCCGGTTCTTCGGAGCGCGGGCGCCGTTTCGCCTGTCAGCACTGCGATCTTGTGTTTACCAATATCCGCACCCACGACATCGCGACCAATGCGGCCCACATCGCGGCCTATCATAAGCTGGCGCGTGAAACTTATGGCCGCGAGGTGCGGGTATGGGGCAACGCCACCATCGTGCAGGCCGAGACGGAGAAGGAAGCTCACGACTTCTATCATTATTATGTGCACGAGAAGGGCGACTGGGTCGCGGCTCGTAACGTCATCGACACGATGGCGGCCGAGATCAACAAGCGTGATTATCCGCAAGAGCGCCGCAACGCCATGGCCGAGATGATGATCGCTGGCTGGGGCGGCTTTCCCCTTATCGGCACCAAAGAGCAGGTCGTTGATGGGCTTGCGATGCTGTCCAAGACCGGGCTTGATCTCCTGGCCGTGCTATATCGACGGGATGCGTGAATTCCGCGATGTGACTTATCCGCTGCTGCAGCAATCCGGACTGCGGGATGAAGCGTCTAGCTAATCGGAAATAATCGTGATTGATCCTTTCAGATTCGACCCGATACTGAGCATGAATGCACGATGCGGCTCTCGATTGTGCCGCAGATAATGATTAACATATCGGCGCGCAGCGCTGTGGCCGGCACATTATAGTAGTGCGTTATCAGCAACCAATACGGGTAAACCGATGCCACGCATGAAAGGCGCCGAGCTGATCACCGAATATCTGATTGCCAACGGTATCCCTTACGTTTTCGGTATTTGCGGGCACGGCAATGTCGGCATGCTCGATCCGCTATATCAGGCGCGGGACCGGATCAAGCTGATATCGCCCCGCCACGAGCAGGTCGCCGCGCACATGGCCGACGCTTATTTCCGCGTGCGCCACGAGCCGGTTGCGACTCTCACCTCTTGCGGTCCCGGTTCGTGCAACATCGTTATGCCGCTCGCTTGTGCGCTCACCGATTCATCGGCGCTTTTGGCAATCACGGCCAATGTGCCGACCTCGCAGTTCAATCGCAGTCCGTTTCAGGAGATCAACCGGCATTACCAGGCCGATTTCGTCAACATCGTGCGCCCTGTGGTCAAGCGCAGCTTCCAGCCGACGCGCGTCGACATGCTGCCGCTCGCCTTACGTCAGGCGATGACAGCGATGCTGTCGGGCCGTCCCGGGCCGGTGAATGTCGATGTTCCTTTCAACGTATTTCAGGAGGAAGACGAGGTCGACTTGCCGCCTCCCGCTCCGCCGCTTAACGCGCAACGAAGCGGCGCTTCGCCTGAGGAAGTGTCGCGCGCGCTTGATATGATTCTCGATGCGGAACGGCCAGTGATCTTCATCGGCCACGGCGTGGCGCTGTCGCAGGCGAGCCGCGAACTCACGGAGTTTGCGAAGAAGCTCGCCATACCCGTGATCTCGTCGCCCAACGGCATGGGTTGCATCGATATGACGGACCCGCTGTCGCTCGGCTTTATCGGCCGCAACGGCGCCTTTCCCGCCAACGAGGCCGGCCGCCGCGCCGATCTTGTACTCGCGATCGGGGCTCGATTCGACGATCGCTCGGCCTCATCGTGGCTACCGGGATATTCCTGGAATTTTCCCGTTACCAAACTCATTCACGTCGATATTGATGCCGCCGAACTCGGCCGTAATTATCCGCCCGATCTGCCCATTGTTGCCGACGCGCGAACCTTGTTGCGCCAGCTCCTTGCCGAGCTGGAGCGTCGATCAGGCAACGGCGATAGAGCGGCGAGGCGGGAGTGGCTGACGCAGATCGCGCAATGGCGTGCGGCTTGGGACGAATTCGTGCGCCCGAATTTTGCGATGCACTCGATGCCGATGCGGCCGGAACGCGTTGTCGCCGATTGTCAGGCTGTCATTCCGCCGGACGGCATCATCTGCTGCGACGTCGGAGTGAGCCACAATTGGTACATGCAATTCTGGAATGCGCGCCGCCCGCAGACCATGCTCAATTCCTGGGGCTTTTCCGGCATGGGATTCGGCGCCGCCGGGGCGCTCGGCGCAAAGCTTGCGGCTCCGGATCGCCCGGTGGTCGCGGTGACCGGCGACGGCTGTTTCACCATGGTTCCGCATGTACTCTGCACTGCGGTTGAATACGACATTCCGGTCGTTTGGGTGATCTGGAACAATTTCGGTTGGGTGTCGATTCGGGACATTCAGCTCGGCATGTTTGGCGGCCGCGAGCATGGCACCATGTTTCACCAAGGGGCCAACAAGAAACCGTACAATCCTGACTTCGCGGCTTGGGCGAAGGCAGCCGGCGTCGATGCGTTCACAGTGGCGCGATCACAGGATTTCCGCGGCGCGCTCGAACACGCCATAGCGGCGAACAGGCCATTTCTCCTCGACGTTCATGTCGATGCCGAAGTCCGGCCGCCTTCGACCGGCGCCTGGCAATTACCCCCGACGGCGCACAAGGAGCCGGCGTTCGGACATCGTTTCATTCCCGATGCGGCGCCGGTGAAATAGAAAGCCATCGCCGCGCGGCTCAAGCGCACTGAGGGCGATTTGCCGCAATTCGCTTCCTGGCGAGTTATCGATCGTATCCGGTTGTGACCAAGACGGGCGCGAGCATTATCGATGGCGTCACATGACGAACATAATCTCGATGACAGCGCCTCGGTATCGCCGCTGACGGCTTGCCTACGATTTGTCCGCGGCCGCCAGCTCGCCAATCGCGAGATGGAGGCCCGCGAAATCGGCCCCGCCGAGGGCGTGCCGGCGCTTGGGTTGGATGGTCTCAGCTCGACCGCATACGGACCGGAAGCGGCGTTGACGATTCTCTCCGCGGCGGGAGCGGCGGGCTTAGCCAGTCTCGGGCCGGTGATGCTGACGATCCTGGCGCTGCTTGGCGTCCTGTTCATCTCTTACTGGCAAACGATCCAGGCTTATCCCAAGAGCGGCGGCGCCTACACCGTGTCGCAAGCCAATCTCGGCGTGAATGCAAGTTTGCTCGCCGCCGCGGCCTTGATGATCGATTACGTCCTCAACGTTGCGGTCGGCATATCCGCGGGTGTTGCTGCGCTGGTCTCGGCGGTGCCGGCTTTGCATGTATATACGCTGCCGCTTTGCCTCGGCATTCTTGTCGTCCTCACGCTTGTTAATCTACGCGGCACCATCGATGCCGGGCGGCTGTTTGCGGTTCCAACCTATCTGTTCGTCGCCTGTTTCGTGGCCGTGCTTGCGATCGGCAGTTATGCCGCGATCGCAAGCGGCGGCCATCCGCAACCAGTGATCTTGCCGCCGCCGTCGCCGGCGCCGGTCGAGGCGCTCGGCCTGTGGCTGCTGCTGCGCGCCTTTGCCTCCGGTTGCACGGCGATGACCGGCGTCGAAGCGGTCAGCAATGCGGTGAATGCCTTCCGTGAGCCGCAAGTCCGCAATGCCCGTCTCACTTTGAGCATCGTCGTTGCCGTCTTGGCCATTCTCCTTGCCGGCATCGCCTATCTGGCAATGAGCTACGGCGTCATGGCCATGGATCAGACCAAACCGGGCTATCAAAGCGTGTTGTCGCAGCTGGTCGGTGCGGTGGCTGGGCGCGGCGTGTTTTATTACGTCGCCATCGCAAGTGCGTTGATGATTCTTTGTCTCTCTGCCAACACCAGTTTCGTGGGCTTTCCGCAACTGTGCCGGATCGTGGCGCAGGATGGATTCTTGCCGCGGCCTTTTGCGACGGTCGGCCGGCGCCTCGTCTACTCCGTCGGGATCCTCTACCTGACGCTAACCGCCGGATTTCTGTTGATCGCGTTTGACGGGATCACTAATCGATTGATCCCGTTGTTTGCGATCGGCGCTTTCACGACGTTTACGATCTCGCAGACGGGCATGGTAGCGCATTGGCGCAACGTGCTGCGAGGCAAACGCGGGCGCGGGCAGCGGCAACGTGTGCAGGTGAAGCTTTTTCTCAATGGCGTCGGCGCGGTCGCCACGATAACGGCGCTTGCGGTCATCGTGATCGCAAAGTTTAACGAAGGCGGCTGGATCACCATCGTTGCCATTCCCTGCGTCATCGTGCTCCTGAAAGGCATTCACCGTTATTACGGGAATGTCGACGCGGCGTTGCGCGACGACGATCAGTTGCAATTCCGTCCAAGCAAGCCGCCGTTCGTCCTGGTTATGACCAGGCAATGGGATCGTCTGACCGATAAGGCGCTTTCGCTGGCGATGGAACTGTCGCCCGATGTCATTGCGGTGCATTTGGCGGCGCTGGAAGGTCCGGACATCGGCGAACAGGAGCGAAAATTACGTGAGCAGTGGGCGAGGGGCGTCGAGGATTCCGCGGTCGCGGCACAGGCGTCCAATCCGCCACGGCTCGTTTTTCTGAGCGCGCCGTTTCGGCGGATTCACGCGCCGCTTCTCAAACTGATCAACGAATTGGAACAAAAAGATCCTGAACGAACCATTGCGGTGATGATTTCCGAATTGGTTAAACGACACTGGTGGGAACATTTGCTAAGCAATCATCGCGCCCGTCGATTGCGCAACGCCGTCCTCGAATACGGCGGTCCGCGGGTCGCCGTCATTGCCGTGCCGTGGTATTTGACGCTGCCGAAGATAGCGGATGCGCTCACTGAGGAGGAATTGGCGGAGCCGGTGCGGATCAGAAATGTCTTTGGCTTCCGGCGGCGCCGGCAGTCGACTAAAGCCGACTAATAAATGTGAAATCGAATGTAATGGCCGCGTGCCACCGATCAGCGTTCGAAGCCCGGCGCGTAAGAATATAACCGGCCGTCGCCGGAATACTGGCCTGGAGAGCCCCAAGCCAAGGCGCTGTCGCGCGCCTCGCGCTCTTGCCGCTGGCGCGCTAGCGCCGCCTGCTTGCGCTCGCGGGCGACCTTGGCGCGCGCAAGTTTCTTGGCGGCTTCGCGCGCTTCGGCGGCGCGCTGCTCCTCCAAAGCTTTGCGCGCCTCCGCGGCCTTTTGCGCCTCTTGGGCCTTGTCGGGGTTTGTGAGCGCATCGCGGTCGGAACCTGCGATGATCGAGACGGCCGAGTGCGTTGACCGCGTCGTGCGCAGTTGTGAATCGCCGAAACTGACCAGCGTCGTCATCACGATCGCAAAAGCCGCCACCATTGAGAAGAAGTACGCAAGGAGGGAAAACACCATCACGGCGGCTCCGAGCAGGACGCTGCTCCAGTGCACTGAGATGAGGTCGCCTGGAACGCTTAATTCACCCAACAACCACAGACACGATCGGCCTTGGCGCCGCTCTTGGCTGGCATGCAGACAACGCATCATCGCGGGGGCGGTTCCGCAGGCGATCATATTAACCGTCGCGTCTCGTTCGCCGTCGGTTACTTAGGGCTAACGACGTAACCCGAAAGTTAAGCGCCAGAGACTTTAGCGCCATGATTTAGTCCGGAAGCGCTGTTTCCATGCGGGCGGTAATGGTTTTCCGCATTCAGTTGACCCAATCCATCGCCTATGCCGAGCGCTCGCGGCACAGGCTCGCGCGACGCGGTGGCCGCGCCGGTGATCATTTTCTTTTACGGTGGCGACTGGCAGAGCGGCTATAAGGAACTGTATCGCTATGTAGCCAAGGCGCTGGCGCGGCGCGGCTATGTCGGGGTGGTGCCGGACTATCGCATTTTATCCCGAGGTCTGTTACCCCGATTTCCTCGACGATGGCGCGCAAGTGGCGTCCCGATTCCGAAGTTCGCAGGCATTTACGGCGCACTCGTGCGAACTTCGGAATCGATAAGGACGCTAGCAAGTTTATCCTGGAGTGCCGCTTTTGAATCCGAAGTTCGCATCGGAGGGCTCCGTAAAGTTGTGCGAACTTCGGGTTCGCGGCACTAGCCAATGTTCTGCCGCAATATGTTGCGGCGCACGCCTGTACCCTTGCGCAGGCAAGCCAATAGGTCAAAGCTGACGGTCTGGCGAGACCGGCGCGACTTGCGCCCGTAAAACGGCGCGCGATCGATCGGCAGGCCAAACCGCGACGTAAGAACGTTGCGTTCGGCGTAGGCCGATAAAGCCAAAAAAGAATGCGGGAGGACAGCCATGCCAATGACGCTCAAACAGCCAAAGCACGACGATGCGGCGGAGGGCGAGAGCGGGGCGAATGAGCTCATCAAGCGCATTCGCAAATTGCGCTGGATGGGAATGGATGACGAGGCCGAGCGGCTGCAGAGAGAATTGACGCGCCGCTGCGCTGATAGCGACAGCGTCATCGCAACGCCGCGGGAAACGGATTGATGAGCCAAAGCGCAAGCGAGCGCTTGCGCGAGACCGAGGAGAGATGGCGATGGAAGTCATTCTGGCGCTGGCGGTCCTGTTGGCAATCTGGGTGTTGGTGATCTGGGGCTCGAGCTACTTCAACAAGAACGTGGTTTAATCAACGCACTACAATTTTATTCGTCATGGCCGAACTTGTTCCGGCTATCCACGTGTCTATTTCAAACAGCGCAACCTTTTAATAAGCGGGTCAAGCACGCGCACAGCGGCTAACGCGCCGTGCCGATGAGCGCCATCGAGATCGCCGGCACGTAGGTAATCACCAGCAGCGCGATAAAATTTACGGCGATGAACGGCAGCACGCCGCGATAGATCATGCCCATCGGCACGTTGAAGATGGCGCGTGCGGCGAACAGGTTTAAGCCGAACGGCGGCATATAGAGTCCGATGCTCAAATTGACCGCCATGATGATTCCAAAGTGCAGCGCGTTAACGCCGGCCGCTTCGACGACCGGCAGTAAGAGCGGCGTGAGAATGAGGATCGCGGCCGGCGGCTCGAGAAAGCTGCCGGCAACCAACAGCCCGGCATTGACGAACAACAGGGTCTGCCAGTTGGGCAAGTGCAGTGCGCTCACCGCGTTGATCAAATTTTGCGGAATGCCGCTTGTGGTCATGAGCCACGAATAAATCCCGGCGCCGGTGACGATGATCAGGATTTGCGAGATCAGCACGACCGAGCTCCCGATGATGCGGCCGAGCGCAGCAAGATCGACCTCACGATAGACGAACATTGCCACGAACAGCGAATAGACGACGGCAACGCCGGCTGCCTCCGTCGGGGTGAACACGCCGCCATAGATGCCGCCGAAAATCACGACGATCGTGCCGATCGCCCAGCTCGCTTCCCTGGTCGAGACCCAGATATTCTTCCAGCGCGCCGGTGACGACAGCGGCACCATTTTGATGCGCGCATAGATCAATACATAAACGGCATCGACGATGCCGATCAGGATGCTCGGAAGGATGCCGGCGGTGAAAAGCTTGATGGCCGAGACCTGCGCGGTCATCGCATACAGAATCATCGAAATCGACGGCGGGATGATCACCGCGACCGCGCCCGACGAGGTGATCAGGCTCACGGCGAAGCGTTCGGAATAGCCGTGCTTGGTCAACGACGGAAACAATAGCCGGCCGATAGCGACGACGGTACCAACCGAGGTATGCGCCATCGCGCCGAACAATTCCGACGAAGCGACTGTCGTCACCGCGAGCGAGCCGCGCACCCCGCCGATGATCGATACCACCCAGGTGACGACGCGATTGGCGATGCCGCCGCGGCCCATGATCTCACCAGCAAGCACGAAGAACGGCACCGCGAGCAGCGGAAAATTGTCGAGGCTGCCGAACATGTAGGTCTGCATCGCCTGCACCGGCACATGTGCGATCAACAGGATCGCGGCGAGCGAAGTGAGGATCAGAACGACGAAGATCGGTAGCCCCAGGATCAGCAAGATCGCCGGCAGGATGAAATAGACGAAGGCGGCTAGCATGCGCGGTGCCCGGGTTTGCTCATCTCAATGTCCAAAATCTTCGGGCGACACCACCTCGTCGTGGCGCGCACCGTGCACGAACAGACGAACCGCGATTAAGAGCGCCATGAGCAACAGACCGAGCGGCAGCGCCGCCTGCGGGATGACCAGTGGGATATTGGCCGACTGGCTCCGCTGGTCGAGTTCGGCCAGCATGGTCATGACCGGCCAGGCGAAGATCGCGAGCGCAAGGCAGGTCGCAATCGTCACCAGGTCGGAAAAAATGTCGAACGCCTTGCGCACGCGCGGCGGCAACAGCGAAACAACCACGTCCATGCGGATATGGCGGCCGGCCCAGCCGACCGGACCGGCGCCGAGGAAGACGCAGCCGATCATCAGAAACAGCATCGCTTCCTCGGCCCACGACAGCGACACGGAAAGAAAATAGCGGCCGATGATGTTGGCGAAGTTGATGGCCACGCTGGCGGCGAGCATCGCGCCGGCCGCGAATCGCAGCGCCGCGATGAGCGCCTTGGCGCCGCGCGAAAGGGCGTCCTTCATGCCGGGGCGAAGGTGCTCAGTTCCTGGCCGCGGCGGCGCGGACCATTTCGAGCATGTCGTGCACCGCCGGCTGGCCTTTGGTGGCCTCGTCGCCCACCGGATCGAGCAGCGTCTTCATGCGGGCAAGATCCTCGGTCGGCAACGTCTGGACGGTGCCACCCAGCGCAGTCCAGTCGCTTGCGAGCTTCTTGGTGAAATCGACTTCCCACGCCTGCGCCTTGGTCTGCGCCGCCGCGCCGGCGTCGAGCACGACCTTCTGCAAATCCGCAGGCAGTGTGTCGAGCCACGGTTTGCTCAGCACCGCGATCGAGATGATGAATGTGTCGTTGGTGACGGTCACCACTTTGAGAAGATCGTTCATCTTGAATGACACGAAGACGGAAAGTCCGGAAATGGTGCCGTCGATGGTGCCCTGGTCGAGCGCGGGGACGACTTCTGAAAGCGGCATGCCAATCCCGGTTGCGCCGAGCTTCGCCATTTTCTGGCGCTCGAGCTCGGTGCCGTTTATGCGCAGCTTCTTGCCGCTGAAGTCGGAGAGCCGCAGGATCGGATTTTTCGCGCCGTAATTGGACGAGCCCAGGTCCAGCGTCGCGATGCCAACCATCCGCTTCGGCGCGGCAAGGTCGAACGTGGCTTTCTGTACGGCCGGATCGTGGACGGTCGCTGCGGCGTTGGGCTCGTCGCGGAACAGCATCGGCGCGGAGAACGCGCCGAAACGCGGATCGACGCCGACAAAAAAGTCGACCGGCCCGATATAGCCCTGGATATTGCCGAGCTGGACGCCTTCGATTTCGCGCGGGATCGGGCCGAGCTGGCTCGCCGGATAGATTTGGACTTCGATGCGGCCGTTCGAGGCTTTCTCGACCTCGTCCTTGTAGAATTTGATGAACTGGTGCTGGGTCTCGTTGATCGTCGCGGTACCGAACTTCATCACGAAATCCGCGGCCGACGCGGGAAGCGCGCCAAGACCGCAACCAACACCACAGGCGAGGGTGGCGGCGATCGCAATCACGAGCCGGTGAGGGGGGACAGATGCGCTAACGCGGCGATTTGCGCGTGGAGAAGTCCTTGCGCGTGTAGAAGTCTTTGCGCGTGTAGAAGACTTTGCGCGTGTAGAAGACATGGCGGTTATCCCCCTGGTCGTGCGGCTATCTTTGACCCGCCGCCTTTTGATCATCTGAACTATAATGTGAGCGCACAGCTTGCCAAGCGAGCCGCGGTGTTGCGGCTGGGCCTTCCCCCTCCCACCACGCGCGCAGCGCGTGGTGGGGAGGGGGCAGGGGTGGGGGAATTTTTTCAGCTTACCCCCCACCCCGGCTCATGTCGCTGACGCGACATTCGCCGACCCTCCCCACCGCTTCGCGGGGGAGGGAAAAAATAACGGTGCAACACACGCGCGAATAATTATTCTCAGCGGTCGCGCATGCGGTCCATCAGCACCTTGTCCTGGCCGCCGTCGATCTCGATCATCGTGCCGTTGACGAAGAACGCGAGGTCGGAGGCGAGATAAGCGACCAGATTGGCGACCTCCTCGGATTCGGCGATCCGCCCGAGCGGGATGCTTGCCGGAGCGAGCTTGTCCGCTTGTTCGAACGAGAGCTTCATATCGCGCGCCATCGCTTTGACCAGTCCGCTCCATCGCTCGGTGCGCACCGGTCCGGGATTGACGGCGACGAAGCTGATATTGTCCTTGCCGTACTGGCTGGCGAGCGATTTGGTAAGATTCTGTCCCGCAGCATTGGCGGCGCCCGGCGCAATCTCCCAGTACGAAACCTTGACCCCGTCATTGCCGATCAGGTTCACGACGCGGCCTTTCTTTTGTTTTTGCATGATCGGCAGCGTGTGCTTCATGCAGCGCACGTAGCCCATGAATTTGAGCTGCAGCGCCTGCGCCCAGTCCTCCTCACTGAGATGCTGCAGCACGCCGCCGGGCGCCGAACCGGCATTGTTGATAAGGATATCGATCCGGCCGAGCGCCGCATGCGCCGCGTTGACGAAATTTTCTGCATCCGCCGGTTTGGTGAGATCGGCGGGAATGGGAAAAATCTTCCGGCCGCTTTCCTTGGCGATTTCCGCTGCGGTTCTTTCCAGCGGCTCCTTTCGCCGCGCGCAGATGGCGACATCCACGCCTTCGCGGGCGAGCGCTCGCGTAATCGCCTTGCCGATGCCTTCGCTGGCGCCGGTGACGATCGCTTTTTTGTCCCTCATCGCCAAGTCCATGGCGCACCTCCCTTGGTGTGATGGGGCCCTAGGGCTGTTCGCTAAGTGTTCCGCTATAATAATCAAACGCCGAGAACGTTGGGCAAAATCCTAAGAAAATAATCTTATATTCCGGCAAATATGATTGGCGCTAGGGGCCCGTGCCGCCATCAAGCCGCCGCAAGAGCGCGCGGCGCTACCGCATTGTCGCGCTGTGCTCGCCTCTATCGACCGTTTGCATTCGAAGGGCGCGGAACGGACCCCCCAAGGTACTAAGTTCCCTCAATCGGAGATGGGTCGTTTTAGACGGGCAGCTGGTCCACCGCCGTTCTCATCCAGCAATTCTACTCCAGCTGCTTCAAAAGCACGGCGAATTGCGGACGCGTGACCGGTTCGCCTCCCTGCATTCCTGGTTTGCAGGGTGGTTTTCAGGATTTCAGGGAGCCCAGTGCGGCACAAAAACATTCGCCGCTCATTTGCGAGTTGCTCTTCGCGGCTTGCGGAATCGAACGCCTTCGCCTGT